>Ga0181516_10001250_pt1 | contig 19840 bp, 15 predicted proteins | sample PEATcosm2014_Bin_25_FD_121104 | JGI IMG/M metagenome (GOLD analysis project Ga0181516, IMG submission 121104) | Peatland microbial communities from MTU Mesocosm Facility, Houghton, MI, USA - PEATcosm2014_Bin01_10_metaG | ecosystem: Environmental > Terrestrial > Soil > Wetlands > Peat | place... | reverse complement strand
ATGGAACAGCATGCCCCTTGCAGATCTTGCAGGAGCCCCGATGATTTGAAATGCGATAAGAACCGCCGGAATCAGATAGATCATCGATCCGCACACCCACATGAAGGCTCCCGCCGCAGTTTGGTCGTTGAGCACGCTCAGACCGAAGGGGCGCGCAATCTCGCCATAGCTCGGATAGAGTAGCCGGCCCGAAAAGCAGAGAAAGGCCGAAACACCAGTGTTGACCACGTCGGCGAGCAGAAGATAAGGGATAAGCATCCAGCGCGACTGCGCCGAATGGCTCGGCCAAGGCCGGATGATCGGCCACCAAAATATCAGGTTGGAAAAGAAAAAACAGGCGTGTTCGAAGTTGTGCCAGTTTTCTGAGGCCAACGCAAACTCATAGGCGCGGGGGATGTGCCAGCCGACGTAGGCTGCGTTCATGGCCAGCCAGGCAACGCGCGGGCGGGTGAGAAACCGACCAGTGGCATGAAACACATGCGAGATGAAGAGGGGTCTTAGCAGGCGAATGGTCCACCCGGACAAGCCGCGCAGCATAGGAATAACGGGCGCTCCGAGGACGATGAGTGGCGGGGCTATGGACATGAGCACGAAATGCTGAGCCATATGCATGAACAGCAGAGATTCACTGAAGGTATCGAGCGGCGAGGCGACGGCCACGAACAGTGCGACGATGCCGCCGAGAAATGTCACGAGCCGCCAGGCGGGAAACTGCGCAGAACGCGTGTGGCGAATTCGCATCCAGCCCCGCGCATAGATCAGTGCGATTAGCGCCAAGGCAGAAGTCACAATCGGAGGAATGTCCCACTGCGTGAAGAGATCCGCGACTGTAGTGGTGTCGATCATGGTGCTGCGTTTCGATTGGCCGGTTTGGGTGCGCGATCGACGGCCTGCGATGTTTCGACTGCCCGTCGCGATGCATCATAGGCCGGCGGCTCATTAGCCGGATGCAGGGTTTCAAGGAATCTCACCACCGCTTCGATCTCGGCCGGGGAAAGGTTCTTGCCATACGCGGGCATATTGCCGCCGCCTGTGACGACTTTGAAACGCAACTGGTCGATGGTCATGGTCGTTGCCACTTCGTCAAGCGCGGGCCCGCGCTCACCTCCTGCTCCGCCGATGGAGTGGCAATTGCGGCATTGCTTGGCCTGAAAGACTGCGGCGCCCTGGCGGACGAGCGGTGTGGCGCTTTGCAAGTAGCGTACGGGGATGGGATCGCTGCTCCACGCGCTCATGTGCGGGCTCCATGGAGTAGTTGCTCCCAGGTGTGTCAGAACGCCCCAGCAGACGGCGATCGTAGAGACAGCGAGCAAAGCTACAGGACGACGATGCCAGCTTTTTTCTCCTTCAGCGGCCCAGAACGGCAATGCGAGCAGAAAGGCAATGCCAAGCAAGGGAACGATGAGAATAAACGGTGTCTCCATCGCGGGCGGCAGATACGAAAGAACTGTGTAGATCCATAGAAAGAAGAAGTCCGGCTTGGGAACCGTCTGAATGATCGAGGGATCGGGCTGTCCACCTGGTCCGAACGGCCCGAAAACAAAAGCGCATACCGCGACCGCCGCGAGCACTGCGCCGGAGAAAATGAGATCCTTCCAAAACGCGCCAGGCACAAACGGAATTCCATCTTCATGGGCTAGCTGGTGGTATTCCTGGATGTAGGTGGAGCGTTGAACAAGCCGGCCTGGCATCGGCCACTCGTTGATGCCCAGTTTGAGCACCATCCACACGTGCAGGAACACGAATAGCAGCAACGTTCCCGGAATGACAAAAACGTGCAGTGCAAAAAAGCGCGAAAGCGTAGGGCCGGAAATGATAGGCCCGCCGAGAAGCAGATGAACCAGTCCGCCGCCGATGAATGGCACGCGGCTCATGATTGATGCTCCGATGCCGAGGCCCCAATAGGCATCCTGATCGAAGCGCAATACTTGACCCGTGAAAGCCATCCCCAACGTCATGAGCAGTAGAAAGACACCCAGGATCCACGTGAGCTCGCGGGGAAATTTATATGCGCCAAAGAGAAACACCTGCGCCATGTGAATAAGGACGATGGCGACCATGAAGTTCGATCCCCAACCGTGCATTGCGCGCAGAAACCATCCCAGCGGAATCTGGTGATTCAGAATGTTCAGGCTGTTCCAGGCTTCTCCTGCGGAGGGAACATAAACCAACGCCAACAGAATACCGGTAAAGATTTGCAGAAACAGCAGAGTGAATGCCGCGCTGCCAAAGACGTACCACCAGCTTGCGGTGTTTCGCGGAACTGGGTGCAGCGCCGCGTCTTTGACCGGCCCTTCGAGTTGCAAGCGCAGCTCGAGCCAGCCGTAGATACGGATTGCGGTCTGCTTTATCCGCTGCATGAGCAGTCTCCGTGGCCTATGGAAATTTTCACAAGCTTCGCAGTGTTGGAGAGCGTTGGCATTTGGCCAGCGTCGATTTGAAGTTGGCCGGAGGCAATTTTCCAGCTGTATGTGAAGAGCCCGCGCTCAGGTGGGCCGGAGGCGCGCGAGCCATCGGCGTAATACACCCCGCCGTGGCAAGGGCACATGAAGAGCTGTGATTGAGGAAACCAGCGCACTGGGCAGCCAAGATGCGCGCAGTTGACGGCGAAGACGCGGAACTGATCGCTGCTCTCGCGCCGCACATAACAGGCGACGTTATCGGTCTGTCCATCCCACGGGTTGCTGGATGGATTCTTGTAGAACGCGAGTCGCGTATCGCCGACGGGAAATGCGTCGGTGGCTCCAAGCGATACCCAGGAGTCGTAGCTCGAATCTTTCTTCCATGGTGCCAGCAGATAGCGAACGACGGGAACGGCCAGCACCACGCCGACAATCCCGTTGAGCGCAATGCCGGCATTGAACAACAGCCAGCGGCGCGAAATGGTGTGGGCACCTGCGTGACTCTCGGCCAAGACGGCGCCGCTCGCGCTCACAGTTTGCTCGGCTGGCTTGCCAGGTGGTTGACCTACATAACTCATGTGCGTTACCTCCCGCCCTGCGCGGATGATGCGGCCTGTTCTGATGCCACGTTCCGCAGGCTTCCCAAATACGTCACAATGTCGTCCACTTCCTGTGTTGAAAGCGGCGCGGCCGCCCTGCCACCCGGACCGTCATGCTGCCAGTCAGGCTGACCGATGTCGGGCCGGCCAGCAATAATAATGCTGCGCAAAGCCTGGTCCCCGACGAGAGACAGATAATTCGGGCTTCTGATCTGTTGGTTTGATGAATCGTGACAAGCCGCGCAACGCGCCTGATAGCTTTGCCGTCCTCGATTGGGATCGCCAACCTGAGATTGCGCATAAGCCGGAGGCGTCGCATTGCCATAAGCACTTGGCCGCAACCACTGTTTGCGCATGCCAGTGATCAGTGCATTCACTTGCGCATCAGTCAGCATGCCTCCGGCCGATTGCGCAAATGCCGCCATTTCTGTGCCCGGCATACCGCCTGAGATCCATTTGCGCAAGGTAGTATCGTCGATGAGCGCCTGGTACTCGGGATTCGCGAGATCGATCGCAGGCCCATTCTGCCCGTTCGCTCCATGGCACGCGGCGCAGTTCTGTTTATAAAGTGTCGCGAAGTCGCTTACCTCGTCGGGCCGCAAAACCGGATTGGGTGGATCGCCCGGCGCGTGCCTGCAGCCGCTCAGCACCGCGGTCCAGCAAACCAGGAGCGCCAGAACCATAAGGCGCATCAGCGCTCCTCCTTGTCCCGCGGCGAATCGAGGTCCCCGTGGGCAGTTTCTCGTCCATGTGGTGAAGGTCCCGCATCCGGCCGAGAATCCATCAGCCCCGGTGCTTCAATACCCAGCCGCTCGATAAAAGGCAGGGACTGGGTGGTAGGAATTCGCTCCTGGCGCGAGACAACGATTCCTGCAGTCACCCCGTATACGACTTGCGAAACCAGGAACCATCCCCAATCGATATGGTCGGCGAGTGTGGGATTAATCACGCCCATGAAGGAATGCAGAATGCCGGTCCACAGCACGGGCGCAAGAACGCCGCCCAGCACCACGGGGTGCCGCGGCAGCATGGGCAGCATGGCGCCGTAGAGCAAACCCACAAGCGCACACGTGACGGAATGAATCAAGATGGCGATCAGCAACCACGTCCAGTGAAAGGTTGCTATCTGAGCGGGAGTGGAGTTAGTCCACACTGCTACACCCGCGCCTCCAAGGAGGTTTACCGGGTACCAGATGCTGTGCTGCTTGATAAGCCCGTAGATCAGCGCAGGTACGATCATGGCAAAGCCGCCGGCGATGCCGCCCTTGATGCCGCTCGTTACCGGATAGGTCTCGACGGGAAAATGCGCACGGTGCCTTGAGCTTAGCCGGATGCGTTCCACCAGCGCGCGCGAACTCGCAATCGTTACCGGCTTCTCGACGATAGGAACTTCCTCGTGCCGTTCGTCGGGCAGAACCTGACGAAACCATCCGATGCTGCCAGCGAGCATGAGCACGCCACCGAGAATGCTGATGCCAGCGCTGGTCACCAGTCCGGCTGCAGCCAAAGTACATCCAAAGGCCAATATGATTGGCCATGCAGTCGGCGCGGGCAGATGAATCATTGCGCCGTCGCCGTGCTGATTCACGTGTTGGCTCGGGTCAGACATAAACTCACCTTCCCAGGAGGTAGACAACCGTGAAGACCACGACCCACACCGCGTCGACAAAGTGCCAGTAGAGCGAAAGCACCTGAATGCGCTCGGCGTGGCGTTGCCCCACACGTCCGAGCAGCGTAAAGAGCATCACCAGCGAGAGCATGATGAGGCCCACGACAACGTGGGTGGCGTGCAGCCCGACCAGTGAGTAGAAGGTCGTCCCAAATAAATTCGTCTGGATCGTCAGACCCTCGTGACCGATGAGCCTGGCCCACTCCTTTGCCGTGCCGGCGAGAAAAACAATCCCCAGGGTCATGGTGAGCGCCCACCAGGCACCGAAGATGCGAATCCTCCCGCGCGCAATGGCGTGCTCGGCCATCCAGATGGTCAGGCTGCTTGAAAGCAGGCAGATGGTGTTGAAAATCGGAATACTGAGAATTTGCGGCGTGGGTCCGTAGGTGCTGCGGCCGATGTAGTACACATACGCGACCACAAAGATGGTGAAGATGGCCGACTCGCCGATAATGAGCGAGAACATGCCTACGCGGCCGCGCGAAGGCAGGCGCCAGTTTTCGTCAACGAAGATGGGAATTGTGCTCATCGCTCGTACTTCCAATCCGGATCCTGCGGGTGCTTCAGGTCCCAAAGCGGACGCCGGCTGCGCACTACCGGATCTTCAGCGAAGTTGTAAGCGGGCGGAGGCGATGGCGTCGACCACTCGAGCGTCCAGGCGTCCCATGGGTCGTTGCCTGCCTCCTTGCCGTGCAGGTAGGAGTCAATCAGATTCCAGGTGAAGCTGAGCACGGCGATCGCCTGGATCAAGCCGCCCATCGAGATCCAGAAGTTTAGCACGCTCCATCCCCGGTCCGCTTCGTAGGTGTAAATGGAGCGCGGCATGCCGAGGGAGCCGACAAAGTGCATGGTGTCAAAAGTGAGATGAAAGCCGATGAAGAAAAGCCAGAAATGCCACTTTCCGAGCTTTTCACTCAACACGCGACCGGTCGCCTTCGGATACCAGTAATAGATCGCGGCAAAGATACAGAAGACTATGGCGCCCACAAGCACGTAGTGAAAATGCGCGATGACGAAGTAGGAGTTGTGCAATTGCCAGTCCAGGGGCGCGACCGAAAGCATTATGCCTGTGAGTCCAGCTATGAGGAACTGAAAGACAAACGCCGTGCAGAAAAGCATCGGCGTTGCGAAGCGAATCTTTCCGCCCCACATTGTCGCAATCCAATTGAATATCTTGATGCCTGTGGGTATGCCCACCATCATCGTTGAAAGTACGAAGAAAGCATTGCTTACCGACGTCATGCCAACGGTGAACATGTGGTGTGCCCACACGCTCACGCTGACGAATGCGATGCCGACCGACGCCGCAACCATGGCCGGATAACCGAAGATCGCTTTGCGCGAGAAGGTAGGAATGATTTCGTTGGCAATGGCGAAGGCGGGCAGCACCAGGACGTACACCTCGGGATGCCCGAAGATCCAGAAGAAGTGAATCCAGACGACCGCCGAGCCGCCGGCCTGGGTGTCGAAGAAATGGCCGCCGAGATAGCGGTCGATGAGGAGCATGATCTGGGCGGCAGTGAGTGGTGTGATGGTAATGAGCGTAAGGCCGCTGACCACAAGCATCAGCCACGCGAAGAGCGGCATGCGGAGGAGCGTCATGCCGCGGCAGCGCATCGAGATAATAGTGGCGACGATGTTGATGGCCGTTCCCAGCGTACCGAATCCGCTAACAATCAACGCCAGGGCCCAGTAGTCAGTGTTGTGGCCGGGCGAAAACGCTTGGGCCGTGAGCGGCACGTAGGCAAACCAGCCCACGTCGGGCGCGCTGCCCATACCATAGAGGCCGAAGCCGCCGATGAAACTGAAGTAGAGGAACAGCCCGCCGAATGCAGTCATCCAGAAGCCGAAGGCGTTGAGTCGCGGGAAGGCCATATCGCGCGCTCCGATCATCAGCGGGACCAGATAATTGGCGAAGCCGAAGAGAATTGGCATGCCCACCAGGAACACCATGGTGGTGCCGTGCATGGTGAACAGCTCATTGTAGAGTTCGGGCGAGACGAAGTGGTTGTTGGGGATGACCAACTGAATGCGGATGGCCAGAGCCTCGGCTCCTCCCACCAGTAGAAAGAACAGCGCGTAAACGATGTATAAGATGCCCAGCTTTTTGTGATCGACTGTGACAACCCAGCTATGCAGCCACTCCAGTAGGGCCGCGCCGTGCGAGGGCGTTGCGTCGAGGGATCCGGGAATCGGGAAAGCCTGGTCGGCCATTGCTTGTCCTTCAGTGCAAGCTCGAAAGATATGCCACAACTTCGTCGATTTGCCGGTCGCTGAGCTGCATGGCGGGCATCAGCGCGCCGGGTTTGATTACGTTTGGATCCTGAATCCATGCACGCAGGTTCTGTGGCGTGTTGGCCGCGGCGCCCGCGGCAATGGTTGCGCGGCTCATCAGGTGCGTCAGGTCCGGCCCGAAGGTTCCCTTGGCCACCGTGCCCGCAATGGTGTGGCAGCTCATGCAGGCTTCGGTTTCAAAGATGTGCCGGCCAGCGGCCACGGAAGCATCCTGTGTTCCTGGCCGCTGCTGGTTTTTCGCCCATACGTCGAACTGGCGGGGCGTGTCGACATACACGCGAATCAGCATTTTGGCGTGTTCCATACCGCAGAACTGTGCGCACTGACCGAGATAAAGGCCTGTGGCCTGCGGATCAATCCACATTTGGTTGGGGTGGTTGGGAATCAGATCGGTTTTGCCGCCGAGCTGCGGCACCCAAAAGCTATGGTCCACGTCAGCCGAAAGCAACTTGAGGTAGGTCGGATCCGGGTTGGAGCTCGTACTCACCGGTACATGCAGCTCATTCGCCGTTACGATGCCCAGCTTGGGATAACGAAACTCCCACCAGAATTGGTGCCCAACGACGATGACATCGAGCGCGGATTTGGGTTCGGGCGCGTCCTGAATGGCAAAAATGATGCGCGCCGTTGTGAGAAAGAGAACCACGACAATGAGCACTGGAATCACGGTCCAGGCAAGTTCCACCTGCACGCTTCCGTAGATTTGCGCAGGCTCGTGACCGGCGTCAGATTCGCGCGCATGGAACTTGATGATGACGAAGGCCAGCAGCCCACCGACAACCGCAAAGATGGCTCCGGTAATCAAAAACACGAAGAGCGAAAGGCCGTAAATCTCATGCGCCGGAGTGGAAGCTGGAGCCCATATGCTGGGCGTTGCCTGTGGGCCTTGTGCAAACATCGGCGCCAATCCGGCGCAAACCAGAGCGAGAAGACATAGTCGCGATCGAATTGAGGAATAACCGCTCATGATTTATATAAGCCTTCGCGATCCAGTCACGGCTTTTGACCAGGCCAGTAAACACCGGTCAGACAGCAAGGCCAGCAAGACGTGCATTCGAGCTGTTGGGCGGCTGTTGTCTATTTGTGGATGAACTCGCCGGTCAATTACGTGCTTCCCGCTGTGATCGAAAATGCACTTTGTCGTTCCTCTCTATGCCACCTGAGCACCAGTCGCTTGCGCAGGCCGAGAACCTCGAGTATCTGTTCTGGCACATACCTTGTGGCGTAGTTCGCGAGGACCCACGACCGAATGGCGTCTCCCTTTCGTGTCCCGTCCTCGACAACTGAAGCGCAGACGCTTTCGCGGACATCCGCGCAAAGAAGAAGCCTTTCCCAGGCACTCAGCCCCAATAGAGAACCGTCGCCGCCACCGTTCGGGAGATTCAGTGTCGTCATGGAATACCTCGGTTCAAAGGCACACCGCACCCCCGTGAGACCCCGGCAAACTAGATTGCTCGAGTTTGTCTCAAGTGCGATTACGCCACATCTGACAGGCGGAAAACAATTGAACGATGGTGTCGGATAGACCTTAGTATCAAAGAGCCTGGAAAATTGCGATGGCCGGAGAAACTCTACTCAGACTTCTCGCCGTTCTTCAACCAGGAGCTTGCGTTGCAGCGGTGTATGGAATGAAGGTAGGAATTGGATTTAGAGGATAGCGAAGGCGCTTCCACTCATCAAAGCCGCCGCGCAGAGGCCGCACGCGCTCAATTCCCAACTGATGGAGCTGCATGGCGGTCTTTGCCGAAGTCGCCTCGCTGGGGCAGGTACAGTAAAGCACGATATCGCGATCACGCGGAATCTCTTTGTTACGCGCGGCCAACGCCTCGGGCGAAATGGTGTGCGCGCCCGGCAAGGTGAATGGATCGGCAAGAATCTCAAGGGGATGGCGCAGATCGACGATGTAGACATCTTCACCGGCCTCGACTCGTTCTTTCAGTTCGTTGGGCTCCACGCGCGCGGCTATCAGGCCTCTTAAGAACTTTTGCCGGCGATAAATTCGTCTGAAAAGAAGGGCAAGAACGCCAAGAGCGAGCAGGACCCCGGAAAACCTTCCCACCCAGTTCAGCACATCGGGGTTGCGCTTGATCAAATCGCCAAAGAATCGACCTGCGAAGAGTAGCGCTCCCGCCCATAGCGTAGCGCCGATTCCATCGAAGAGCAGAAACGGCACAACGCCTACACCGTGAACTCCGGCAGCGGGAGGACCCAGCGTAGCCAGTCCGGGAACAAACTTCGCAAACATGAGTGCGGGGGCGCGACGCCCACCATGCGTGTCCTGGATGCGGCGGATGCAGTCGGCTGGTTGGAGCGAAAGCTTGCAAAACAACCGGAGTACTCTGTTGCCGAACTTACGCCCAATGAAGAACCAGGTAGTGTCTGCGATAAGCGAGGCAGCCACGGCAAGAAGCCATGCCAAGGGAAGGCTGAACTCATGTTCGGCCGATAGAGCCCCGGCAGCCAGAATGCCGGGTGTTACCGTGATCGGGATGCCCAACTGATCCACAAGAACCCAGGCAAAGAGTAAGAAATAGCCGTAGGTTAGCAAAATGTGTATCGGTAAGGCCATCGTGAGCTTCCTGTCAATCGCCGATGCGGTAGCTTGAGACCGTTAGTTGCCCGGAGAAGTCAGCTCGGTGACGTCTGGCTGAGCATAACTGGCTCTCCGCAAGAACATTCCGGCCAAAACGAGAGCTTAATCCACCGATGATTCTGCGCCGCCTCGGACACTTAATGCAAAAGATGTTGAAAGCGTGTTTGGGTTTCTACAACCCGCTTTGCGCTACGCACTCTCAAGTGAAAAGAACCTACACCTCCGCGGCGATCGAATGAATCTAGCTTGCTTTGACAAATCGGCGGGGCCGATTCGAATAGATCGCTTCGCGCGGATTCGAAGAGTCTCACTGTCACGCGGGAGTCGCGGGTTGGGCGATCGGTAGATGAAAGAACTCGATACTTAGGTATCGGCAATACCATCGTCGAATTGTTTCGCGTTCTCGTTTCTGATGTGATCAATTCGTCGCGTCCCGGCTGAGCGGGCCCTTCGATTCGAACGCGCCCAGCTTGTGCTTTGACAGGCTAGTCATCTTTGGCAGGTCTTGTGCAATGCCTCCCGGTCTCGAGCAATCGGTGGCCTAAGCTTTCGTCAGACCGAGAGAATTCTCGATGCTGCCGATGGCAGTTTCAAGGCTTTGACAACACGGGACTGGCCCATCTGCAGAAGATCGCATGGGATGGACTGGTGATTAACAGAAGTGCAGCCATACGAGCAATACGAAGAGATTTCGTCGCTGAAGTTGGCTGCTTGTCAATCTCTGTATCCTTCACCGAGAACTGGAAAACCGCATGTTTGCTAAATGGCCGAATACTGTCCCAGATGTCCGTGCCCAAATCCAATTCAATCCCACCCGATCCGGCCCGCGAAGGCGAACGGAAGAGGAAGTATGCGATTTAGAAGACTCAAATCGCTGGGCGGTAATTCTGGCTGGTGGAGATGGCGCGCGCCTGTTGCCCCTTACCAGATTGCTCACCGGAGAAGATACGCCGAAGCAGTTTTGCGTGCTAACAGGAAACGAAACCCTTCTGGCACAGACGCAGAGGCGGATTTCCGCGATCGTTCCGAGGCAGCGCACACTGGTGGTTGTTACGCGGACGCATGAGCGATATTTCACCCGACAGCCAGCATGTGTTCCAGATGCCAACCTATTGGTGCAACCGAGTAACCGCGGTACCGCACCGGCGATTCTCTACAGCTTGACCTGTCTCCATGCGATGGCTCCACGAGGCGTGGTTGGATTTTTTCCGTCGGACCATCAATTCAACTCTGACGCACAATTCGCTAACTGCGTCGACCAGGCGTATAAATATGCGCAGCTTCACGGAGATCGTGTCTTTCTACTCGGTATCCCCCCTGATTCACCTGAAGCGGATTACGGCTGGATCGAACCTGGCAGGGCGCTGCTCTCCCAAGGAGGATGCGACGCATTTGAGGTATGCCGATTTTGGGAAAAGCCTTCCGGAGATAAAGCAAGAGATCTCATGGACGGAGGAGGGCTATGGAACACTTTCATCATGATTGGACGCGTGACTGCGTTTCTCGACTTGATTCGCTCGAGCCTTCCCAACCTCCTCTTCTCGTTTAATCGGGTATCGGTTACGATGCGGCCTGACGACACGAGCGCTTTACTGGCTGAGCTTTATGCCAGAATCCCAGCGAGTAATTTCTCGCGGGAGGTCCTGGTCGAGTGCCCCGCCAACCTGGCTGTGTTGCCCGCGCGAGGATTGCAATGGACAGACCTTGGCGTTCCCGAACGCGTGATGCGAACCATTCGGCCAAACACAAGACGAAAACGCATGATGGTCCCCCTTGCATGCGATGAGTAGAGCATCTTGGTTCGCTGAATTCAATGCAGCCTTTCTCGCGCAATGGCAGGTGCCTCCAGCGAGAACTCGTTCAGGCGTTGGAATGAAGCATGGCGTAATGTGGCCACGCACAAATGATACGAAGGTCTTGATCAATACGTTCGTCTACTAGATTCATCTTCACACTTATGACTTAATCAAAACCGTGAAGCAGTTCGGAATCAGACTCTTCAAACGTCGAGGGAGGCTGCAGCGGGTGACAAGGAGATTCGCATGAGCAATAGATCGGAGCGATTTGCTCCCGGCTGGCCAGGAATTCCGCCACGTTGGACTTCGAGCGCGAAGACGGGAATTGGCACCTCATTGACTCCCGAGAATCGCGTGTGGTTCACCCTGAGTCATGGCATTCTCAATGAAATCTACTTTCCCAGGCTCGACCAGGCGTGCACACGCGACCAGCAATTCCTGGTGACTGATAGCAAAGAATTCTTTTCAGAGGAAAAGAGAGACTGCGAGTTTGAAAATCTTCTCCCGCAACCAGGCATACCGCTCTATCGCCTGAAAAATACCTGTAAACAGGGCCGCTACAGGATAGAAAAGGAAGTTCTCGCCAATCCCTTTCGCAATGTAGTTTTGCAAAAAATCCGTTTCCTGCCTCTGCAGGGCGAGCTGGAAGATTATCACCTGTATTCTGTTCTTTCTCCGCATCTGGCGAATTTCGGGTATGGCAACACCGCGTGGAGTGGTGAGTACAAAGGCTCACTCATGCTTTTTGCGGAACGAAACGGAGTCTGTCTGGCAATGGCTGGATCCGCACCTTGGCGGAAGACATCAGTTGGATTTGTTGGCGAGTCCGATGGCTGGCAGGATCTGGCACAACACTATGAGATGCAGTGGGAATACACGCGCGCAGAGAATGGCAATGTGGCTTTGACCGGCGAGATCGACCTTGCAGCGTGCAATGGAGAGTTCGTTCTGGCAATCGGATTCGGTTCAGAACCTTTCGAAGCTGGACAGTTGACAAAATCATCCCTCCTGGAGGAGTTCGGAACCCTCCGGAAGCACTATGTCGATGGTTGGCAAGAGTGGCATGACACACTGATTGCCTTGGATTCTCCCAAACGAGATCATGATCTGTACCGCTCCAGCATGACGGTTCTACGCGCGCACGAGGCGAAAGGTTTCTTGGGTGGCACGATAGCCAGCCTCTCCATTCCCTGGGGATTCAACAAAGGGACGGACGATCTCGGCGGTTATCACCTGGTGTGGCCACGCGACCTGGTAGAAATCGCTGGGGGATTTGCGGCCGCAGGCGCAACGAAGGACGCAGTGCGATTACTCCGCTATCTGGAGGCGACGCAAGAGGCGGAAGGCAACTGGGCGCAAAATCTTTGGATCAGCGGAGAGCCGTACTGGAACGGCATTCAGATGGACGAGGCTGCTCTCCCCATTCTCCTGTTCGACCTGATGAGACGTAAGGCCCCGGACCAGATAGAAGATTTGCGCCGGTGGTGGCCCATGATTGCCAAAGCGGCAGGCTATCTGGTGCGCAATGGTCCCGTCACGCAGCAGGATCGATGGGAAGAGGATGCAGGGTACTCTCCGTTCACTTTAGCCACGGAAGTTGCGGCGTTACTGGCGGCTGGCGACGTCGCCGAACTGACTGGACATCTTGATGCGGCGGAGTTTCTTCGGCAAACTGCGGATTTCTGGAATGAGAACATCGAGCGCTGGTGCTATGCCGAAGAAACCGATTTGGCATTGAAGTTCGGCGTAGACGGTTACTATGTTCGAATTGCTCCGCCGGATACGGCATCGGTGGCCGGGCCGCTGCAGGGAACGGTCTCCATCAAGAACCGCGCGGCTGCACAGAGTAGCGAATCCGCCGCGCACGTCGTCAGCCCGGATTCGCTTGCGCTTGTGCGATTTGGACTCCGAGACCCTTGCGATCGGCGAATAGTCAACACAGTAAAAGTTATTGACGCGTTACTCCGTGTGGATTTGCCTCAAGGAGCAAGTTGGTATCGGTACAACGGAGATGGTTACGGCGAGCACGAAGACGGATCCCCTTTCGACGGTACCGGCGTCGGGCGGCCGTGGCCGCTGCTGACCGGAGAGCGAGCTCACTATGAGTTGGCCGCCGGCCGCCGGGAATCTGCCGAGTCCCTGCTTACGGCCCTGGAGAACTTCACCGGCGGGGGCCGGCTGATTCCGGAGCAGGTTTGGGACTCAGCCGATATTCCCGAGTTGGGGCTATTCCGAGGAAATCTGACGGGGTCGGCGTGCCCCTTGGTTTGGGCCCACGCGGAATACGTGAAACTCCGCCGTTCTCTATCGGAAGGCGAGATTTTCGACAGGCCTCCTCAGCCAGTCGAACGATACCAGGTTCGGAAGCAAATCGCGACTCATTTTGATTGGCGCTTCAACAATCGAATCTCCTCGATGCCTCAAGGCAAGACTCTGCGTCTCAGCTTGCTTTTGCCTTCGCAGGTGCGCTGGAGTTTTGACGGCTGGACGACAGCGCATGATACGACGACCCGAGACACGGGACTCGGAGTCCACACTTTGGATTTGCCAACACGAGAACTTCCAGCTGGCTCCGAAATCTCATTCACGTTGTATTGGCCCACGACGGACAGATGGGAGGGAACAGATTTTCGAATAGCCGTTAATCCCGAGATATTGAACAGCAAGGAAGTGGCCGCGGTTGAGCTTAACCTCGTCGAGACGGTATTAGGTAATAACTAGAGAGCAAATGAGGAGCAAAGTTGACTCGAGGGCTGAAGCCCAGGTCAGCACAGTAATGGCGCCGCTCCGAAGAGCGCAATGTAGAAATCGAACAGCGAGCGAATCATCTAGCCTTAGTAATAAATCATGGAGTTAATCATGCTGATTGCAGGAGACATAGGCGGCACAAAAACCGATCTTGCTATCTATTCGAGAGAATCTGGGCCGCATGCGCCGTTGGCGCAAGTCGAAAATCACAGCGCCGACTATCCCAGCCTGCAGGCTATGGTGGCCGAGTTTCTCTCAATGACCAAACTGTCAGTTGACACTGCCTCCTTCGATGTTGCCGGCCCAGTGATCAACGGTCACGTGAAGACAACAAACCTGCCGTGGGTCCTGGACGAGTGCACGCTCAAAGCAGAGCTCAGCTTGAAATGTGTTCACTTGATGAATGACCTTGAGGCTGTTGCGCGTGCAGTGCCGGTTTTGCGGTCGACGGATCTCCTCACGCTGAATCAAGGCGATCCTGCCGCAAAAGGGCCGATTGCAGTCATCGCGCCGGGAACTGGCTTGGGCGAATCGTTTCTTACATGGGACGGCTCTCAATACCTTGCGCACAGTTCCGAGGGCGGGCACTCAGATTTTGCTCCAACCGACAAGCAGCAGATTCAACTGCTGGAATACCTGCTGGAGAGATTCGATCACGTTAGCGCCGAGCGGGTCTGCTCAGGTATCGGCGTCCCGAATATTTATGACTATCTTCGCGACGTAGAGCAGATACCTGAAGCGCCCGAAGTTGCTCAATTGATCGCGTCCGCGAAAGATCATACGAAAGCAATCATCGACGCCGGGGCAGACCCGCGCAATCCCAGCAAATTGTGCCGGACAACGGTTGATTTGTTCGTTTCGATTATGGCCAGCGAAGCGGGCAATCTCGCACTGAAAGTTTTCGCCACCGGTGGAGTGTACATTGCCGGCGGGGTCGCCTTGCACGTGTTGGAGGTGCTGCGCGAGCCGCAATTTATGGAAACCTTCACTAAAAAAGGCCGCTTCAGGAATCTGATGGAGCGCATTCCGATTCATGTCATCACTGCGCAGGCGGCGCTGATCGGTGCTGCGGCCTATGGCCTGGATGACTTGAACAGCCACAACGAGTGACCTCTGCCTCACCTCAATGAAGCATGAGGCGATCCGCAAGACCCAGCCTAAGAAAAAGACGGCCACGATCAAAAGCCATTGACGTCGATCACTGCCTGGGCGAAGGCCTGCGGAGCTTCCTGCGGCAGATTGTGCCCGATGCCCCCGGTGATGAGGCGGTGCTCATACTTGCCTGAGAACTTATCGCGATACGCTGAGCTCACGGGGTGGGCCGCACCGTTGTCATCGCCTTCCATGGTGATGGTGGGCACGGTGATGACGGGAAGCGAGGCCAGTCGCTTTTCCAATTCGTCATACTTCCGCTCGCCCGGAGCCAGGCCAAGCCGCCAGCGATAGTCGTGCATCACGATGTCTACATGGTCCGGATTGTTGAAAGCGGCTGCTGTGCGGTTGAATGTGGCGTCGCCGAAATCCCACTTCGGCGAGGCCGTATGCCAGATCAGCTTATTGAAATCGTCCAGATATTTCGCATAACCGGCCCGGCCCTGTTCGGTAGTGAAGTAGTACTGGTACCAAAATGCGAACGCGGGCTTGGGTGGTATTGGCGCCTGATTGCCTGCTGGGCTGCTAATTAGATAGCCGCTGACGGAAACGATTGCTTTGCAGCGTTCCGGCCATAACGCTGCCATGACGTCCGCCGTGCGCGCGCCCCAGTCAAAGCCACCAACGATGGCTTTCTGGATCCTGAGGGCATCCATCAGAGCGATGACGTCGAGGGCGACAGCCGACTGCTGCGCGTTCCGGAACGTGCTCTTGGAAAGAAAGCGCATCGCGCCGAAGCCACGCGAATAGGGCACGATGACGCGATAGCCCGCGGATGCGAGCATGGGAGTAACGTCGACAAAGCTGTGAATGTCATATGGCCAGCCGTGAAGAAGAATCACCGCGGGGCCATCAGCCGGGCCATCTTCAGCGTAACCAATGTCGAGAAGGCCGGCATTGACCTGTTTCAGTGCTTTGAAAAATGTGTTGGTTCCAGGCTTAATCGCAGGCGGGTCGGGTGGAGTTACTCCCCCGGTTTGTGCATTCGCGAACGCTTCCATACCAAACTGAGCGGCGGTGATCGCCATTACCGCGGCTCCTAGAAGGCGTCGACGTTGACGGTTGAAATTCTCTGGCATCCCGATCGGGTTCATGAACAGTTCTCCTCAATTGATTGGTTGATGGGAATGTGTCGAGTCGCCTCGGCAGCCGCGAGCTCGAGAAGTCCCGCCCCCTATTCCTTGATCGACTCTGCATCCAGCGTGATGTCATTTCGTCGCCCACGAGCACACCGCCAGAGTCCGGCGCTGTGTTACATATAATCCCGAATTCCTGCGATTAACCTTGGCGGAGGCAGAATGGCCGATGGAACAATTTAGCCAGAAGAATAGGGCCACATCTATTAGTCGATGGTGCTGACTCATACCTTGGTATTACTGAGAGCGGAAAGCCTGCGCGGTGTCTATCGCACTTGATCCCGCTACAAGGCTCTCCCGCCCAGTCCAGATTCTTCGAAGAGATCCTGTCGGACAGGGCCTGAGCGCTTCTGGCGCAGGCAACATTGCCCGGGTCCCCATATTTGGTCGGCTATTACTCTGCAGCACAGCAGAGTTAGGAACGGAATGTGAATCTGTCCAGGAGGTGTCCCAAGCCTCTTCGTTCTCATGGCCGAATCGGTAACCAGAACCTACGAAAAACATCACTAAATTGCGAGAAGCTCTCGGAGACGGTTCTGCTCAATTGTGCGTGTAACGCAGTTCCTTGAAGTCGTGAAAAGCGTTGCAGCCTTTGTCAAGGAAGGCAACACAGTCCGCCTGCCGCCCGTTCTCATACAGGACAGGGCCGCCAACGATGTCGCGAGCGCGATTGGCTGGACTGCGCTTGATGCCCCGATGAATGACACCCTCGAAGTTGGCGGCCCTGAAAAGTTTAGCTTCCATGAACTCTGGCGGTTGTTTCTGGGCGTACGCAAAGTCCACGTCAGGCTGTTTTCGAATGTGGTCAATGAAACAAGTACCAAGGTATCGTTCAACACCTTCGTCTCATGGCGTTCATGGAAACATTCACCTCGGAGCGACATCTCTAACTGCGGAGGTACACATGAGAACGCAATTATTGTCGCTTTTGCTCGGGTGTGGCGTGTTGGCCTTTGGTCAAAGCGGCGGGGTAAGCGCTGGACCAGCCGATCAGCCGGAGCAAAAGACGCGAAACGCACCCTTCACCATCAAGGGGAACCCGCCTGACGAACTCAAACAAGAACTTGATGCAGACGCAATCGCGTTGTCGAAGATCCCTGCGGACCCGCTTGTGCAGCCGGATCCCATGGCCCCGATCTTTCGGCCAATTGACATGCTCGTGGATCACAGCATTGAGTCTATCCACTTGAAGTTTGGCGGGACGTATACCTTCCTTAACCAGTATGCAACCGCAACTCCGGAAGGGGTCCGCCATGATCAACCCAGCGGACGTCTCGATTTCAACGGAGCGTGGCGTGTATACCAGGGTGAAAGCACCGCAGGATCCATAAGCCTCCTTATTCGTTCCGGAACCAACATTGGCATAAGTCAGCAGTTCAACTTGAGCGATCAAATCGGCTCTGGGCTCTATCTCAACTGCCTCCAGGGCGGGGGACCGCAGGAGCCAATTACAGTGAATATCCTCTATTGGCGGCAGGATTTTCTCGACAAGAGGCTTTCGTTTTATGTGGGCAAGATACACCCTAACGAGTACGTGACGCTCAGTATGTTCAACAACGACGAACGCGCGCAATTCCTGAATGGCGCAAACGACGGTAATGATGCGGTTGCCTCGGACGGAACATACGCCGGTGGCGCCGCGGCCGAATTCCAGGCTACAAAACACGTTTTCGTCCACGCTGTCACGGTGGATACCGAGGGCTCGCAGCAGGGAAATATCGAGACATTGGTCGATCGGAAATACGCGGAAGAGGTTGAAGCGGGCTGGTCCTCAGGATCAGTTGGCCAACGGTACCGGCTTTATCGCGCGGGCTTCTGGCGAGACGATACCCAGACTCGCGGGAGTGGACATGGCGGCGGCTTTGAGTTTGACCATGAACTCACCAATGGCTGGACGCCATATGGGAGATTTGGCTTTGGCACAAAAGCCGGAACGGCAATCAAAGATGAGTACGAACTTGGGCTTGCTCAGGTTCATCCATTCGGACGGCGGGGAGACATGTTCGGAGCCTCATACGCCTACAGCGAACCGAACGCCCCCGCCAAGCACCATGAGGGCGTGTTTGAGTCATTTTATCGCATTCGTCTGACGCAAAGCGTCGAGGTCGGGCCGGATGTGGAAGTGTCAATTCATCCCACCTACGCAGCCAAGGCTTACACAACGACCCTTCTCGGCGCGAGAATGCGACTTAGCTTCTAGCGGCTAAGAGACCCTGACGTAGGTTCGTGTTCCCGAGAAGGGGAACTTATCCCGATATTGACAAACGAAAAGTTGAGGTGAACAAGGATGGCAACCCAGCGAGTTACTAGCAGTCCTGACAATTTCCAGAGCATTCCAAGCGCTCTGGCAACACCTAATTACACGCGGCCCCTCACCATCGTCACGAGTTTGTTCTTCATTTGGGGATTCCTGACTTGCTTGAATGACATCCTGGTGCCACACCTGAAGTCGATATTTGATCTCAGTTATGCGGGAGCTATGCTGATTCAGTTCGCGTTCTTTTCCGCGTACTTTTTATTCTCCGTGCCCTGGGCAAGAATCGTGAATGCGATTGGCTACAAGACAACCATGGTGACCGGCTTGCTGACTATGGCTCTTGGCGCATTTCTTTTCGTTCCTGCCGCATCCGAGGCTTCGTACCCGCTGTTTTTGACAGCACTCCTTGTTCTCGCTGCGGGGATAACTGGTCTGCAGGTGTCGGCGAATCCATATGTGGTTTTGTTAGGCAAGCCGGAAACAGCGTCGAGCCGGCTGGATCTGACCCAGGCCTTTAACTCGCTAGGCACGACGATCGCTCCGAAAATCGGAGGGCTGCTGATCCTGGGCGCGGCGCCGTTGGCGATCGAAAAGCTGCGAAGTTTCACGCCCGAAGCGTTGAATGTGTATCGCATACAACAAGCAGCCTCGGTCAAAATGCCATATACCGTGATCGGCGTTGTACTGCTATTACTAACGGTGTTAATTGGCATTTCGAAGTTGCCTCCAATTGAAGCGGAAAGTTCGCGTTCCGGTACGAAGGTGAATGATTCGGTCTGGAAACATCCGAGCCTGATCCAGGGCGCGATTGGAATCTTCGCGTACGTGGGTGCGGAGGTCTCCATCGGCAGCTTTCTGGTGAATTACTTTGGGTTACCCGAGATTACAAGCCTTTCCGCCGAGACCGCGGCAGGCTTTGTTGCCTTCTACTGGGGCGGTGCCATGATTGGGCGGTTTGTTGGCGCAGGACTTCTGCAGCGTTTCAAGCCGAGCTACCTGCTTGCTCTTTGTGCGATTGTCGCCGGTGCGCTGGTTACGGCTTCAATGCTCACGGGCGGGCACTTCGCAATGTGGAGCATCCTCGCCGTCGGATTCTTCAATTCGATTATGTTCCCTACCATTTTTAGCCTGGGAGAAGCCGAGCTCGGCCCTTTGAGTGGAAGCGGATCCGGCCTCCTGAATATGGCCATCGT
>Ga0181516_10001248_pt1 | contig 19871 bp, 16 predicted proteins | sample PEATcosm2014_Bin_25_FD_121104 | JGI IMG/M metagenome (GOLD analysis project Ga0181516, IMG submission 121104) | Peatland microbial communities from MTU Mesocosm Facility, Houghton, MI, USA - PEATcosm2014_Bin01_10_metaG | ecosystem: Environmental > Terrestrial > Soil > Wetlands > Peat | place... | reverse complement strand
GAGCAGGGCATCACCATCGACGTGGCCTACCGCTACTTCAGCACCGGCACCCGCAAGTACATCCTGGCCGACGCCCCCGGCCACGAGCAGTACACCCGCAACATGGTCACCGGCGCCTCCACCGTGGACCTGGCCATCGTGCTCATCGACGCCCGCAAGGGCATCCTGCCCCAGACCCGCCGGCACATGACCCTGGCCCACCTCATGGGCCTGCGCCACGTGGTGGTGGCCATCAACAAGATGGACCTGGTGGGCTGGGACGAAGCGGTCTACCGGGCCATCCAGCGCGACGTGGAGGCCTTCGCCCTGCGCCTGGGCCAGACCGGCCTGCGCTTCCTGCCCATGAGCGCCCTGAAGGGCGACATGGTGGTGGACCGGGGCGGCCATCTGTCCTGGTACGAGGGCCCGGCCCTGCTGGAGCTGCTGGAGACCGTGGACCTGGACCAGGACCGCCGGTCCGGGCCGTTCCGCTTCCCGGTGCAGCTGGTGTGCCGCCCGCGCACCGAGGCCCACCGGGACTACCGCGGCTACATGGGCCGGGTGGAGAGCGGCCGGGTGGCGGTGGGCGACCCGGTCACCGTCCTGCCCGGCGGCGTCCGCACCCGGGTCGCCGGCATCGAGCATTTCGGCCGGCAGCTGCCGGAAGCCGTTGCCGGGCAGAGCGTCACCCTGCTGCTGGAGGACCCGGTGGACATCTCCCGGGGCGATCTCCTGGCCGGCCGGGACGGGGCCCCCGCCCCCACCCGGGAGGTGGTCGCCACCCTCTGCTGGCTCAGCGAGCGTCCCCTGGACGCCGGCAGCCGGCTGCTGCTGCAGCACGGCACCCGCACGGTGCGGGCCCGGGTGCACCAGATCCTCGGCCGCCTGGACCTCCAGAGCCAGTCCCACCTGCCGGCCCAGGAACTGCAGATGAACGACATCGCCACCGTGAGCCTGCGGCTCCAGCAGGAGATCGCCCCCGACCCCTACGCCCGGGTGCGCAGCGGCGGCGCCTTCATCCTGGTGGACGAGGCCAGCAACGCCACCGTGGCCGCGGGCCTGGTGCTGGAACCGGAAGTCTTCTAGGCGTACCCAACCTCTTCCCCGAAAGGTCCCCCATGCCCCCCGCCGCCCTCCGCCGTTCCGCCCTGGCCATGCTCCTGGCGCTGGCCCCCGCCCTGCTCCCGGCCGCGCCGCAGACCCTGCTCAACGTCTCCTACGACCCCACCCGGGAGTTCTACCAGGATATTGACGCCGCCTTCGCCAAGGACTGGAAGGCCCGCACCGGCCAGGACGTGACCATCAACCAGTCCAACGGCGGCAGCGGCAAGCAGGCCCGGGCGGTGCTGGACGGGCTGCAGGCGGACGTGGTGACCCTGGCCCTGGCCTACGACATCGACGCCCTGGCCGCCCAGGGCCACCTGCTGGATCCCGCCTGGCAGAAGCGGCTGCCCCACAACAGCACCCCCTACACCTCCACCATCGTGTTCCTGGTGCGCAAGGGCAATCCCAAGGGCATCCACGACTGGCCGGACCTGGTCAGGCCCGGGGTCCAGATCATCGTGCCCAATCCCAAGACCAGCGGCGGCGCCCGCTGGAGCTACCTGGCCGCCTACGGCGCGGCGCTGAAGCAGAACGGCGGCGACCCGGCCAAGGCCAGGGCCTACCTCACCGCCTTCTTCCGCAACGTGCCGGTGCTGGACAGCGGCGCCCGGGGCGCCACCACCACCTTCGTGGAGCGGGGTATCGGCGACGTCCTGGTGTCCTGGGAGAACGAGGCCTGGCTGGCCATGACCGGGCCGCTGCAGGGCCGGTTCGAGATCGTCGTGCCCAGCATCAGCATCCTGGCCGAACCGCCGGTGGCGGTGGTGGACCAGGTGGTCCAGCGCCGGGGCACCGCCGCCCTGGCCAAGGCCTACCTGGACTACCTGTACAGCGACCCGGGCCAGTGGCTGGCCGCCAGGCACCATTTCCGGCCCTGGAACCCGAACGCCCTGGCCGCCGCCGGCCACCCCTTCCCGAAACTCAAGCTGTTCACCGTAGACGACACCTTCGGCGGCTGGGCCAAGGCCCACGCGGCCCACTTCGCCGACGGCGCGCTGTTCGACCAGATCAGCGTGGGGCGATAGTGGCCAGGAACAACCTGCCCGGTTTCCGCCTGAGCCTGGGCCTGACCATGGTCTGGCTCGGGGTCCTGGTGCTGCTGCCCCTGGCGGCGCTGGTGCTCAAGGCCGCCTCGGCCAGTCCGGCCCAGCTGTGGGCCGTGGCCAGCAACCCGCGGGTGCTGGCCTCCCTGCGGCTCAGCCTGCTGGCGTCCCTGGCCGCGGCGGCGGTGAACCTGGCGGCCGGGACCCTCCTGGCCTGGGTGCTGGTGCGCTACCGGCCCTGGGGCTCAGGCCTGCTGGACGCCCTGGTGGACCTGCCCTTCGCCCTGCCCACGGCGGTGGCCGGCATCGCCCTCACCAAGCTCTACATGGCGGACGGCTTCCTCGGGCGGTGGCTGCCGTTCAAGGTCGCCTTCACCCCGGTGGGGGTGTTCGTGGCGCTGGTGTTCATCGGCCTGCCGTTCGTGGTGCGCACGGTGCAGCCGGTGCTGCTGGAACTGCCGCCCGAGGAGGAGGAGGCCGCCGCCTGCCTGGGGGCCTCCCGGATCCGGACCCTGGCCCGCGTGGTGCTGCCGCACCTGCGGCCGGCGCTGTTCACCGGGTTCGCCCTGGCCCTGGCCCGGGGCATGGGCGAGTACGGCAGCGTCATCTTCATCAGCGCCAACCTGCCGTACCGCACGGAGATCCCGCCCCTGCTCATCGTCAGCCGGCTGGAGCAGTACGACTACCTGGGCGCCACGGTGATCGCCTGCATCCTGCTGGCGATCTCCTTCGCCCTGCTGTTCGCCCTGCAGCTGGCCCAGCGCTCGGGCCGGGCGGTGCGCCTTGGCTGAGGCTGACCTGGCCCGCACCGAGCCCCGGGCGGTGCGGATCGCCGCGACCCTCCTGGCCCTGGCCTTCCTGGCCTGCTTCCTGGTGGTGCCGCTGGTGGCGGTGTTCGCCGAGGCCCTGGCCCAGGGCTGGCGGGTCTACCTGGCCGCCCTCGCCGACCCCGACGCCTGGGCGGCGATCCGCCTCACCCTCACCGCCACCCTGGCGGCGGTGCTGCTGAACACCAGCTTCGGCCTGGCCGCGGCCTGGCTGCTGGGCAAGTTCCAGTTTCCCGGGCGCCGGCTGCTGGCCACCCTCATCGACCTCCCCTTCGCCGTGTCGCCGGTGGTGGCGGGGCTGATGTTCATGCTGATCTTCGGGGCGCAGGGCTGGCTGGGGCCCTGGCTCATGGACCGGGACCTGCGCATCGCCTTCGCCCTGCCGGGCATCGTCCTGGCCACCACCTTCGTCACCTTCCCGTTCGTGGCCCGGGAGCTGGCCCCGGTGTTCCAGGCCCAGGGCGGGGAGCAGGAGGAGGCCGCGCGCATGCTGGGCGCCTCGGGCTGGCAGACCTTCTGGCGGGTCAGCCTGCCCGCGGCCAAGTGGGGGCTCGCGTACGGCGTCATCCTCTGCACCGCCCGGGCCATGGGCGAGTTCGGCGCCGTGTCGGTGGTCTCCGGGCACATCCGCGGCGTGACCAACACCTTGCCCCTGCACATCGAGGCCCTCTACAACGAGTACCAGTTCGCCGCGGCCTTCGCCTGCGCCTCCCTGCTGAGCCTCACCGCCCTGCTCACCGTCGGGCTCAAGGCCTGGGTGGGGCGCAAGCGAACCGAAACGCCCGTCCCCCGGAGCGCCCCATGAGCATCCATCTCCAAGCCGTCACCAAGCAGTTCGGCGCCTTCACCGCCCTGGACCGGGTCAGCCTGGACATTCCCGACGGGCAGCTGGTGGCCCTGCTGGGGCCGTCGGGCTCCGGCAAGACCACCCTGCTGCGCATCCTCGCCGGCCTGGAAGTGCCCGACGGCGGCGCAGCCCGCTTCGGCGGCGGGGACCGGCGGCGGGTGGGCTTCGTGTTCCAGCACTACGCCCTGTTCAAGCACATGACCGTGTTCGAGAACGTGGCCTTCGGCCTGTCGGTGCGGCCGCGCCGGGAGCGCCTGCCCCGGGCCGCCATCCAGGCCAAGGTCCAGGCCATGCTGGACACCGTGCAGCTGGGCTGGGCCGGCCCGCGCCGCCCGGACCAGCTCTCCGGCGGCCAGCGCCAGCGGGTGGCCCTGGCCCGGGCCCTGGTGATCGAGCCGGAGGTGCTGCTGCTGGACGAGCCGTTCGGCGCCCTGGACACCCAGGTGCGCAAGGAGCTGCGGCGCTGGCTGCGCCAGCTGCACGACCAGACCGGCATCACCTCGGTGTTCGTCACCCACGACCAGGAGGAGGCCCTGGAGGTGGCCGACCGGATCGTGGTGCTGAACCGCGGCCGCATCGAGCAGGACGGCAGCCCCCTGGAGGTCTACGAGCGGCCCGCCAGCGCCTTCGTCTACCAGTTCCTGGGCCAGGTCAACCGGGTGCGCGGGCACATGCGCGACGGCAGCCTGGCCATCGGCGGGGCGTCCCTGGCGGTCTCCGGCGACACCCTCCGGGAGGGGGACCGGGCCGCCGCCTTCCTGCGGCCCCACGATCTGCAGGTGGGCCTCAGCGACATCCCCGGCGCCCTGCCCGCCCTGGTCCGGCGCATCCACCTGGCGGGGCCCTACGCCCGGGTGCACCTGGAGACCCTGCACGACGCCACCGAGCTGGAGGCCCACGTGTCCCAGGAGGAGATGGGACGTTTGCAGCTGCAGGCCGGGCAGATCATCTATGCCCTGCCCAGGCGGCTGGACGTGTTCCCCGATGCCCCGGCGGCGGATGCGGATTATGTGATCTGATAGGCCGATCGAAGGCGTCCGCTCTCCAGGTGGGCATAACCATGGTGAGATTCCAGTTGATGAAATCGCCAAGATCGGGTGGTCATCAAGATCAGGTTCGCCTGACACCCACCGCCGTAGCGGGAAACCTTTCAAAGGCCAAGATCATCTTGAGTCCGTCTCCGGCATCGCCAGAAAGGACCCGCCATGATCCGCCGCCACGCCCTCCGGACCCTGGGCCTCGTCCTGGCCGCCGCCACCGCGGCCCATGCCCTTTCCGGCAATCCCGACGAGATCCTGGGCCTCTTCCCTGCGAACCCCGAACTCCGCTTCATCAGGGTCCGCCACATCCTGGACCGGGCCGACCTGACCCAGGCCCTCTTCTACCCGGGCGCCGACCTGGAGGACGCGGACTTCAGGGGCATGACCCTGAAGCACGCCGACCTGCAGGGCGCCCGCTGCGACCGGGCGGACTTCCGCAACGCCGACTGCACCGGGACGGACTTCTCCGGCGTGGACCTGACGGCCGCCAGGAACGTCGCCCAGGCCGTGGTCAAGAAGGCGGTCTTCCGGGACGCCATCATCAGGCCCGGCGACCTGCCCCTGCTGTTCGGGCTCGATGCGGACATCAGGGGCGTGCTGCTGGGCGGGACGGAACTGGAGCCGCCGGAAAGCAAGGCCCAGGCCCTCCCGGATCCGGCGCCGGACCCCGGGCCGCCCGGTTTGCCGCGGTGCCCAGGATCCCGGGGGAGCACGCGGCCTGGCAGATGCACCGGCTGGCCCTGGCCTTCACCTCCCGCCTGGCATCGGCGTCCGGGATCCCGGGCGTGGACCCCGCCGCGCTGCTCGGAGTCAGCGACGCCGTCGAGGCCGCCCTGAGGGCCGGCTGCCACGCCCTGGACGCCGAGGTGGCGAAGCTGAGCCCGGACCGGCCGGGTCCTGCCGCCCCCCAGCCAAGCCCGGCCGGTCCGGTGGCACGCTCCGGCAGGCCCCTCCGGGCCGAAGCGGAGCCGTTCCAGCCATCCTGGGCGACCCCGCCCCCGGAGCCCGAGTACGGGTGGCCGGACTGATTCAGGCTGCCGGGACCAGGGCGACCGCCCGCTTGTGCCGGCGGCTGGACCGCGCCGTCTGGGCCCCCGAGAAATCGGAGTTCAGGGTGGCGTTGATGGAGGCCATGACCGCGGGATCGGAGGTGATGAGCCCCAGCTCCCGGTTCCGGGTCAGGGAATAGTGGGAGAAGTTCTCCGAACCGATGAACACCCGGGCCCCGGCCGTGCCGTAGTCGGCCAGCACCACCTTGGCGTGGATGTACAGGTCCGCGCTGTCGGGATAAAGCGCCAGCTGGGCCCCGGCGTCCTGGAGCTGGCCGAACTGCCGGCCATACTTGCCGCGGTCGGTCATGACGATCCGCACCGCCACGCCGCGGCCGGCGGCGTCGCACAGGGCGCTGACCACCCCGGCGTCGCCCATCTCCTCGTTCTCCACCAGCAGGGTCGCGCCGGCGGAATGGATGAGGTCCAGCATGCGCGCCTGGGCGTTGGTCGGGCTCCACACCAGGTCGTTCCCCACCGGCGGAGCGGCCATGGTGTCGGCGAAATCGCCGGAGAAGGCCGTCTCGATGGCCGCCACGTCGGCCGGATCGCTGGTGATCACCGCGAAGTCCCGGCTGCTGTCGTAGTACTGGGGCGTGAAGTTGAGGGTCATGATGGCCGAGGTGGCGCCATCCACGGTGACGGTCTTCTGGTGGGTGCAGGCGAAGGCCGGGTTGGCCCAGTGCACCTGGACGCCGTTGGCGGTCAGGTCGTCGTACCCCGGCTCGTTGGCCTCCCTCTTGTAGTTCTGGTCCAGGATGACCCGGACCGTCACCCCCTGCCCGGCCGCCTGTTCCAGCAAGGTGGTGACCTTGGGGTCCATCATCTCGTACATGGTCAGGTCGATGGAACGCCGGGCGGAGCCGATGAGGTTGTAGATGGGGCTGAGCCCCTGGCCGGGCTCGGTCACCAGCTGGAGCGCGGCGGCGGGCCTGGCCGCCAGGACCGGGCCGCACAGCGGCGCCAGGGCGAGGCAGACGGCGGCCCATCCGGAGAGGAACGTGCTGGAGCGGGTCATGGGGATCTCCTGGAAGGTTGGATCATCCTTCGCAAGGAATGTGACAGATACCAGCGGGTCCGGGTGCCGCCCGGCCGCAGCGGTCGGGCTGTCGAAGCCCGCCGGGGATCCTGCCGTCCCGGCCAGCCGGGCCCCAGGTTGGCACGGGCGCGCCGCCGGCCCGGGCCTAGGGTACTGGGAAAATCAAGAGAGGATAAGCCGGGGACGGATTCCGCGCCGGTCGCTGGCCGGGCCGCGGCCTCCCCGGGGCACGGTGGGGCCGGCGGGGATCCTGGGGGCGGGGAGCGGGCTGGGGGCGGCGGAAGGGACGGGGCTGGGGAGGGGCTGGGGGGCTGGGCCGGAGGTGACGGGGGGCCTGGGGGTGGGGACCCCGGGGGTGCGGGTGGCGCCGGGGGTGGGGTGGCGGGGGATTGCCGTGGAACCGGTGCGGAACCGGGCGCTGCGGCTGCGGCGCCGGCGCCGGCCAGAAGTGCCGGGAGATGAACCTGGCCGCCTGGTCCGGCGCATCCACGAAGGCCGCCGGCCCGGCGCCCTCGATCTCCCCGAACCTGACTCCCATGGCCATGACCCGCCCCTTCTCCCTGCCCTGGATGCAGGCGGGATCCCCGGTTCCCTGCAGGACCGCGAACTTCTCCGGGTACCTGCGGACCGTGGCCTCGGGATCCTGGTAGCCGCCCAGGGCCCCGGCATGGGCCGCGGCCTCGGAGGCGAACTTGACCATGAAATACCGGGCTTCGGGGTCCGTGGCCGCTCCGGCGGCTTCCGTCACCACCGACGGGGGGATCCCGGCCAGGGCATGGAAGGCGCGGGCCTCGCCGGCGTCGAAGGGCCGGCGCCAGCCCTGGAGGTCCCGGAAGGTGGTCCCCGCCGGGAAGGGCCCGGGGTCGGGCAGCCGCCCCGGACCCTGGAACGCCTCCATGAACCTGGTCATGGGGAGGATCGGAGTGCCCATGAGGATCGCGCCGTGCAGCCGCGGCTGCTCGGCGACCATGTCCATGGCGATGTTCCCGCCCAGGCCCCAGCCCAGCAGGCAGGTGTCCTCGGGCCGGATGTCCAGGGCGCCCAGGAACCGCAGAAGGGTGTGGGCATAGCCTGGATACGTGTAGTAGTGGCGGTTCTCCTGGAAGATCCGGTACTCGTCCCCCTGGAAATGGTTCCGCAAGGCCGGCGGGAACCAGTCGCTCTCGCCGTGGCCGGGCAGATCCACCACGATCAGCCGGAAGGGGCGGAGCGGGGGCTGGGCCAGGAGGGGTTCGAAGCATTCCTTGGAGGCGGAGTTGCCATGGATGAACAGGATGACGGGCCTGCCGATGGGGTTCTGGTCCAGGTATGAAATATTTAAATCATAGGATGGGATGCCTGGAACCCCGGAGTCGTCCATGTGCACCGCGACCAGCTTGCGTACCGGTTCCGGCGGCGCGGCCGCCCGCGCCTTGTCCTGGGCGCCTCCGCCGGCGCAGCCCAGGGCCATGGCCAGGAACAGCGGCGCCAGGGCCAGGGCCAGGCGGGAACCGAGGCTGAGGGGAAGGGTTCTGGGAATTGACATGATCATCCCTGGTCCGGAGATAAAAATAAATAATATATAAGTCCGTCCAGCCAGGGATACCTTATTTTTTTTCCGCCTCCGGCGCCGGCCCACCGGTGGCCTGGCCATGGTTTTTGGCGTGTCCTGAACTTCTGCCTTGGAAATCGGCTGTTGCGGAAGCCAAGGCCGGATCGCCTTGGCCATGGATCGCGGCACGGGTGCCGCGAAGCGAAACAGCTTGCGCTCCGGACGACCGCCCTGGGGTCGAGGCAGACGTCTAGAGCTGCAGCGCCACCGCCGCCGCCGGTTCCAGCACCCGGAAGGTGAAGGATTCGGTGAAATACAGCTCCACCTCCCGGGCATCGTGGGCCTTGTAGCCCATGGCCAGATCCTGGCCCACGGTCAGCTCGAAATCCCCGCCCCGGCGGGACAGCACCGCCCCCCCCTCCAGGGCCGGGCTCCAGTGGATGCCGCCGGTGGCCAGGGCCTGGATCCGCTTGCGCAGCGGGTAGGCCCCCGGTTCACCGACCATAAGCCACTTGTATGGCTCCGTGCCCAGCACCAGCGCGAACGGGCCGCCGATCTCCGCCTCCTGGACGGCCAGCAGGGCCAACTCCACCGATTCGGTGAAGCGGCCCGGGTCGCGGCTCAGCGGCACCGGCTCATGGCTCGACCCCGCCAGCAGCCCCTGGATGCCGGCCTCGGCGAAGCCCCAGTAGATGGCCCGCTCCTCGAACATCGCCACCTTGCGGGCGGCCAGGCGCAGGCTGTCCAGGTCCGGATCCCGGGCGCCGCGCTCCACATCGTCCAGTTCCCAGATGCGCAGGGCGAAGGGCACCCGGAGTTCCACCAGGGGCAGGACCCGGTGCCGGCCCCAGGCCACGCCGTCCATGGCCTCCCCGGAGCCCAGGTCCAGCCGGCCGAGGTTCACGGCGGCGAACTGCCAGCCGTGGGGGCCCTTGAAGTCCACCAGCTTGCGCCCGGACAGGTTGCCCTTCAGGATGCGCGAACTCTGCAGATCCAGTTCCCGCCAGGCCGCGTCCGGAATGGGCGCCAGCGCCCGCCTCAGTATGTCCGCCATGGGACCCTCCGCTTCAAACCAGCTTGCCCAGACCCAGCCCCCGGCCATCGGCCACAGGGGTCTCCCCTCCGTCCGCCCCCTCGATGCCGCCCTGGGTGAACAGGAACTTGCGCAACTGGCCGTCCAGCGCCGGCAGGGCGCGGCGCAGCCATTCCAGCAGCATCGCCGCGTGCTCCATCTCGTCGTCCCGGTTGTGCGCCAGGACCGCCCGCAGCGATTCATCCTCGGCCACATCCCACCGCTGGTGATAGAAATCGATGGCCTCCAACTCCTCCTGCAGGCTGGCGAGCGCCCGGTGCACCTCCGCCGCCGCCGCCGAAAGTCCCGATTCGATAAAGCCGCTGCTCATGCCCCCCCCTTCGGCCCGCATCGGTCACGGCCGCGCGGCCACGCCCAAGGTGTGAGGCGCCCCCCGCCGAGGTTCCCGCCCCAGGATCACCCGACCCGCAGCGACCGCCGGGCGGGAACCCGCCCGATGACCTACGCCACCACGTTCAACACGAAGCTGAGGCTGCCTTTGCCGGAATTGGCGAAGGCGTACGGCCGGTCCGAGGGGAAGGCGATGGAGTCCCCGGCCTTGAGCACCTGGGTCCCGTCCTCCCGCTCCAGGGTGAGCTCCCCCCGGATCACGTAGACCATCTCCCGGTAGCCCGGCAGGTCCGGCTCCCCCTGGTAGCGGTCGCCCGGGGCGATGGTCCACTTCCACAACTCCACCGTCCGGGAGGCGGGGAAGCTCTGCAGCAGGTCCACCTTGGTGCCCGGCCGGCTGCCCTGCCAGAGCTGGATGCCCTTCTCCGGCCGGCTGGCCCCGTCCGGATGGTCGTGCACCAGCTCCGAGAAGGTCACGTTGAAGGCAGCGGCGATGTGGCCCAGGGTGGCCAGGCTGACGTTGCTCTCGCCGCTCTCGATCATCCCGATCATGCGCCGGCTCACCTCGGAACGGTCCGCCAGCTCCTGCTGGCTCCACTTCAGGGCGCGCCGCTGGTTGGCAACATTGCCCGAAATGGCCCGGAGCAGCTTCCTGGGGTCGAACGTCATGAATACCTCAAATGGGAATTATATTGCGCATTCAAGCACATGGGCATTATACTGCCCATGACCAAGGGGGCAACCCGAGGCAATGGGCCACCCCCATGGTCGGCCATTTCCCGTCCGTTCTCAACCACTCAGCCCTTTGAAGTCCATTGTTTCCCGCCGCCCCCGGAGGAGGTCCCATGACCCAGGAAGCCGCCACCAAGTCCACCCCGTACATCGAGCAGGAGAACCAGTACGGCGCCCACAACTACCACCCCCTGGACGTGGTCTGCACCCACGGCTCCGGGGTCCACCTCACCGACGTGGACGGCAGGCAGTACATGGACTTCCTGGCCGCCTACTCGGCCGTGAACCAGGGCCACAACCACCCGCGCATCGCCGAGGCCATGATCCGGCAGATCCGCACCCTGGCCCTCACCAGCCGGGCCTTCCGCAACGACCAGTTCCCCCCGCTGCTGGAGAAGCTGTGCCGCATCACCGGGTTCGAGAAGGCCCTGCTCATGAACAGCGGCGCCGAGGCGGTGGAGACCGCCATCAAGGCCATGCGCAAGTGGGCCTACGACGTGAAGCGGATCCCCTACCCCCAGGCCGAGATCATCGTCGCCGAGGGCAACTTCCACGGCCGCACCACCACCATCGTCGGCTTCAGCACCGACCCCGAGAGCACCAGCGGCTTCGGCCCGTTCACGCCGGGCTTCAAGATCGTGCCCTACGGCGACCTGGACGCCGTGGCCGCGGCCATCACCCCCGACACCGCGGGCATCTTCATGGAGCCCATCCAGGGCGAAGGCGGCGTGCTGATCCCCCCGGCCGGGTTCCTGAAGGGCCTGCGGGCGCTGGCCGACCGCAACCACTGCCTGCTGGTGCTGGACGAGATCCAGTCCGGCTTCGGCCGCACCGGCAAGCTGTTCGCCTTCGAGCACGAAGGCATCCGCCCCGACGGCATCACCGTGGGCAAGGCGCTGAGCGGCGGCTTCTACCCGGTGAGCGCCTTCCTGGCCTCGGCCGAGATCATGGACGTGTTCACCCCGGGCGTCCACGGCTCCACCTACGGCGGCAACCCCCTGGCCTGCGCCGTGGCCTCCGCGGCGCTGGACGTGCTGCTGGACGAGAAGCTGGTGCAGCGCTCCGCGGAACTGGGGCAGCACTTCAAGGCCCGGCTGGAGGGGATCAAGTCGCCCAAGGTGAAGGCCATCCGCTGCGTGGGCCTGTGGGCCGGGATCGACCTGACCGAGGCCGCCGGGCCCGCCAAAGCCTATTGCCTGGCCCTCAAGGATCGCGGCATGCTCTGCAAGGACACCCACGTCCGGACCATCCGCCTGGCCCCCCCGCTCGTCATCACCCGCGAGCAGATCGACTGGGCCGTGGACCAGCTGGAAGCCGTGCTCGGGTAACCTGAACCAAGGAGAAACAACATGCCGGTCAACCTCAAGGGCAGGAGCTTCCTGACGCTCATGGACTTCACGGTGGCGGAAGTGCGCTACCTGCTCGACCTCTCCCGGGACCTCAAGGCCAGGAAGCGCATGGGGGTCCGCACCGGCCTGCTCCAGGGCAAGAACATCGTCCTGCTGTTCGAGAAGTCCTCCACCCGCACCCGCTGCGCCTTCGAAGTGGCCGCCCTGGACGAGGGCGCCCACGTGACCTTCCTGGACAGCGCCAGCTCCCAGGTGGGCAAGAAGGAGTCCCTGGAGGACAGCGCCAAGGTGCTGGGCCGCTTCTACGACGGCATCGAGTACCGCGGCTACAGCCAGGAGGTGGTGGAGTGCCTGGCCAGGTTCTCCGGCGTCCCGGTGTGGAACGGCCTCACCGACGTGGACCACCCCACCCAGATCCTGGCCGACTTCCTCACCATCGAGGAGCACGTGGCCAAGCCCCTGGCCAAGGTGAAGCTGGTGTTCGCCGGGGACATCCGCAACAACATGGCCTGCGCCCTGATGTACGGCGCCGCCAAGACCGGCATGCACTTCGTCGGCCTGGGCCCCGGGGAGCTCAACCCGAGCCCCGAGATCCTGGCCCGGGTGCGCGAGGCGGCCCAGGCCACCGGCGCCCAGATCGAGCTCTCCGACGACCCGGCCGCGGTCCAGGGCGCCGACGTCATCTACACCGACGTGTGGGCCTCCATGGGCGAGGAGGCCCAGATCCCCGAGCGGGTCCGGCTGCTGACCCCGTACCAGGTCACCATGGACCTGGTCCGGCGCACCGGCAACCCCGACCTGGTCTTCCTGCACTGCCTGCCCGCGTTCCACGACTTCGAGACCAGGCTGGCCAAGGAAATGCTGGCCAAGGGCCTGGACATCCGCGAAGTCACCGACGAGGTCTTCCGCAGCCGCCACTCCGTGGTCTTCGACCAGGCCGAGAACCGCCTGCACACCATAAAGGCGGTCATGGTCGCCACGTTATAGTGGTGGGGCGGGAGTCGGGCATGAAGGTGGCGTTCCAGGGAAAGCGTTTGTGGTGGTGGGAAGGCCAGGCCCCGCGCTTGCCGGAACCGGCCCTGACCCTTCCGGAAGGCCTGGAAGTGCATCGGGTCCCCGAGGACGCCGCCCTGCCCGCGGGCGTCCAGTCCCTGGGGCTGCGGGAGGCCTACGGGGTCCTGCCGCGGGAGGCCTGGCTGCGGGCCGGCCGGGCCTGGCAGTGGTTGTGCTGGCGGGAAGCCCACCGCCACTGCGGCGCCTGCGGCGAACGCCTGGAAGCCGGCGAGGGTACCGGGCGGAAATGCCCGGCCTGCGGGCTGGAGGTCTTCCCGGCAGCCTCCACCGCCGTGATCGTGCTGATCCGGCGGGAGGGGGAACTGCTGCTCGCCCGGTCACCCCATTTCCAGCCCGGCGTGTACAGTGCCGTGGCCGGCTTCACCGAGCCCGGCGAATCCCTGGAGCAGGCGGTGCACCGGGAAGTCATGGAGGAGCTCGGAGTGCGGATCCACCGCCTCACCTACTTCTCCAGCCAGCCCTGGCCCTTCCCCAACGGCCTGATGGCCGGCTTCAAGGCCGAGTACCTGGATGGGGAACTGCGGCCCGACCCGTCAGAGATCGAGGACGCCCGGTGGTTCAGCCTGGACCATCTGCCCGGACTTCCGGGCGAGCTCAGCATCGCCCGGTGGCTCCTGGAGGATGCCCTGGGCAGGGGCATGACGCCTTCCGGGGTGTAGCCGGCGACACCCCCTCTCGCCTGCGGGACCCGCACCATCACCCCGCCGTACTAGAACTGCCCCCGTTCGCGGACTTTCGTGTGCTTGTAGCAGCCCATCAGCAGGTTCGGCCCCAGCGCCGCGGCCCCGGATTCCAGGGTTTCCAGGCCGAAGTAGAACTGGTGGCGCGAGTAGGTCAGTTGATCCATGGACACTTCGGGAAGGCTCTTGAGCACCGCGAAGATCAGGTGGACCACCGCGTCGATGCCCTGGAACTGCACCGCCGCGGTCCGGTCCAGGAGCAGGTTGTCCTCGTACTTGTTCAAGGGGCGGGAATAGCAGAGCATCTTGTCGTTGAAGGTGATCTGGGAGCCGTCGGTGGCGATGCTGAACACCTTGCCATTGGACGTAATATCAAATTTAAAGGCCGTGCCGTTCTTGAAGGCCTTCATCAGGCTCTGGAACTTGGGGTGCTTGAGGTAGGAGGCCCCGTAATCCACCTTCCGGGGGGCCAGCTTCTGCTCCCCTTCGGTCGGGCCGTACATCATGTGGTTGTAGCGCAGGGCGTCGAGCCGTTCCTGGGGCGTCTGCTTCTTGTCCTTGATCTTCTTGGGCGCTTTTTCAGGAATTTCGGACATAGGGTTCCTTGTCTCTCATGGCTGCCAGTGGAAGTGTGGCACAGGGACGGCCGTCTGGCCTAGGGGAAGCCGGGGGGGGTCCACTGGGTACCCTATGATGAGGATGGGGGGGAGCACGCGTGCCGGAGCGGTTCTGCACACTGGAATACCTGGGCCGGCTCCCGGAGGAGCAGCGGACCGTGCTCATGGGCCTGGCCGGGCTCGGGTTGCCCAGCACCAACAGCCACCTGGCCAAGGTCATGGCCGAGGCGGGCATCCCGGAGGCCCGGGCCTGGGCGGCGAACCCGCGCAGGATCGAGCAGATCCTCCAGGACCTCCTGGCCAAGGGCCTGGCCGAGACCACCCAGCGGGGCTTCTGGCGCTGCGCCGAGACCTGCCTGGAGTCCGCGGCGCGGGAGGCCTTCGCCCGGAAAGTGCTGCGCCGGCTGCACCAGGGCGCCATCGCCGCGGGCAACTACTACAGTTCGGTGCCGGACGCCCGCATGCGCTGCCGGGCCGAGCTGCGCCTGGAGTTCATGGAAGGCCGCCACGAGCGCTGGCTGCCCCTGAGGGAGCACTTCGCCCAGCACTTCGGCGCCACCATCCGCTACCGGGACCCTCTGGCCCTGGTCTGCGGCGGGCCATTCGAACCCTCCTGGTTCGAAACCCTGGACGCCGGGGCCCAGGCCTACGGCTGCCAGGCCCTGCTCATGGACCAGGTGCTGCTCGGACTGCGCTCGCCGTTCTTCCTGGAGTGGATGGAGGCCCGGTCCCGGACCCCCCGCGCCGTCGCCGCCGCCCCCTCCATGCTGCTGTACCTGCTGCTCCAGGGCCGGCCCGGGGACGCCCGGGCCTGGATGGCCTGCCAGGCTCCCGGCCTGCGCGACACCTATGCCTGGCCCGCGCTGGAAGCCCTGGGCGGCCTGGCCGCGGGCGACCCGGCCCTGGCCGCGGCCCGGTTCGCCGAGAGCGCCGCCCGCCTGCAGAAGGCCACCCGCAAGCGGGCCATCGCCCTGCCCGGCCTGTTCGAGCCCTTCCACATCCTCGCCCTCATGGGCACCCGGCAGCCCCAGGCCCTGCGCCTGGCCCAGGAGCGCATCGCCCTGCTGGAGAAGCGGGACTGGGACGATCCCCTGGCCCCCATCGCCTCGGCCCTGCGCCGGCTGAGCCTGGCCCAGGCCGGCGGGCACCCGGAACCCCGGCGCACCGGCCTCCTGGCCCGTTTCACCGCCAAGACCACGCCCCTGGCCATGTTCCTGGAGACCCTGGCGGCGTACCTGGCCGGGGAGGACCTGCCCCCGGAACTGCCGGACCGGGTGCTCCGGGCCTGCGAACCCCTGCCCCTGGGCTGGTTCTCGGCGGAGCTGGCGGAACTGGGGCACCGGCTCCGGGGCGGGCCCGCCCGGCCCAGCCCGCTGCTGGACCTGATCCCCCGGGAGGCCGCCTGGGTGCGGGTGCTGGAGAGCCTGCGCCACCTGGGGGCCCCGGCGCTGCCGCCCCCGGGCCCGGCCCGGTCCCTGCGCCTGGCCTGGCTGGTCAGCCCCGGCGCCTGGGCGAACGGCGAGTTCAAGGTGGAGGCCCGGGAGCAGAGGCAGGACGCCAAGGGCAGGTGGGGCAAGGGCCGCGCCGTCAGCCTGCGCCGGCTGCGGGAGGAGACCCGCACCTTCGACTACCTCACCCCCCAGGACCAGCGGGTGCTGGACTGCATCCGCATCGAGCGGGACGGCTTCCGGGGCCCCGCCTATGAGCTGGACGGCCCCAGGGCCCTGGCGGCACTGGTGGGCCATCCCCAGGTGCTGTGGCTGGAGCGCGGCGAGGAACTGCCGGTGGAGCTGCTGGAGGGCCAGCCGGAGCTGCGGGTGAAGCAGGCCGGGGCGGGCCTGGAGTTGAGCCTGGAGCCCGCGCCGGACCGGGGCGCGGTCCTGGTGGTGGCGGAAGGGCCGCGCCGCAAGCGGGTGTTCCGCTTCACCGACCTGCATCGGCGCCTGTTCGAGCTGCTGGGGGAGGGCCTGGCCATACCCCTCGCGGCCCAGGAGCGGGCGCTGGCGTCCCTGGCCGCGGTGGCGCCCATGGTGCCGGTGCGCTCCGACCTGGGCCTCACCGCGGACGCCTCGGCCCGGGCCGGGCTGGAACCGGTGGCCGGCCGCACCGGACCCAGCCTCATCCTGCTGCCCGCGGGCGAAGGCCTGCGGGTCCAGGTGCGGGTGCAGCCCCTGCCCGAGGGCCCGGTCCAGCTCCCCGGCCGGGGCGGCGCCGCCCTGATCCTGGAGCAGGACGGCCGGCGCCTGCTGGTGCGCCGGGACCTCCAGGCCGAGACCCGGGCCCTGGCGGCGCTCCTGGCCGAACTGCCGGCCCTGGACCCCGAGGCCGAGGAACTGGAGTGGGTGCTCCAGGACCCGGAGCGCTGCCTGGACCTGCTGCTGCAGGCGGAGGCGGTGCAGGACCGGATCCCGGTGCTCTGGCCCGAGGGCCGCCAGCTCCAGACCCCCCGCACCGCGGGCCCGGAAGCCCTGCGGCTCAAGATCACCACCGGGCCCAACTGGCTGGAGGTGGACGGCGGCCTGCGGGTGGACCCGGAGCGGGTGCTGGACCTCAAGACCCTGCTGGAGCTGCTGGAGGCCAACCCCGGGCGCTACCTCCCCCTGGGCGGCGGCGCCTTCCTGTCCCTCACCCAGGCCTTCCGCCGCCGGCTCCTGGACCTGGGGCACCTGGGCGAGCTGCGCGGCCGCAACCTGAGGCTGCATCCGGTGGCCGCCCTGGGCCTGGAGGACCTGGGGCTGGGCGAGCTGGAGGGGGACCGGGCCTGGACCGGCCAGCTGGCCCGGATCCGCAAGGCCATGGCCCTGGACCCCCCGGTGCCCGCCGCCCTGGAGGCGGACCTGCGGCCGTACCAGGAGGAGGGCTTCCGCTGGATGCAGCGCCTGGCCGAGGCCGGCTTCGGGGCCTGCCTGGCCGACGACATGGGCCTGGGCAAGACCGTGGAGGCCCTGGCCCTGCTCCTGGCCCGGGGCGGCCGCGGCCCGGCCCTGGTGGTGGCGCCCACCAGCGTCTGCGCCAACTGGGAGCAGGAGGCGGCCCGGTTCGCCCCCGGCCTGCGGGTGCTCAGCCTCGCCGGGTCCGGCACCGACCGGAAGGCCCTGCTGGACCAGGCCGGCCCCATGGACCTGGTGGTGGCCAGCTACGCCCTGCTGCACCTGGAGGCCGCGGCCCTGCACCAGGCCCGCTGGGCCACGGTGGTCCTGGACGAGGCCCAGAACATCAAGAACGCCTTCACCAAGCGCAGCCAGAGCGCCATGGCGCTCCAGGCCGAGTTCCGCCTGGTGCTGAGCGGCACGCCCATGGAGAACCACCTGGGGGAGCTGTGGAACCTGTTCCGCTTCCTCAACCCGGGCCTGCTGGGCTCCCTGGAGCAGTTCCAGCGCCGGTTCCAGATCCCCGTGGAGCGGGACCAGGACCCCGAGGCCCTGGCCCGGCTCAGGCGGCTCACCGGCCCGTTCCTGCTCCGGCGCACCAAGGCCCAGGTGCTGGAGGAGCTGCCGCCGCGCACCGAGATCACCCTGGAGCTGGAGCCCGGGCCCCGGGAGGCCGCCTTCCTGGAGGCCCTGCGCCTGCGCTGCCTGGAGGACCTGGAGCGGGCCCCGGCCCAGGGCCAGGCGGTGCAGGTGCTGGCCGCCATCACCCGGCTGCGCCGGGCCTGCTGCGCGCCCGAGCTGGCCCAGCCCGGCATCGGCATCGCCAGCTCCAAGCAGGAGGCGCTCCTGGAGCTGGTGGCCGAGATCCGCGACAACCGCCACCGGGCCCTGGTGTTCAGCCAGTTCGTGGACCACCTGGCCCTGCTCCGGCGCGCCCTGGACCAGCGGGGGATCCCCTACCACTACCTGGACGGCGCCACCCCCGCCCGGGCCCGGGCCGCGGCCGTGGCCGCCTTCCAGCAGGGGGACCGGGACCTCTTCCTCATCAGCCTCAAGGCCGGGGGCACCGGCCTGAACCTCACCGGGGCGGACTACATCATCCACATGGACCCCTGGTGGAACCCCGCCGTGGAGGACCAGGCCTCGGACCGGGCCCACCGCATCGGCCAGACCCGCCCGGTGACCATCTACCGGCTGGTGCTCAAGGGCAGCATCGAGCAGAAGATCGTCGGCCTGCATGCCCGGAAGCGCCAGCTGGCCGACCAGCTGCTGGAGGCGACCGGCTCCGCCGCCCGCCTGGATGCCGCCGCCCTGCTGGAACTGTTGCGTACTTGAAGGTTAAGTATATCATTAATAATTTCAGCATTTATGATTGGCCAGGAGTGCGCGTCGCACCCGGTGATTGCCCATCCGCTCCATTGAATCCATCATGGGTGGGCCGGTCCGCCAGGACCGGTCCCACAGGAAAGGCTTTCATGGATTCCGCTCCCACATCCCAGCGCGCCCGGCTCAGGACCGCCATCCTGTCCATCATCGTCGGCTGCGTGGTCCTGGGCCTGAAGTACCTCGCCTTCCACATCTCCCAGTCGGCCGCCCTCAAGTCCGACGCCATCGAGAACGTGGTCAACGTGGTGGCGGCGGTGTTCGCCCTGGGCGCCATTATCTTCGCCGGCAAGCCCGCCGACCGGGAGCACCCCTACGGCCACGGCAAGATCGAGCATTTCTCCGCGGCCTTCGAAGGCGGCATGATCAGCCTGGCGGCGGTGCTCATCGGCTACGAGGCGATCCAGTCCGTGATCGAGGGCGTCCCGCTCAAGAACCTGAGCCTGGGCCTGGGCATCAACTTCGTCGCCGGGGTGATCAACGGGCTGCTGGGGCTCTACCTCATCCACGTGGGCAAGCGGCAGAATTCCCATGCCCTGGCCGCGGACGGGCACCACGTCCTCTCCGACTTCTACGTGACCCTCGGCCTGGCCGCGGGCCTCCTGCTGGTGAAGTTCACCGGCCTGGTCTGGCTGGACCCGCTCATGGCCCTGGCCGTGTGCGCCATGCTGGTCCACACCGGGTTCAAGCTGGTGCGGAGCTCCAGCGCCGCCCTGCTGGACACCGAGGACCCCGGCCTGGTGGAGCGGCTGGTGGCGGTCATCAACAAGGTCCGCCCCCGGGACATCGTGGCCATCCACGAGCTGCGCACCCTCCGCTCGGGCCGCTACATCCACGTGGACATCCACATGGTGATCCCGGAGTTCTACGCCATCGGCCAGGGCCACGAACTGGCCGACGACTTCGGCCAGGCCGTGCTCAAGGAGGCGAACATGGAGGGCGAGCTGCACACCCACGTGGATCCCTGCATGCGCGCCTTCTGCAGCGGGTGCGACGTGGAGCCCTGCCCGGTGCGGCAGAAGCCGCAGACCTACGAGTGCAAGATCACCTTCGACCAGGCGGTGGCGCCGGGGCCGATCTAGTGCTGCGTTCGTCAAAATCCTTGAATAATCCGGAATCATCAAAAGCAGCACTTGCCGGGGGTTTGGGGGCCCGGCATGGGGCCCCCAAGGGGTAACAGCATGGGAAGCACTGCTTCCCATGCGCCATAGGGGCGCAAGCCCCTTTGGAAGTGCAGCGTCCGCTCCCCCAAGATTATTCCCGGCAGTTTGCGGACGCTGCACT
>Ga0181516_10001247_pt1 | contig 19895 bp, 18 predicted proteins | sample PEATcosm2014_Bin_25_FD_121104 | JGI IMG/M metagenome (GOLD analysis project Ga0181516, IMG submission 121104) | Peatland microbial communities from MTU Mesocosm Facility, Houghton, MI, USA - PEATcosm2014_Bin01_10_metaG | ecosystem: Environmental > Terrestrial > Soil > Wetlands > Peat | place... | reverse complement strand
TGCTGGCTCAGAAAATCCTTGTGGATGAAGGCGCCGACAGCGCCACCGTCGATGCTGCGTTCACCGCAGGCGTCCTGCACGACACCGGCAAATTGGTCCTCGCATCGACGCTGCCCGAGCTCTACGGGCGGGCGCTTCAGCTCGCCGCTGACGAACTGATCCCGCAATGGCAGGCGGAAGCCAATGTATTCGGTGTCAGTCATGCGGAAATAGGCGCCTATCTCCTCGGTCTTTGGGGCCTGCCTCCCTCGATCGTCGAGGCCGTTGCGTGGCATCATCAACCGCGGCGCCGGGAGCCGCCGGCAATTGGGGCACTTGCCGCAGTCCATATCGCCAACTACCTCCAAAGCCGTCACCTTCCGGCCAACCGCCGCCCTCTGGTCGTTCAGATCGACGAAGCTTACATCCAGGCGCTCCATCTCAATGAAAGGATCACTCAATGGGAGGACGCAGCGGGACGCCTCTGAGCATTCCGCGGGAGGCGGCACGATCGGGCTGCGGCAAACGAAAGTCTCCGCCTCCTTCAGTTCACGCCAAATCCGCCCGAGGCCTCGCCGCCAACCAAAGCCTCCTCTTTGATTTCTTCCGGCGGCAATTCTTCCAACGGCGCAAAGCGCTCGGAAGAGAAGCCCAACTCCTGGCGACCGGCGTGGAATGGGTCGGGCGGATTGTTCAATTCACCGACCAAAACGCCCACAGTGGCGCTCTCGCCGCCATTGACGATTCGCTCCCGACCGAGGAAAACCTCGCGAATCGTGTAGGTTTTCCCCTTGCACGGGAGCTGGGCATAGATCGCCCGCACGAAATCGGAGAACGTGTCGTTAATGCAGACGACTTTCTGTCCTTTGAGCATGAGAAGAGGACTCGCGACACCACCCGATCCGCATCACCTGGGCTGGTTCGGCAACGAAGCCGGCGCCGCCCCCCCGGATTGTGCGGCGGCCGCCTGGCGTCGCAATTCCCGCCGCCGGTTGATATCGGCCTCAAGATTGTGAAGCTGTTCGGGTGTCAACGACGGCGAGGATCCCGCCGGACCGCGGATGCCTGCGAGCGGAAATGGTCCGCCGCCGGGAAAGCCCGCTCCGGGCGTGTTTTCCTGGCCGCCGGCCCCCTGCACTCCGGCGACAGCTGACTGCACGCCGGGAGTTATCGTCAAAAGGGTGATTCTGGACTCTTTCAATACGAGCTGGTAGGTCCGGCCTTTCTGTTCGACTGTCACCGCCTCCTTGTTCGGATCAAACGCCTTGACCGTGAAATCGTGACCGGACTCGTTCAGCCGCACCCACGTGCTCTGCTTCTTCGCGGCGTCATAAAGGCTGAATTCATATTCGCCGGCTTCCTTCAGTATGCTGCGTAATTCCAGGGGAGCCGACTGCTGCGCCGCACCGGGTCCCAGGCCGGCCGGCAGAAATGGAGAGTTTTCAATCAGGTTGGATACCGCATGCAGCGGGAGCACGGACCGCGTCACACCGAGCAGCAATGCAACCAATGAAAAAAATGAGCGATTCAAACGCATCGTCGACATCGATCATTCAACTACCTGGGCCAGGTTTCGTCAAGCAACGCTGCCCTGTCGGGATGCGGATGGGCCAGGCGCACCAGCCGGGATCTTCGTCTCTGTGCAGCCTGCGGCCATGTTCGGGAGCCATGGGGGAAGCACACGAACCGGACGCGGCTCACTCCTCCACGAGTTCCACCTCGTACCCGTCAGGATCTGTGACGAACGCCATCCGGCGACCGGTCGGAAATGACTGTCGCCAGTCTGCCGGCCAGATCTTGTAGCCTTGCCGCTCAAGTTCGTCGCATTTGGCCATCAAGTCGGCATATCCGACCGCCGTATGCATCAGGTCCTCCGGGACAACCAATGAATAGCCAGGCTGGTAACACAATTCGAGCGCATGCGCACTGCCGGGAATCTGCAGGAACGCGAGCTGGTTGCCCTGCGGCGATTTTTCGATCCTCCGGGTGCACACAAAACCGAGGGCGCCATACCAGGTGATTGTGCGGTCCAGGTCTCCCACGCGGATCCGGGTGTGAAGGAATGTTGGCATGGTGATCGAGCGACGGATTTGAACTGACTGACACATGTTTTGGGCCTGCGGTTCCCCACCACAAGCCTTGCCCGCCGCAATCGGCCGTTTCCCGGATTGCCGGACGGGCGGCAACGAGGCAAGGTGCCTCAATGAGGCCCGCAGATCAAACAAAGAGTGTCGACCGGGCGGGCGGAAGTCCGCGTATCAGGATTTCGGGTATCAGCGAAAATGGGCTTTCACGCGGCACGGCGGCCGTTGCGATCTTCTGCCTGATGATCGCGATCGGCGTGCTGGACTACTTCACCGGATTCGAGGTGTCGTTCCTGGTATTCTACTTTTTGCCGGTTGCTCTGGCCGTAACCGCGTTCGGCTGGCGGATCGGCGTCCTTACGGCGATCGTCAGCGTGACGGTCTGGCTGGCAGGCGATTTCGCCGCCGGCGCGCATTATGCAAACCGGCTTGTTCCCTGGTGGAACGCAACCATTGCGTTCGGTACGTACCTGGTGCTGATTGCCCTGCTTGCCCGGCTGCTCGCAACGCAGCGGGAGATGGAAGAGCGCATCCGCCAGCGCACCGTGGCATTGACGGATGAGATCGCCGAACGCGAAAGACTTGAAAAGGTTATCCTGGGCATCAGCGAACGCGAACGCCGCAATCTCGGCCACGATCTCCACGACGGTCTCGGCCAGCACCTCACGGGCACCTCGCTCACCGGCCAAATCCTCGTCGAAAAACTGCAGGCGCGCAACGCGGAGGAGGCCGCGGACGCCACAAGGCTTGTCACGCTCATCGAGGAGGCGATCGAGCAAACCCGCCGGCTGGCAAAAGGGCTCGTGCTCGCGGACATCGAACGCGACGGTCTTTCCGCGGCCTTGCAGGAACTGGCTCTCACCAGCACGGTGCAATCCCGCGTGGCCTGCGAGTTCCATTGCGATGGCACACCGACACTGGATGATGGCACCACGGTTCACCTCTATCGCATCGCCCAGGAGGCGGTCAGCAACGCCCTCAGGCACGCCAATGCCCGGCGCATCGAGATCGCCCTCGCCGCCAGCGGCAGCGGATTGACGCTTACTGTGCGGGATAACGGCGCAGGCCTGCCTGCGCTCGCGGCGGGTGGACGCGGTCTCGGCCTGCGCATCATGGCCCACCGTGCGACCATTGTCGGCGCCAGCTTCGCCATCGGACCCGCCCCCGGCGGGGGAACGCTGATGACCTGCCGGCTGCCGTCCTCCCCATTCGTGTCATGAATACCCCCTCACCGTCTGTCCCGCCCCAGGAGCGCCGCCGAATTTTCGTCGTCGACGATCATCCACTGGTGCGCGAATCGCTCGCCACGCTGATTGAGCGGCAGGCCGATCTGTGCGTCTGCGGACAGGCCGAGAAAAGCGGCGAAGCCTTCGAGGCGATCTCCCGCCTGCAGCCTGACGTTGTCCTGGTCGATCTTTCGCTGCAGGGGGAATCCGGCCTCGAGCTCATCAAGCAACTGCAAAACATGACGGAACCTCCGCGCATCCTCGTGCTGTCAATGCACGACGAGATGCTCTATGGCGAACGGGCGCTCAGGGCTGGTGCGCTCGGTTATGTGATGAAGCGTGCCACGACGGGCAAGGTGATCGAGGGAATCCGCCAGGTGTTGCGCGGAAAGCTGTTCATCAGCGAGGCCTTGGCCGAGCGGATGGCGGCCCGATACGTTGGCAAGGGCGGCACCGCGGGCGAATCCCCGCTCGCCCGCCTGAGCGACCGCGAAATCGAGGTGTTCCAGCTCCTTGGCCAGGGCGTGGAGACGCGAACCATCGCGGAAGGGCTGCATCTCAGTCCGAAAACCGTGCAGGTGTATTGCGGCCGCATCAAGGAAAAGCTCGGCCTCGACAGCTTCACCGCCCTGATCAGCGAGGCGGTGCGGTGGTTTGAAAACGAGAACCGCACCGGTTGATCCAGCCGTTGTAAGATCTGGCCCTACACAATAAACAGGCATGCGCTCAACGACGGTGCGCCTTCCTGTGTGCTACACTGGCGGATGCCAATGTGCTGCAGAGCCTTGTTTCATCCAGCCTTAGCCGTAAGCACGCAAAGATCGCAACGCTCCCTCGTGGAGAGGATTTCGTCCGGTGACCGCGCAGGAAGCCCGCCGTTTCGGCAGGCTCTCAAGGCCCCGAGCGCGTCGAGGGGCAAGCGCGCATCCTTCGATTTGTTTGGATACGGCTTGGTCCGATGCGCCGCTCCGACTCTGAGGCTGACAGCTTCCCTCTGCGCCTTGTTGGCGTTTGGACCTGCGGCCGAGGCGGCGTCCGGCTCCGAAACCGGTGCCGTACCCGCAGCACCATTGACGCTCGACGGGGCGCAGCAGCTTGCACTTATCCGAAACGCCGATTGGCGGGTCGCGCAAACCCAGGTCGACGCCGCACTGGCCCAGCTCAAGGCCGCGCGGGAATTTCCAAATCCGACGCTTGGTCTCTCCACGAGCAAGATCAACACGGACGGCCGGTCCAACGCCACCGCTCCAGGCAACAGCCTTCTCGACAGAAGCTACGATTCGATCGTGTCGCTGAGCCAGCTGTTCGAGCTCGGCGGTAAACGACGCCTGCGCCGCGCCTCCGCCGAGGCGGGCGTCCACGCAGCCGAGGCGCTTCGCGAGGACACCCACCGTCTGCTGATCCAGTCCGTGGTCCAGACCTATGTCGCGGCCCTGACGGCGAAGGAACAGGTCGCCGTTCTTGCCAATTCGGCCGCGGCGCTGAGGCGCGAGGCTGACATCGCCGGCCACCGGTTGAGCGCCGGTGACATCGCCGCCTCCGATCAGGCACAGATTGAAATCACCGCTGACCAGCTCGAACTCAACGCCAACGCCGCACGCGCCACGGCAAAGACCGCGGTGGTGACGCTCGAGATCCTTTTGGGCGAAGCGCAACCCGCCGGCAACACCGCCCTGGCCGATACGCTCGACGGGCTTTCGCCGAGATGGGCGCTTGATGCCGATGCGGCACCGGCTATGCGGCCGGACATCGTCGCCGCGGAAGCCGCTGTCGCCCGGGCGGAAGCCGACCTGCGGTTCCAAAAACGCGTCAACGTGCCCGATGTCACCCTGTCCGTTCAATACGAGCGGCAGCCGCCCGACCAACCCAACACCGCCGGCCTGGCGCTTTCAGTCCCGATCCCGCTTTGGAACCGCAACGCAGGCGGAATTCTCGGTGCCAGGGCGGCGCTCGACCAGGCCGAGGCTCAACTCGACAAGACGCGCATTCAGGCGTCCGCCGATGTCGCCGCAGCGCGCATCGCCTTCCGCGAGGCCGCGAACCGGGCGCGCCACTTCCACGAATCGCTCCTCCCGAAATCGGCCCGCATCGCCCAGACCGTTACGTTTGCCTACGAAAAGGGTGGCTCTTCCCTTCTCGAACTCCTCGCCGCACAGCGCAACGACAACGACATCCGCCTGGCCACGATCCAGGCCGACGCCGACACCGCTTCAACCGCGGCTGCCCTCGCCGCAGCACTCGGCCGGCACACCTCCGCGGGCCCGGTTCCGCCGCAGCCCTGAACCGCCTCCTTCCATGGTCTCACGTCATCCTTTGCTCCAAAACCATTCAGTCACGATCGTCCTGGTCGCAGCCGTGATTGCTGCAACCGGCTGCAGTCGGAAAGCCGACCCCGCTGAAGCGCCTGCTGCCACGGTCAAGGGCGACCAGATCGCGTTTCCAGTCACCGCGCCGCAGCTGTCGTCGCTGGTGGTGACCGCCGCAACGGCCCGCTCTGCCTCCGTTCTCACACTGACCGGCCACCTCGTCTGGGACGAAGACAAGACTGTTCGAGTTTATACGCCCGTGGGAGGCCGGGTGCGCTCCGTGAACGTCGAGACCGGCGCGGCCGTCGCTCCGGATGCTGTTCTCGCCGTGCTCGATTCACCGGATTTTGGCCAGGCCCAAGCCGACGCGCGCAAGGCGGCCGCCGACCAGGTGCTGGCCGAACGGACGCTCACTCGCCTGCACGATCTTTTCGAGCATGGTGCCGCCGCACGGAAGGACCTTGATGCCGCCGAGAATGCGGCCTCCGACGCCCAGGCCGAACGCGACCGCGCGTTCGCAAAGCTTGCACTCTATGGTTCAACGGCTGCCGGGACGGGCGACCAGGTTTTTTCGCTTCGGACCCCGATCGGCGGAGTCGTTGTCGACAAGAACATCAATCCCGGCCAGGAGCTGCGCCCCGACCTCATGCTGGCCAATGCCCCTGCATTGCTGGCACCCCAGTTTGTTGTGTCAGATCCCCGCCGCCTTTGGGTGATGCTCGACGTCGCTGAAACAGACCTGTCCGCGCTCCACACCGGCCAGGCTTTGCGCATCTTGAGCCGCGCCTATCCGGGCTCCGTCTTCTCGGGTCGTCTCGACCTGGTGGGCAGCTCCCTCGATCCCGCGACGCGCACCGTTGAGGCGCGCGGCTCGGTGGATAATGGCGACGGCCGGCTCAAGGCCGAGATGTATGTCACGGTTGAAATCGTCGGCGAGAGCAAGCCGGGGGTGGACATTCCCTCCGCCGCGGTGTTTCTGACGAACAACAAATCCTACGTCTTCCTCGAACGTGAGCGCGGCCGGTTTGAGCGGCGCGAGGTGAAGCTTGGGGCGGAGGCCGACGGCCGCATCGCCGTGCTCGCCGGACTCAAAGCCGGACAGCCGGTGGTGACTGAAGGCTGCCTGCTTCTGCAATCCATGATGGACGCTGGAGGGCAGCCGTGATCGCAATGGTGATTTCCTATGTTCTGCGGCATCGCGCGCTGGTCGTCGCGTTAATGCTGATCTTCGTGATCGTCGGCGTCTTCTCCTACCAGCGTCTGCCGGTCGAGGCGTTCCCTGACGTTTCCAACGTCTCTGTTCAGGTGATCACGCTGTTCCCGGGGCACGCTGCCGAGGAAGTCGAGCGCCTCGTCACGATTCCAATCGAAAACCAGATGAACAGCGTGCCCAAACTCGTGGCGCTGCGCTCGATCAGCCTCTTCGGGCTGTCGCAGATCACCCTGGTCTTCGAAGACGGCGCGGATCCGGACTACGTGCGCAACCAGGTGAACCAATACCTCGGAGTTGTGCCGCTGCCGCCGTCCGCGAATGCAAGTCTTTCGCCGAATGCCACGCCCATCGGCGAGATTTATCGGTACACGCTGCAGGCTCCGCCGAGTTTTCCGGGAGTTGAGCTCAAGGCCATCGAGGATTGGGTGGTGGAAAGGAAACTGCGCACCGTGCCGGGCGTCGTCGATGTCGTCGGCTTCGGCGGACCGACAAAGCAGTACCAGGTGCTCGTCGATCCCTCCAAACTCAAGGCGTACAACCTCACGCTCAACCAGGTCTTTACCGCACTAACCAACGGCAACCGCAACGCCGGCGGCTCCTACGTCGAGCACGGCTCCGAAATCTACGTGGTGCGCGGGATCGGCTACGTTCGCACCACCGACGACATCGGCGCGATCGCCGTGGATACGCGCGGCGGACGGCCCATACTTATACGCGACATCGGCACCGTGACCATCGGCAACGCCGTGCGCCTGGGGAGGGTCGGCATCCTGTTCAAGCTGGCCGGCGGCGCCGTCGACGACCGGGACGATGCGGTGCAGGGCGTCGTGATCATGCGGCGGGGCGAGAATCCAAACGTCGTCCTGGAAAAGGTTCACGCGATGGTCGCGGAAATCAATGCCAAGTACCTGCCCGCGGGCGTCCGGATGGTGCCGCACTACGACCGCACGGACCTCATGGACCGCACCCTGCACACCGTCCGCTCCAACATGCTCGAGGGCATCTTCCTGGTGGTCGCCGTGCTCGTGCTGTTCCTCGGCCTGGGCAACCTGCGCTCGGCGCTCGTGGTCGCCCTGGCGGTGCCGGTGTCGCTGCTCGGTGCGTTCACGCTCCTCGACCTGAGCGGCATACCCGCGAACTTGATCTCGATGGGGGCGATCGACTTTGGCATCATCGTGGATTCCTCGGTCGTCATCATTGAGAATCTCATCCGTATCCTGCACGAACGGAAGGATCGGAACGCCCCGCTTGGGGACGCGATCATCGAATCCGTGAAGCAGATGGGACGGCCGATCCTGTTCTCCAAGGCGATTCTCCTGACGGCGTTCATCCCTCTCTACACGATGCAGCGCGTCGAAGGCCGCATCTTCCGTCCGATGGCGCTGACCCTGACCTTTGCCCTTGTCGCGGGCACGCTGTTCGCGGTATTCGCGGTGCCGGCGCTGGCGAGCTTCGCCCTCCATCGCGGCGTGAAGGAAGAGCGTTCGTGGATTGTGCGCATGCTCATCCGCCTTTATCTGCCGGCCTTCGATTTCGCCCAACGCTCGCGCCGGCTGGTTTACGCGGTGGCGCTTGCCCTCATCGCGGCGGGCGCGGCCACGTTCTTTTTTATCGGGAGCGAATTTCTCCCGAAGCTCGATGAAGGCGCGCTCTGGGTTCGCATTTTCATGCCACGATCGATCGCCCCCACGGAGGCCGCGAAGATCACGGCCGATGTCCGGAGACGCCTGGCGTCGTTTCCCGAGGCGACCAACGTCCTCAGCCAGCTCGGCCGGCCCGACGACGGCACCGACATCAACGGCTTCGATGTGGCTGAATTCAATGTCAACCTCCGCCCCCGCGCCGAATGGACGACTGCCCGTGACCGCGAGGGCCTGGTCGCGGCCATGGGCCGGAACCTCGCCGAGATTCCAGGCGTCGACTCGCAGTTCAGCCAGTACATCGAAGACAACGTCAACGAGGCCGTCTCTGGCATCAAGAGCGAGCTCGCGATCAAACTCTACGGCGAGGACCCGGATACGCTGCAGTACCTGGCAAACCAGATCGCCGGCATCATTGCGAAAGTCCCCGGCGCCGACGACGTCAGCGCCGACCAGCTGCTCGGCCAGCCGCAGATCCAGATCACGGTGGACCGCGCTGCGATCGCGCGTTACGGCCTGAGCGTTTCCGACGTGCAGTCCATCGTGGAGACCGCCATGGGCGGCGCCGTGGCGTCGCAGGTGCTCGAGGGCGAGCGAACCTTCGATCTCGTGGTGAAGCTGTCGCCGCGTGCAGTCGCCGACGTTGAATCGATCCGCAACATTCCGGTATTCGGCGCGAACGGTGAACGCCTGACGCTCGGCGCGCTCACTGCGGTCGACGTGCGCACCGGCCTGGGATTGTTGATGCGCGAGGACAATGAGCGCCGGATCGCCATCAAGCTCTCCGTGCGCGGCCGTTCCCTCGGCGATGTCGTGACCGAGGCCGAGCACAAGGTGGCCACGGCCGTGTCATTGCCGAAGGGATACCGCATCGAATGGACCGGCTCCTTCGAGAATGAGCAGCGCGCCGTCCGGCGCCTGGCTGTCATCGTGCCGGTGACCTTGCTTCTCATTTTCTTCCTGCTTTTCACGGCCTTTGACTCCGGAAAGCTGGCGGTCCTGATTCTGGTAAACGTTCTCTACGCGGCGGCGGGCGGGATGCTTGCGCTGCCGCTTTCGGGACTGGACCTCTCTGTGGCCGCGCTGGGCGGGTTCGTGGCGTTGTTCGGCATTTCGATCCAAAACCGCGTCATCCTCGTGGCGCGCATCCGCGAATTGCGAACGCTCGGATGCAGCCTGACGGACGCAATCCGGGAGGGCTCCGTGTCGCGCATCCGGCCGATGGTGATGACCGCCCTGATGGCGATGCTCGGACTGCTGCCCGCGGCGCTTTCGCACGGAGTCGGCGCGGAGACAGCCAGGCCGTTTGCCGTGGTCATCATCGGCGGGCTCATTGCCGACACGCTGCTTACCATCTTTCTGGTTCCGCTGCTCTATCCCTATTTCGACAAAGCAGGGCGTGGGTAACAGCGCATCCGAGGTTCCCTCTGCCTGCACCATCCCGTTTTACGCCAGGTGCCAACTTGATGGTCCGATCGGACCATCAAGTTGGCAACCGCGTTTCACGATCTTGCGGCCGGTCGCCCGTCCGAAGACCGGTTGGGACCCTTTGCACTGACTGATTGCGGCTCGCGTCGCACGCCAGCCGCAGGCAATCTGCGGTGGGTCCATTTTTCATGAGACTATTGATCATCGAGGACGACGAAAAGACCGCCGACGCACTGGCCACGGGGCTGGCCCAGGCCGGCTTTTCCACCGCCACTGCGCGCACAGGCGAAGAGGGATTCTTCCTCGTCAGCGCCGAGGTGTTTGATCTGGTCGTGCTCGATTGGATGCTGCCTGGGCGCAGCGGCATCGAGATACTGAAAACGCTTCGGGCTCGCGGGAACAAGACTCCGGTTCTCCTGTTGACGGCCCGCGACGCCATCGACGACCGTGTGCTGGGGCTCGAGAGCGGAGCGGACGATTACCTGGTCAAACCGTTCGCGTTCTCGGAATTGCATGCACGCATCCGGTCGCTGCTTCGTCGCACTCCTCCGGCGGCTGAGCCGCTAAGGCGGACCCTTGCCGATCTGGTCGTCGATCTCGAGGCGCGCAGGGCATGGCGTGCGGGGAGGGCTGTCGAACTGACTCCGCGCGAGTTCGACCTGCTGGTTTATCTGCTCCGACAGCCCGGCCAGGTGGTGAGCCGCGAGATGCTGGCGCAGGATGTGTGGCGCGAAACCAACCGTCTCACTCCGCTGGACAACGTGATCGACGTCCACGTGGCGCACCTTCGCCGCAAGATTGACGGGGATCACCCGCTGAAACTCATCCAAACGGTGCGTGGAATGGGCTTCATGCTGAGGGAAGGGAGCGGCGAGTGAAGGCTTGGTGGCTGCGCCGTTCCTCCCGGCTGCGACTCGCGGTCTGGAATTCAGCAGCGGCGGGGGCAATCGCTGCCTTGGTGACCGCAGCCGTGAGCATGATGGAGCCCGCTTCCGGAGGCACAGCGCCGTGGGTCTTGTTCGTCGCAGAGGCGGGCGCGCTTTCAGTGTTCGGAGTCTTAAGCTACTTCGTGGCCAACAGCGTCCTGGCGCCGGTCCGAGACATGGCCGAACGCACCCGCCGGCTCTCCGTGCAGACCCTGAGCGAGAGGTTGCCGGTGGCCAACCCCGATGACGACCTCGGGCGGCTCGCCACCGGATTCAATGAAGCGATCGGGCGATATGAGAATGCGTATCGGGAACTCGACAGGCTTACAGCTGATGTCTCACATGAACTGCGTACGCCGCTCACTGCGATGCGATCGGTCGGGGAGGTGGCTTTGCAGGGTCGCGATCCGGAACTCCTGCGCGATGCCCTCGGCAGCATGCTGGAAGAGATCTCACGGATGAACCAGCTCATCAACCGCCTGCTCCTGCTTGCACGCGCTGACAACAACGAGATCCCGGTGCAACTGGAGGCGGGGCTCGTGGCACGAGTGCTTGGAGAAGTGAGCGAAGTCCTGGGGCGCGTGGCCGAGGAAAAACAGCAAGTGCTCCAGGTTGACTGCGCCGACCACCTGCTCGCGGTCTTCGATCCTGCGTTGCTCCGCCTTGCGTTGATGAACCTGGTGCAAAACGCCATCCGGTACAGTCCAACGTCCAAGTCGATACTTGTCCGCGGACGGGCGCACAACGATGCCATTGAAATCGAGGTCATCGATGAAGGACTGGGGATCGCGGCTGAGCACCAGGAACGCGTGTTCGAACGGTTCTACCGGGTGGACAAAGCCCGTTCGCGAGCCGAGGGCGGGGTGGGCCTTGGCCTGGCGATTGTCAAATGGGCGGTGGAACGCATGGGCGGCTCAGTCGAGCTTGAGAGCCAACCGGGCCTCGGCAGCACGTTCCGATTGCGACTGCGGCGCGTTGCGGGTTAGACGCAATGCGGTTGCCCCGGCTTTGCTGGCTGGGTGATGGTCCAGATCGATTCACCGGCAGCGCGGGCACTTTCTTAACGATTCTTCAGAATCACTTCAGTAACGCGGCGCCCCACTTCGCTGATAGACTGGCCCCCTCGTCTCGCGAACCCGAAACACCGCCCCTTCGCCGGACAAGGCCTCCCATGTATTGGATCAGCAAATCGATTCACCAAATCCGCAGGCTCAACCGTCGAACGCTGCTGTTTCTGGCGGCGCTGGGACCCGGGATCATCACGATGATCGCCGACAACGACGCCGGAGGAATCTCCACCTACGCGCAGACCGGTGCCAAGACCGGATTCAATCTGCTTTGGGCAATGGTCATTCTCGTTCCCATGGCCTATTACGTGCAGGAGATGACGGTGCGTCTTGGCGCCGTCACCAAACGGGGTCACGCCGAAGCCATCTTTGACGGCTTTGGCAAATTCTGGGGCTGGTTTTCGATCTTCGATTTGGCGGTGATCAACTGGCTGACCCTGGTCACCGAATACATCGGAATGACCCAGGCGATGAGCCTCTTCAACATCCCGCCTTGGATCACGTTCTTCGGTGTGACCCTCCTGATGCTCGGCATCGTGATCAGCGGGCGGTATTGGACGTTTGAAAAGATCACGCTCTTCTTCTGCCTTTTCAACCTCGTCTATATCCCGGCGGCGATCTGGGCAATGAAGACCGGCAACGTGGCCGAAGGCTGGGGCGCGGTGGGGAAAGGCTTCTATCACCCGAATTTTAGTTTCGGCATGTCCGGCGTGGCCCTGCTCACGCTGATCATGGCGAACATCGGAACGACCATCACGCCGTGGCAGATCTTCTTCCAACAGTCGGCCGTCGTCGACAAGGGAATGGACGTCAAGGACATCAAATACGGGAAGTTCGACACATTGTTCGGATCGTTCATGACCTGTGTGGTCGCCGCCTTCATCATCATCGCCACCGCGGGCGTCTTTCATTTCAACCCCGACCAGAGCCTGGGACTGCGCGAAATCGATTCAGCCGCCAAGACGGCGGCGGCCATGCCCCAGGTGTTGCATGGACAATGGGGGCAGTGGGCAAAGGTGCTCTTTGCCGTCGGGCTCTTCGATGCCGGGCTGCTGGGCGCGCTTTGCATTTCGCTCGCCACCAGCTGGGCGATGGGCGAGGTGTTCGGCTGGGCCCATTCGCTCAACAAGACCGTGCGCGAAGCACCCTGGTTCTATGTCGCCTACGTGCTGATGCTCATGTCGGCCGGCGTTGTCTCGCTCGTGGCATCGATTGATCTGCAGAACATCATCACGATCTTCGTTCAGGTGGTGGCGGTGACACTGCTGCCGGCCGCGCTCGTGTTCCTGATTCTTCTGCTCAACGACAAGTCGCTCATGGGCGAGCACGTGAACACGCGCTGGCAGAACATCGCCAACTGGACCATCACGGCCTTCGTCATCCTGATCTCGACGGCCTACGGCGTCTCCGTCCTGTTCCCCGAGTGGTTCGGCCAGGGCAGCTAACTGTTTCGAGGAGGAAATCCGATGAATAACCCCAGAGAAAACGGTGTCGTTGACACCAAGCCGGGCGCACACGCCGGCTCCCACGAGGATTACCAGCTCCTCTATTTCGCACAGCTGATCAACCGCCGCATCCGCATCGACGGAACCAAGGCGAAGAACGGCCGCCTCACCGACCTGGTTTTCCGTCTGACCGAGCCGTACCCCGAGGCTGTCGGAATCTACATCGAGCATGGCAAGGGCTACCCGTCGGAACTCATCCCGTGGGAACGGGTCCAGCGCATCGAGCCCGAGGCCATCTTCATCAAGCCCAATGATGCCGGAGGCCCGTATCCAAAATTCACCGACCAGGAAGGATGGATTCTGCTCAACGACCACCTGATGGGACAGACGATCCTCGACATCGACGGCCGCCGCACCGAGGTCGTCAACGACGTCCAGCTGCTGTTTTCCAAGGGGCGGATGATCATCGTCCACGTGGACATCTCCTTCAACGGCTTCCTCCGAAGGTGGGGGCTGGAGCGTTTCACCTCGACAAAAGACCGGCTGATCTCATGGCGCTTTGTCCAGCCGCTTTCCGTCGAGGATCACACGAAGGATGTTGTCACCCTTTCTGTCGCACGCGAACAGGCCCTCGACCTGCCGGGCGAGGATCTGGCCGACGCCCTGGAAGTGCTGTCCGGGGACGAACAGCAGGCGATGTTCTCGGCTCTCGACCCGGACAAGGCCGCGGAAGTGCTTGTCGAAGCGGAGCCGCGGGCCAAACGGCAGTTGATCGCCTTCCTCGGCGGAGAAAAGGCTCGGCTCGTGCTGGCCAATCTCTCCGTGCCGCAGCTCGCCGATCTTTTTTCCGATCTTTCGCACGAGAGGGTCACCGAGCTGATTCGGCTTCTTCCCCCGGGACGGGCAACGCGCATCCATGCGGTGATGACAAATCCGGAGGTTCTGGCCTCGGCGCTGATGAGCGACCGCTTCCTCGCGTTTGCCAAGGAGACGAAGGTGTCCGAAGTCCTGGCCGCGTTGCGCTCAACCCCCTGCGACCGCAGGAACATCTCCTACATCTACCTGGTGTCGGACCAGGAGAAGTCGCTCGTGGGTCTGGTGGACCTTCGCGATCTGGTGACCGCCCAGCACGATACGAGCCTGGGTGACCTGATGATCGCGCCGGTGGTGACCGCAGAGCGCGATGCCCTGCGGGAGGACCTGGTGGAATCGTTCGTCAAATACCAGTTCCGCATGCTGCCGGTGGTCGACGCGCACGACCATCTCCTCGGCGTCGTGCGTTACAAGGATCTCATGAAGGACGCAAAAATCGAGTTGCCCAACTGAACCCTCCTCATGCCACGCATCAATACAAACCGCACCGTTCGGATCGCTCTCTGGGCCCTGCGAATCTATTTGTTGGTCCTGCTGTCGCTGATCGGCCTGAAGTTTGTCCGCATGTCCGTCGGCTCAGGCGACAAGGGCAAGGCGGAGCCCGGGCTATCGCCTCCAAATGCGGCGAAGCAAACGCCGTGATCGGTGATTCGCTGGCGCCGTCCTCCCGCCAATGGCCCATAAGCCCATGCTCCCCTGTTAATTCTGATCGAGTCGATTGACAACACGCGCCAGCAGTTGTAGCTCATACTACATTTTGGATACCTGGCGACACCAGTACGACTTCCCTCCGAGCTCAAGGCGACCCCAAGGATGGCGCCTCCATGTCCCCAAAACTCTGCCAAAGCCCGATCCGGCGGACAATTTCGACGGAATCGCCTGATCGGGACCTGCGGATCTCCAAACACGCCTCCAACCCTTCCAGTAATGATCTTGAGATGTTCAGCCCTGTCCTTCGGCCCGACCGCCTTGTCTGCCTGCCTCGCGCTCGCCGCATCGACCGCGGTTGCGGCAGACCTCCTTCCTGCTGACGCCCAGTCGCAGGCTTGGAACTGGCATGTGCAAAACACAGACATCGTGCAGGCGACGCCGGGATTCTCTTCGCAATATTCCGGCCCGAGCAGCCTCGATGCCAGTGGCGAGATTCGGGAGACCCTGTCGTTCGATCTTTATGCCGGCGCACGTCTCTGGGATGGCGCCGAGGCGCATGTTGACGGACTGATGTGGCAGGGATTTGGCCTGAGCAAAACGCTCGGTGTCGAAGGCTTCCCAAACGGCGAGGCTTTCCGCCTCGGCACGCGTGATCCCAAGGCGATCATTGCGCGTTTGTTCGTCCGCCAGACGATCAATCTCGGCGGCGAGCCGGAGACCGTGGAGGACGACGAGCTCGATCTCGCGGGGAAACGAGATGCCGCGCGGCTCACCTTCACACTGGGAAAGATCAGTGCCAAGGACATCTTCGACAACAACACCTACGCGAACGACCCGCGCACCCAATTCATGAACTGGGAGCTCATGGCAAACGAAGCCTGGGATTATCCGGCGGACAGCCTCGGTTTCATGACCGGCTTTGCCGCCGAGCTCAATGAACCCGGCTGGGCGGTGCGTTACGGACTATTTCAAATGCCACCGGTGTCCAACAGCATGGGCGATGACAGCCATTATCTCAAGGCGTGGGGCATGGTGATCGAACTCGAGCGGGACTACGCCATGGCCGGGCATCCCGGCGCCGTGCGCCTGCTCGCCTATGACAACCGGGCCCATATGGGCAGCTATCAGGCCGCGCTCGATTCGCCCGAGCGGCCGGCCGACATTACCGCGACTCGCGAGTACCGGAGCAAGGTCGGCTTCGGCGTCAACGCGGAGCAGGAACTCGTGAAGAATGTCGGCGTCTTCACGCGGCTCGGCTGGAGCGACGGCAAGAATGAAGCGTGGACGTTTGCCGATGTTGATCGCACCGCCACGCTCGGTGTCAGCCTCAAGGGCGAGGCTTGGGGGCGGGCGGGCGACACGCTGGCCCTGGCAGGCGGCATCAACGCCATATCACAGGTTCACCAGGAGTTCCTCGCCGCCGGCGGCACCGGCATTCTGGCCGGTGACGGCAAACTTTCCTACGGTGCCGAGCAAATCATGGAAACGTACTACGATTTCCGGGTATCGGATCATTTGAGCGTCGCGTTGGACTACCAGTTTGTCGCCAATCCAGCCTATAACCGCGACCGCGGTCCCGTCTCGGTTTTCGGCGCAAGGTTGCACTGGGAGTATTGACCACAGCAGCGCCTCGCTGCCGCCTCGCTCCTCCGACGCCTCTCAGACCGCCTGCCGGCGGGCGGTGAACGTCAGTATCGAACCGGAAACCTGAGGCCGGAAATCCTCAAAGCCAGAAGCGCGCAGGTACTGGCCCATTTCCGGAAGTTCGAACACGTGAAGTCCGTGTTTATTGCGGTACCACTCGCGTACGCGGCGATATTTCAGCAGGCCGCCGCTGCCGGCCGTGAAGGTGAAGACGGAAAGGATCGCGGCTGGCTGCAGGACGCGGGCGATTTCGCGCAACGCCGTCACGGTGTCGGTGAAAAGGTGCAAGGAGCCGCAGCAGAGGGCGGCGGCGAAAACGCCGTCTTCAAATGGCAGCGCTTCCACCCTCGCCCGGGCAAAATGGATGTTGGATACGCCTTCCTGGACCGCGTAAGCGCGGCCTTGCCGTAGCATCCCCCTGGATACGTCGATGCCGAAGACTTCGTTCGAAGGCGACGCAACCCGTCGCCCGTAGGTGCCGGGGCCGCAGGCGACGTCGAGGATGCGACCCTGGGCCGGCTCGACGTTGCGCACCATGGACGCGATCAGCCGCTCAAGCGAGGAACTGCGGAATCCGCCAAAGAGATCCAACACGATCGGGTACCACAATTTCGACTCGTAGATGCGGGCCATGCGATCGATGGTCGCCATTCTCCTGAGCTCGGGGTCCGCACTCGCGGACAATTCCTCATCGAGGAACTCAGGAATCCCGTTCCGGACGGGGTAGGCTTGTGCGCACGTCGGACAGAGGAGCATATCCGTTTCGAGTCGCAGGCGGCGCTTGCACGCCGGGCACGCGTAAGTTTCGAATTCGCCCGCATCGGTTGGGTTGGCATTCATAAAAACCTCGCTCAGCACGAGACTTTGTCCGCGGGTTATGCTGTGCCCGGTTCGCGCAAAGCGACCTGCATCTCCCTTATCAAGGGCAGGACCAGCGAGCGCACAGCCTTGCGGTTGCGCGGACGCGTTGGCGCGAGACCGCGGTCGAGCAGCATCCCGAGCGCGTGCAGCGACTCCTCAAAGGGAACCTTTGCGTTTTCGGGAAAGACTTCGGCTCCGATGATCAGGCCGTAGCTCATCACGCTCAAGAGATGGGCGAGGACGGGTGCCGGAATGTCCTCCCGTATCACGCCGGCTCCTGCCAGGCGGTCGAACAGCTGTGCTCGCATCGAGATGCCAAGCGTTAGCAGCTCCTTGTGCCGGCGTAGGTAAGTGCCGTAGACCCGCTGGTCGCGCGTGACCAGTGCCTTGACCAGCGGACTCGCCCCCATCGCCGAGAGGCTGAGCTTGAACACCAATGCGAAACTCCATTCGCCCTCCTCGCGTTCCAATCGCACCAGCCAGTCCTCCAGGAAACGGGTGAATTCCTGATGCACGACGGCCTTGAGCAGGGAGTCCTTGTCGGGGAACTCGAGATAAACAGCCCCTTTGGAGATTCCGGCATCAGCGGCGATCTCCTCCACGCTGGTCTTGTCGAAACCCCATCGCGCAAAAAGGCCGGATGCGGCCTCGAGCAACCGGGAGCGGCGCTCGGACGAAATCGGATTTGCTGCGGGCATATTGACCGTTTGACTGGTTTGGTTGTTCCGGTCAATCGATAAAACAGGTTCCATCTGCAGGGCAAGGACGCCGCACCCCACTGCGTTTTCCGAACGGCAGGTAAGGCGATCCCTGCCATTATTAATCAGCGCATCGCTCGTCGCCCCGGCACGTTGGCGAATGGATCTCGGGCATGGATGTTTGAGAAAGAATCCGCCCGCCCCCCGGAGCGCCCCTTCCAGATTTCTTCTTGCCATCGGAGAACCCGTTTTCAAGCCTCCCTTCCCGCTTGTCATAGGGGTCGTCTGCCTGGTGGATTGTCAGATGAACGGCGGTTCAGTGGTGATTCGAAACTCGATGGTCGGGAACGCGCAGAGGATCTGGTCAAGCAGCCTTCCTTGGTTACCAATCCATGAGCACGAAATTGTATGTGGGCAATCTACCCTTTGCCTCCACAGCGCAGGACATCCAGAGCCTCCTCAGCCAGGCCGGCACCGTTGCAAGCGTTGACCTGATTTTTGACAAGATGACCGGCCGTTCGCGTGGGTTTGCGTTCGTCGAGATGTCGACTCCGGCCGAGGCCCAGGCGGCAATTCAAAAGTTCCACGGCTTCGCGATGGAAAACCGGAACCTTACCGTGAACGAGGCCCGGCCCAGGGAAGAGCGGGCTCCAAGGCAATTCTCTGGCGGCGGGGAGCGCCGCGGCGGTTTCAGCGGCGGTGGCCGCGAGGATCGCGGCGACCGGGGTGAGCGAGGTGAACGCAGGGGCGGCGATCGCGGCTACCGCCGGTAGCGCCGCTGCTGCGATTCTTTGCAAAGCCGGGCCGCACGCCCGGCTTTTTTGTTGGCCGGCGGTCCGCAAACACGGGCCAGGTAAACGGAGATTTGACTTGCGAGGAAACTTAGAATACTTCCTAGGTTTCTCAAGTTTACCGATGCCAGCCGTTGCTCCAACCGCCGCAGCCCCCCCTCCGGTCACTCCCGCCTCCAGGATCCGCATGGCCGCCCGCGCCCGTCTTCTCGCGTCCGGTTACAGCGCCCTGACGATGGACGATCTCGCGCACGAGCTGGGCATGAGCAAGAAAACCCTCTACCGGCATTTTCAGAGCAAGGACGAGCTCATCGATTCGATCATCGAGGAAGTCGGCCAGGCGATTCGCGACCGGATGGATGCCGTGCTTACGAATCCCAAGCTCGATTTTACCCAGAAGCTGTGTGCGCTGGTCGACGTCGTTGGCACGAATCTCGCCCTCGCCAGTCCCGGGTTGCTGCACGACCTGCAGCGGTTCGCGCCCCAACTGTACCAAAAGATCGACGATCTGCGGCAGCGCAATGTTCCGTATGTGTTCGGCCGCTTGATTCGCACCGGGCTGGCCGAGGGCAAGGTCCGCCCGGAAATCGACCCGGACTTCGCTGTGGAATTCTGGCTCCAGGCCATCCGGGGCCTTGTTCATCCCATCGTGCTCGAGCGCACAGAACTCACGCCCCGACAGACCCTGGAGCGTGCCATCCGTCTCTTCTTCGGCGGGCTCCTTTCGCCCGCCGGCCGGAAAGAGTACGACAAACATCTCGCATCCCGTGAAAAAAATCATCCCGCCTGATCGCAGGGCCCCTGCCGCCCTCCCCTACCAGCGCCGTCAAACCGCCTTCGCCGCCTGCCTGGCTGCCTCCCTGCTCTTGTGCGCCTGCTCAGATCGCGATGGCTCCGGATCCGGAGCGCTGGTCCTCTCCGGCAACATCGAGGTGACGGATGCCCAGGTGAGTTTCAAGATACCGGGCCGCGTTGTCGAACGCGAGGTCACAGAGGGCGACCGCGTCAAGGCCGGCCAGCTCGTGGCGCGACTGGACGACGTTGAGCAGAAGGAGGAACTCGC
>Ga0181516_10001245_pt1 | contig 19908 bp, 22 predicted proteins | sample PEATcosm2014_Bin_25_FD_121104 | JGI IMG/M metagenome (GOLD analysis project Ga0181516, IMG submission 121104) | Peatland microbial communities from MTU Mesocosm Facility, Houghton, MI, USA - PEATcosm2014_Bin01_10_metaG | ecosystem: Environmental > Terrestrial > Soil > Wetlands > Peat | place... | reverse complement strand
ACCTTGTCCGTTTCGGGCGGCCCCGGCATAAGGTGCCGTAACAAAATTACCTGAAAAGCGCAGGTAATTTCGTAACGACACCTAATCCCCGAAGCTGGTCCCCACCTGCCGGGCGCAGTGGACCAGATGATGTTCGGCGGGCACCAGCTTGCGCTTGCCCACCACCTCCTCCAGCGGCACCGGCACGCACAGGCCGTTGCGGTAGGCCACCATCACGTTGGCCCGGCCCTCCGAGAGGAGTTCGGCGGCCATGGCGCCCATCATGGTGCTGAGGGTGCGGTCGAAGGCGGTGGGGACGCCGCCCCGCTGGACGTGGCCCAGGGAGGTCACCCGCGCCTCCACCCCGGTGAGGGCCTGCAGGTGCCGCGCCAGACGGGAGGCCATGGGCTCCTGCACCACGTGGTAGGCCATGGTCTCGTCGTGCAGCCGGCTGACGTTGAGGGGCAGGTCGGCCCGGTAGGCGTCCACGGCTTCCCCCTCGGTGGCGGCGTCCGGCGGGACTTCGCCCTTTTCCGGGCGGTCCAGGTCCCGGGTGGTCTTCCGGCGCTCCTTGTCCTTGTCCTGGCCCTTGTCCCTGGCCTTGGCCGCCGCGGCGGCCTCGGCCTCCCTGCGGGACAGGGCCCCTTCGGCCACGGCGATGATGGAGAACCGCTTGCCGTGCCGGCGCCGCTCCAGCAGGAACTCGGCGATCCGCTCCAGGTCGTAGGGCAGTTCCGGCAGCAGGATCACGTCCGCTCCGCCGGCGATGCCCGCGTGCAGGGCCAGCCACCCGGCCCGGTGCCCCATCACCTCGCAGACGATCAGGCGGTGGTGGCTGGTGGCCGTGGTGTGCAGGCGGTCGATGGCCTCGGTGGCGATGCTCACCGCGGTGTCGAAGCCGAACGAGACATCGGTGCCGAACACGTCGTTGTCGATGGTCTTGGGCAGGGTCATGACGTTGAGCCCGCTCTTCTGCCAGAGCCGGTAGGCGTTCTTGGCGGTGCCGCCGCCGCCGAGGCAGACCAGGCAGTCGATCTGGTGCTTGCGGGCGTTGTCCACCGCGGCGTCGGTCATGTCCATGAGCCGGCCGCCCATGGGCATGCTGTGCGGCTTGTCCCGGCTGGTGCCGAGGATGGTGCCGCCCCGGGTGAGCACCCCGGAGACGGTGGCGTCGTCCAGGGTCAGGATCCGGTTCTCCACCAGGCCCCGGAACCCGTCCTGGATGCCCAGCACGCGCATGCCGTACTCGCCCATGGCCACCTTGGTGATGGACCGCACCACCGCGTTGAGTCCGGGAGAATCACCGCCGGCGGTGAGGATGCCCAGGCAGCGGGTCTTGGAACTCTTCATGCGGCACCTCGGCGGATGGGGCAGTGCGTGCGAAGGCACACCCTGGGGGAGGGTGGCCGGATCTTCCAGAATGGCGCAACCGCGGCCGGCCTGCCGGAAACTTCTCCGTGACATTCGCCGGGCCTGGGCGCCGGCGGCCGCTCCCCGGGGCGGCTACTCGATGAGCAGCCGGCCCTGGGTCATGCGGATGATGGCCGGGACGTGCAGATCCTCGGCCAGGTTCGCCAGCTCGCCGCTGGGGGTGGGGGCCTGGGGCAGCAGCCGGGTGGGGGTCAGCGGCTGGTCGCCGCCCTGCTGGCCCTGGGGGGCGTCGCCGTAGACCCGGCTGTTGTCGGCGGCCTGCCGCGCGGCCTCGGGGCTGGGGTAGGCGGATTCCGCCGGGGCCGGCTGGTCGGGCTCGCCCACGGGATCGGAGAAGCCCGAGGCCAGCACCGTCACCAGGGCCCGGTCGTCCAGTTCCGGGGCGTCCACCTGGCACAGCTTGATGTCCGCGTGGCCGTGGTAGTGCCGGCTCAGGTAGCCCATGGCGGTCTCCACCGCGGAGAGCTCCACCCGGTCCCAGTCGGCCATGATCGAGACGATGACCTGGGAGGCCACGCCGGTGTTCTCCCGCTCCAGCAGGGGGCAGTCCAGGGCCCGGGTGAGGGCGTCCAGGATGGCCTCGTCGCCCCGCCCGGCGCCGGTGCCGATGAGGGCCTCCCGGCCGTTGCGCAGCACCGCCTCCACGTCGGCGAAGTCGCCGTTGAGCGAGCCCGGGCGGAGGATCAGGTCGGTGATGCCCCGCACGCCCTGGATCAGCACGCCGTCGGCGACCCGGTAGGCCTCCTTGACCTTCACCCCCTTGTCGCACAGGGTGAGCAGCTTCTCGTTGGACACCACGATCACGGTGTCGGCGGTGGCGCGCAGGTTCTCCAGCCCGGCCGCGGCCTTGTCCGCCTTGTTGACCCCCTCCCAGCGGAACGGGGTGAGCACCACCGCCACGGTGAGGGCGCCGAACTCCCGGGCGCAGCTGGCCACGATGGGCGCGGCGCCGGTGCCGGTGCCGCCGCCCATGCCGCCGGTGATGAAGACCATGTCCGCGCCCTGGATCTGGGCCAGGATCTCGTCCCGGCTCTCCTCGGCGGCCACGGCCCCGCGCTCGGCGTTGCCGCCGGCGCCCAGGCCGCGCATGCTCAGGGGGCCGAGCGGGATCTTCACGTGGGCCTTGCTCTGGGCCAGGCTCTGCTGGTCGGTGTTCATGGCGATGAACTGCACTCCGGTCACGCCGCTCTGGATCATCCGGTCGATGGCATTGCATCCCGCGCCGCCCACGCCCACCACCTTGATGTTGGCGCCGGGGAGGGTGACGGGGCTGGGAAGGAAGGGGATGTCGGACATGAAGTCTCCGGGGGGCATGCTCAGATCCATCGCTTGAATTTCTCCATGAGACTACTACCACGGCTTGACTTGCTGTGGGTTTCGTTCATCCCGCGGTGCAGCGCCTTCACCGCGCCCAGGGCGTTGGTGTAGAGCGGGTTGGCGATGACCTGGGACAGGCCCTGGACGCCGGTCACCCGGCCCAGCACCACCCGCGGCCGGCCCAGGATGTTCTGGGCCAGGATGGGCAGGTGCGGCAGCAGCGCGCCGCCGCCCACTAGGTGCACGCCGCCGTGGATCTCGTGGATGAGCCCGGAGCGGCCGATCTCGGCCAGCACCATGTTGAGCAGCTCCACGGCGCGGGCGTGCAGCACCTCGGACAGCTCCCGGCGGGACACCTGCCGGCCCTCCTCCTCCAGCTCGATGTGCTCCTCGGGCGGGACCTGGTTGGGCAGGGCGGTGCCGTAGATGCGCTTGATCCGCTCGGCCATGGAGATGCCGCCCAGGTGCTTGGTGATCTCCAGGTCCTTGGTGAAATGCATGCCGCCGATGGGGATCACCGCGCTGTGGAACAGGGTGCCGCGCAGGAACACCCCCAGGTGGGTGAGCTGGTCGCCGATGTCCACGATCACCGCGCCGTTCTCCGCGTCCTCCCGGCTCAGCACCGCCTCGCTGGAGGCCAGGGGCGAGTACATCAGGCCCGCCCCCTGCAGGCTGGACAGCTGCATGGCCCGGTTGATGTTCTCCAGCACCGAGCCCGGGGCCACGATGATCCGCACCTCGGCCTCGAGGGTGTCGCCGATCATGTTCACCGGGTTGCGGATGTCCCGCTGGCCCTTGATGTGGAACATCTGCGGGATGCGGTGCAGGACCGTCTCCTCCTTGGCCAGCTTGCAGCCGTTGGTGGCCTGCTCCAGCACCCGGTCCCGGTCCTGGACGGTGATGATCCGGTCCGCCGAGGCGATGGTGATGGAGTCCCGCAGGTTCTCGCCCTTGAACTGGATGCCGTCCACCGAGACCCGGATCCCGTCCAGCCGGGTCTGCCCGGCGGTGCGCATGGCCTCCTCCACCGCGCGGTTCACGGCGGTGACGGTGAGGTTGATGTCGGTGATCTCCCCCTGGCGGATGCCCCCCTCGGGGTTGGCCAGGCTGGCGCCGGTGACGTTCAGCGCGCCACCCTCCTCCTGCACAGCGACAACTGCAACGATTTTACTAGCTCCGAGATCCAATCCGAGGAGAACGGCAGGTTGCACCATGAGTTTCCCTATTTCCTTGGTGCCAATGATAACCGCATCGGGACGGGAAAATCAGAATTGAAAAACAGGAACCTTGCTGCCGGGGTCGGTGCCTAGCGCGGTTCCACCTGGCCTCTGGGAGGCTGGGTCGCCAGGGGCTCGCCCACGGCGATCTCCTCGTCCCAGCGGAGGTCCACATAGCGCAGCTGGGCGATATCCGGCCGCTTGGACAGTTCATTGAGGAAAAGCATCTGAAAATTGGGAATATTCTTGGTCGGGTCGGCGCGGTTGAGGTAGATGGGTGCCTCAAGTCCTTCCAGGTAAGCCACCGGCCCCCGGTCGCTCCAGCGCAGTTCCGTGATCCGATCGTAAAATTCCTTTTGTTTGTCCCGGAGCCCAGTGGCGGCGCGGATCAGCTGCACCATGGGCCCGTCCTCCTGGCTTTTCGGGTCGGCCACCACCGGAATGGGCATTAAATCCACTTGATTGAGCCGATCCAGCACGATGCCATCGTCCGAGACCAGGAACACGCCCTGGGGGCGGGCCAGCCAGAGCACCGGCTGGCGCTCCTCCACCACCAGGCTGAGCCGGTCCGGCGGGTCCCGGCGGATGAGGAGGTCCTTGACCCAGCGCTGGGTCTCCAGGGACTGCCGGAGCCGTTCCGCGTCGAACCAGAACAGGGGCTTGCCCAGGCAGAGCCGGTCGGCGATGGTCTGGGCCTGGGCCAGGCGCTGGCCCCGGCAGCCGGTGATGTTCACCTGCTCGATGGTCAGCTTCTGCAGGCCCAGGTAGCGGTGGCCCAGCTCCAGGGCGCCGTAGCCGGCGCCGCTCACCAGGATCGCGACCAGGGCCACTCTCACCCAGGGGATCCAGGGGCGGCGGGGGCGGCTGCGGGTTGGCATGGCCATGGGAATGCTAGATTAGCGAATAATTTGCTCCGGGGCTGCCCAGATCTCCACTTCCGGCTCCAGGTCGACCCCGTGGACCTCCCGGACCTTGGCCCGCACCCGCGCCATCAGCTCGGCGAACTGCGCCGCAGTGGCCTGGCCGTGGTTCACCAGGAAGTTGCCGTGCTCCGGGCTGACCTCCGCATCCCCCACCCGCAGGCCCTTGAGCCCGGCCTGGTCGATGAGCCGGCCGGCGCTCAACCCCGGCGGGTTCTTGAAGATGCAGCCGGCGTTGCGCTTGCCCAGGGGCTGGCTGGTGCCGCGCTTGCGCCGGTACTCCTCCACCAGGGCCCGGATCCGGGCCGGATCGCCCGCGGCCAGGCGCAGGGTGAGGCCCAGGGCCACCCGGCCGCCGCCCAGGACGCTCCACCGGTAGCGGAACTCCCCGGGTTCCGGGACCTTCTCCACCAGCTCGCCGTCCTCGGTGAGGAACCGGTACCGGGCCAGGATGTCCACCAGCTCCCGGCCGTAGGCGCCCGCGTTCATGTGCATGGCGCCGCCCACCGAGCCGGGGATGCCGGAGGCGTACTCCATGCCCGCCAGGCCCAGCTCCGCCGTGGCGGCGCTGAGGCGGATGTGCCCGTGGCTGGCGCTGGCCTGGAGCTCCAGGCCGTCCCGCTTCAGCTCCTGGGGCAGGCGCAGGCGCAGCACCGGCCCTTCCAGGTCGCCCAGCACCACCAGGTTGCTGCCGCCGCCCAGGGTGCGCCAGGGCAGGCCCTCCCGGGCGCAGGCGCGCACGAAGGCCTGGGCCTGGGCCTCGGTGACCGGCTCGAACAGCCAGCGGCAGCAGCCGCCCACCCCCAGGGTGGTGAGCCTGGAAAAAGGGACATCCCGCCGGTGGGGGATGGCCATGAGGGGATCCGGGAACGGGAAGGCCATACCAACCCATTATGGCGGAATGGCTAGACTGAATGCTTCAAGGATGAACCCCCATGCGCTGGATGGCCCTCGACCACGGAACCAGGAATATCGGCATCGCCTTTTCCGACGAGCTGGAGATCGTGGCCAGCCCTTTCGCGGTGTGGCCCAACCAGGGGGAGCCGACCCTGGACCGGCTGGCCGCCCTGGCCCGGGAGGAGGGGGCCCAGAGCCTGGTGGTGGGGCTGCCCCGGCACAAGGACGGCACCGAGAGCGCCACCGCCGGGCTGGCCCGGGCCTTCGGCGAGGCGCTCCGGGACCGCACCAGGCTGCCCCTGGTGTTCTGGGACGAGCATCTGTCCAGCGCCGAGGCCGACCGCCTGCTGGCCCAGCGGGGGGTGAAGGCCAAGGACCGCAAGGCCCGGCTGGACGCGGCGGCGGCGGCGGTGATCCTCCAGGACCTCATGGCCACCCGGAGCCATCCCAAGCCGACCGTTTGAACGTCCTTCCCCGGAGCATCCGTTGCACGTGCCCGGCGCGTTCCACAGCCGCTCCTGCCCCAGAGGGCGGCACCAGCCCCGTTTTAAGTCTATTCCTTCATCGTTCGGATCCCATTGGGGGTCACGACGGAAAATCGCCCAGCCCATTCCTTCGAGGTTCGGATGGTTCTCGCGACCATCTCGGCAGCCTCTTGCGGGCTTCGGGTGGGGATCCGGAAAAGGATGACTCCAGCTGCTGCGGAGAGCCCCAGTCGCCTGGCGAGTTCGCCGAAATCCTTGTCGAACGTGATGAGGACACGAGCCTCCTGTTGGGCCCGGGCAAGCACCAGTGCATCCGGAAGACCTGATGCATCATCACGGATCCACGTCACATCAAGGCCGTCCTGCCTAAGGGCGTCAATAACCGGACCGGGGACATTCTCGTCGGCCAGAAATTTCATGAGTCATGCCGGGATGGGATAAACGCGGACATCCTTCAATGTCTCGGCCACGAAGGCATAGCATGCCTGCAAGTCTTCACGTGAAAGGCCAGGGTAGGAAGCCAGGAGATCGGCTTCAGACCAACCATTGGCGAGCTGCTCAATGAGAAATTCAACGGACAGCCGGGTCCCCTTGACCACCGGCTTCCCGACCATCACTTGGGGGTCGGAAGTGATTCGACCGTGCCAGTCCATGCTGACCTCCCGCTCTACATTATGCCGCAGGATGATCTCGAATCCAGTTTGGCCAAATGGCACAAGCACCCCGTGGCCCCGGGTCCAGGGTCCTGGGCCGGTGGGCGGCCGTCCGAAGGGAAACCGGCCTTGCCGTCCCTGAAGCGGATCCGGTCGGCCCCCTTGACAGGCTCAATGTAGATACTAGTATATACATCGGAGATTGAGCCATGCCCCATGCCAAGGACTCTCCTGAATTCCCCGTCAAGCTCTTTCGCCATGGAGGCAGCCAGGCTGCCCGGTTGCCCAAGGAACTCCGGATCGATGCTCCCGAAGCCATCGGTTATCGCGACGGCGAGGACGTGATCCTGCGCCCCGCGCCGATGCGTTCCTGGCCCAAAGGTTATTGGGAAAGCTTCGGTCCGGTGGCGGACGACTTCACCATGCCCGAACCCCTGCCGCCGACGCCGCACCGGGACACCGTGCTGGAGGACCTGTGAGGTTCCTTCTGGATACGGACACCTGCATCTTCGCCCTTCGGCACAGGCCTGAGGTCCGTTCCCACTTCGCGGCCGTGGCTCCGGATGACCTGGTCCTGAGCGCCATGAATGAGGCCGAACTGTGGTACGGCGCGCTCAACAGCCAGCACCCCGATCGCCATATCCGGGATGTGGAGGCGTTCCTGGCCCCTTTCATCGTGCTTCCCTTCGACCGGGAGGCCGCCAAGGAACATGCGCGACTCCGGATGGCCCTCAGGAACATGCCCATCGGCGAACGGGACCTGGTGATCGCGAGCGTGGCCCTGGCCCACCGCCTCACCGTCGTGACCCACAACCAGAGGGAATTCGGCCGGGTCCCCGGCCTGAAGACCATCGACTGGTCCACTGGCGAATAGTCCGGACCTGGAGTCAGCCGGCAGCCTCGAGCCGGTCGCCCGTCCAGACCAGACGCACTTCCGAATGTTCCCTGGGAATGCCGACGGCATGGGGTCTGAGGGCGGCCACACAGGTGCCGCCCGGATCCCGCACGCTGCGGTAGAGGATGCCGTCCTCGCCGGCCGCATAGGCCGCCAGGGCGAAGCGCTGGCTTGCGCGGTAGGCATTGGGGTCGTGCAGGTCGTCGTGGCCGCTCCGAACGTCCAGGAACCGTTCGCCGTCGATCCCCAGGCTGAGCATCACGGTCCGGAGCGGCATCCCGGGAGGACAATCGGCCAGGCGGAAGGTGAGGGACCAGTGATGGACCACCTCCGCCAGGCAGGTCCGCTGCTCCAGGGCCGCGTATACCGGATGGAAGCTGCCGTCGGAAAACCGCGAACCGACGGACGGGACCGCGGTGTCCCGGATCAGGTCCCGGAGCGGGCCCAGATCCGAGGCTCCGGCCAGACGGGACAAGGGCGATGCGGGCCGTTCCGCCCGCAGCCGCCAGCAGGGCCGGTGGAAGGGGATGACCGGCGTCACGCCAGTCCCTCCCGGGCCGCTTCCGCGTAGGCGCGGACCGCGATGAAGTCCTCCATCCCGCCGCGGAGCAGCCGCTCCAGGGGGCTTCGGCCCTGGAAGACCGGATAGGCATTGGGCCGGCGGACCCAGGCGTCGGCCTGCTCCGGCTCCTGGAACAAGTGCCCCACGGCCTCGAAGATGGCCAGCAGGTGGCCGATCCTGGCCATCTGGTCCCGGTCCAGCTGCAGGGCCGGGGAACCCGCCTGGGCTTCCCGCAGCCAGCGGTAGTAGGTCGCCTTCTGGGTTTCGCGCAGGCCCAGAAGCGTCAATTGCCCGGACATGCCCAGACTCCAGACCGTGGCCAGCTGGCGGAAGGCCTTGATGGCGGCCGCGGCGGGAGGCCTGGGCGCGGGCGGCCCGGCAAGGGCGAAGCTGGCCGAGAACGGAGGGGAATGCCATTGGGTGGCCACCCCTTCCGCCACCCATGACAGGCTTCCGGCGGGGCCGGTGGACCAGGCGGACGGGCAGGGATCACCCCTCCCAGGGTTTTGCTCTTTGGGGACCTTCCCCGGCCCAGGGACTTTTTTCGAGGTCATGGTCGATCACCCCACCACCGAGGATAGTCCCTTTTGAAACCGGTTCAAGAGTATCGAATGATACCGATCAGAACTGGGCATGCTCCGTGCGCTGGATGATCTCCTCCTGCAGGGCCAGGGAGAGGTCGCAGAAATAGTCGCTGTAGCCCGCCACCCGGACGATGAGGTCCCGGTGCTGGTCGGGCTGGGCCTGGGCTTCCCGCAGCTTCCCGGCGTCGACCACGTTGAACTGCAGGTGGTGCCCGTCCAGCTTGAAGTAGGAGCGCACCAGGCTGTGCAGGTGGTCGATGCCCGCCTCCCCTTCCAGCAGGGTGGGGGAGAACTTCATGTTCAGCAGGGTGCCGCCGGTCTTGACGTGGTCCATCTTGGCGGCGGACTTGAGCACGGCGGTGGGGCCCTGGCGGTCCGCCCCCTGGACCGGGCTGATCCCCTCGGACAGCGGCAGGCCCGCGCGCCGGCCGTCGGGGGAGGCCAGGCACACCTCGCCGAAGTAGACGTGGCAGGTGGTGGGCAGCATCTCCACCCGGTACTGCCCGCCCTTGGTGTTGGGCCGGCCGTCGATGGCCTCGAACAGCATGCGGAAGGTGCGGGTCATCTGCTCGTCGGCGTAGTCGTCGTCGTTGCCGTACTTGGCGGTCTTGTTCAGCAGCCGCTGGCGCAGCGGCTCCTGCCCGGCGAAGTCCGCGTCCAGGGCCTGGATGAACCGGGGCAGGGGCAGTTCGCCCCGCTCGAACACCACCTCCTTCAGCGCCGAAAGGCTGTCGGTGACGCTGCCGATGCCCACCGCCTGGATGAAGGTGTTGTTGTAGCGCGCTCCGCCGGCGTTGTAGTCCTTGCCCTTCAGGATGCAGTCGTCGGTGATGACCGACAGGAAGGTGTGCGGCATGCGGGTGGCGTACATGCGCTCGATGAGCTGGTTGCCGCGGATCTTGATATCCAGGACGTGGCGGACCTGGGCCTCGAAGGCGGCGAACAGGTCGTCGTGGCTGCGGAAGCCCGCGGGATCGCCGGTGCGGGCGCCGATGCGCCTGCCGGTGCGCGGGTCGATCCCGTCGTGCAGCGCCAGCTCCAGCATCTTCATCAGGTTGAAGTAGCCGGTGAGGATGTAGGCCTCCTTGCCGAAGGCGCCCACCTCCACGCAGCCGGAGCAGCCGCCTTCCCGGGCGTCCTCCAGGGTCTTGCCCTGGCGCAGCTGCTCGGCCACCACCGCGTCGGCGTTGAACAGGGAGGGGAAGCCGTAGCCGTGGCGGATGACCTTCAGGGCGTGCTTGAGCACCGCGTCGGGGGTCTTGCGCGAGACCTGCAGGTTGCTGCTGGGCTGCAGCAGGTGCATCTCCTCGATGATCTCCAGCAGCAGGTGGGTGAGCTCGTTGGAGCCGTCCGAGCCGTCCCGCAGCAGGCCGCCCAGGTTGATGTTGGCGAAGTCGGTCTGGGTGCCGCTCTCGGCCGCGGTCACCCCCTGCTTGGCCGGGGCGGTGTGGTTGTTGAACTTGATGAAGAAGCACTCCAGCAGCTCCTTGGCCTGCTCCCGGGTGAGGCTGCCGTCGGCCAGCCCCTTGAGGTAGAAGGGCCAGAGGTGCTGGTCCAGGTGGCCGGGGCTGAACGCGTCCCAGCCGTTCAGCTCGGTGATGACGGCCAGGTGGCAGAACCAGTAGTACTGCAGCGCCTCCTGGAAGTCCCGGGGCGCCTGGGCCGGCACCCGCCGGCAGACCTCGGCGACCTTCAGCAGCTCGGCCCGGCGCCCGGGGCTGACCGCCCCCTGGGCCCGGGCCTCGGCCAGCTCGGCGTAGCGCTGGGCCCAGCGCACGAGGGCGTCGCACGAGAGGGCCATGCCCTGCAGCTCCTCCCGCTTGTCCAGGGCCTCGGGGTCGTGCTCGAAATCCAGCGCGGCCGCGGCCCGGGCGATGTCGGCCTTGAAGTCCAGCATGCCCTTGCGGTACAGCTTGCCGTCGGCCACCGTGTGGCCCGGGGCGCGCTGCTCCATGAACTCGGTGAAGCAGCCGGCCTCGTAGGCGGCGATCCACTCCGTGGGCAGCTCGGCGAACATCCGGTCGCGCATGGAGCGGCCCTGCCAGTAGGGGATGATCTCCTCCCGGTACAGCTCCATGACCGCGGGGGCCACCTTGTACTGGGTCAGCTTGCGGGAGTCCAGGATGCGCAGGTCCTCCACGCTGTGGCAGGTGAGCTCCGGGAAGGTGGGCACGGCCTTGGGCTCGGGGCCCCGCTCGCCGACGATCAGCTCGCCCTCGCCCAGCCAGAGCGCCTTGGCCTCGACGATGGCCATGAAGTTCATGGCCCGGAGCACCGGGATGCTGTGCCTGCCTTCGTGCTCCCGGTAGAAGGCGGTGACGATGCGGGCCCGCTCGCCGGTGATGGAGGGGATCGCGGCCAGGCTGTCCCTGCGCAGTCGTTGGGTGCGTTCGCTCATGGGTGGCCTCCGGTGGTGGTGGCGAGGCCTCGGGCGCGGAACACCGCCGCCAGGGCCTCGAGCCGTTGCGGCGTGGGGGGTTGCAGGTCGGGCAGCTGGTAGGCCTGGCCCAGGCGGGCGAACTTGGCGGCGCCGGTGCGGTGGTACGGCAGCAGGTCCACCTTGCGCACCCCGGGCAGGGCCGCCACGAAGTCGGCGGTGGCCTCCAGGTTGGCCGGATCGTCGTTGATGCCGGGAATGACCGGCACCCGGATCCAGATCGCCCCGTGGACTCCGGCCAGGGCCTTCAGGTTGTCCAGGATGCAGCGGTTGGACTGGCCGGTGGCGGCCCGGTGGCGGGCGTCGTCCATGAGCTTGAGGTCGTAGAGCACCAGGGAGGCCAGCCGGGCCGCCGCCAGGAACGGCTCCCGGGGAGCGAACCCGCAGGTGTCCAGGGCGGTGTGCACCCCCTCGCCGCGCAGCCGCTCCAGGGCCTCCATGAGGAACGGCGCCTGGAGCAGCGGCTCGCCGCCGGAAAAGCTCACGCCGCCGTCGGACTCGTCGAAGAAGATCCGGTCCCGGAGCAGCTGCGCCACCAGGTCCGCCGGCTCCAGCTCCCGGCCCACCTGCTGCAGCGCGCCGGTGGGGCAGGCGGCCACGTCCCCGGCGCCCCTGGCCCGCACCTCGGTCCCCGCCAGCTCGCCTTGGCCGCACCGGCCGCAGGCCATGCAGCGGTTCTCCAGGCGCAGGAACTCGGGCTGGGGCGCCTGGCTCTCGGGGTTGTGGCACCAGAGGCAGGACAGCGGGCAGCCCTTCAGGAACACGGTGGTGCGCAGTCCCGGGCCGTCCTGGGTGGAGAAGCGCTGGATGTTGAACACCGAGCCCATCATGAAAGCGCCTGGGGCTGGCTGGCGAAGTAGTAGGCCTGGATGAAATGCTCCTGGACCTTGAAGGACCAGTGCACGTCCTGGAGGTAGTCGGCGGCTTCCCGGATCGCCCCCCGGCCCAGCAGCTCCAGGAACCGGGCATGCTCGGCGGCCACCGAGTGCTCCTCCCAGGCCTTGACGAAGCCCGAGCGCCGGGGCCAGTCGTAGAGCCGCTGCTTCAGGGAGCGCACCAGGGCCAGGAGCGCCCGGTTGTCGCTGAGCCCCAGGTAGACCTCGTGGAAGGCCAGGTTCAGGTCGTAGTAGCGGTCGAAGTCGCCGGCGGCCACCGCCGCGGCCATGGCGGCATTCAGCTCCCGCATCCGCTCGACGTCCCCGGCCAGGAGGGCGGCGCCGTGCTGCTTCAGGGTGGCCGACTCCAGCGCGCCGAGGATCTCGTAGTAGTGCCGGATGTCGTCCAGGGTAAGGCGGTTGAGGCGGAAGCCCCGGCGCGGCAGCACCGTCACGAAGCCCTGGGTCTCCAACTGGAGCAGGGCCTCGCGCAGGGGGGTGCGGCTGATGCCCAGCCGCTGGGCGATGGCGTTCAGGTCCAGGAAGGCGTCGGGCTGCAGGTCGCCCTGGTTCATGCTGTCCCGAAGGTACTCATAGACCTGTTCCCGCAGGGGGCGGGTCTGGAGCGGGAGGGTGGCGGAACGGAGGGCTGGCATTTGATATCTAATATATCAGGCAAAGCCGACCTTCAAGTCGGCATTAGGGAACTTTTTGAGCCATTCAACGGGACCAGGCCGCTTCCGCCCGGTGGAAGGTCCGCGGTAAGGTCGAGGATGGATTGGCAGGAGTAAGGCATGCGCATTCTGATCATCGGGGCCGGGGCGACCGGCGGGTACTTCGGGGGTCGCCTGGCCGCTGCCGGCCGGGATGTGACCTTCCTGGTCCGACCGGCCCGGGCGGAGCAGCTGCGGGCCGACGGCCTGCGGATCGTCAGCCCCCACGGGGATGTGCAGCTCCAGCCGCGCCTGGTCTCGGCCGGCGGCATCGATGGGCCGTTCGACGTGGTGCTCCTGGCGGTGAAGGCCTATTCCCTGGAGGGGCTGCTGGAGGACATGGCCCCGGCCGTGGGCCCGGACACCATGCTCCTGCCGTTGCTCAACGGCATGAAGCACCTGGACCTGCTGTCCGGGCGGTTCGGCCGGGAGGCGGTGCTGGGCGGCCTGTGCCGGATCGTGGCCAGCCTCGATGAGGCGGGCCGGGTCGTGCAGTACGCCAAGCTCCATGACCTGGCCTACGGCGAACTGGACGGCGCCGACACACCCCGCATCCAGCGTCTGGACGCCTGCCTGCAGGGGGCCGGCTTCGCGGCCCGGTGGGCGCCGGCCATCCAGCGGGAGATGTGGGAGAAGTGGGTGCTGCTGGCCGCCCTGGGCGGCGCCAACTGCCTGATGCGCAGCACCGTGGGCGAGATCGCGGCGGCCCCCGGGGGAGGCGAGTTCGTGCTGCGGCTGATGGACGAGATCGTCTCGGTGGTGAACACGGTGGGACACCCGCCCAGCCAGGCGTTCCTGGCCGACGCCCGGACGATGCTCACCGCCCAGGGCTCCTCCCTGACCTCGTCGATGTACCGGGACCTGCAGAACGGCGGCCCCATCGAGGCCGACCAGATCATCGGCGACCTGCTGGCCCGGGGCCGCGGGGCCGGCGTTCCGGCTCCGCTGCTGGCCGCCGTCTACACCCAGCTGGCGGCCTACCAGAACCGCCGGGCCGGCTGCTGAACGTTCAGTCCCGGCGGGCCACCAGCTCGATCTCGATGCGGGCCCCCAGGGGCAGCGCGGCCACGCCGAGGGTGGTCCGGGCCGGGTACGGCTGTCCGAAGTGCGCGGCGTAGACCTCGTTCATGGCGGCGAAGTCGTTCATGTCGGTGAGGTAGACATTGACCTTCACCACCTGGTCCGGAGTCAGGCCGGCCGCCTTCAGCACCGCGAACAGGTTCTGGAAGCACTGCGCCGTCTGGGCCTTCACGTCGCCGTCGAGCAGGGTGCCGGTCTCGGGGTCCAGGGGTGTCTGGCCGGAGAGGAACAGGAGCTTGCCGGCCCGCACCGCCGGGGAGTAGGGACCCACCACCGCGGCCCCTTCGGTCATGATCGCTTTGCGTGCCATGCCATGCCTCCTAGGCCCGTTCCGGGCCGAGCAGCTGTTGCGCGATGGTGGCGAAGTAGCGGGCCCCAGGCAGCAGCAGGTTGTCGTTGAAATCGAAGTGGGGGCTGTGCAGCGGGGTGCCGCCGGGCTCGCCCGGAAGGCCGCTGCCGATGAACATGTAGTCGGCGATCATGGCCTTGGCGCCGCGGCCGTGCTCCTCCGCCGGCTGGAACACGAAGTGGACGGTGCCGTCCAGGCCGGCCGCCTCGGTCAGCAGGCGCGCGGCGCCCAGCAGCATCGCCATGTGGCCGTCATGGCCGCAGGCGTGCATCCGCCCGGGGTTGCGGGAGGCGTAGGGCAGGTCCCCGGCCTCCTGGATGGCCAGGGCGTCCATGTCGGCCCGGAGCCCCACGGCGCGGCTGGCGCCGCCCCGCCTGAGGGTGCCCACCACGCCGGTGCCGCCGACCCCCGCGGTGACCTCCAGCCCCAGCGAGGCCAGGGCCGAGGCCACGAAATCCGCGGTCTGGCGCTCCTGGAAGCCGGTTTCCGGGCAGCTGTGCAGGCGGTGCCGCCAGGCGATCATCTCCCGTTCCAGGTCCAGGACGGCCATGGTTGCTCCCTCTTTGCCGGTCACGGCTATGTTAGGCGCCATCGAGGTGCCGTAGCAACGGGGCGGCCCTGGCGGACCGCCTCAGATAGCGTCCGGCGCCCCCAGCCGGACGATGCGGCCGCAGCGCTCGGCCAGGGCCGTGTTGTGGGTGACCAGCAGCGTGGTGGGCCGCAGCTCCCGGTGCAGGTCCAGGAGGAAGTGGAAGACCTCCTGGGCCGTGGCCGGGTCCAGGTTGCCGGTGGGCTCGTCCAGCAGCCACAGGGCGGGGCGGCGGGTCAGGGCCCGGACCAGGCCCACCCGGGCGGCCTGGCCGCCGGAGAGGGTGCCCGGAAGGCGGTGGGCCAGGTCGGTCAGGCCCACGGTGGCCAGCAGCTGCGCCACCCAGGCGTGGTCGCCCGGGCCCAGGTCGCCGGCGATGAGGAACGGCATCAGCAGGTTCTCCTCCACCGTGAACTCCGGCAGGAGGTGGGGCTGCTGGAAGGCCAGGCCCACGTGGGCCCGGCGGTACAGCGCCGACGCCTCGGGATCGCCCTCCGGCACGTCCTGGTTGCCGGCGCGGATGCTGCCGGACTCCCAGTGGTCCAGGCCGGCGATGCAGTTCAGCAGGGTGGTCTTGCCCACCCCGGAGGGGCCCACCACCGCGCACAGGGCCCCGGCCTCCACCTCCAGGGAGAAGCCGTCGAACACCGGGTGCTCGGCCCCGGCGTAGGTCTTGTGCAGATCCCGGACGGAGAGGGGCAGCCCGTTCATCGCATCAGCCCCACCAGCTTCCAGTACAGCTCGAAGGTGCCCAGGGCGTCGCCCAGGGCGGTATGGCGCTTGGCTTCCGGGACCTCGATGCCGAAGTGGGCGAACAGGGCGGTGGAGCTGAGGTTCTCCAGGGGCAGCCGGCCGGCGTCGCGCAGGGCGGCGGCGATGCCGTGGGTGTCCACCAGCCGGTGGCTGAACCGCGGCTCCAGGGCCCGCCCCTGGCTGGCCAGGAAGGTGTCCAGGAAGGCCTGGTCGAAGCCGACGTTGTGCCCGGCCAGGACGATGGGCCGGCAGCGGTGGGGGAAGTGCTGGTCCAGGAACACGTCCAGCACCGTGAGGGCCATGGCCGGGTCCAGGGCGGCGGCGCTGTGCCGGACCAGGTCGATGCGGTTCACCTGCAGGCCTCCGGCGGAGACCACGTAGGGCTCGTGCCGGACCAGGATCTCCAGGCTGTTGACCACCTTCGGGCCGTCGCCCACCACCAGGCCCAGGCTCAGCAGGCTGTGGCGGCGGGGCTCCAGGCCCCCGGTCTCGGTGTCCAGGAAGAGCATGGGCTGCGGCTTGGGTTCGGGGGTTTCGGTCATGTCAGGTCAGTCCGCGCGAAGGGCGTCGACGGGGTCGACGCTGGCGGCGCGCCGGGCCGGGTAGCGCGAAGCGGCCCAGGCGACCACCAGGGGGAACAGCGCCACCAGCACCAGGTCGGACGGATGCAGGCGGAACGGCAGGAAGGTGATGAAGTCGTACACCGCGGCGGGCAGCTTGATCAGGCGGTAGTGGTCCGCCACCAGGCAGAACGGCACCGAGACGCCCAGGCCCCAGGCGGTGCCCACGGCGCCGATGCGCAGGCCCTGGAGCTCGAACAGGCGCTGGATCTGCCGGGGGGTGGCGCCCAGGGCCAGGAACACCCCGAGGTCCCGGCGCTTCTCGGTCACCAGCAGCACCAGGCTGCCGACGATGTTGAACGCCGCGATGAGCACGATCAGCGCCAGCACCGCCCCGAAGATCCACTTCTCCACCTGCAGCGCCGCGAACAGGGCCCGGTTGGTGTCCCGCAGGTCCTGGGCGAAGAAGGGCCCCGCGCTGTTCCCGTTGAGGGCGGCGAGCACCCGGGGCTTCACCTGCTCGATGGCGTCGACGCTGGTGGCCCGCACCTCGATCATCTCCGCCTGGTCGGTGCCGGCCAGCCGCTCCGCGTCGTTGATGTGGATGAAGGCCCAGGCCTTGTCGTACTCGCTGATGTGGCTCTGGAAGATCCCGGCCACCCGGTAGCCGGCCATCTTCGGCTGGAGTCCGGAGAGCCCCAGGTCCATGCGCAGGAACACCACCCCCACCGAGTCGCCGATGCGGATGCCCAGGTTCTGGGCCAGCTCCCGGCCGATGAGGATCTCGCCCTCCTTGAGCTGCTCCACCCGGATGGGGGCGAGGCTGTCGAAGATGCTGGAGGTGCCGTGGGCCGAGGCCGGGTCCACCGCCTTGACGATCAGCGGGGCCGGGGGGGCGTCGCTGGTGGCGGGCTTGAGCAGGCCGTGCTCCATGCGCATGGGGCTGGCCGCCACCACGCCGGGGGTGGCGCGGATGATGCGCAGGGCGTCCTGGGTGTCGGGGAGGTCCCCGCTCAGGTTGGCGATGGTGAAGTGGGCGGTGGCCGAGAACAGGTTGGTCTGGATGTCCTCCCGGAACCCGTTCATGAGCGCCAGGGCGACCACCATGGCGAACACCCCCAGGGCGATGCCCCAGCGGGCGAAGCCCACCATGACCCGCACGAAGGCCCCCTTCTTGCGGGTCCTCAGGTAGCGCTGGGCGACGAACGCTTCAAATCGCAATTAATGGTCCCTTTCCGGGTCATGGAAGAACCGGGCCAGGACCCGGTCCACCAGCTCCCACACCTCGGCCAGGGCGGCCAGGGACATGGCCGCGGCCACCCCCAGGAGCAGCCCCCGCCCCACCGGCGTGTAGAAGAATTCCGCCAGCCCGGCCCAGCGCCACACCAGGCCCGGCAGGCGGATCCGGTTGTTCACCGCGAGCGTGCCCAGGAGCATGCCGCCCCAGAGCAGGTAGAAGAACCGCAAGCCCCTGGTCAGGTTCGCCATGGCCGGCCGTTGGCGGGTGGGCAAGGTGCTGCCGGGGTGTTCGCCAGGATCATTGCTGGGCCACCTCGGGTTTCGGGGTGGGCATCTGCTTGAAAGTGAGCATCTTGCGCTTCAGCATGGCATCGGCTTCGGGCATCACCTCCAGGGCCTTGCGCACCTGGGGATCCTGTCCGCACTGCATGCGGAACCCGGCCTCCACGCCGAAGGCCACGTTCTGCAGCTCCACGGCCAGCTGGTCGCGGATGTCGGACTGGTTCTGGGGGTCCTTCCAGTCGGCGTCGGTGCAGTCGATCTTCTGCTCGGTGAGCCAGGCCTTGAACCGCGCCATGGTCGCGTCGTCCACCGGCTGCTGGGGCTTGATGCTGTGCTTCTCCTTCTCCAGCACCGCGAACTTGAAGAAGGCGCTGTTCTGGAACCTCAGGTTGGCCACGAAGGGGGTGAGCTTGCCGCTCACCGCCACGTAGTCGGGGGTGATGCCGCCGCTGCCGTACACCACCCGGCCCAGGTCGGTCTTGAACTTGGGGCCCTGGGGCGCGGCCGGCGCCTTGGCCGGATCGTCGTCGGGCAGCAGGTAGTCGTCCCAGCCGTGGGAGTAGTCCCGCTGGATGCAGCGGCCGGAGGGGGTGTAGTAGCGGGCCGTGGTCAGGGCCAGGCCGCGGGTGCGGTTGATGGCCATCACCGCCTGGACCAGGCCCTTGCCCCAGCTGGTCTGGCCCACCACCAGGCCGCGGTCGTGGTCCTGGACCGAGCCGGTGACGATCTCCGAGGCCGAAGCCGAGCCCCGGTTGATGAGCACCACCATGGGGAAGGGGTCCAGGCTGGAGCCCCTGGGGGTGCGGGTCTCCACCACGTCCTTGCCGTCGCGCCCGCGCTGGGTGACGATGAGCTCGTTGGGGCCGAGCAGCTGGCGGCAGATGCCCAGGGCCGCGTCCAGCAGGCCGCCGCCGTTGAAGCGCAGGTCCAGGATCAGCGAGGTCATGCCCTGGGCCTTGAGGCTGCGCACCGCCCGCTCGAACTCCTCCGAGGTGGTCTCGCCGAAGTCCTTGATGGTGATGAAGCCGGTGGTGGGGGTGAGCATGAAGCTGTAGTAGACGCTGTTGGAGGGGATCTCGCTGCGGGTGAGGCTGAACTTGAGCAGGCCCGGGAAGCCCATGCGCTGCACCGCCAGCTCCACCACGGTGCCCTTGTCGCCGCGCAGCTTCTGCACCGCGGCGTTGCTGGTCCAGTTCTCCGTGGACTTGCCGTCGATCTCCTTGATGATGTCCCCGGCCCGCAGGCCCACCTTCTCCGAAGGCCCGCCGCGCACCGTGCTGACGATGACGATGCCGTCGGGCTGCTGGGCGATGATGGAGCCGATGCCGAAGAAGGACCCGTGCTGCTCGTCGCGCATGGAGCGGAACTCGGCCTCGTCCATGTAGTAGGAGTGGGGGTCCAGGGTGTGCAGCATGCCCGAGATGGTGGCGTGGGTCATGGCCTTGGCCGTGGGCGGATCCACCGCCTCCTTCTGCACCAGGCCCATGATCTCCGTGAGGGTGTCCAGGCTCTTCTGGCGCGCCCGGTCCTCCCCGGTGCGGCCGGCCAGGGGCGCGTACACCCCCGTGGTGGCCAGGATCACCAGCCAGATCCAATACTTCCTCAGCCATCGCCCCATGTTGCGCCCCATCGTGTGTTTGATCCGCAGGTTGACGGTCAGAAACTGTCCAGGATCCGCTGCGCCGTTGCGCCCATCCGCTCCCGGCGGCAGCGGGTGGCAATGATGATAGATTCAAGTCTGCGGTAGGCCTGGTCCACCGTGTCATTTACTACAAGATAGTCATAATCGTCACATTGGGACAGTTCATGTCGGGCATAATCCAGGCGGATGCGCACCTGTTCCTCGGATTCGTCGCCCCGGCCCCGGAGCCGGGAAGACAGTTCCTGGGAGGACGGGGGCAGCAGGAACACCATCACCGCGTCCGGGATGGCCGCATGGACCATGCGGGCGCCCTGGCTTTCGATGTCCAGCAGGATGTCCCGGCCCGAGGCCAGCTGCTCGGCGATCCAGGCCTTGCCGGTGCCGTAGCGCCTGGCGTAGACCCGCACCCATTCCACGAACCCGTCCTGGGCCACCATGGCGTCGAAGGT
>Ga0181516_10001244_pt1 | contig 19924 bp, 12 predicted proteins | sample PEATcosm2014_Bin_25_FD_121104 | JGI IMG/M metagenome (GOLD analysis project Ga0181516, IMG submission 121104) | Peatland microbial communities from MTU Mesocosm Facility, Houghton, MI, USA - PEATcosm2014_Bin01_10_metaG | ecosystem: Environmental > Terrestrial > Soil > Wetlands > Peat | place... | reverse complement strand
GCCGCTGGCCACCGATGGCGGGGCCTCGATCTGAATCACCAGGTCGACAGCGCCCATGTCGATGCCCAGTTCGAGCGTGGAGGTGGCGCAGAGAGCGCGAATCTGGCCGGCCTTGAGCTGCTCCTCGATCACCGAGCGCTGCGCCGCGGCAAGGGAGCCGTGGTGGGCCCGGGCAATCGGCTCGCCGGCCAGCTCGTTCAGGGCACCGGCCAGCCGCTCGGCCACCTGGCGGCTATTCACGAAGAGGATGGTCGAGTTGCGCTCCTTGATGAGTTCGAGCAGCCGGGGGTGGATCGCGTTCCAGATGGAGACCCGCTTGGGCATTTGCGAGGCCGGGCCGCTGGGGATTTCTTCCTGCTGGCCGAGCCGCGTCATATCTTCAACCGGAACTTCAATGCGGAGCTTCAACTGCTTGGGAGCGCTGGCGTTGACGATGGTGACGGGGCGGTAGTGCAGGGGTAAAAAATCGGCGGTGTCGGAGGACCAGGCAGCTTGGGCGACTTCAGAATCGGGAGGTTCGGGCTTGGCCGAATTCCCCACCTGCGAAGACGCTTCGGCGGAATGACCGGACAGCCCGCCCCCTCGGGGGCTAAAGCCCGTACCCTTCATCCCTTCAGTTGTTTCCGAAGACTGTAATGTCCTGATCGATCCTGTGGGTGCGATGAGTGGATTGAGGCCCCCGCCCGCCTCTGGATTGAGTTCGCCTTGGCCCCTTATTTGTTCGACCTCGACTCCGCCCAAAAACCGCGCCACTTCTTCGAGCGGGCGCTGTGTCGCGGAAAGCCCGATGCGCTGCAACCGCCGGCGCGTCAGCGTCTCCAGCCGCTCCAGCGAGAGCGCCAGGTGCGCCCCACGCTTGGTCGGCACCAGCGCGTGAATCTCGTCGACGATCACCGTATCCACGGTCTTCAGCGCCTCAGAGGCCTGCGAGGTCAGAATCAGGTAGAGCGACTCGGGCGTGGTGATCAGAATCTCCGCGGGGTGCCGCGCAAAACGTGCCCGTTCCCGCTGCGGGGTGTCGCCGGTGCGGACGCTGATGGTGGGTTCGCGAAAGGCTACACCCATGCGCCGCGCCATGTTGGCCATGCCGGCCAGGGGCGAGCGGAGGTTCCGCTCCACGTCGACCGCCAGCGCCTTTAGCGGCGAAACATACACGATGCGGCAGCCCTTGCCGCGCCCCGCCGCTTCCGGCTGCAACATCAGGCGGTCAAGGCACCACAGAAACGCCGTGAGCGTCTTGCCCGTCCCCGTCGGCGCCAGGATCAGCGCGCTCTCGCCCCGCGCGATCACCGGCCAGCCCATCCGCTGCGGCTGGGTGGGCGCGTCGAAGACCGCCTTGAACCACTCCGCCGTTACGGGATGAAAGCAGGCAAACGCGTCCGCTCCTTGATCCGAGGCTCCAGGTGGAACCGATTTGGGCCGCTCTTTGGGCATGCTCCTCCTGAGCATAGCGCGAGTGGCCAGCGAAGAGGAAGCGAAAGATCGAGGCTTTTAGGTGGCACGCCCCATCTGCAGCTTTGCTGCGTAAACAAGCATTTTGGCCGCTGCCGCTGCCGCAAATGAGAACAGGAAACGAGAACTCCACGCAAGCCTGGCGTATGGGCCACGACCTCCGCACGATAAAATGGTTCGCTGGAGTGCATTGGCGAGTTCAGGGGCTGCTTCTTCAAGTGGACCGGCTGCGCACGGTGCCGAGGTGAGGAGAAGTGGCAATGGATCGACGCACGTTTATTGGAATCGCAGGATTAGGGGCAGCACAAGGTTTCGGGCTGCCGGCAATTGCAAAAGCACTGGGAAAAGACTCGGCACGCGCCGCCTCGCAAGAGCCCGCCTACGGACCGAAGTCCTACGGCTCGGGACATTTTGGCGAATGGATCGCCGACGAGTTCGGACTGCCCGCATACAAATACACCTGCAATCAGCTCACTGACCCGAAGGCTGTTTCGCCCACGCACAAGGAGTGGCGCTCGGCCACCGACCAAACCCACATGGTGGGCAACAGCCGGCTGGTAACGGCTGTTTCAAACTACGGGTACGTGCAGGTGCGCCAGGACGAAGGCTCGCCCAAGTTCCTGAACGACTACTTCCCTGAAGGCGGCCACTACGGCGGCGGCATTGGCTTCCTCACGGACGGGAAATCCGTCCTCAGCACGTACTATCCCGGCAACGCCGACTCTTTCGATCGCGTCCTTGGCGAGGGCTACTACAAAAAGACGGTCAAGGGCCACCAGTACGAGGTGGAGCACACCATCCTTGCCCCTTACGGCGACGATCCGGTGGTGGTTTCGATGGTCAAGATCACCAACCACGGCGCCCAGGCTGCCGATCTGCGCTGGGTCGAATATTGGTGCGCGCTGAACATGCAGTTCTCTTATCGCTGCGGGATGGAGGCCGATGCCCTGAACGACACGTCGAAGGCAGCAGCTTTGCGGCGCTCCCTTGGCGGCCGGTTTGCCCACAAGTTTGAGGCGCTGCCCAACGGCGCCGGGCTGATGGAGACGCAAACCTTCCTGGGCCGCCTGCCCGAAGACGAAGCAAGCTGGAAGAAGATCGAAGCCAGCATGGACGACCCGAACGGTCCCTGGGGCGGCCACAAGCACGAACCCTCGCCCGCATCGTCGTTTGAAGACCTGGCCCCGCCGCCGACGTTCCTGGCGTCGCTTGACGCACCCGCCGACGGCTACGCCACCGACTCCGCCGCCTTTTTCGGCGCGGGCGGCATCGAGCACCCCTCCGGCCTCGCCGCCAAACTGGCCAACGACCTGACGTCGACCGGCCCGGCCAGCGCGCACCTGCTGGAGCGCCGCGTGTCGCTGAAGCCGGGCGAGAGCCGCACGATCTGCTTCCTTTACGGCTATGTGCCCGACGGCTTCAAGGCTGAGTCGCTGATCAGGAAATACTCCGTCGATCCCGCCGGCATCCTGGCCCGCTCCAACGCCAAGTGGAAGCACGAAGGCCTGCGCTTCGAGGTGCCGTCCGAGCCCTGGGTGGGCCGCGAAATCTCCTGGCACAACTATTACCTGCGCAGCAGCATGACGTACGACAGTTACTTCAGGGAACACATCATCTCGCAGGGTCACGTTTACCAATACATCATGGGCTTCCAGGGCGCGGCCCGCGATCCGCTGCAGCACACCATGCCCTTCATCTTCAGCGATCCGGCGGTCGTCCGCGGCATCATTCGCTATACGCTGAAAGAGATTCAGCCGGACGGGTCAATTCCCTACGGACTGGTCGGCAGTGGCGTTCCCATGGCATCCGAGATGGACCCGGGCGACCAGGAGATGTGGCTGCTGTGGACCACCTCGGAGTATGTACTGGCCACGCGCGACACCAAGTTCCTGGACGAGAAGATCATTCCCTACCCGCGGCGCGAATCCAGCCCTACCGATCCCACGGTTCGCGAGTACCTGGCCCGCGCCTACACGCACCTGGTGAACGTGATCGGCGTGGGCAAGCACGGCCTGATGCGCCTGGCCCGCGGCGATTGGAACGACGGCATTGTCCTTGGCCGCGTGCCCAAGGAACTGATGGAAGAAGTGCGCCAGGATGGCGAGAGCGTGCTGAACGCCGCCATGGCCTGCTATGTGCTGGACTACTACGCCCGCATGCTGGCCTTCATCGGCGACAAAGAAACCGCGGCGGCCGCTCACGCCAAGGCCGACGCCCAGCGCAAGGCCGTACAGGCGGTCTGGGTGGGCCGCTGGTTCGAGCGCGCCTATCTGGGCGCACATCTGGACTGGAGCGGCGGAGATCGCATGTGGCTGGAGCCCCAACCCTGGGCCATCATCGGCGGCGCGACTACCCCGGAGCAGAACAAGACTCTGGTTGCCTCCATCGACGAGTTGCTGCGCCATCCCTCGCCCATCGGCGCCATGATCCTGGACAAGGGAGAGAATTTGCCCGGCAAGCAGCCCGGCATTCTTGAGAACGGCGGCGTGTGGCCCAGCATCAACGGCACGCTCATTTGGGCACTGGCGATGATCGACCCCCGCATTGCCTGGGACGAGTGGAAGAAGAACTGCCTCTCCGCCCACGCCGAGGCCTATCCGAACATCTGGTACGGCATCTGGAGCGGCCCGGACACTTACAACTCGGTGCAGTCGAAGTGGCCCGGCGAAACCCAGCAGGGCGACCCCGCGGCCAAGGATTCAAAGACCGCGACCGACCCCGGCATCTACTGGACCGATTTCCCGGTGATGAACATGCACCCGCACGGATGGCCGCTGTACAGTGCGGTGAAACTGCTGGGCACGGATTTCCGCACGGACGGCGTTGGCTTCAAGCCGGCGATTCCGGCCGCGGAGTTCGTCTTCGAGTCGCCGCTGCTTGCCTTCAAGAAGTCTGCGAAAGGCTACTCGGGCTGGTATGCTCCGTCGGTCGGCGGACATTGGACCATCGAGATCGAGTTGACCGCGGCAGAAGCGGCCGGATTGAAGCAATTGAAGGTGAACGGCACGGCGACTCCCCTGGACGGCAAGCAAACCACAATCAAGTTTGCCGGCGAAAGCTCGCCGGGCAAGCCCTTGCAGTGGGAACTGAGCTAGGGGTTAGACAGCCATTGAAGGCTCTCGAGCGGGACTGCATCAACACAAGTTGATGCGGTCCCGCGACGTTTCGGCCCCATGCTATACAGGGCCCGGTGCAATCGGTTAGCCTTTCCTCCGACCCTGATTGAGCGAGGAAGTCTTTATGCGTCTCCATGTTGCAGTCTCATCCTTGGTATTTTTGTGCGCCGGTGCGGGCGCATTTGCTCAAACGCCGGCCACGCCCGACTGCGCCGGTCTGCAACTGGTGCCGACGCCGCGGGAGTGCCTCGCCGTGCAGTCCGTCGCGCTCGAAGATCGCGGTGTCTACGTGGAGTGGGACCAGGCCGACAAAACCATGGCGAGTGAGTGGCAGGAAACGATCTGGGGATACGGACCGGTGCGCGACGACGCGCCACGCGTTCACCTGCGCCGCGCGGAAACGCCGGCAGCCCGGGAACTGCTCCGCCGCCTCCACTTGGCCTTTGACCCGGCCATGCACGACGAAGGCTACATCATGGCTCCGGAGGGAAGCGGGCTGGCGATCGTTGCTGAAACCGACGCCGGCATCTTCTATGGAGTGCAGACGCTGCGGCAGTTGATTCGGGGCAGCGGGGCCGACCAGGTGTTGCTGATTCCCACGCTGCGCGACTGGCCGGCCATGGCGCATCGCGGCCTCTCCGACGACTGGTCGCGCGGCCCTTTGCCCAACATGGATTTTCTCAAGCGCGAAATCCGCACGCTGGCCGCTTACAAGCTGAACACGTTTTCGCCCTACTTCGAGCACACCTTCGCGTACGCCTCATCGCCGATCGCCGCATTTCCGGGCGGGAGCTTTACGCCCGACGAGGCGCGGGAACTGGTGGAATACGCGGCCAAATTCCACATCACCGTCATCCCGGAGCAGGAGGCATTCGGCCACCTGCACCACGTGCTCAAATTCGAAGAGTTTTCCGGGCTTGGCGAAACCCCGCACGGCTCGGTGCTCGCGCCCGGAGAAGCCGCCACGCTGCCACTGATCGGCGAATGGTTTGGCGAGCTGGCCAAGGTCTTCCCTGCCCCGTACGTGCACATCGGCGCCGACGAGACCTTCGACCTGGGCCTGGGCAAGACGCACGACCAGGTGAAGCAGCGCGGCCTCGGCGCGGTGTATCTCGACTTTCTCAAACAGATCCACACCACGCTCGCGCCCGACCACAAGCAGCTTCTCTTTTGGGGCGACATCGCCGTCGGCTCGCCCGACCTTGTGGCTACGTTGCCCAAAGACATGATCGCCGTGGCGTGGGAATACGACGCCAAGCCCGACTTCACCAACCTGATTGTGCCGTTTACCAAGGCCGGCCTGGAGACCTGGGTCGCACCCGGCGTCAACAACTGGAGCCGCCTTTATCCCAATAACAATGAGGCCCTGGGCAACATCCGCGCCTTTGTGCGCGACGGCCAGAAGCTGGGCGCCAAGGGCATGTTGAACACGGTGTGGAACGACGACGGCGAGGGTATCTTCGACCAGAATTGGTTTGGCGTGCTTTTTGGCGCGGCAGCAAGCTGGCAGCCGGGCGAGAGTTCCGAGGACACCTTTACCAACTCGTTTGGCCGCGCTTTTCACGGCGACGCCACCGGCAAGGTGGACCAGGCGCAGCGCGAGCTGATGGCCGCGCACGCCGCGCTGAAAAAGGCCGGGCTGGAAGACGCCAAGGACGAGCTTTTCTGGATCGATCCGCTGACGCCGAAAGGACAGCGTGTGGCGGCGCAGATTCGCCCGGTCGCATCGGAGGTGCGCCAGCATGCCGAGCGCGCCGTTACGCTGCTGGCCGAGGCGCGGGCCGCTGGGAAGCTGGAAAATAGAGAAGCGCTCGACGCCATGGAGATGGGCGCGCGCCGCATTGACTTTGTCGGCCACAAGTTTCAGGCAGCCGAAGAAGCTGCCGCTATCTATGCCGCGGCCCTTGCCATCGGCAACGATAAGGCACGATGGGACGAAGTGGATGGCATGCTCTACACCATCAAGGAAAGCAAGTTCGAAGATTTACGCAACGGCTACTCGCTGTTAGGCGGTCTGTACCGAAAGGCATGGCTGCGCGACAACCGTCCCTACTGGCTCGACACCAACATGGCGCGCTATATGACCGGGACGCAGCTCTGGATTGGCCGCGCCGATCGCTGGATGCAGGTGATCGAGCAGTGGGAAACAACGCATACGCTGCCGCCGGTTGCGGACTACGGCCTGCCCGCCGACAGCGGGAAGTAACTCAAGGCCGCGCGTTCGAAGTGGGCGCGCGGCTTCTCCTTTCGCGCCAGGCAAATCAGTCGATCGCATCCTCCTTCTTTTGCAGGGCGTGGATGCAGGCAATCACGCTACGCAATTGCGCCTCGGTAAGTTGGTCTACCCCCGGCGGCACGGCGCAGTCGGCCATGCGGGCATCGGCGCCCATCGCGTCCAAAAGAACTGATTGACCTTCAGCAAGCCTTTGCAGCGGGTCAGGTTGCTTAAATGTCGCATGGGGTCTTGCGCTACTGTATCCAGGTGGGTTCCGAACCCGCGACTTCCCTTTCTTGAGTTCCGATTCGGAGTAAACCGTCCATTTTGTGTCGCTTGTCTTGGCTGGCGCCGCATGATTTTTGGCGCCGGGAGGTGATTGCAATGGGTCTATTCCATTTTAGAAGCAGAACGCCGCGGGGCCTGATCCCGATCCTCAGCCTTGTCGCGGTTTTATGCGGCGGCGGCGCCACGGCATTTTCGCAGCAGGCTGACAGTGCGCCGGCGGTCGACAAGGCGACGTTGCAACTCCTGCTGAAACGCATCGACCAGTTGGAGGCCAGGGTCAGCCAGCTCGAGGCGGAGCGCGCGAGTGCGGCGAGCGGCGCGGCCGCGCTTTCTGCCGCTGCCCCAAGCCAGACCCTGCCCAATCCGCCGGCTGCGGAGGCGCCACGGCCGGCCACCGCGCAAGCGCAGACGCCGGCCAAGCCCACCGCGGCCGAGTCTGAACAATCCCCGACAGACAACGCCATGGCCGACAGGATGGACCTGAGCAAGACGCTGTTGCGCATCCGCGGCTTTGGCGACATTTCGCTGCACGGCGACACCATGAAGGGCGACACGACTTCGTTCTCGCTCGGTCAACTGGATCTTTTTGTCACCTCCGACGTCTCGGACAAATTCAAATTCCTGAGTGAGATCGTCTTTGAAGCCGGGCCCAACAGCTTCTATGGCGCCCCGCAACCGCAGCCGAACTCTTTCGATGTAGATCTCGAGCGCTATCTGCTGCAGTACTCGTTGAACGATTATCTGAACATCTCGGCGGGCCGGGGACACACGTCGATCGGCTACTACAACACGGCCTACCATCACAGCACCTGGTTGCAAACGACCACGGGCAGGCCTTTCCTCTTCAACTTCGAAGACGAGGGGGGCATTCTTCCCATTCACATGGTGGGCGTCACGGCCTCGGGCGCGATCCCATCGGGGCAACTCGGTTTGCACTATGTGGCCGAGGTGGGCAACGGGCGCGAGTCGCGCGACCCTCTGGACCAGGAACCGGTGCAGAACGAAGTGGACGATGAGAGCCACAAGGCCTACAACCTGGCGCTGTTTGCACGCCCCGAGGCATTGCATGGATTCCAGACCGGAATCTCTGTTTACCGCGACATTCTGGCGCCGGAAAACCAGCCGCGGCTGGAGGAGACGATCGTTGCCGGCCATGCGATTCTCATTCGTCCCAAGTACGAGTGGCTGAATGAAGCGCTTCTCGATCGCCACACGAGCTTGCAAGGCGGCAACTCGTTCAACTCCCCAGGCTTCTATTCCCAGGTTTCCAGGCAGTTTGGCTCTTATCGTCCTTACTTTCGATATGAGTATCTCAACGTGTCCAACCGCGAGCCCATCTTGTCTGACGTGGGACTGCGGCACGGGCCCCTTGCGGGATTGCGCTTCGATGCCAGCGAGTCGGTGGCGCTGAAGTTTCAGTACGACCGCACCTACACGCGCAATCAACCCGCAGTCAACGGACTAACTCTTCAACTCGGCTTCACGTTCTAGCTCGGTCGGAACACGATGCGGCGTCTGACGATTTTAACGATGGTGGTTGCCCTGACTGCGTGGCCGCACGCAGAGGCCGGCGCTGCGTCCGAAGTCGAGGCGGCGGAGCCAGTGGGGCAACCAAGCATCTCCACCGAACCGCTGGCGATCGTCGTGAACCGCTCCAGTCCGATCGAGAAGCTGACCTTCGCGGAGCTGCGCAGCATTTTTCTGGGCAACCGCAGTCATTGGGCGAACGGCAAAAGGATCACGCTGGTGATGCGCGAACCGGGCGATGGCGAGCGCAAGACGATTTTGCGTGAAGTTTGCGGCATGAACGAGGACCAGTTCAAGACGCTCTTCCTGCGGGGGTTATATACGGGCGACATTCTGGTCTCGCCCAAGATTCTGTCCACGCCGACCGGGGTCAGGAAATTCATCTTCAATGTTCCGGGAGCTATCGGTTATCTTCGCGCCAGCGACGTGGACGAAACGGTAAAGGTCGTGCGCATCGACGAGCTTTTGCCGGGCGAGAAGGGATACAGGCTACAGGTGCCAACGCAGCCGCAAAACTAGCATGAAGAGACGCCTCCAACTCGCGCTGCACAAGCGGTCGATGGGGATAGCCGCGCTGCTCGATCGCCTGCTGTCCGTCGCTTCGCGCCACAACGCCATGTTGCTGTTATCCATCGTCTTTTGCGCCGTGGTGGTGGCCGGCGGTTTTGTGATTCGCGATCTGCGCGCGGCCAACGGCGAGGCGCAGGAGATGTACACGGTGCTGGTGCGCGGGCTGCAACAGATCGGCCAGTTGCAATTCGACGCGCAGGAGACGCGCCGCGCCACCCTTTATGCGCTGACCACCAGCGACAGCAATTTGCAGGTGGTGTATGCGGACCAGTCGCGCGAAGCCGATCAGCGCGTGAAAAACGGCATTGCCGAATACGGCCGGCAGGCAAAGGAAACTGCCGAGTCGGCCTTGGCGGTGCGCCTGGTGCGCGATTGGTCAAGCTATCTTGCGATCCGCGACGATGTGCTGGCCTCCATCCTGGAGGGAAGCACGAAAGAGGCGGTCAGCCTGGACTTGTCGCGCGGCGTTCCGGCGTTTGAGCGGGTGCGGCAGGATCTGGACGAAGTGAAGCGGCTCTACCAGGAAAACGCATCGAAGCGGCAGGCAAACCTGGCGGCCTCTTCGCAGCGGTCTGCGACGCGGCTCATGTGGGTTCTGGGCTTCACCTTTCTGCTATCGAGCGCGGCGGTGTGGGCCATTCAGCGCAGCCGCATGTTAGGCACCATTCACCTGGCGCGAATGCAAATGGAGTTTGTGGCCTCGGTGTCGCATGAGTTGCGCACGCCGCTGGCGGTGTTGCGCTCGGCGGCGGACAACCTGGCCGACGGAGTGGTGCAGGGCGCGGCGTCGCTGAAGAAATACGGCGCGATCCTGCAGCACCAAAGCCGCAACATGGGCGACCTGATCGACCAGATCCTGCTGTTTGCTTCGACCGAAGACCGCGAGAAGCGCTATACCTTGCAGCCGCTCGACATTTCCTCGATCGTCGATGCGGTGGTGGCGAGTTCCGGAGCGCTGGTGCACGAGGCGGGCTATGTGCTCGACCTGGACGTGGAGCGCGGGCTCCCCGCCATCCTCGGCGACCAGTCGGCAATCACCCAGTGCCTGCAAAATCTGCTTGGCAATGCCGTGAAGTATGGCGGAGGGGGAAAGCATATTCTGCTGAGCGCGTACACCGAGACCTCTCACCATGGCGAAGGGCCGGAGGTGCGCGTTTCTGTCGCCGACTCCGGCATCGGCATCGACTCCTCGGAGATCGCACACATCTTCGATCCGTTCTATCGCAGTCCGCGGGTCCATGCCGCGCAGATTCACGGAACCGGGCTGGGATTGTCGCTGGCCAAGAGGCTGGTGGAGTCGATGGGCGGTAGCATTTCAGTGGAAAGCGAACTACACGTAGGCAGCACCTTCACGCTGCATTTGAAAATTGCGAAAGGAGACGACTTGCAGATGGCCGCGCCTGTTCCCCGGCCTTCTCAATTGTCAAAACCATGAACGAGCACATACTGATTGTCGAAGATGAAGATGAGTTATGCATGACGCTCGGTGACCGCCTGCGCAGCGAGGGGTATACCGTCGATATCGCCGTGGACGGAATGGAAGGATCGGAGCGAGCGCTCCGGCTGCCTTTCGATCTGATCGTCCTGGACATTATGCTGCCCAAGCGAAGCGGTCTGGACGTGTGCACGGACATCCGGAGAGCCGGACTGAACACGCCCATTCTTCTGCTGACCGCGCTGAGCCAGACCACAGAAAAGGTGGTCGGCCTGAAACTGGGGGCGGACGACTACGTGACCAAGCCCTTCGACACGCTGGAGCTGATGGCGCGCATAGAGGCCTTGCTGCGCCGCGCACCCAACCGGGCCGAGGGTTCCCGCGGCAATGGGCAGGAAACATATCAATTCGGCTCGTTGGTGGTGGACCTGAGAAAAACAAGAGTGACGCATCGGGGCGCGGTGGTGAACCTGACCGCGCGGGAATTTCACCTGTTGCGGTACTTCGCGGAACACCCCGGCGCTACGCTGTCGCGCGATGAACTGCTGGAGCAGGTCTGGGGCCAGAAGGCGGGAACCTTTACTCGTACCGTCGATATGCACGTGGCCAGTTTGCGCCAGAAACTGGAGATACTGCCCAAGAAGCCGGAGATGATCATTACCATCCCCGGCATGGGATACAAGTTTCAGGGCTGAGGCGCGGCGGCCTTACTTTGCGGCCACGCCGGCCGCCGCACCCAGGGCCCTGAGCCGCATCTGCGCCAGCAGATAGGTCGAACCTGGAATGGTCATGGCCTCCTTGGGCTTTTCCAGGCGGCGATAATCGGCAATCGCGATTTCGCGTTCTCCGTATTGTTCCGCGATGCGGCCGAACGCGTACCAGTACACATCGCTTGGCTCGTCGAGGTTGGCCTCGTCCATGCCCCGCAACAGCAGGTCGTACGCCTCCTTGGTTTTGCCCACCTCCGCGTAGAGGCATGCCAGGGTATGCAGAATGTTCGGGTTGTCCTTGGCCAGTTGGGTGGACTTGATGGCGTCGGAAATGTCCTGGTCCTCCACCTTGCCGGTGAAGAGCGCAAACCATGCGGTCGAGTTCAGCAAATCGGCATCCTGCTTGCCCTGGTCGATGAGCTTGCGCGACCAGGTGCGCGCCGCCGCGTAGTTGCCGCGGTCGACTTCAATGCGCATCTTGGCCCGGAAGGCATCCGGATCGCCTTCGAGTTGTTTGAGGCGCTCGTCGGCCAGCGCCATGGCTTCGTCGTGCCGCTTGAGCGCCGTAAGGGCGGTGACGCGGCCGAGGAAGGCGCGGAACGAAAGCGGCTCCAGCTCCATGAGCGCGGTCGAGACCTCGAGCAGGCGCGGGAAGTTCTCCTGGAGTTCGTAACCGACTTGAAGGCCGAGGCGGATGTTGGTCTTTTCGCGCTCTCCGACGGCATCTTTGAGCGCATCTTCAAGGATGGGAACTCCGGCGGCGACGGTGGGCTTGGTGGTGACCAGGATCGCAGCCGCGGCCAGCTTCATCTTGCGGGCGTCGGCAGCCTGCCCCTTGGTCCAGAAACGCGGAAACACCGCGCCGCCGAGCGGGTCGTCGCCGCCCTCAAGGTGCGAGTCTTCGCGCAGCCAGTCAAGCAGCGCTTTGGCTCCTTTCAGGTCCCCGGCCTGGATGCGATCCAGCATCTCCAGCGCGATGGAATTGGGCCTGCCGGTGTCGTCGAGAAAGCGGTATTGCCCATCTTCCTTGACCACAAAGAAGGTGGAGTCCCGGGAGCCGGGAATCTGCACCTTCTCGCGGTAGCCCAGCCCGTCGTCTCCTTCGATCTTGGGGTCGAATACCCGCGCGATGGTGTCGATGGCGACATCGAAGGAGCTGCCCTGGCGTGCAAGCTGGCTGTCCACCTGCTTGCCCATGCCCAGCGCCCGCTTTCGGACTTCGGGATCTTCCGCCTGCATCACCTTCCGGGCATTGCGGCTCAGAACAGCGTCAAGCTTGGCTTCGGTCTGGTCCTCCTCGATGCCCATCAGGTAGAACCGCTTGGCCAGACCGGCCGGCGTGTTTTCAAAGTGCAGGTCTTCGTGTTTCTGCGCGCCCCGCAACATGGAGGCCAGGCCCATGGTTTGCGCCGCGTTGTCGCCGCTGGCGCCCGCTTCAAGAAAGTCCGCAGCCAGCGCATACTGGCGCATGTTCATCAGCATTTCCCCGGCCGTGCGCGCGGTTTCCTTGTAGCCGTTTTCGTCGTTGGCGTGCTTGTTGGCTTCGGCCAGGCCGGCCTTGCTGCCCTGCAGAGCGCCCACGGCGGCTGCCATCAGCGGTTTGGGCTCGGGATTGAGCGCCTGGGCCGCCTTGAGCGCGCCGGCGTAATCTCCGCCATAGAATCGCGCGTAGGCCAGGTTGTTGGTGAGCCCGAGTTCCACCAGCTTGTCCTGCCCCAGGGCCTCGTATTCGGCAATGGCCTCTTTCATTTTGGCGCGGCCACCGTAGCGGCGTCCCACCGGATCGTACTCCAGCATGATGGCCAGGTCGCCCTGGATGCTGTGGTCGTCGGGATCGAGCTTGATGGCGGCGCGATAGGCCTCTGCCGCGCCGTTCAAGTCGCTGCCGGCGCGCATGGGGCGGCCCACCAGGTCGCGCCGCAAAATCTGCGCCAGGATCTTCTGGGCCATGGCCGAGGCCGGTTCCAGCTTGACCGCCTGGCGCGCCTCGGCCCGTGCTGCCTCGCCCATGCCGGCCTCGAGCAGCACCTTGGCCACCTGCAGGTGATGCACCGCTTCGTTCGGATGCAGGGTCACAAGGCTGCGATAGCTGGCCAGAGCCTCGCGGACCTTGCCCTCGTGCAGCAGAACCTCGCCTTCCGGCTCAAAGTTGATCATGATCGCGGGACCGGCGATGAGGTCGGCCACCTTGTTGCGGAGTTCAGTCGCCTCAGCAACCGTATACCGCCGCTTGACCGAGTCAAAGACGATGTGGGCGACAACAACGCCGTTCTTTTCCGTGGTGAAGTTCTCAGTGAGCAGCGCCGGGCCGATTGCGATCGAAACATCCCTGGGCAATTCCTTGGGGACAAACCCCGGAGGCGGCACAACGCGGCAATTCCACTCGGTGGTAAACGACTCGTCCAGCTCCCAATCCTGGGTGCGCGGCTTCTCGGGCTGATCCTTGTCCTGCTCCTTCTTTTTCTTTTCGGGATCGTCTTTCTGGCGGAGATCGTCGGGAAGGCGATAGAAGAGCGCGTCGAGCCGGATGGCTGCGGACGCATTGCTCAAGTCGGTGTAGCCGCGCCGCGCCTTCTCTGCCGTGATGGTCAATTCGAACTGGCGTGAAAGGTCGGCGGGATCGGAGCGGTCCACGCTGCCAAGCTTCTCGGCCACGTACTGGCCCTTCACATAAGTGGTGAGCCCGTCTTTCACTTCCTTGTCGGGTTTGTCGGCATAGTAGGAGCGATAGCGCGACTCGTAGACTCCCATGGGGCGCGTCGTCTCGACAAGCGAGGCCGGCCCGTTTTCGCTCAGCGTGAGTACGCGCGTTTCAAAGAGCAGGTTCTCTTTCGAGGGCGCTTCCGGGATCTTCTGCAAGCCGGTTGTCTCAGCGCGCGCAATCAAAGCCAGCCGGCCCTGGTCGGCGATGGGCAACTGGCCCATGCGCGCATAGCGGTCGGTGGCGTCGATCCAGAGATCGGGAACCGCCTGCTTGTTCTTCTTTGCAGCCGGCGTGCCGGGCACGTAGACAATGGCATGGTTGAAGACGCCCATGCCGGGGAATGCATCCGGCACGTCCATGGGCTCGCCGGCGTTGAGCATGGCCACATAGGCCGGAATGCCCGCGGCGCGCAGCATGGTGACCAGCAACGTGGCCTTGTCTTTGCAGTCTCCGTACTTTTTGGCCAGCGTCTCCGCAGGCTCGTGCGGAATAATCGCGGCGCCGCCAAACTCGATGCCGGTGTAGCGCACTTCGCGGTCCAGGTAGTCGAGCAGCGCGGCTTCCTTCTCGGCGACGGAAGACTTGCCGGCGGTGATCTGGTCGACGATGGCCTGCACCGCGGCAGGGGTGGCGCGGCTGTCAACGATCTTGCCATATTCCGAGGCGATGGACTGCCAGGACGCCGCCGTCGAGAAGCGAATCTGGGGATAACGCGCCGCATCGGGCGGCAAGTAACTCTCGCTGGGATCGATGCCCTCCATGCGGCCCATGTCGTAGGTGATTTTGACGCGGCCATCGGACTGAACACGCACCGGCTGCATGTCTGCCTGTCCGAGAGTGCCGGTGTGGAGCGGCAGTGCGGAGGGTGCGTCGAACTCGACACGGCTGTGGGCTACCGGGACCCTTTCGTGGCCAAAGACGGTCCATCCGGCGCGGCCGGCGGCAAACAGCGGCTCGGTTTCGCGCTCGACGTACTCCTCTTCGACGACTACGCCCTGCGAGATGGCCGGGAACGGCGCATGCAGGCGCTTGCCGTCGCTGTAGGTCTTGTAGTCGCCGCCCTGCGCCGGGGCTTCCGTAATGGTCTTGGGATCGAGCTGGTGCTCGGCAAAGTCGGGGGTGATGACGCGCACGCGGATTTCGGGACGGGCCTGGTGCCACGGCTCCCAGCCGACCGAGAGGGAATCCCAGCCTTCGGCGCCTTTTTCGGTGAGTATCCTGTAGACGAAGTAGCCGCTATGCAGCATGCGGCCGGCGTCGTCGAAGGTGAAGTTCTCATCGTCTTCCAGGATGACAGCGTTGGCGCCGTCGGGCGCGGTGACTGCGGAAGCCGCCGCGTACAGGTCCTTTGCCGGGATGGAAAAGTGCTCCGCCTTCCACGGTTCGACGGGTTGCTGCGCCGGCAAGGAAAAGGCTGCCGCGGCAAGGAGGAAAGAGAACACAACGCAGGCGGAGCGAGAGCAAGAACGAGGCAGAGGCACAAGCATCCTGACTGAAACGGGTATTGCTAGAAAGTAGACCGCATTGCCGCGGATTCGGCAAGGGTGCGGCGCACCGCGGCGGCCAAGCTGGGCGGGCTAGCGATGAATCGCTCGACGTGGCCGCCGGTAACGAGCGAGTCGGGCGTTGCAGGAACGAGAAGAACGATTGTACGCGCCAATCGATTCATGGTTGTTCTAGAGTTGCAGTGGCGATGGGGGGTGCAGCTTACCCCGGGAGGAGGCCGGTGGTGCGGGTTTGTCTTACATTGTCTTACCTGGCGTCTTACAGGCGCATGCAGCGCGTTCCACACGACGCTTCCCGGCCTCCGGAACGGCATCCGGCAACGGCCCACGATTCAAGCCGCAACCCGCGTGTTGTGGATCACGCTTGTCTGCCCTGGTTAAGGGCTGCAAATCCAGTAACTTGTGATGAGAGTCACAGGGGCAGGTGAATAAGGTCACTGCCGCGGGTTCCAGCAGAAGCGCAGACTCGGAATCCAATGGCACGAGAACTCGACGCATTGTGCGTCAGGAGGCAACATGAGCTTTGCAGCCGGTTTGAAAACGATCGTGGTGGCCACCGACCTGGCCGGACGGTCGGAGGCGGCGCTGGAGTACGGCCGCAAACTGGCGGGTGGATATGGTGCGCGGATCGTGCTCGCGCACGGATTGGATCCACTCGAATATGCCACGGTGGACGCGGTGCCGGGCGGCGTGCTGGACAAGATGACCGAAGCGGCGCGCGGCGCGCTGGACGCGCTGGGGAGCGATCTGCTGCGGGAAGGGATTCACAGCCACTCGGAGATCCGGCAGGGCGCGGTGGCGCAGATGCTGGTGGAAGTGGCGCGGCAGTATGACGCTGGCCTGATCGTGATCGGCACCAAGGGCATGGAGGGGGCTGGACCGGTGGTGGTCGGGGCCATTGCCGAAGAGCTGGTGCGCAAGGCGCCGTGCCCGGTGCTGGCGGTGGCGGCTGATTGGAACGCGGGGCCGTTCCGTCCCACGCCCGGAGGCCCGGTGCTGCTGGCCATGGAGCGCAACGACGCCATGCAGGCGGCGGTGGAAACGGCGCATTCGCTGGCGGTGACATTCAAGCGGACGCTGATTGTTGTGCATGCGCGCAAGGCCGCGGAGGCCGCGGCGATTTTGAATCCGGGCGCATCGACCGGCCCCGCCACGCTGGACCAGTACGGGATAAGGGCGAGCGCGGATTGCCCGGTGCGTTTTGTGGTGAAGGATGGCAGTCCGGCGGACGCGATCGGGTCTGCGATCGCGCAGTTTCAACCAAGCATCCTGGTAGCGGGAGTGAAGCGAACGAGCGAAACGCCGGGCAAGCACGGCACGGTGTTTGCGATGCTGGCCAGTTCGCGGGTTCCGGTGTTGTGCGTGCCCCCGGACGGCCCGGCAAAGGCCGGGACGGAGGGCGAGCCGGCGGCGGCCGCCAAGACCGCGTAGGGCGCGAGTCGCGCAGCAGACAGAGAATGGTCTAGAACAGAAGCGGAGATTGAGCCGAACCGGCAGCGTCCCCGCGACCCCGATTCGCAGGTTTTGTGTTTTCTACGACTATCCCGTACGGAAGGCGATTGACAGCATATGGAGCCAGGTACATCGCAAGTCCACGTTGGCAAGCGCGCTCGGCAGCGGCAGGACGGCGCTTGGGTGGCAGCTCCCGCGCGCCGGAAAACCGTGTCGCGAGCGGTGACAGAGGGAGAAGCAAGCATGGAACCTGAAGCACGTTCCACCCCAACGGACGCGATCGAACGGCCCTCGCTGTCGGAGCTTTTGCAGTGCCCGGCGGAAGCGAACGCGCTGTTGAATGATTCCACGACGTGCTTGAGCTTTGACACCGGCGAGGTGGTGTTTGCGCAAGGGGGGAAGTCGGAGGGTCTGTACGTGGTGATTTCGGGCCAGTTTGCGCGCAAGGCGCAGCGGCTGCAGTCGCGGGTGATGCTGACGCCGGCGCGTCCGGGGGACCTGGTGGAGCTGGCCGCGGCGCTGGGCGATGGATGCCACACCTACACCATGACCGCGCAGGATCCCGGGTCGCTGCTTTTGATTCGGATCGACGCGCTGCGGGCGGCATTCCAAAGCTACCCGCCGCTGCGGATGCAACTGCTGGAAGAACTGGCGCGGGAAGTGTCGCGGGCCTATCGCGCCTGCTGCCAGTCGCGCACGGTGAGAACCCGGCGGCGCAACGTGCAAGCGGCGACTGCCTAGGCTGGGGTAAGACGCACGGGCAAACTGCGGTTCCGGCGGGTTGAGAGGTTGCAGGGCTGGTGGAATCGGCGGGGGCTTGTGATCGCCAGCGCTGTTTTCTTTTGAGCCGCGGCTGAAAGTTCTGGGAGCGAGGCGAAGAAGCCGGGAAAAACCCGGCATTGCGCCGCGCGGGAAGTGCGATATACTTCAATCTGACCCGCGGCAAAACTATGGCCTCTTTCCATTCTCATCACCCTCCGGAAGATTGCATTAACTGTGAGCACCGCCATCTGCGGATGTTCTGCAATCTCACACCGGAGGCGTTGCAGGACTACGACGGCATTGGCATCATGATGAGCCATGCGCGGGGCGCCAAGCTGTTCTCAGAGGGCGATCCGGCGCGAAATGTCTTTGTGATCTGCTTTGGCCAGGTCAAGATCTCCTCCACCTCGCGCGACGGCAAGACGATGATCTTGAAGATTGCCGGCCCGGGGGACGTGATGGGGTTGAGCGCCGTGCTGGCCAACGTTCCCCACGAAGTAACGGCCGAAGCGATTGAGCCGTGCCAGGTGAAGACGGTGCGCAAGCAGGAGTTTGTCGATTTCCTGGGGCGGCATGGGATTGCCAGCATGCACGCGGCGCAATCTCTTTCCGGCGAGTACCTGACCGTATTTCACGACGCCAAGCGGCTTGCTCTTTCAGGCTCGGCGGCGGGGCGGTTGGCGCGCTTGCTGCTGGATTGGGGACGGTCGGCGGGCGGCGAAAAGCCGGAGATCCGCTTTACCATGGCGCTGACCCACGAGGAGATCGCCAACATGGCGGGCACTTCGCGGGAGACGGTGACGCGGCTGCTGAATCAATTTCGGCGCGACAACTGGATCACGATCAAGGGCGCCAGCCTTACGATTGTGAGACCGGATCAACTGGAACGTCTGACCGCGTAATCGTTGGCTGGGCAGAGATGGCCGGCAGAAGCGGTATTCCCGATGGTGTAGAGTGCGGCGTGGACCGGGAGGTCCACGCTACAGCCGGCCAGAGGCCAGCGCTACTCGGTTTTGCGACGCCCGGCTGGGATTGGATTTCTAAAATTGACTCGGCGCCAACAGACAAAAAGCACTAGCTCTCAACCGTAATCTTCTCGGTTTCCGCGTCGGCCGCAACGACAACCGGATCGCGCAGCGTGAGCACGGGGCAGCGCGCGTGGGCAAGGACCCGGTAAATGGTGCGATCGAGGGTGAGATTTTCAAAGGCCGAGCGGTGGGTTGCGCCGAGCACGATCAGGCTGGCCTCCCACTCCACGGACTCGGAGAGGATTTCGATGGCCGGGTTGCCGTGAACGACGTGCGGCTCGACGGTGGTGCAGCAGCCGGTCCCGGTCTCTTCCGCCAGCAGGCGTAGATCGTGCAGCGCGGCTGAATCGAGGCCGGTGCGCAGTCCTTTGCGCTCCATCTCATCAACCGGGGGCAGCACGTGGAGCAGGACGAGGCGGGCGCGCTGGCTGGCGGCAACCTGGCAGGCAAGCGCGGAGCTGTGGCGGGAACTGTCTTTGAGTGTGGTGGCGTGCAGCACAACAGGCTGGCGTTTGAGGCTTTTATCGGGCGGCGTGGCGCCGGGGCCGATGGTCATGACGGGAATGTCGACCGAGCGCAGGACCCTTTCCGCGACGGAACCGATGAGCAGCTTGCCGAGTTTGCTGCGGCTGCGGGTACCCAGCAGGATGCGGTCGACGTGGAACTGCTTGACGGCGCCGATGATCTGCTGGCAGGCGTTGCCCTCGCGGACCAGGCAGTTGCAAACCGCGCCATGGACGCGGGCTTCGGCGCACCAGGGCTCCAGAGTGCGGGTGGCTGCGTCAACCGGCCCGGTGGGATCGTAGTAGGGCATTCCAATGGCATCGACCGCAATGCCCTCCCCGGCGGCGAGGACGTGGAGGAGGATGAGGCGGGCATCGGTCTCGGTGGCCTGGGCGATCGCGTACGGCATGAGGCGATCAAGTTCCGTCAGGTCGGTGGCAACAAGGATGACCTGTGGATGGCTCCAGCCATCCTTGCCGGTCTCTGGGTTGGTTTGGGGATCGGTTTCAGACACAGGGAAAACCTCGCACAGGCCAGATTGACATTGAAAAATGGGATGAGATGTGCTGAAGCGCACGGGAGCGCGTGATTTTAGTCACCGGCGGCAGGGGGCTGGGCGAGAGTGAGCGGATTCTAATGACCGCGGGCTCATGGGC
>Ga0181516_10001242_pt1 | contig 19929 bp, 20 predicted proteins | sample PEATcosm2014_Bin_25_FD_121104 | JGI IMG/M metagenome (GOLD analysis project Ga0181516, IMG submission 121104) | Peatland microbial communities from MTU Mesocosm Facility, Houghton, MI, USA - PEATcosm2014_Bin01_10_metaG | ecosystem: Environmental > Terrestrial > Soil > Wetlands > Peat | place... | reverse complement strand
TCCCGTTGTCGAGGCGATGCAACGTGGAGACCGCTTTGCCGCCACCGCCGTTGTTAGAAAGTATTCACCCTTCCTCGACGTTAAGGTATTGAAGACGCAGAAAGAGCAACTGAAGGAACTTAAAGAGGCAAACCTTGCGGTGGATGCCCTGATGTCTCTTTGGAAGGACGGTGCGAAACCGACATTCGGCGATGTGCTCACGTCGGTCAGTAAAACAGGCCTGTTCCCGGTTCCCGATGTACTCGATGTCATTACTTCTCGTGTAGTGAGCGGCGCAGTAGTAAGTGAGGTGGATGCGAACCCAGATGAAGGGCGCGATGAGGCCGTAAAAGCGTGGGATGAGGTAATGAATACCCCGTTCGAGCAGATTGCCGCATACAACCGCTACGTGACCGGAGCATCGCCATTCGATACCCACCAAGGAATTAAAGGGCGCGAGTTCCCGCGCGTCATGGTTGTCATGGACGACGAAGAAGCACGAGGGTTCTTATTTAGCTATGAGAAGCTATTTGGAGTTAAGGAAAAGACCACAACAGACATCCGAAATGATGAGCAGAAATTAGATACGACGATCGATCGAACGAGGAGACTCTTTTATGTTACCTGTAGCCGTGCGGAAGAGAGTCTCGCAATCGTTAACTATACCGGGGACCCCATGAAGGTCCGATCAAGAGTACTTGCCGCTGGATGGTTTGCTGAAAATGAGATTATCGAGGTTGGTTCGGAATAGTTAACTGCCATCTGCTCAGATTGCTTTTGGCTTGGGTTTTGGAAGGTGCAAGATCTCTGTGAGAACAGTACGGTTCTCGCCAGACACAAACCAATCGAGGCAAACAGAGAGGTCGTCTGTCCAGACATTGTTCGGGACGGATGCTACGGGCTGGAATATTTCGATCAATGATTTATCCTGCGCCCGGGGAAGCAGCCATGATGCGACGGTGTATCGAAAATTCCTCCAGTCGCCAGAGGAGGGATGCATGTTCACCGCGAGAATGTCGAAATCGCCGAATCGATAGGGCCTTGTTTGAACAGTAACCGTGTCGGTTGCGTTGAGAGTTTCCTTGGTCCCCGCGAGAGGCTGTTTCGTTGTTTTCTCCCCGCTCCGGGTTTTTTGCACCTCAACCACGTAGAGCGATCCCTGGTCGTAGTGTTTCGGGTAGTAGAGCTTCGGGACACCTTTCTCCAGGCGTTGCAGCTTTATTTGGATTCTGGCGAAAGCATTACCCCTTTGCACATACACGTCATATGACAAGTTGCCGACGATATCCACGGGCTCCCAACCGGTGACTTTGATCGACGGAATGACTGAGTTCTCAAACACCGCTTCGGCAATGATCCCGCGAACGCCTCTCTTCGTGAGATCGGAGGACCGTCGAATGGCACTCAGAATGGTCTCGGCATCGATTCCCCATTCACTCTCCAACGGATGAGGCAGCAATGTCCTCAAATACCGCTTCACCGCCTCTTGCTCGTCTGGCGAGCACTCGCTAATGAGTTTCTTGATCGCTTCGACTGATTCGTTCATTCGGCGGTCGACCTGCTGGCTCTGGCGTGAATGCTTCGATTTCAGAGCGACGGACCAGCGTCCGCCCTCCGACCGCATACGCCTGGAGCCGTCCTTTCTTGACCAATCGAGCAATCGCTTGCCGGGATACGCCGCGAATACGGGCGGCCTCGGCTTGAGAGACCCAATCGTCCGGATTAAATAAATAGGTTGACAATGTGAACCAATTTCACTACGTTCTGGTCAGCGAGGCCTTACTATGGTTACATCAGTGTCCACGAAACCCCAACCCGCCCATCTTGATGACCTGAGCGGCTTCGAAGAATCGCCTGCGACTTCTCCAAGCACGCACCCGTCCAGCCTTATCACTCAAGCCCCTTACTTTTCCTCGAGATACGGCTCCGCCTATCTTGGGGATTCTTTGGATCTGTTGCGCGCGCTGCCAGCGGAGAGTGTGAACCTCGTGGTGACCTCTCCGCCATATGCATTGCACTTTAAGAAAGCATACGGCAACGAGACCAAGGATCGATACGTTGAATGGTTTTTGCCATTCGCCCGAGAGATTTTCCGGGTGTTACCAGACGATGGTAGCTTCGTGCTCAACATCGGCGGCAGCTATAACAAAGGGATCCCGACCCGGTCGCTCTACCATTTCAAGCTCCTGATCGCCCTCGTCGAGGAGATCGGGTTCCATCTCGCCCAGGAATGCTTCTGGTATAACCCTGCCAAAATGCCGGTCCCGGCGGAATGGGTCACGGTGCGACGAATCCGAGTACGGGATTCAGTGGAATACGTCTGGTGGCTTTCCAAGAGCCCGCATCCCAAGGCTTCGAATCTCAATGTCCTGCGCGAATATAGCGAGGATATGCTTCGATTGAATCGGAGGGGGCTCAGAGAAACAGTTCGTCCATCCGGCCACGTTATTCGTGCGTCTTTTAATAAAATTAATGCTGGCGGAGCCATCCCGCCCAACGTGGTCGAAAGCGATTGGGGCGGCATACCCGAAAGCATGATGAAAATGGGGAACAATTCGGCTAATGACGACTACACAATGCGCTGCAAGACGGAGGGGATCAAGATTCACCCCGCGCGGTTCCCTGCAGCATTGCCCAAGTTCTTTATCAAGATGCTGACAGAACCCAACGATCTGGTGCTTGACCCGTTCGCAGGCTCGTTGACAGCTGGTGCGGTCGCCGAAAAGCTTGAGCGTCAGTGGCTAGCAGGAGAAGCGGTGGAAGAGTACCTCAAAGCGGGAGTATTTCGATTTGAAGAGAGCGCGAGCAATCCGAAACTCTTCTGAGAACGTTTCGCTGTTGGATGATGGGTCGTTTGGTGATCCATTCGAGAAGTTCTCAATGGCTCACCGCTTGCACATGAAATCTGGCGGGAATAGTAAACATATCCATAGCTGCATCTATGTCGGTCACACGGCTCAAGCCCATTCGTCGGCCCCTCGTGTTGTTTATATTTGGCGGACAAGTGGAATGTCCTAGGCCAACTGGTGAGGGGCCGGCGAAAAGGCTCGGACGTACATTTATGGGGGTGGCATGATCGTTCTCTCTTTGAGATCGCCGCATACCGCAGGTTTGTGCACGAAGTAAGCAACTCCAAGTGCAGTCGCGTCGAACACACTCATCGAATATTTCTCAGCCTGCCAAAATTTCCTCTTGGGTCCTAACCGAGGTGAAAGTTCCGGATAGCGTGCGGCGATCACACTGGCAATTTGATATTTATTGTGACTGTCCTCGGGAAATGCTTCACGCACGGAAGTGCGGGAAATCAGCCGCACCGGAATTCTGCGGTAACGTGCCATAGCTGCAATCGTGCGCGCAACCTTTTTGAGATCTGCCGACCTGGGTGCCTTGATAACAACTACATTGGGCTCATGTTGATCAAAGAGCAAAGCGAGTTTCACATTCAAAGGCACTTTTACGGCATTCGCTCCGTGTCGAAAACTCTTTATTCCCCAATCAACCAGTTCATGAGGCCCCTCGAACATGGCATACCCGAAACTGAGTGGATGGAGATCGAGAGCGAATACATTCTCGGAGGGTATTGTTTTCATCACATTTTGTGTTCGTTACTTTGTGAGTGACTGTGATGATCGTTCAGCCATTGCAACTGCCTGGATGCCAATACAGATACGCGACCAGAGTTATGCTTGTCTTCAAGCGCTGAGCGTAGCGTTGCGATTCGCCCGGTGATCTTCTTCTTTGCTTCGTGTTGCATACCGCCAAAGAGCGTGGCAATGGAAACGTCAAGAATCAATGCAAGTGCCAGCGCGGTGCGAAGCGAGGGGAGTCGGTGCCCTTGTTCAATTCGGCACACGTTCGCGCGGCTCTTATGTCCCAACAAAAACGCTAGGTCTTGTTGGCCGAGGCTTGATCGTTTTCTATATGTCCGGACGTAATTGTGGAGCCTTGAAGACATGGTAGTTGCGCAAATGAATTTGCAATCGCGACTGTATGCCTCTTAGCGTATACAAAAGCCACCGTTTAAAAAGACGGGAGAAATTGCCGCAAGCGACAACAAACAGATGCCTAGCAACCGAAACGGTGCTTGCAGCAACACGGTGTCTACGCTCTCAATGTACGGCTTTACCCCACTCTTAAACTACTGTTTGGCATACTTGTCAAGGGCTTCTCCGAGCGATGGAATTAGGGCAGCTTTTGATCCGCGGCGTGTCGATTCCTCAGTTTGTTGTCGTATTGGACAACTCATCCTCTCTATTTTGCGAGCCACTGCGGGCATATTATGTGTCTGATGGATATAGAGCGGCTGCGAGCAATTTACCCAACTCTCACCGATAGGGAACTCAAAGAAGCCGATGAAAATCTCCGCCGGTATTTCGCCTGTGCATTGCAAATTGCGAGCGAAGCACATCCGGCCCCCGTTGACATTGCCGAACGCCCAGATACGATTAAGGAAAGGTCGAGTAGTTCATTAAATAACATTCCGTTTGAACATGGGTAAAGTGTTTGCCTACACCCGTGTTTCGACGGTCAAACAGGGGGAAAAGGGAGTCTCGTTACAGGAACAGAAAGACTCAATCATTCGTTACGCGCGGCAGCGCAATCTCACCATCATCCGCTGGTTCGAAGAACGGGAAACCGCCGCCAAACACGGCCGTTCGGCGTTCATGCTCATGTTGAAGCTACTGCGTCTCAGAGTGGCTGACGGCGTAATCATCCACAAGATTGATCGTAGTGCGCGCAATCTAGAGGACTGGGTAGATGTCGGCAAGCTTTCGGACGCCGGAGTCGCAATTCATTTTGCAAATGAGAACGTTGATCTGGCTACGGTGTCTGGTCGTCTCTCAGCCGATATTCAGGCTGTTGTCGCCGCCCATTACAGCCGCAATCTCCGGGAAGAAACCAAGAAAGGAATTTATGGGAGGCTGAAGCAAGGGTTTTATCCTCTGCGCGCTCCCATCGGTTACCTTGACCAAGGCGGAGCAAAGCCGAAGGTGCCAGATTCTGTGATGGCTCCGCTCGTCAAGGAATGCTTTCAGCTTTACAGCTCCGCACAGTGGTCGCTCCCGGAACTCGTCAATGGAATGCATAAACGCGGCCTGCGTAATCGGCGTGGTGGTCCCGTAACGATGAATGGCATCTCAACAATCCTCAAGAATCCCTTCTATGTGGGAATTATGAGGATTAGGAAGACTGGCCAGGACTTTGCCGGAAATCATGCGCCACTCGTGGGTCGGGACCTATTCGAACGGGTCCAGGCGCTTCTTCACGGAAAAGCAGTAGATCGCGTGGTGCAACATTCGTTTCTGTTCAGCAGGTTGGTGCACTGCGGAAGTTGTCGGTATTCACTTATTGGCGAACGAGTGAAAGGACACACATACTACCGTTGCCACAACCGCCCATTCAAATCACCCCCTGTGTGCCCGAAAACGTCTATCAGAGAAGAAGAGTTAGAAAGAGTTCTACTAACACATATCAACACGCTCACGCTCTCCGACGCTGAGGTTACTCTTATGCGCGAATGGATCGCTGAACGTCGCGAGCATTCTGACGCAGAGCGCCAGGAACAAAAACGGTCTGTAAGCTTGCAACTAGACGCCGTTCGTTCCCGCACGAGCCGCCTCACAGATTTCCTCCTTGACGGATCAGTTGGAAAGCTGGCTTTCGAGGAAAAGCAAAAGGCGCTCGTTTGGGATGAGGCTCAACTGCGGCAAAAGCTGACTTCGCTCGAAGCTGGATATGACACGGCACTTGAGGACCTTCAACGTACTGTCGAACTCGCGAAAGGCGCGTCATTGCTTTACAAACAAGCAAATCCGGAAAGAAAGCGTGAGTTGCTGCGAAGTCTACTGTCGAACATCACCGTTTCTGGGAAAAACGTAGGCGTAGAGCTAACAATTCCGTTTCGCGTGATCGCAAATCGAGAAAAAACGTCTTATGGTAGCCCATATCGGGGGACTTGTCGAACTTTGGGTAACATCCTTGAACAACTACATACATATTTCGCCAAAGCTGATTTAGACGCCCGTTCATAAGTTACGGGGATCAGTATATTCTTTTTATCCCGCTTTAATAGACGGGCGGAGTTGTCGCTCTCGGCAACGGGCAGATAGTGCAAAACAAGAGACGACCAAAGTGTCTGATGGGTTATCCCCATCCTCATGTGGCTTTCCTCATAATTTGTTATACTTATAGCAAATAGAATAACTAGCGGCAGACACGTCCAGATAGGGAGTTATCGCCACAAGTGAGTACGTCTGGACGGCGGGCTTCATGCAAACGAAGCAGGGAAATGGCGATGATCCGGGCTATATAGATTTACTGAATGTTATGTACCCCTTTCCTTCTTTAGAAGAAAACAAATCAAATAAACAATTTATCTTCGGATGTGCTGTGTTTGCGCTATGTATAGCCACCTTCATTCCCTCCGCCCACGCCGCATCGCTCATATATACAGCACCAGCGACAATCTCCCTTACCACTCCCGCAACTACCCTTACCATCGCATCGGGCTCCGTGACCGATGTGCTCCAGGTGAATGCGACAAGCGTGGCGATCACCCTGTCCGGCACAGAAGAATTCACTATTACCTCTCCCACTTTTGATCTCTCAGTCGCCACCAGCTCGGGCGCGGGGTCGGCCGTCCTAAAATGTACGGCGAACGTCGTGACCATGGCTATTTCCCAGGGCACCGGCTCGACCGTCTACACGATCACCCCCGTGACCACCACCTATTGCTCCAATCCGGGGGCATACGGATATCCGGGAGTAGTGGAACCCATTCCTTTCATAACGAGCCAGGCGGCGGCGACAACCACTAGCACCACTACCGCCGCTACTTCACCCCAACCCCTTCTCTCTGCCTCATCCACGATCACCCTATCAACATCCTCATCAAACGCATCGCTCACCGCTGAGCTGGCGTTCCTTCATGCGGAGCTTGCAGCGCTACTCAAGCAAGCGGGGAAGCAGGCAGGTACCGCATCTTTCTCGTTCGTGTTCACCCGCAATCTCTCGCTTGGTATGACGAATGGCGACGTGAAACAGCTACAGACACTCCTGGCGGAAGACTCCACGCTTTACCCCGAAGACAAGGTTACGGGCTATTTCGGCGCACTCACTAAGCAGGCGGTCCAGCGGTTCCAGAGCAAATACGGCATTGCGAAAGCAGGCCAGAGCGTCTACGGGTATGTCGGCCCGGCCACGAGGGCGAAGCTCAACTCTCTCATCAAAGAAGAGCTTGCGCCATGATAAAACGAACCGACGACGCCTTAAGCCAACCAACGAACTAAAACAAAATATATATCAAACCCATGTACAACCTCGTAAAACAAAAACTCCCGCTCATCATATCCGTCGCCATCGTCGTAACCCTGGTCGGGGGAGTTTCGGTTGCCTTGGCGTCGCTCAATTTCAGCGGCACAACGATCTCCGGCGACGGGAGTGTTGTGATGGACGGGGCGGGGACCATTTCCATAGGAACATCGACCGCGACGGGGATAACGATTGGAAAGAGTGGTGCAACCACAACGTTTCCGGGGAATGTCTCGATTTTTGGCTCGCTGTTGGATGCAAGCGGGAATAAGTATTCGACCTCAACTGGAGGAACATTCCCGGGTGTTTTGAGCGATGGAGCGAATGGACTAAATGTCTCTGGCACCGTTGCGGCCGTTACGTCAATACTAACGCCTAATACAAACGGGACAATTAATGCCTCCGCGTGCATCACTGGCCCCGTAGCTTCGTGGTGCCCCACGGGCGCGAGCGCGACGGACATGGGTGTCATTTTGGCTGATGCTGTCGTACAGCTGCCTGCGTATTCAAGTGGAACGCATGTTGGCACGGTTTACATTGCTCCAGGTGTCTACACGGCCGCAACGATGGTTTCTATCCCGCAGACCGTTTCGATTAGCGGGTGGGGAGCAAGGATCACCGTCTCATCCGGCCTCTCAGGACCCTTCATCGCATGGGGGGATGCCACAAATACCACGAACATGCTCCAGAATAGGGGAACCATTCAAGGCCTAGAGCTTTACGGGGCCGGTGGAAGTGGTGGGAGCACAGACGGTATTTTCATTGGCGGTGATCCAGCTGGCGTTATCACTCTTTCAAGTGCTATATCTGAAAACAACACAATGATTGGTGTCGAACTCCACGGCTTCAGGAAAGCACTTCGTTTTGGTTCGGACGTGTGGGGCTACACATGCTATTCCTGCCGCATCCATGACAATGCGTATGGCGGGATTGTGGAAACGAGTGCAGCCACCACTGGTGAGCATATAAATTTCTCCAACACGAACATTTACAACAACACGTCTTACGGCCTTTACGCGATTGGAACCGGACAACAAGGCCCGAGTTTTTTCTGGCAACTTGACCATAGCATGATCGACTATAACACTGAGGGTGTTGTGGGTCCTGTGACGTCAGTTAGCACACACTACGAGCAGCAAAGCGGTTTGATTGTGGATGCCAGCGCGTCGGGCGCATGGATGAATTCCACAAATGATCAGTTCTGGTATCAAGCGACAACTGGCAGCGATTCCTGCTTTGTGAAACTGAATTCTTCCTATTACTCGTCCTTCGTCGGTCAAAGTTTCTACGCGAATCCGGGGCATACCGTCTCAAATCAGATTTGCAATGGTGTGCCCTTTGTGCCCGTTTCCCAAATACAATCCGGTGTAATAGGCCAAACAGCAAACTATCCAACTAGCGGCTTAGCTACAATCTACACAACTCCAAATGCCGGATGGTACGATGTTTGCGCACAAATCGAAATCACGCGAGCTGCAACCACTAATTCTACTCTTCCCTCGGTGGCTATTGGTTATACAAGTGCCGTTGACAGCACGTTTCGCGAACCAGCCATGCCTGGGATGTTTACGCAGACGTGGAATGCGACTTGGGGCGCTGAGGTGAGTTGCATAGCTGTTTACGCGGCCAACAATACAGCCATTCAGATAGTGGCAAATGGCTACACCAGTAGCGGAACGACTCCGATGGCTTATGCGCTTTCATGGAAAGTCACAGCAGATAGTCAGCCGACGCAATAAGTAGCGTCGTTGATGTCGCTAGGATTTAACAGATGGGTGGAATTGTTATTCTCGGCAATGGACAACACAGTTAGTGTTCTGCAGTGTAGAGAGCCTGAATCTCTGCAGGCGAGAGCGCACGATTATAAATGCGGACGTCATTAAGGGATTGCGTAGTTCCTGGTGCGGGAGCGGAAGAAATTGTAATAGGAGTGCGATCTAGGCTCTGGCCATTTAAAGATGTTATAGTGGCACATTGGGAGCCGTCCAAAAACAATCTGCTAGCATGACCATCATATGTTCCGGTAAGCAAATGCCATTGCCCTGCCGATATTGAAGAGCACGTTCCATCGTATTCAACCCCGCTATTGTATATGCCAAAATCCGCTCCACCACCGCCATACGAATAGAGGTCCCATGAGCCATTAACGGACCACCAATTGGAATCCTGAAAATAATTACTGTAGTTTGCGAAGCTAGTGGCGTTAATCCAAGCAGAAATGGTTATTGCGGTCGAAGGCAACACTGTTGAAGGACTGCCGATGGAATAGGCTATTGATGTCCCTGATGCCAATATAAGCGCCGCACTACCAACCTTCCCGGGCGCTAACCATGATCCGTTCGTTATTGCATTATCTCCATTTCCGCTCTGGTCATGGGCAACAGTACCCGATCCCTCATTGAGTGGCCAATATCCCACAAGCCCGCTCGGGTTGTATAAGGAGGAGACGGTAGGAGTGCCTCCCGAAACGACTTCCGGAAACAAGCTCGTATTAGGGGTTTGTCCAAATTGACCTTTGTACTTCTGAGATTCTAACTCGGCGGTGACCTCAAATTGATTCCCATTGGTATTGTAGGAATAGAAAAGGCCTGAAGAGGTTTGGTTCGTGGGATCCACCGGAAGGTTCCCGATAGGAGGTCCCGCAGAGATCTTATTCAGGTTGACCGAGATCCATCCGGTATTGTTCACATTGCGATAAGTGGAAGAAGGACTGCATTGCCATGCCTGTCCGGTTGATGTGTTCAGGGGCATCATCCCCAATCCTTGGCACTGGTCTCCTGCGGTAGAGGTCGCAGAAGGGTCGTAGGCAGAAATATATGTGTCCGATGCATTGCCGAGGGAAAACGAAGAGGCCCCTGATTGATCGGTGGTATACAGATTAAGGGCGCTGGTGATCGTTGCCGTATCAGAAACTCTATTGGCATCTCGTGATTGGCGGAGCATCTCTGCCGGATTTAATGTCAACACCATGACGACGGCAAGAATTGCAATGATTGCGATGACCACTAGGAGTTCGATAAGGGTAAAGCCTCTGTGGGAAGATACATGCATCTATTTATATATAAAGTATAGCAATTCGTGATTTTGCCGTTCCCTCTCGCGGCAACTTCTCCCGTCTCACCGTTCAGTCCGGAGAACTAGGATGTCCGTTCGCTAAGGACATAAAGGCCGAACCGGAGCGATTGCCAACCATATTCGGTCGATCCATTCGGGAAGAACTCGTGGGAAGATTAATCGTGCCCAGCAACTTCACCTTTAAATATCACAAAGTGTTACCTATGTACCCGTCTAGCACAAACGCTTGACAGGACATATCAATGTCTTAGAGTTAAGACAAATCCCGAATATCACAATGAACAAGCCATTAGCAATATCAATCGATGAGTGGAAGGAAATCATGCAGGTGCCCGAGGTCAGAGAGTCTTGGGGAATTGAAGATGAGACGCCAGAAGAATTTGCAGACATGGTGTATGGAGTGAAATTCGAGTTCACAAGCGGAAGCCCTGGGTATGTCGGGGACATATTCATTTTGCAGAGCGATACCTTGACCGGGGACGCTCCGTTTGTTCTCTTGAGACATAAAGGAGTATTGACCTTGGCTGATTGATGGCGATTGGACTGCTGGCACCGAGCGAGGCTGGTGGTCTCCGCAGGGATTGATCGCTAATCAGATCGCGCGCACAATGGAGAGATGAACCCTGTCAGTGGTCCAGAGGTGATTGCACGACTCAGTGCTCGCGAGGCGATTGGCCATCATGTCGATCCTCGGTTGATCCAGGCCGTAAATGCACCGGGGAATTTATTCCTGATTACCATGGAAGATGAGAAATCCTTCTTGTCGCTCATCTGGCAGGAAATCAACCCTACCCGTCTTTTGACACCTTGGGGTCAGCCTCGGACGCTCGGCGACGTTGCGGGTCGGATGATCGAACACTCTTGGACATTTTCATCGCTCTCCCGCCCGATGGGGCTCATGCCGATGTTCCATGACCCCGCTGCGTTCGAGAGCTTTGAGGCGCTCAATGCTGGTTTTGACATCTCCAAGTTTGACTTCATTGCCGTCACGCCAGCAAACGATTCCGAGAGGCGGCAGTCACCCAACGGCACCTACTACATTTACGACGGAGTTCACAGGGCGCTCGTCTTTGCGTACCGGGTTCTGAGCGGACAAATGGAATATCACCCCGTCGAGGCCCTTCTCATGACGCCACGCCGCGATTAGGTACGCGGTGTCTTAGCGCCGAGGCAGCGCCGGGAGGGTAAGCATTGAAACTTTCACAAAGAGGATTAAACTCAATGCATACTAAGCATTCCAGCAAGGGATGTGCACACCATGCCACGCACGAATGACACCAGAACGAACCGGCTCACGATATATATGATCAAGCCTAAGTACCAACGGCTTGAAGACATCATCGATTCTGCAAGTGAGCCGCGTGACGTGGGTGGGGTAGGGCAGTTTGTGTTTGAAGCGTCGCACCCGCGCCCGCCCGCATGGATTACGAGTTTCTTTGGAAACGCCCTCGGGGATGATCTGGGAATTATCACCTCAAGTGCCAAGGGCGTATTCTTGGTGCCAATCACGGACCGCAACAAGACGATCAATTTCGTACTCTCCTTCGGCGTGGGCAGACATCTGCTAAAGGAAGGGGTCGTCGAGGAGCGTTTTGGACTGAAGGTTGTCTTGAACTCCGTGGGCCGGGAGAGTTTCCGCAGCATCGACAAAACCACGCTTGGGTCGGTGCCGAAGCATAGCAGAGAGCAAATGAGCCGCGACGTGGCGCCGGCAGATTTCGGAATCGACATCGAGCAGGACCTCGTCAGTTCCGTCACCGGAAAATCCAACGATTCCCGTCTGGGCAAGATCATCACCGGGAAGGACGCGCTGCATGTGTCCGTGCCAGTCGATTTAAAGAACATATCGGACTTCCTTGCGTCCTGCCTGGAGCGCTTTCGGAGCGACGATTACAAGCAGAACTTTGATTGGATCGATCAGATTGCTGAGGTTCGCAACGGGGTCATCGAGGACGCCTTGAATGCAAGACTTGTGCAACGGATCAACCAGAACCAACTCGACAAGGTCTGGATGGCTGTTCCGGAGGTAGTAAATTGGGCGGACCTCTCCGGGTTTCGCCACATTCGAGCGAAACGCGCCGAAGTATGCGATGACTTGAATATGGAAGATTTCCTTCGGGAGATTCCCGGCGGACAAATCTCGATTGACCATCTGAAGAATGATCATGTATTTGCAATCAGCGCGGACGGCGAGGACCAACTGTATCGGTGGTCCGCTTTCCTTTGCACATACGCGGAAATAGACCTGAGAGGCAAAGTCTACATTTTGAATAATGGAAAGTGGTATGAGATTGCGCGAGGGTTCACCAATGAAGTGGAACGCGATTTCGCAAGCATACCGGATTCCGCTATCGGATTGCCTGACTACGCTGGGGGCACTGAGCTGGAATATAACACGCTCGCCGCACAGAGCCTTGGTACTGCCTGCTGCATGGATCAACAGTTGATCGTTCACGGTGGCGGCCATAACAGGATCGAGTTCTGCGACATCCTTACGAATGACAGGAAGATGATCCACGTGAAGAAGTACGGGGGCTCCAGCGTTTTGAGCCATCTATTTTTCCAGGGCGCAGTCTCCGGCGAGCTCTTTGTGAGCGACGGGGAGTTTCGGGCGAAGCTTAATCGCGAGTTGCCGAGGGGATATAAGCTACCCAATCCGAAGGCGAGCAGACCAAACGCGGCGCAGTATGAAATCGTCTATGCGATCATTAGCCGCTCGGCCAATCCACTGGACCTGCCATTTTTTAGCAAGGTGAGCTTCCGTAACGCTCGCCGTAGGCTTGTAAGTTATGGCTACTCGGTGACCAAGAAGAAAATTCAGAAGATTTAATCTTCACATTTGGAAGTGGATCAGCCGAACGTATATTGGGTCGGGGTCAGGAAAGAGGAACGGACATTCCGGGTAGGGTTGGCTCCTGAAGGGAAACTACATTCATGGATGAAGAAAGATTCGACATTACATCGAATTGCCGCGACTTCGATGAAGAGAATCTCGACATGAGGCTCGAGGTTGCACGAGGTTTTGTTACCGAGTTCGCCGCGCACGCCGCGCCGCAAAGAAGTCTCGATGATTCGAACAAAGAATGGACCAGATCGATCCGCAGGCGCTTGAACGCGATGTGCCCAAACGATTGTTACATGTGTCCACCTGATCCGGACTCATCGAAGGGCGAGTATCTTGTCGATTTTGTCTGGGGAGAGAAGAACCTCGGACAGCGGGTACTCCTGGCTGGTGAAAGCGAATGGGCAACAGACAGGTATGGGAAGGAAACACGCTGGTCCCTCGTAGAGGAAGATTTCGAAAAGCTCTTGTCGGTAAAGGCACCGTTCAAAGTGCTCGTCTTTTCCTCAGACCTCAATATTGCGGAATCTCTGGGAGCGCTCGATGGAGACTTCTCAATTGGGTTCGCAAAGACAAGGCTTAAGGCTTCCCTAAAAGGTTATGGCCACCACCTGGCCGGTGAAGTGTACGTCTTCATTGATTTTCCGGCGACGGGCGATCCAGCCGGACCCGGATTATTTCGATCTTTCATTTGGCAGGTGAAGACGTTTGGAGCTGCTGGCGCGGTGATCTTTACGGATGGGCCAACCGGTAAGCTTCTGCGGCCATAAGCCGACCCAGTTGAGGGTAGAGGTGCCGAAGTGGACAAACTAAGCATTAAAGAATTCCACCAATTCATGCGGGGACCGTTTGTGGTCTCCATCGAGCGCGCGTTTAGGATGCATCAGATCTTCTGCGAGGCGGACCTTCAGTCATTCGCCTGGCGCAAAATTAAATCTTTTTTGGAAAAGCACGAGGAAACCACCGGCAAGTTTCGGGTGCTGAATAAGCCCTTTCTTCGAGATTGTCGCACGTACCCAGATTTAGTGGTGTTTAGGCGCACGGTTCCATGGGTTGTGATTGAACTGAAGGAAAGCAAGGTTATGAAAATGCAGACTGCTGAGAGGGAGCGTAAGAAGTTGCTTCATGCGAAGAGTGTGCTCCATCCCAAGCGTGGGTATCTGGTGTATGTCGCCCGCTATGGCAGCGAGCGTGTGATTAGCGGTCCAAAGGGTGAGGGCGGGCGTTACTTTTTCGAGGTTCCGATTGTTCTTGAACAACGTCTGTCCAACAAGGCGAAGATGAAAGTGTGGACAGAAGAGTTTAGGCTCTGGGCCAAGTACGTTCTCGAAAAGGAGTAGGGCACTCTGACCCATCTATGCGAAGTCGGCTGGGATGAGTCGAGATTTGCCTCCAGCGGCAACATCTCCCGTCTATGAAATTTTCTGCGTGAGCGATAAGATGACCGTACGCTTCGATCAGGGCCTCGGTCGAAGTGCGCAAAAAGGGAAGGCCCACTCATCAATTCCCAAGGAACATGATTGGACCACTCTCGTACATTGGAGGGAAACGGACGCTAGCCAAGCGGGTGATTGCGCTCTTTCCGGAACATACGACGTATGTCGAAACGTTCGCAGGAGGGGCACAAGTGTTCTTTCACAAGGAACCGTCAAAGGTAGAAGTGTTGAATGACCTGGACGGAGAGATCGTGAATTTCTTTCGCGTCTGCCGGGAGCATTATGAGGAGTTGATTCGGTATTTTCACTTCTGGGTGGTCAGTCGACAAATGTTTGACCTCCTGAAGGCGACTGATCCGGCAACCCTCACCGACATCCAGCGGGCGGCGCGGTTCATGTATTTGTTAAAGGGCTCCTTCGCAAGCCTCATCCGCAACCCAAACTACCATTGGCACGTGGTCCAGCCTCCGGGATTCAACCCTGAGAACCTTCCCGAGCTCATTGAAAACGCACATAAGCGATTGGCGCGTGTCCAGCTTGAATGCCTTCCGTATGAGGAGGTGTTGAAACGCTATGACCGGCCCACAACGCTGTTCTACTTGGACCCGCCATATTTCGGTCGGAGCCTGTACCGCTACAACTTCAAGACGGAGGACTTTGAGAAGCTGGCCGAGCGCCTTCACGGGTTGCGCGGCAAGTTCGTCTTGTCGCTCAATGACGCAGCCGAGGTGCGCAAGATATTCCGCAAGTTTCACATAAGGCGGATTGAGACGCCGTACACGGCCCAGAAGAAATCCGGCCGCAGGTACGGCGAAGTGTTCATTACAAACTTCACGCCATAGATCATCCCGCATCTTCGCTTTCTGAGAGAGGAGCCCGGCACTGCCGTGCTCCTCATGTTTTTGCGCCCCATTGCCGGGTGCGTTGTTTCCGTTTTTGTCACGGGATCACTGACACTGCAACACATCATGGAACAGTTCCTCGAACAACTCATCGTTGGATTCTGGAACCGCCTCCAAGGCCGGGGACGCGGAGCACGGAAGGAAAGCGGCGGGCTCGACCTCGGATTCCGGGTCACGGATGGTCACGCAACTCATCGGCACGAGACGCTCAGCAACACCCGTCGCACAACTTCAATAGTTGTCCTTGGAAAGACCGGTACGGGCAAGAGTTCGCTCCTGCGCCATCTCATGGCGCAGGACATCGCACAAGATCGCGGGTTCCTGGTGCTCGACATCCACGGGGAGCTGACCCCATTCATCCTCCGAACGATCAATGCACGTGAGCGAGCGGAACATCGCCACTTGAGCGACAAACTGATTGTCGTCTCGCCGGGCGACCGGGAAATGTCGGTGGGGCTCAATCCGCTCGAAGGTGCAGATGATTTTGTCCGAGTGGCAGAGTTTTCCCAGATTCTCCGTGAACGCTGGGCATTGGATCATTTCGGCGCTCGCACGGATGAACTCCTTCGGAACTCTCTTTTCGTCCTCGCGGCGAACGGTCTCACGCTGCTCGAACTCTCGCTCTTGCTGACGCACACGGGATTCCGCGCGGAATGCATGAAGAGGGTTTCGAATGCCGAAGTCCGGCAATACTTCGAACTCCGTTTCGATCCACTGAGCGATGCGATGCGTGCCGTGATGCGCGAGCCGATTCTCAACAAAACGTCGGCGTTCACCGCCGATCCACACTTCCGCCATATCGTCGGGCAGACGCAATCAACCTTTTCGCTCCGGGAAGCAATGGATGACAGTGCATGGGTCGTCGTGAACCTTGAGAAAGGGAGACTGGGCGAAAACGCGCTGACCTTGGGAAGTCTCATTCTTACGATGCTCAAGAATGCGTTGTTCTCCCGAACGAAGCGAACGCTTTTCACCGTGTATTGCGATGAGATGCAAAACTTCGTTGCTCAGGGGAGCGGCATCGAGACGATGCTCTCGGAAGCACGCAAGTTCGGCGTCGGCTTTGTCACCGCGAACCAATTTCTTGAACAATACTCGGCGGAAACGCGGGCCGCGATTCTCTCCATTGGTACGCACATCTTCTTCCAGCTTTCGAGTGCCGATGCTACGCAGATTTCCCAGGCACTCGATGGGGGAAAGCCGCTGGGAGAGCGGTTGAAGAACCTGCCCACACGCCACGCCATCGTCAAGAGTTCGTCGGATCGTTGGTCCGAGATTGTTGTGCCGACGGTCGTCGAGCCCAAAGTCGATTACATCGATCTCGTGAGCCGGACCCGGTATGTGCGCAGCCGCGTGCGCGCACACATCGAGCGCGACATCGCGGAACGGCAGAAGAAGTACACCCAAACCACGAGCGAGGCATTCCATGACTGGGATTAGCGAACGACGGGGACTCGTCGTCCAGCAGCGCGACCAGCGACTTTTCGAGGAGTTTGAGGTTATGCGCGTCGTTGACCGCGAACAGGCGAAGATCGTTGCCGGGTTCGGCTCGACGACTCGGGCCAATGCGCGCCTCCTGGCGCTTGTCCGCGCCGGTCTCTTGCGCCGCTTCTTCCTTGCGAGTGGGAAGTCGTTGTATGTGCTTTCGGAGAAAGGGGCGCGACTCGCCGGTGTGCCGCTGCGCAGCCCTCGCCGCAGGAAGGATGAAGTGCTGGTCGCGGACTTCTTCATCGAACATCAGTTGGCGGTCAACCTCATTTACTGCGCGATGAAATACGGCCCGATTCCAGTGCAGAGAGTCCAGTTTCGCCGCTGGGTCGCATTCCACGAGCCGGTCACTCCGAGCATTCCCTTGATCCCCGATGGCTACGTGGAATTCACCACTCCCGCAGGGATCGTGGCGGCGTTTCTCGAAGTCGATCTCGGACATGAGCGCGGACCGGTGTGGAACGAGAAGCTGAATCACTACGCACGATTCGCGGATTCCGGAGCATTCGAGCGGCGGTTCGGTCTGAAGCAGTTCCGCGTGCTCGTCCTTGCGAACTCCGAGCGGCGCGTGCGGTCGCTCCGGAAGACGATTGCGGCGGTGACGCAAAAAGTATTTTGGTTTGCGACGCTCGGCGCGGTCACATCACAGGGGCTTTTTGCCTCGGTGTGGTACCGGCCCACCGGCGAAACAGCCACACCTTTTATTGAGGAACGGCCATGAAATATTGCTACGAATGCGGACGGATCACAGCGGGGGAGCCTCGGTACTGCCAATTTTGCGGCAGGACCTACGACGTGAAGCTCTGCCCCCGGCGGCATGAGAACCCGCGCTTTGCGGAAGTGTGCTCGCAGTGTGGCAGCCGTGAACTCTCGACGCCGCAGCCGAAGGTTTCTGTTCTTTGGAAGATCGCTGAATTCTTCGTTCGTGGGCTCCTCGGATTGCTCGTGGTCTATGTGGTTTTGAGTTTCATCTACGGTTTGCTTTCGAGTCCAGAGACAGGCAACGCACTGCTGGCATTCCTGCTGCTCCTTGTGCCTCTCGTCATTCTGTGGAGCATGGTGCCCGATTGGTGCAAGCGACTCGTCCGGAGGGCACTCGGTAAAGGAGGTCATCGTGAAGATCGGTAAGAGGTGGGTGGGGAGCGGATGCAGTGCGGTAAGGCAGAAGTCACGTTTCGATATTCTCGCCAAACGCTTGCATGGGTTGGGCTTCTTTCAATTTGACCTCGGGCAGCGCTGCTCGCAGCGTTGCCCGAGGGTGCGAGGTGTGCCATGAGCGCCGCACCGGACGTGTTGGGAGAACCGCTCGCGATCACCGAGGTAGCCAGGCTGCTTGGAGTCTCGGTGTGGACCGTGCGGCAGCGGTATCTGCCGTCGGGCTTGCCGTATTTCCGGATCGGCAAGACCGGGAAGATTACGTTCTACCGGAACCAGGTCGTGCAGTGGATTCTTGAAAACCAAATATCAGGAGGGAGGTGAGGCTGGTTGGCACTCTTCAAGAGAGGAAGCACCTACTGGAGTTACGTCTGGATGAATGGCGTCCGGCACGCGAAATCGACGGGAAGCACCAATCGCAGGACTGCGGAACGCATCGACCAACAATTCAAGGAAGAGTTGAATCTTGCGCGCATGGGCGTCGTTGAACCAACGCCGGAGATAACGTTCAGCGAGCTCACAGCACGCTTCCTCGCCGACGGTGCTCCCCGGCCCTACCACATCGACCGATTGAAGCTGTTACTCCCGTACTGGGGCGACACCCAAATCGGCCGGATCACAAAGGCAGGAGCCCGAGAGTATCGAGCATACCGGCACAAGGCGAAGAAGAATCTCTCGGACACGACCATCAATCGCGATCTCGAAGCCTTGCGCCACATGCTCTTTTGGGCGGTGGATGAGGGCATCCTGCTTGCGAATCCGCTGAGCCGCGTGCTCATGGTCCGTGAGCGCCGCAAGCCGCGCGTGATGCTCACGGTCACAGAGGAAGACAAACTCCTTGCCGCCGCGGCACCCCATCTGCGCTCGATCATTATCGCCGCGCTCGACTCCGGGATGCGCCGGGGAGAGATTCTTGCGGAGCGATGGGAACACGTGGATTTCACGCGGCGGATTCTGTACGTCACGAAATCGAAAACGGCGGGTGGGGAGGCGCGCGAGATTCCGCTTACTGAGCGGTTCTTCGCAGACCTCGAAGCCCGGCGCAAAACCGAGGGCGTCATCTTCACGTTCGACAAGCAACCGATCACCAGGATCAAGACGGCGTGGAAAGGAGCCTTGCGGCGCGCTGGTGTGCGACACGTGAGATTTCACGACCTGCGCCATGCATTCAATACCCGGCTTCTCGAAGCCGGGGTGCAACAGGAAGTCCGAAAGGCGCTCATGGGTCATTCGAGCGGCGAGGAGGTGAACTCGATCTATACGCACGTCGAAATTGGGCTCAAACGTGAAGCAATCCAAAAGCTCGAATGCTGGGCGGCTGCGCAGCGCAAGGCCGCGAAGGAAAAGGCAGCAAAGGAGGATGCCAATGAACGAACCAGCGAAACAGGCGGCGGCGATTCGGGAGATTCTCTTCCGGAACGCTGACACCCTGAACAATCAACTGCTCAAACGGTTCGGCGAAGTTGCCAACCACTTGAGCCGCCACGAAGACCGTGCCGTAATCGGCACGCTTGACGGAGCAGAAGCGGATATCGCGAAGTTGCGGAGTGTGATGCTTCTCCTGCGCGACTGCTTCACGTTACCGAAATCCCAAAGGAGGGAATTGTGACAGCGGAAAAGAAGACTGACCAGACATCAAAGTCTGCTACGTCGGCGACCGAAGGCGGACGCAAAGCGTGGACGCCAAAAACGCCGGTCGAAATCATGTTCGAACAAATCGGCAAACAAGAAAAAAAGGTCG
>Ga0181516_10001241_pt1 | contig 19942 bp, 16 predicted proteins | sample PEATcosm2014_Bin_25_FD_121104 | JGI IMG/M metagenome (GOLD analysis project Ga0181516, IMG submission 121104) | Peatland microbial communities from MTU Mesocosm Facility, Houghton, MI, USA - PEATcosm2014_Bin01_10_metaG | ecosystem: Environmental > Terrestrial > Soil > Wetlands > Peat | place... | reverse complement strand
CCAGATCAAACTCGACGCCGCCCGTAAGGTCCGCGCGGATGCGCACGCCTTCGCGCTCGCCCGCGAGCAGCAATTCCGGTCGCGCCTGTTTCAAGGCCAGCGCTTCGGGGATTTCCGCGACGGGAATGACGGCGGTCGCGCCGTTCGCCAGCGCGGTGACGATGCTGCTCGTGGCGCGGAGAACATCAAAGACGACGCACACCGTGGCCGACAAATCGCGTTGCGGCAGCGTGGCAAATTCGGCGGGAGTAAACAGCACTTCAAGCGTCGGCGGCATTCGGGATGAGGTTTGAAGTTTTCAGGGCAAAATTCAAGAAGAACCGCCGCAAGCGAGCCGGGTTCACTGCAATGCCGAACGCAGCGCGTCAAAGCGGTTCCGGCCCGATGCCACGGTGACGGGTTGGCGGGCTTTTTCATCGGCGAGCTCCACGAGTTCCGGAGGCAGTTCTTTCAAAAACGGGGAAGGATGGCACGGCATCACCTGGCCGTATTTCTTGCGGCCGGCGCAATGGCTGATGTTCAGCGTCTTCATTGCGCGGGTGATGGCGACGTAAAACAAGCGGCGCTCCTCGTCCAGCGTCCCCTCGGTCTTCGAGCGCGAGTGCGGGAGCAGCCCGTCCTCCATGCCCACGATGAACACATGCGGAAACTCCAGGCCCTTGCAACTGTGCATCGTGATCAATGTCACGGCGTCGCCCTGGTTTTCCTGCTCCTCCTCGCGTTCGCTGTCGAGCGCCAGTTCATCCAAAAATTGCTGCAACCGTTCCGCGGGCTGCGCCGACGCCGGTTTGCCGCCGTCCAGCGTGGCCACCAAATCCTTCAGGTTGCGGATGCGGTTCTCGGCGGTTTCGACGACCTTTTCCGACCGGCGCAGTTCGGCGAGGTACCCGGTTTCCTCGAGAAAATGTTCCGCCCAAACTTGGAGCGACAGGCTTTGCCCCGCCAGCAAAACCGCGCGGGTGCTTTCGACAAAGGCGACGAACGCCTCAATGCATTCGCGCGTCCGCGCGAGGAAAGTTGCGGCGACGGCGGGATTTTTCATGGCCGCGAAGACGGAGCCTTTGCGCTCATGGCTGGCGCCGAGCAGGCGTTCCATGGTGACGTCGCTTAATCCGCGCGCGGGGACATTGGCGATGCGCAACAGGCTTACGTCGTCGTTGGGATTGATGAAAAGTTTCAGGTAGGCGAGAAAATCGCGGATCTCGCGCCGGTCAAAATAGCTTTGGCCGCCGATCAAATGGTAGCGGACGCCGGCCTTGCGCAGCGCCGTTTCCAGCGCGCGGGACTGGATGTTCGTGCGAAAGAGAATGGCCTGCTCAATCCACGGAACGCGCCCCGCGAGCCGGGCGTATTCGATTTGCTCCACCACCGAGCGCGCCTCGGCCTCGTCGTCGGAGAACGCGTGCAGCATGATTTTTTCGCCCTGGCCCTTTTGCGACCACAATTGTTTGACGCGGCGGCGGACGTTGTGCTTGATGACCGCATTGGCGGCCTGGAGAATGGTCGTGGTGGAGCGGTAATTCTGCTCCAGCTTGATGACCTTGACCTCCGGGTAATGCTTTTCCATGTCCAACAGGTTGGCGATTTCCGCGCCGCGCCAGCCGTAAATGCTCTGGTCGTCATCGCCCACGACGCACAGGTTGCGATGCTCGCGCGTGAGCAGGTGGACGAGGTTGAACTGGGCGGCGTTCGTGTCCTGATATTCATCCACCATCACGTAACGATAACGGGCGCGGCAGGATTCGAGCGCCTCCGGGTGCTCTTGGAACAGCCGCAGCGTAAGCAAAATGAGGTCGTCAAAATCCACCGCGTTGCCGGCGCGCAGGGCGGATTCGTAACGCCCGCGGACGTGTTCAGCCATCGCGGTCACGTTGGGATCCGCGAACACCGCCGCACGGGAGCCGCCGTTGCGGTAGCGGCTGAGGAGGGCCAGGATCGCCGCGGGGTCGGTTTTCGTGCTTTTGTCGGAAATATTGCCGAGGATTTTTTTGATGGCGCCGAGCTGGTCGGACTCGTCATAAATGACAAAGTTCCGCTTGTAACCGAGCTTTTCGATGTGCTGGCGCAGAATCCGCACGCAGAGGGAATGGAACGTGCAGATGGTGGGCCGCTCCGGCCGCTCGTCCGGCGAGGTGCGGGCGGGGCGGGGGAGCATTTGGGTGACGCGCAACTGCATTTCGCGAGCGGCCTTGTTGGTGAAGGTCACGCCGAGAATGTGGCCGGGCGAAACTCCCTTTTCCACGAGGTGCGCCACGCGGCTGGTGATGACGCGCGTCTTGCCCGTGCCCGCGCCCGCCAGGATCAGGACCGGGCCGTTCACGGTCTCGACGGCCAGCCGCTGTTGGGGATTGAGGGCGCTCAAGTTCGACATCGCCCGCGGAGTTTAGTGGGCGCGGCGGAAGTGGCAAGAGGATTGGAAAAAAATGCGCGACTTTTCGAGGGCCGCCTGAGAATGTGAACATGTTTCAATGCCGAACCAGATGTCAGTGAGACGCTCGCCCTCACCCCGGCCCTCTCCCCCAGGAGAGGGAGAAGGAATCCCAAGCTCTCAGCCAGTTTCCAGCCATCACATTTGCTGCCACGTCGGCGCAACTCCAAAATTTGACCGGCAGTTTGAATCACGCCCGGATAAAAACGTGTGGAAAAGTGCGCCGCGCTCCGTGTTTCAGCCCGGCAGGCCGAGTTTTTTGAGCTTGGGCGTGATGACCACGCGGCAATAGGGGTTCGCGATTTTGTTCAGCCGGTAATAATCCTGATGATAATTTTCCGCGGCGTAGAATTCGCCGGCCGGCGTGATTTCCGTGACAATGGGACGCGAAAAGATCTTCGCCGCTTCGGCGCGGGAATTCTCGGCGATTTGTTTCTGGGCGTCGGAATTGTAAAATATGGCCGAACGATATTGCGTGCCTTCGTCCGCTCCCTGGCGGTTGAGGGTCGTCGGGTCGTGCGCCTTCCAGAAAACCTCGAGAATTTTGGCGAGGCTGGTCTTTTGCGTGTCGAAAACAACCCGCGCGACCTCGGCGTGGGCCGTCTGGCCGGTGCAGATGTCGTCGTAAGTCGGGTTTTTCGTGTCGCCGCCCATGTAACCGGAAGTGACTGAGAGCACGCCCGGAATTTGCTGGAACACGGCTTCCGTGCACCAGAAACAACCGGCGCCCAGCGTGATGGCCTCGGCGCCGTCGGGCAGTTTGGGTTCAGCAGTTTTCATTGCGCTGGCTATTTGATAGCCTAAAACACTTCACACTCGGATGGGCTACCGGTGGAGATCCCACAGGTGCAGCCGGCCGCAGACTACACCCCAAAACATCGGATAGCGGTCAATACATAAAGTCCGCATCAATCTGCCAAAAGCATTGTCTGGCGTTCTGAACCGATAGACGCGAAGCGACGCGTGGTCACTTCCTGCTGGGTCGACGACAAGCACAGGATTTCCAAAACCATAATAAATGACGAACCAAAGGAGTGCGAGCGGCATCACTAATATGACCAGCACGGCAAAAGCTAGTGTTTGCTCAAACCATCTTAAACATGATTCTTTGAAAGACTTCATTCGCGGTTTGGCCCAACAATTATCCAACGACCCAGCAAGTCAAAACCTAAACCACTCTTGGCCGGCATTCAACCGCGAAAGATTCACCTTTACGGCGGAAATCCTATGGCCAGTTTCACGGCGGAATACTCCGGATGAACGGCGCCGTCCTTGCGGCGGATGACCAAGGGCGGCTCGACCCAGGTCTGCGGGCGGAAAGACTCGGGCAAATGTTCCGCCAGCATCATGCCGAACAGGCAGAGCAGTGGAGCTTCGCCTTCTTTCAAAACCACCGGCCGACGACGGACGATTGCCAGACCGGTCTTGCGGGCGGATGCTTCCACGCGCTCGATTTGTTCGTTGGGGAAAACGCATGCAAAGAACCCGCCGGCCGCCTGGTGCGCGGACGCAACGCGGCAATAGTCCAGAATATCGCCGCGCAACTCGAAGCGGCACGCGATTTTCTGCGGATGGTCGCCTTCGATGCCCGTGCCCACGGGAAAATACGGCGGACTGCCAAGCACGAGGTCGAATTTCTCATCTGCGCGCAGCACTCCTGCATCCCGAAAATCCCCGAGCCGGATTTCATAGCGTTCTTCGAGTCCATTATAGGTCGCGGATTTGCGCGCGAGTGCCACGCTTCCCACTTGCGCTTCGACGGTCACGAATTTCGCGCCAACCAGCCGCCACGCGGCAATCATGCCCACTGAACCAATCCCGCTGCCCAAGTCGAGAACCGTCCGCGCGCTGGGGCACCACGTGGTTCCATACCACGCGGTCAAGACATCGTCCGTGGAAAAGCGATGTCCGTCGCGCAGTTGGAAGAGCCGGAAATGTCCGCTGATGGCATCGAGCGATTCGTCCTCGGGAATGCTCAACTTCGCATCCAGCGCGCCGGGCGGAATGGGGCCGGGTTTCGCCCAGCCTTTGAAAAAGGGATCGGGAACGGCGTGATGCGTCTTCGCAGCTTTTTTTGTCACAGTATCAATCCTATTGGCGCAATCGCGCTTCGGCGAGGTCCAGGTCGCGCTGGATGCGCCGCAAGGCGTGGTCGTTGATGAACCGTTCGTTGCGGAGTTGCAAGATGGTCTGCCGCTCGACGCGCAACGCCTCGCGTTGCAGCTCCTCGTAGTCCGCCGAGAGCAGCCGGCGCGGGCCGTCCTCGGCCGGTTTGCAAGCCTCCAGTTGCCGCAGGCGGTCGTCGTATTCGACGCGGAGGCGATGAAGCAGGTCGGCGGTGTATTGACCGGCGCTCTCCAGTTCCCCCAGCCGGGCGAGCGCCGCCTGGTTGGCCTTGAGCCGCGCATGCCGCTCCTCGTGCTCCGCCTCGCCGGAGCCGGTGACTTTCAGCCAGCGAATCAGGAACGGCAAACTCAATCCTTGCAACACCAGCGTCACCAGGATGACCACGAACGTGAAAAAAATGATGAGATTGCAAACCCGAGCGTCCATGATTTTCGACGGCAGCGCCAGCGCCGCCGCGAGCGACACCACGCCGCGCATTCCCGTCCACGCGACAATCGTCACCGGCCGCCAGCCGGGATTCGGATCGCGTTCTCTCAATTTTTTGCTCAGCCAGCGCGGCACATAAGTCGCCGCGAAGACCCAGAGGTAGCGGACGACAATGACGAGCGCGGTGATGAGCGCCGCTTCCCAGCACGCGCGCGGGATGGAACCCGTCCTCGAAAGGTCCGCCAGGACATCTTTCAACTGAAGGCCGATGAGAATGAACACCAGCCCGTTCAACAGGAATTCAATCATCTCCCACACCGGGCCGGCCTGCAGGCGCATGCGCGAATTGATGATTTCGGGCGAGCGCCAGCCCAAGTACAGGCCGGCGGCGACCACGGCGAGCACGCCGGACACTCCCGCTTGATCGGCGGGCAGATAGGCCGCGAACGGCGTGAGAATGGAGATGGTTATTTGGACGGGCGGATCGTCCAGGCGCCGTTGCACGTGCGAAGCCAGCCAGCCAATCAGCAGGCCGAATCCAATTCCGCCCGCGCTGACCAGGACGAATTTCAATCCCGCCTGCGCCAGCGAAAAGGTGCCGGTGTTCAACGCCTCGATGGCAAATGCGTAAGCCACCAGCGCCGTCGCATCGTTCACGAGGCTTTCGCCCTCGATGATGGTCACGATGCGTTGCGGGACGCGGAGCCGTTCCATGACGGCGGCGGCGGCGACGGCGTCGGGCGGGGAAATGATGGCACCCAGCACGAACGCGGCCGCGAGCGGCAGTCCGGCGACAACGGAATGCGCGAACCAGCCGACCGAACACGTGGTGAAGACGACCAGTCCCACCGCCAGCAGGAAAATCGGCCGCAGGTTGGCGCGGAAATCCCGCCACGAGGTGAACAACGCCGCCGGATAGAGCAATGGCGGCAGGAACAATACAAAGACCAGGTGCGGACTTAGTTTTATTTCCGGAATCCCCGGAATCAATGCCAGCACGAGTCCGCCGAGGACCAGCAGGATGGGGTAGGGCACGGATATCTTGCGCGCCAGCAGCGCCAGCGCCGCCACCACCACCAGCAACCCCAGTATGACGTCCAACCCGACCAACATGCGCGAGACTCTAATCCGACTGCACGGGTTTGGGAAGGCCGCGCGGTTTACACAAATTGCCCGGCGGCGTGGCCCGAGGCCCAGGCCCATTGAAAATTATATCCGCCCAGCCAGCCCGTCACGTCCACGACTTCGCCGATGAAATACAACCCGCCCACGCTCCGCGCTTCCATGGTCTTCGACGACAACCCGGCCGTGTCCACGCCGCCGCGCGTCACTTCCGCCTTCGCGTAACCTTCCGTGCCCGCCGGCATAATTTCCCAGCGGTGCAGCCGCCGCGCGATTTCCTCCAGTTCCGGCGGCGTGTAACGGTTCATCGGTTTCGACGGCGCGCACGCGGCGCACCATTGTTGCGCGAAACGTTGCGGCAAAACCTGGCCGAGCACGGTCTTCAACTCCTTGTTCGTCCCGCGTTCGGCGAGCAACAATTCCCGCGCCGGTTGATCCGGCAGCAAATCCAGCGCGACCGCTTCGCCGCCCGCGAGATAGTTGGAAATTTGCAGAATCGCCGGGCCGCTCAGGCCGCGATGCGTGAACAACAGATGCTCACGGAAGCTCGCGCCGCCCGCCGTGACTTTCGCGTCCACGGAGATGCCGCTTAATTCGCTGAACGCCCGCTGCCCGGCGTCACCAAAAGTCAGCGGCACCAGTCCCGGTTGCGGCGGGACGAGGCGCAGGCCGAATTGTTCGGCGATGCGGTAGCCGAAATCCGTCGCGCCCAGCTTCGGGAACGAAAGCCCGCCCGTGGCAATCACCAGCGAATCGCATTCGAACGCGCCCAGACTCGTATCAAGTTCGAAGCCGCCATTGCGCCGCACCGTGTTCACGCGGCAGTTCAGCCGGAGTTCCAACCGCGCGGCTTCGCATTCCTGGAGCAGCATTTCCACAATCAACCGCGAGCTGTGGTCGCAGAACAATTGCCCCAGCTTTTTCTCGTGCCAGGCGATGCCGTGCTGGTCCACGAGCCGGATAAAATCCGCCGGCCTGTAACGCGCCAGCGCTGATTTGCAGAAGTCCGGGTTGGCGGACAGATAATTTTCCGGCGCCGCGTGGAGGTTGGTGAAGTTGCAGCGGCCGCCGCCGGAGATGAGGATTTTTTTCCCGGGCCGCTCGGCGTGTTCGAGCACGAGGACGGACCGGCCGCGTTTGCCGGCTTCCGCCGCGCACATCAGGCCCGCCGCGCCCGCTCCGACGACAATGACATCGCGCTTCACGAACGCTACTCGGCGGCCGGCTTGGCGCGGCTCGCCGGGTCGGCCTGGAAGTCTTCGATCAATTCCTTGATGCGCCTTGCGTCCGATTTGTTGTGGCCGTGGCTTGCCAGCGGATCGGTGCCGCCCGACGATTCAATCAATATCTCCGCCCAGACCAGGCCCGTCTTGATATGCACCGAGGCGACCTTGAAGATGCTGATGCTGATTTCATCCACGCTGAACCACGAGCGTTTGCGGCGGACGACCGCCTTGTCCGTGACCTCGATGCGCGTGGGAAACATGAAGTTTCCCCGCGTCCAGCGGCTGGCCTGAAAGACCTCGGAAGGCATGGCGCAGACTACCTAACCCAACTGGCGCGGTGGGGCAATTGAAATCCCCCAATTTCCGAACTCAGATGCGGGAAATCAACCACTTGCGTTGATTTTTGTCCCGTTTACCACATTCCGCATTCCGCTCTCGGAATTCCACATTTGGCCAAGCGGCACAAAGCGGCACAAAGCGGCACACCCTACAGATTGTGTTGGCGCAAACCACAGCCACAATCCATCGAACCACTTTTTCTCTCCTTTTTCGCGCGGAGAAAAAAACTTATCCGGTACCAGGCGGTACGAAGCGGTACGACTTCCAAAGACACCGGCTCCGAACTCGCCTGCTCTCGCTCCGGGCCCGGCACCCCGGGCCTCAAACCTGTTTTAGATTGTCAAAGATCTCGCGCCTGCGATTTGAAATCTCGAATCTGCGCTCTCAAATCCTTTCCTCCTCTTTGCGTTCCCGCTCTCAACCATCAACACTCATCTTTCAACTACCTGGGGGCATCCTCCCGCCCACCGACGCCTGTAATTATGTCACAACCCTTTCGCCTGTCAAATCTTCCGGACTTTTTTCAAGGCATTAACGGGCGAACAGCCTGGACGCGATAGAATCGGGCCGGCGCAGTCGTGTCAGTAATGCCGGCCATGGTAGTTGAACCGGCAGAGGGGGAGATGAGCCCCAGCCCGCTGTCCGACCAGCTGGGTGAAATGAGGCTTGGTGTCTTCAGAATGTAATAGCAGCGCGTGGGCACGCTGTCCCAGGTGAGGGAGGCGTTGGTTCCCCCGGAGGCAAAACTTTCGGCGGTGATGCGCAGGACGCTGTTGGAGTCGTTTGGGTTGGTGCCGGCCAGGTAATCCTGCGCGACAGTCATGCCTTTGCCGGTCGGGTCGGCGCCGGCGTTCACATTGGTGGTGCCAAAATTCGTCAACAACCATGCGACCGGCAGCCCGTCAGTCGCGAGCGCCCCCTGCTGGATGGTGTCCGTCTGCACGTAGGCGACGGCATTGCTCAGGGAAATCCAGCCGCAGTTGGCGCTCCAGACAGAGCCGCTCATCTGGCCGGTGACCAGATTGATCCGGGGCGCGCCATTGCTTTCAAAATTGACCCAGCCGATGTTCGCGCCGTAGGCGTAACCGCGCAAGTTTCCAAGGCCGTCCTGGTTCACGCCGAAATCGGCCGCGGAATTGTTCTGATATTGAACCAGGTTCGTGGGCGAACCGCTGCCGAGATTGATCCAGCCGGCGTTGGCGGAATAAATGTAGCCGGAGCAGACGTATTCGCCGATGACCACGCCGCTCGCGGTTTCGCCGGAACCGCCGGACCAATCCATCCAGCCGAGATTCGCGCCATAGGCAAAGCGGTTGAGCGCATCGATCGTGGAAGCGGCCGGGGCGGAGGAGGATTGAAAGACGATGGCGGAAAGCAGGAGCAGCGCGCCCGCGGAGTTTTTATTTTGCGCTTTTTGCATTTTTCATTTCGAATTCTTTTACAAGGGCAACGGTTGAATTTCAAACCAGCCGTCCGGAGGCTGGAACAATTTCAGGTCCTCGTCGCCGGGTTTTTGCGGCGTGACCGACTGGACCTCGAAGCGGAACCGCTCCGGGCCCCTCTCGAAGCGCAGGCTCGCGCGCACCGGATACAGGTTCTTCGCGGCCAGCAATGCCGCCCATTCCTGTTCGATCATCCGCGGTCCGTAACGCGGCGGCTGGACGCGCACGTAATCTTGAAAAGGCAGCAGTTGATCCGTGGCCCAGATTTCCATGGTCTCGCCACGCTGCTTGATTTCAAATTTTTCGCACGCGAAACCGAGCAGGTTCGTTTTCTCCCCGGTCGCCTTGAGTTCCGTATTTTCCACGGGTAATGGCATCATGGGCATGGCCGGCAACCCGGGCGCAGGCAGGGCGCCGGGTGCGGGGGTGGGTTGCGCTTGCGGTCCGGCTCCGGGCGGCGGGCTGCCCGGGGGCATGATCGTTGCGGGCTGAAATGGCATCCCCGGCATCGCCGCGGGGGCGGCCGGGCCGACGGCGGCGCGCAGTCCGTCGGGCGTTGGCGGGAAACCGGTTGTGGATGGATTCAACTGGGCCGGTTGCAGCCGGACGAAGCTGCGGTTATGCGGATAGACCAGGGTCAGCGCGCCGGTCTGGCGATCCCAGATATCCACCGGGTTGGGGCGGTTGGTGTCCGTTGCTTCAATCCGCAGGAAATGGGTGCCGACGGTGTAGAGCAGCGGCGCGGCTTCACCGCCCTGCGTGATCACGGCATGGATGCAGCCCTCAAACGCGGGCAACCGTCCGGCCACCAGCAACATTGCCAGGAATGCGGCGATTTTACCGATACGGAGGTGACGCATGGGTAAAAAATTCGTCAGGGCGTCTGCGGTGACGGCGGCATGTTGTAATGGTAGGTGGAAACCAGGGAAGTGGCGATGCACCCATTGGCGATCGTGGTGTTCAAACCCGTGCCGGTGGAGCTGTTGGCGTAGCAAGCGGTGGCGATGGTCGCGGACAGTGCGGTGCTGCTGCTGCTCAAGGCGTAGCAGTTGTTGGCGGTGACGGCCGTCAGGCCCGTGCCGCTGCTGCTGGATCCAAAGCAGTTGTTGGCGACGGTGGCATCCATGCCGTAGTTGCTGGAACTGGTGGCGTAACAATTGTTGGCGATGCTGGAGCCCAGGCCGACGCCGGTGGTGCTGTTGCCCATGCAATTATTGGCCGAGCCGGCATCGATTCCGAAGCCGCCCCCGCTTTGGCCGTAACAGTTGTTCACACTATAGCCCGCCATCCCTCCGGAGCCGCCATCCACGGCCGTGGAATCCGAGATCGTCCGGGCATAAATGCCGTAGCCGCCCGCCGTGGTCACGTTGCAGAATTCCACCACGGTTGAGTTGAAATCAATATTAATGCCGTTGTTCAGGCAGCCGGAAACGGACAGCCCGGTCACCCGCACATTGTTCGGAACCGTGGTTGAATAGAAAATGCCGTTGCCAAACCCGCTCCCGCTGTAGGTTCCACCATTGTCCGTCACCCCGCTGCTGATATGGCCGTTGCAAATGGCAATGTTCGTCCGCCCGCCCTTGAGCAGGATGGCCGAATTGGTCGTCGCCACCGGCTGGGTCGAGAAGATGGTGAAACCATTGAGGTCCAGCGTCACGTTGTTCGTGCTGATGGTGATGGCATCGCCGGAACTGACGGAGATGTTGGTGGTCAGGTAATACGAGCCGGAGGCGGAAATCGTGACCGCGCCGGAATTGGTGATGGCCGTGCGCGGCTCGATCTGCGCCAGCGACTTCATCGTCGGCGCCGGCGGGCCCGGCGGCGCGAGGCTGCCCTGGGCGAAAGCGGGCGATGGTTGAACGCTGAGGAACAAGAACAAAGCCAGCACAGCAATCTGGTGATATAATTTAGCTTTCATAAAATTTTCCAGCCCGGACTGGCTCCTGGGAACCGCGTGATGGTCGCGCGTTTTCTCTACTGGTAATCCAATGAAGAAGGCAAGTCAAAAGCGGGCAAATTGCAGATCACCCAGCCGCAGGCCCGCTTGTAATTTTCAGTCAGCCGCTCAGCTTTTTCTTTGTGTTCTTTGCGCTCTTTGTGGTTAATTCGGCCGGTTGACGACGATATGAAAATTGGCATCGGCTCGGATCACGCGGGATTCCAATACAAGGAACAAATCCGCACGCACCTCCAATCCCTGGGCCACGAGGTCCGCGATTTCGGCACGTTTTCGGACGCGCCCGTGGATTATCCGCTTTTCATCCGGCCGGTGGCCGAGGCCGTGGCGCGCGGGGAATGCGAGCGCGGCATCGTCCTCGGCGGCTCCGGCAACGGCGAGGCCATCACCGCCAACCGCATCAAGGGCGTCCGCTGCGCGCTGTGCTGGAACGTGAAGTCCGCGCGGCTGGGCCGGCGTCACAATAACGCCAACGTCATTTCCCTCGGCCAGCGGATGATGTCCATCAAGACCGCCTTCGAAATCGTGGAAACGTGGCTCGAAACGCCGTTCGACGGCGGGCGGCACCAACGGCGGATTGATTTGATTGACGCGCCGTGAGCGCCGGTTGAACCGGATTGCGCGCGGAGGTTTTGTCTACGGAATGGAGATTGGTCCCGGCACGACGCGGTAGTAGCGCTGCGGCTGTGCCGCGGGCACCGAGTCATACCAAAGCGCATTCGAGTCGCTCAAGGTGAGGTTCGTCAGGCCCAGCCAGGAATTGGTATTGCTCAAATCGAGGTTGTACTGGATGCCGTAGGTGTAGCCGGGCGTGCCGGCGATGGTGATGCCGGGATAAAGCGCGATCGAGACGCCGGCCGGGTTCACCGTCAAGAACGCCGGCGCGCTGGTCACGGAGCCGTACGCGTTGCTGATGATCACGGAGTAGGCGCCGGCATTGGTGAATTGAAGGCTGCTGAGAATGAGCGTGGCGTTGGTTGCATTGGTGATGGCCACGTCGTTGAGTTCCCACTGGTAACTCAGCGCTCCGCTGCCGGCGACATTAACCGAAAAGGTGACGTTGTTGCCCCAATAGCCGAGCTGGCTCTGGGGTTGGAGGGCGATCAGAGGCGCCTTGCACTTGCCGACGCTGCCGGCGTCGTAAATCGCTTGAATCTGCGCGGCGGTAAGCGCGGTGTTGTAGACGGTCGCCTCGTCGATCAACCCGTTGAAATACCGCGTGGCGTCGGAAGGATCATGGCCGATTTGCAGGTCGTTCCCCGACGGGGAGATGGTCCCGGGCGCGTGAACCGAAGATGCCAACTGGCCATTCACGTAGAGGAAATTGTTGGTGCCGTCGTAGACGCCGGCCACGTGCGTCCACTGGTTCAACGGCACGGGGATGGAGTCATTGTTATTGGCCCAGGCTCCGTTCACATAGACTCCGAAATTGGCGCCGCCCGCGGCGATCTCAAGTGAGTAACCATCCTGAGGAACCGAACCCTCGCCCGCCTTCTTGATGACCGGGCTGGTGCTGGAGGCGGGGTATTGCCGGAGATAAACCCAGGCCTCGCATGTGATGCTCCCGGCCGGGTTGAGCGACGGGCTGTTCGGGACATCCACGTATTGGCTGGTCCCGTTCAGATTAAAGGCTTCGTCAACTTCGCCGCTGGCAAAGTTTACGCCGCCGATCAAGGTGCCGTTGTTGGTGCCAATGATATCAATTCCACTGTGCTCGCCCGGCCACCAGCTCACCAGACCGGGCGGCGGCGGGAAACACGAGCCGGTTGACAGCACCGTCAATACGGCATTGGAACTGTTGGTGTTCCCGGCCACGTTGCTCACCACCACCGAGTAAGTGAATCCCTCCTGGGCAATTTGCAGGTTGGTGAGCACGAGCATGGCGTTGGTGGCCGTCGGATTGATGGCCGCGGGAATGTTGGTCGAGTTCTCCTGCCATTGGTAGCTCAACGGCTGCCCGCCGCCCGCATTCACGCTGAAACTGGTCGCGTAGCCCTCGAACGCGGTCACGTTGTTGGGTTGCCCGGTGATGACCGGCGCCGGAGGGCATTTGCCGGCGCTGCCGGCGGTATAGATGGCCTGAATTTCTCCGGCCGACAGGGCCCGGTTGTAGATGGCGACTTCGTCAACAAAACCGACAAACCCGGGACAGCCGCCGGCGTCGCCGATGGTCAACGGCGCCGACACCGCCGGGCCCAGGGTTCCGGTCCCGCTGCCGGCCAGGACGCCGTTGGTATAAAAGAGAAAGGTCGTGCCGTCGAAGGTTCCCACCAGGTGCGTCCAGGCGTTGAGCGGCAGTGTGCTGTGAGTGAACGCCGCATCGACATTACCGCCAAAGGAGAGGCCGCCGTTATTGGCATCCCAGCCCATCTGGTATTCGATGGTGCCGCAGCCGGGATTTTTCTTTCCGATAATATGCATCGGCGTCTGGGTGCCGGTGCGGTAGGCCCAGAGTTCCACCGTCAGGGGCGAGTTGCCCGTATAATTCAAATCCGGAGCATCCGGGATCTGCACGATGTTCGTTCCGTTGAAGACAAAGGCGTCGCCGACGACGCCGTTCGTGAAGCCGACGCCGCCAACCAGCGTGCCATTGTTTGCCCCGAGATTATCGAGCCCATTATTCTCGCCGGCCCACCAGCTTACGAGGCCCGGCGGCGGCGGGAAGCACGAGCCGGGCGGGAGCACGGTCAACATGGCGTTCGAGCTGTTCGTGTTGCCGGCCAGATTGCTGACCATCACCGAGTAGATGTTTCCCGATTGGGCGACCTGCACGTTGGTGAGCGAAAGCGTGGCAGTGACGGCCGAAGGATTGACCGCGGCGGGGATGTTCGTGGTGTTCTCCAGCCACTGGTAACTTAAGGGCTGGGTGCCGCTGGCATTCACGCTCAAACTGGCCGTGTTGCCTTGGAACACCGTCAATGCCCGGGGCTGGCCGGAAATCATCGGCGGCGCGCCGCATTTTCCGGCGGTGCCGGCGTTGTAGATGGCCTGAACCTGCGCGGCGGAAAGGGCGGTATTATAGACGCTCGCTTCGTCGATCAAACCATTCAAATACCGGTTGGGATTCGAGGCGTCATGGCCGATGTGCAGATCATTGCCCGAGGAGGTGATGCTGCCCGGCGCATGGAGCAGGGCGGCGAGGTTGCCGTTGACGTAAAGCGAAACGTTGGTGCCGTCGTATACCCCGGCCAAATGCGTCCACTGATTGAGCGTCAGCGGGACCGTATCGGCATCGTTGGCCCACGCGCCGCCCACGTAGACGCCGAAATTGACGCCGCCCGAGGAAATTTCCAACGAATAACCGTGCTGGGCCGCCAAGCCTTCTCCCGCCTTCTTGATGACGGGGCTGGTGACGGAAGCAGGATATTGCTCGAGATAAACCCAGGCTTCGCAGGTGATCCTGGCGGTCGGGTTGAGCGAGGCGCTGTTGGGAACATCCACGTATTGACTGGTGCCGTTCAAAGCAAACGCCTGCCTGACTTCGCCATTGGTGAAGGTGACTCCACCGACCAGAATCCCGTTGTTACCTCCAAACGAATCCGCGGCGTTCCCCTCCGCCGCCCACCAGCTCACCAGTCCCGCCGGCGGCGGGGTGCAATTGTCCGACCACGCGCGAACGGTGGCAAGCATGCAACAAAGCAGCAACGCAGCGGAGCGCAGCGTTCCAGACGCGCCGAAGGCTGATTTGCTTAACCGGCGAAGGCGGCAGTCAAGGTTAGCGCGCATAAAAAAGGTGTTCATGAAAGCCTCGGACAATGGGAACCTGCTTGGGGCATTATCCATACTTCTTGAGGCATGGCAAGTTCTAATTCCTAATAAATCCTTTTCATTAGGAAAATCCATGGTATGATCGCCCACCATGGCGGACGGGCATCTTTAGCCGTCCGAAGCCTTTCCAATAATAGAAAGCACTTCCATCATGAGAATCAAATTCGCGCTCGTGTTTGCCGCGCTGGCATTGTGGATCAGCCGCGTCCAGGCCGGATTGGTGGCGAACGGGAGTTTTGAGGCGGCGACGAATGCCACCACGCTTTCCTATATCTCCCTGAGTTCCGGTTCCACGAACATCCCGGGGTGGACGACGACCAATGCCGAACTGACCTGGGACGGGCCGGCGATTGGATTGACCCCGCCATTGACTGCGGCGCAGGGGAGCGACTTTCTGGATTTGAGCGGTCTTCACGATGCTTCCCCGTATGGGGCGGTCTTCCAAACCCTGGCGACCACCATTGGCCAGCCGTACGAGGTCTCGTTTGAGCTCGGCAGCGACACATACTACGACTCTTATTACAGCGGCGGCGCGTCATTTGCCGCCCCGGCGGTGACGGTGTCGCTCAACGGCGTCGCCGCTTTTTCAGCCACCAATAATTTCCCGACCCTCTCCAACTACTGGCATACGTGGACTTTTGAATTTACCGCGTCGGCCGCCAGCACGAAGTTGATGTTGACCGGGACCACCGCGGCCAGGGTCGCGTATATTGGGCTGGATAACGTGACGGTGACGGCGGTCGGCCCGACCCTGGCGATTGGGTTGACCGCGCCGGACAGCGTCGTCGTCTCGTGGGTGAACACGGCCGGATACACGCTTTATACGAACAACAATCTGAACACGTCAAACTGGGTCGCTTACGCCGGGACCGTCACGAACTTCACGGGCACGAACCGCGTGACCATCTCGCCGGCGAAGGGTGATTTGTTCTTCCGCCTGAGCGACCCGTAATTCAAATTTGCGTTTGCGGTGAACGGGGGTTAAGGTCTCGCCAGCAACCAATCCATCGCCCGCGCCAGGAAAACCCAACCCGCACTCGTCGTGAAAACCAAACTTCCGTGGCTGTTCCTTGCGCTGGCGCTGCTCGGGGGCGTTCATCAGGCCGGTGCCCAGACTGTGCGGTTTGTCCGGATTTCCGGGCCGGCGGCGAGCAGAATCATCGCTTTGCGGCCTGACGGCACATTGGTCTGGAGCAACGCACTGACCGGAACGAATTATACCGTCCAAACCATCTTGACGCCGCCCGGCGGGACGAATTGGGTGGATTATGTCCAGCTTCCGGTCACGCAGGCCATCAACACGAACCTGCTGTTTGCCTTTCAGCCGCCCGCGGGCATGGCGCTCATCCCGGCCGGGATTTTCACGATGGGCGACACGCTGGACGGCGAGAGCGACGCTGTGCCCACCAACGCAACGGTGTCGGGGGTTTACATGGACGTGAACTTGGTGAGTTACGCACAATGGCAGGCGGTGTATGGATTTGCCACGAATCACGGTTATGGCTTCACCAATACGGGCGCGGGCAAGGCGTCGAATCATCCGGTGCAGACGGTGGATTGGTATGACGCGGTGAAGTGGTGCAATGCGCGGTCGCAGCAGGCGGGCTTGGCGCCGGTGTATTATTTGAACACAAACTTCACGCAGGTTTACACGAATGGCGAGGTGACGCCCTACGCGAATTGGGCGGCGAATGGATATCGGTTGCCGACAGAAGCGGAGTGGGAGAAGGCGGCGCGGGGAGGGTTGGGCGGGTTGCGGTTTCCATGGGGCGACACCGTCTCGGAAAGTCAGGCCAACTATTATGGTTTTCCCTACAGCTTCACTTATGATTTGGGACCGGAAGGTTACAACGAAACCTTCGACACCAATGACGTGACACCCTACACCAATCCGACGGGATATTTTGCGGCGAACGGTTACGGATTATACGACATGGCGGGGAATGTTTCCGAATGGTGCTGGGATTGGTATGGGACGCCGTACGCGGGCGGGACGGATCCGCGCGGGCCGGCGTCCAGCCCGGAGGCTGCTCGGGTGACGCGCGGCGGAGATTGGAACAGCCTGGCGAACGGGTTGTGCTGCGCGAACCGTTATTACCTCGCCCCGAACGTCGCCGGCGATAATCTCGGGTTTCGGACGGTGAGAGGACTCTAGGCTGGATCAACCTCCGCGGGTTGCGCGGTCGCGTCCGGCTAAAATCATTTGCTGGAGGCCTTGCCGCCGGCCACTTCGCGGCGCCGCAGCCAGGTTTCGCCGAGGTCACTGAGCGACTTTGCCTTGAGGACGCGTTCGGCCATCGGGAAAACGATGCGTTCCTCCTTGTCAAAGTGCTTGCGCGACGCGACGACCGCGCCCAGCAGGTACATCTTGGCCGACTTGAGGTCGCGCGCCTTGTGAGTTTTCGCGAGCGTCGCCTCGATCAGCTCGTGTTCCTGATGAAACGTCTCCTTGTGGCCGATCTGGTCAAAGATGGATTCCAGCGGATCAATCAAAAGTTCGTCTTCCGTCCGCGAATGCGGGCCGGTGAGTTTTTCCATGATGGTTGCCAGCGATTTGACCTCCGCGAGCGACCGGACGCCCGGCAGCACGGCTTCGATGTGGTCGAACAGGTTGTGGAACACCGCATGTTCCGCGCGCAATACGTCGGTGATTTTCATGGCCGGTTCGGAGTTTAGACCCCGCGAGGCCGACTTGCAATTCTGTTCCTGTTCAAATCTTCGCTCGGCCAGCGTGTTATGCCGCTCAAGACCGTGTTGGAAATTGTTAAAACCTAACTCGACGCTTCTTCAGGTGCGGACATCACCAGACTCGCTTTGTCTCAAGGCGCAGGTTCGAATTCATTGAGGATTTCAATAACCAAGCCGACATGAGAGAAAAAGACGCCAGATCGAATTCTGGCCCCGCTTCGTCCGCCGTAGGTCTTACCAGCAAAATCAGTCGTCACCAATCCGCCCGCTAGGTCCGGGTCCTCGGCTACCAGGGCCTGAGCGACATTTCGGTCTTTTTCCAACACGGCCTTACGGTGCTTAATGAGCAAGTGTCTCAGGCTCTTTGTGGTGTGGATTCTCCTCTTTTGGAGTTTTTTAAGGAGAAGGGAATATGGTTCATCCTTTTCCTTGTTTTTTTGGGGAAGAGTCTTGTCCAAAGTTAATCGAAGGTTGTCGACGTTCAATGGTTCGTCGTCGGCTGTCACATCCAGGGCTTCGGTGTATGACTCGCGCTCGTACAGGGCACGCTCAAACTCAAGGTCAACAGTTTCGAGAAGCGCGGAGACGCGGTTGATCGATCGCAAAACAGGAGGAGGGACGGATTCTTCCTGCTTGTATTGTAAGACATGCGAGGCCGCCGCCCAAATATGCTGTGCAGCCGTTCTGACCTGCAATTCTGCGGAAAAATCTCCGAACCCATCAAAGGTGGGGATACGCAGCCACTCCTTTGGTAACTTGAGATGGAAATGTGTGGAGTGATAACCGAATTGGCTTACATCCAAACGCTGGCTTGCGTCATCCTGCTTTATGATCTCAAATGTTGACGAAACTAAGCTGCAAACTCGATCGGCGTCTCGTTTGAAGAGTGGAATAATACGGAGGCCAATAAAGTCCTCCATTTCTCGTGCGTCGGCAATAGTAAGCTTCTTATTCTCGACCTTCACCTTAAATGAAATCCATTCTTTTATACGGAATTCGATTGGAACCGCGAGGGACACATTCTCTTGAATTAACAGCTCGGCCATCTGTTCGCACAACCTGTGCGCAAATTTCTGCGCGCGAGGTTTACTTTTGTCGTAGCTTTCCTGCAGCGATCTCATGTTCATGCCATCGGTTCGATTCGGTTTGCTGAACATTGCCATTTTGCCTTTGTTTTGGCGTATTGCGCAAGGGCAATTGGCGCGAATTTGCGGAAAAACAAGCTACGCCGATGCCATCGGCGCCGCATTGATTTGATACGTCAATGATGGCACGAATCGTTGGCGTTCTTCGCCAGTTGCCGGTACAGCACATGCGGCAGGTTTGCGTGGATGAAATTGCGCTCGAAACGGAAGCCCGCCTTGTCCATCACCCGGCGTGACGCGAGATTGTTTGGCAGGGTGAAAGACACCAGTTCGGGCAGTTGCAATTCGCCGAAGCCGACGCGCACGCTTTCGCGGGCGAGTTCCGTGGCGAGGCCGCGTCCCCAAAACTCCGGCAACAGCCCGTAACCGACTTCCACCTCGGCCCGGCCGTCCACCTGCACGCGCCGCACGCCCCCGCGCCCGGCGAAGCGGCCCGAGGCCATTTCGTGCACCGACCACCAGCCGAAACCATGTTTGTCCCATTCGCCGAGCAGCCGTTCCAGGAATGATTGAATGACATCGGGCGTGCGCACGCCGCCGAGCGTGGCCATCACCCGCGGGTCCTGGTGCATGCGCATGAAATCTTCCATGTCTCCGGGGCCCAGGCGGCGGAGCAGCAAACGGGTGGTGCGAATTTCTTCGAGCATGTGTGAGAATTTTGTAACGCGCTTTTGCCAATTGCAAGCTTCCCAAGTCCGGAGGGCTCGTTTACGCTCCGCGACAAATACTATGGAATCTCAATCACGCTCCGGACGCCGGTTCGCCGCCGTTATTCCGTTGATCGCCGCAGGCGCGGCGTTATGGGCGGCGCCGGCCGCGCCCGCGCAGACCGGGACCAACGACATCGAGAATTCCGTCGTCAAGGTTTTCTCCACGGTGCGTTATCCCGATCCGTACCGGCCGTGGGGGAAGCAGTCCCCGACGGACATCACCGGCAGCGGCGTGGTGATCGCGGGCAAGCGGATTCTCTCCAACGCCCACGTGGTGCTTTACGCCGGCCAGGTGCAAATCCAGGCGAACCAGGCCGGCGACAAGATTTCGGCGACGGTGGAGGCTTGCGCGCCGGGCATCGACCTGGCGGTGCTCAAGCTGGACGACGAATCGTTTTTCGACACGCATCCGCCGCTGCCCTTTTCCACGAACCTGCCGGACATCAAGGATGCCGTGCTGGCCTACGGTTATCCGGAGGGGGGCACGGGGCTTTCGATCACGAAAGGCATCGTCTCGCGGATCGAGTTTGTGCCCTACAATCTTCCGGTTTACGGGCTGCGCAT
>Ga0181516_10001239_pt1 | contig 19946 bp, 18 predicted proteins | sample PEATcosm2014_Bin_25_FD_121104 | JGI IMG/M metagenome (GOLD analysis project Ga0181516, IMG submission 121104) | Peatland microbial communities from MTU Mesocosm Facility, Houghton, MI, USA - PEATcosm2014_Bin01_10_metaG | ecosystem: Environmental > Terrestrial > Soil > Wetlands > Peat | place... | reverse complement strand
TTTCGTCGATGGCGCAGAGCTTGCTATCCACCAGATTGTAAGGCGAGGCCAGTTCGCGGATGAGGTTGGCGGTCAGATCGCACGGCTGCGCCGAGGTTCGCTTGGGCCAGCAGATCCACAGCGTGCGGCCCCGCTCGATTCCGGGAGCCAGCGCGGCCAGGGCGCGAGTCAGCGCGGCGGCGGATTTCACGAAGTATAGGATCACTCGGGCGCCGGCGATCTCTTTCTGCACGCGCACGCCTTGGGGCAGCGGGCCGAGGAGGTCGCGGACGCCGGCGGGCGCACCGAGCAAAGCCACTACCGAACCTTCGCGGATGCGTAGTTTCCGCGCCACGGGAACGGGCGGAGCTTGCGGGAGCGAAGGCTCAGGCGGAGCGTTGCGGATGGCCCGCAGGATGGCCGGAGCGAGATTAGGCAGGGTGGCGAAAACGGCGCCGGGCAGCAACTCGCGGACGCGCGCGGCTTTTTCGGGATCGCCCTTCAGAAAGACCAGCGGGATCGCGCGGGTTCCCTTATGTTCGCGCAGCAGTACGCCCATGGTGCGGCCGTAGGACGGAAGTTCGGTGAGATCGATCAGGATGGCATCCGGCGGATTGGCGCGGATGGAGCGGAAGGCGGAAGGGCCGAACACGGGATACCCCGAAGCGTCGAAACCATCGTCCCACAAGCGGCGCGCGCGCCCGGCCGCGGCCTCGGGCCGGCGATGAATCACCAGGACGCGCGGCACCCTACACACGCACGGCGTTGACTGGGGACAGGCGGCTGCGGATTTGATTCATCACATCGGAGGCCAGGAACGGCTTCCGCAGCACCGGGAAATTGTGCTCTTCGCAGAGCGCTTCCTCTTCCGGCGGGAGGATGGTGCCCGTCATCACGATTACCAGCATCTGTGGCACGGCCTGCAGGAACTCCACGCCCAGCTCGACCCCGTTGCCATCGGGCAGCATGTAGTCGAGCAGCGCGGCGTTGGGCTTGTGCTGCAAGGCCAGGCGCTTGGCTTCGGTGGCCGATTCGGCGGTCAGCAGAGTCCATCCGGCATCCGCCATGAGCCGCTCCAGAAAATGCAGCAGATCGCGGTTGTCGTCCACCAGCAGCACGGTGGGGTTGGCTGGGGCCGCGACGGCCTGCTGTTCCATCGCGCGGATGTTCAGTTTTTCGGGAGGATCGGCCACTTCCACGCGCACGCGCGCGCCGGGGTTCACCTGGTTGGTGGCTACCAGGGTGGCCAGAGGCTGGGTGAGGAAACGGTGGATGGTGCGGTTCAACTCGCGCGCACCATACTCCGCGCTGGTGCCTTTCTGCAGCAGGAACTGGCGGGCTTCGAAGGGTACTTCCAATGTGAAAGAGCGGTTGCCAAGACGCGTATTCACATGGCTCTGCAGGTCGCTGATCTGGTGATCGAGGATGGCGGAGAGCGCTTCCGGCGTGAGCGGCTGATAAGTGATGATGCAATCGATGCGATTGACGAACTCGGGCGAGAAACGCTTACGCACCGATACCAGGCCGATGCTCTGCAGCTTGCTGGTAAGATCGGCGCGCTCGCCCATCGCCGCCGACTGGAAGCCGAAATCGGGATTGATCTCGCGCAGCATTTCCCGCGCGCCCAGGTTGCTGGTGAGGAACACCAGGCTCTTTTCGAAGTTGACGGAGGAGTTGTCGCCCAGGCGCAGCACGCCCTTGTCCAGGACGCCCAGCAGCAGGCGGGTCATGGAGGGCGCGGCCTTTTCGATTTCGTCGAAAAGCACCAGCGAGAGGCTGCATTTTTCGCTGGTAACGGCGTTGAGCTTCTGCTGGGTAAGCATGGGCTGCGTTTCGCGATGCCCCAGATATCCGGGAGGCGCGCCGATCAGCTTGGCCACCTCGTGCTCCATCTGGAATTCGCCGCAATCCACTTTGAGGACGTTTTTTTCGCTGCCGTGCAACACCTCGGCGAGCGCTTCCACCGTCTTGGTCTTGCCCGTGCCGGTGGGTCCCAGCAGCAGGAATACGCCGACGGGACGCCCCTCGGGAGCCAGGCCGGCCTGGAACATTTGAATATAGGGCACGATCACGCGCGTGGCGTTGGGCTGGCCCACTACTCGCTGCGACAGCACAGCCGTCAGGTCTTCGATGGGATCCGCCGACGGTTTCTTAGCCCTGCTGGGAGAATTCTTTGGTTTATCCATCCCGTACTCTGCCTTGATTATAACGGGAGAGGGCGGTCTGATCCGAGCACGGCGGCGCACTTCGGGTTCGTTCGGCTCTTTCATGCAAGTGCCCTTTTGCTAACAAAAACAGCAGTTTAGCAGTTTGAGGCAGCTCCGGCAAAAAAATTTACTTTTGCCGTGAACGGCAAATCGCGGGATTCCGCGTTTACTTCCATTATCCCAGCACCATACGCGGATGGGTAGAGGTATTTGCGAGCCACAATGCGGCGAAAGTCAAAGCCATTGAGGATAGGGGGCGGACTATCTATGACGGAATGTAATTCTGCCTTTGGTGAGATCGTAAGGGGAGAGTTCCAAAGTGACTTTGTCGCCCGCCAGCACGCGGATTCGATTGCGCCGAAGCCGGCCTGCCAGATGAGCCAGGACCACGCGTTCGTGTTCGAGTTGCACGCTGAACAGGCCGCTGGGGAATTTTTCCAACACCGTACCGGTAACCTCTATGCTGTCCTCTTTACTCATAGACCTCCACGCTTCGGATAGCGGACCGGCCGGAGCGAATCCCGGCCGGTCCGCGGAACTGCGTCAGGCTGTCGTTACGTTGGTCGCCTGCAGACCTTTGGGCCCTTTCGTCACCTCAAACTCCACTCTGGCGCCTTCATCCAGGCTACGATACCCCTGCGTCTGAATCGCCGAGAAGTGTACGAAGACGTCCTCTCCGTTTTCCCTCTGGATAAATCCGTAGCCCTTGGCTGCGTTAAACCACTTCACTGTGCCTTTTTCTTTCGTTTCTGCCATCTGCCTATATTCCTTCTTTACTGAAATGCACCCTTGCAAACCGCCTCCCGAAAACAACAAGAGGGGGCGCGGATGGACTCACGCAGCCCCCTCTCAGATCTGTCACGAAGCGGAAAACAAGAGTCAAATGCCATACCATTATAGCAGGAGAATGGGTCAAGTTTTGGCGTCTAAATTCGAGTTCTTTCGATTCCGCTTCCACTTTCGGGCCGCCGACGCGGTGCACTTCCCTGCCGGCAAGAGCGGCAACGTGATTCGAGGCGCTTTGGGCCGCATTTTGCGGGATATTGCCTCACCCGAGACCTACGCCCGGCTGTTCGAGCCGGGCAACCAACTCGGGAGGGCCCCCAGCGGCCTGGCGGATTGGCCCCGGCCCTTCATCCTGCGGGCCGGCGCCCTGGATGGCCAGACCGTGCCGGCGGGCGGGCAGTTCTGTTTCGACGTCCACGTCTTCGACCTGCGGGCGCCCGCGCTGGCCTATTTCCATGAGGCATTTGCCCAGTTCGGCGGCCAGGGGATTGGTCCCGGACATGGCCGTGCATCACTCGACCGGGCGGAGCAGTTGGACCTGGAAGACCGCGCTGGCCCGGTGACCGGCGCGCAGCCTCTGATGCTCGATCTCGAACCGCGGGCCGAGCCGGTCAGGCAGGTGCTGGTCCGGTTTGCAAGCCCTACCGAGCTGAAAAGCCAAGGGACGGCGGTCAAGCGGCCGGAGTTCGCGGTTCTGTTTGCCCGGCTGCGCGACCGCATCAGCACGCTGCGCGCGCTTTACGGGGACGGTCCGCTGGAGATCGATTTCCGCGGCATGGGCGAACGCGCCGCCGCCGTGCGGACCACCCGCTGCGAAGTGCAATGGGAGAAAGTGGAGCGAAAGTCGGGCCGGACGGGCCAACTGCACCCGCTGGGCGGCTTCACCGGCGAAGCCGAGTACGAGGGCGCCTTGGCGGAGTTCCTGCCATGGCTGCGGGCCGCGCGCTGGGTGGGCGTGGGCAGGCAGACGGTCTGGGGCAAGGGAGATGTGCGCGTGGCGGAGCATTCAGCTCCCGCTCGGATGGTAAGATCGCTGTATCCAGGATGAGCCGCACGCGCCGCCTCCGCCGCGAGCAAAAGCAGACTGCCAAACCCGAACCCAGGGCAACCATCAAGGGTGACTCCGCGCCCGAAACGCCGGTCCCGCGCGCGCCGCTGTGGCTGGCGGCGGCATTCCTGCTCCCCAACCTGGGTGCGCTCGCCTGCGGCTTCGTGTTCGACGACCGTGTTCTTCTGGTCGAAAACCAGTCCATGCACATCCGGTCGCTCGGCCAGCTCCTGCATATCTGGAAATCCGGCTACTGGCCCGACAACCGGGGGCTGGAGCTGTATCGCCCGGTCGCGCAGACGGTCTGGGCGCTGGCCTGGGCGGCGGGCGGCGGCGCCCATCCGGCGGTGTTCCATGCCATCGGTCTGGCGCTGGGTTTGGCGGTGGTGCTGCTGCTCTACCGCCTCCTGCTCGCCGTCAGGACGCCGCCGCGTACGGCATTCCTCGCGGCGTGCCTGTTCGCGCTTTTTCCCATCCACACCGACGCCACCACGTCGGTCGCCGGATCGGCGGAACTAATGGCCGCCGCCTTCGCCCTGGGCGCGCTGCTTCTCTACTACCGGAACCGCCCGATTCCGGCGTTGCTTCTTTTTGCGCTGGCCGTTTTCTCGAAAGAAAGCGCTGCCGCCTTCGCTGCGCTGCCGCTGGTTTTCCCGCCCTACGACCTTCCCTCCCGGCATTCCCCGACCGATACCGGCGAATCGGATGGGTGGCGGCGGCGTCTGCCCAACCGCGTCGCCGCCATTGGCGCAGCCGCCGTCATCGCCGCCGCGCTTCTGGCGCACCATGCCGTCTCGCGCAGCTCGCAAATCCCCGCGATCGATAATCCGGCCGCGCTTCTCGGCGCTGACAGGCGCATACTTACGGCCCTCTGGGTGCAATGTCTGTATGTCTGCAAGACTGTGCTGCCCGTCGTTCTTTCGGCCGACTACTCTTACAAGCAGATCCCCCTGGTGATGGGGCTCGCGGATTGGCGCGCGTGGGCCGGGCTGGCGCTGGCCGGAGGCGCACTCTTTCTGGCCTGGCGCCGGCGCGAATGGCGGGCACCCGTGCTCGCGTATGCGATTCTGTTTTCGCCAACGGCCAATATTCTGTTTCCGATCGGGACCATCATGGGTGAGCGGCTGGCCTACGCACCCAGCCTGGGGCTGGCGCTAGCGCTCGCGATTCCGCTGGCCCGGTGGCGCGAATGGAAAAACGTGCTGCTTGCCGTGGCCCTGGTTTTTGCGGCGCGCACGGCCGTCCGCAACCTGGATTGGATCGACGCCGGGCGTTTCTACATTAAACTTGTGGAAACCTCGCCCGAGAGCGCCAAGTCCCACTATTCGATCGGCGTTTTGCGCTCGGCCAACGGCGACGACGCGGGCGCCATCGAGTGCTACGACCGCGCCATCGCCATTTTCCCCGCCTATGCCGAGGCGTATCGCAATCGCGGCAATGCACTGGCGCGCCTGGGCCGCCGTGAGGAAGCCATGGCCAGCTACCGCCAATGCCTGCGTTTCGCCCCCGGAGACTTCGCCGCCACCACCAATCTGCGGGAGCTTGAGGCCGGCCTCCCCGTGAACCCTCCGCGGGCGAGGATGTGAAAGTGCTTTCATCCCTCCAGCAGGCGGCCGGCAACTTCCATGGCGGTGCGCAAGTCCGGCGCGAAGCCATCGGCGCCGGCTTCCGCCCAAAGGCCGGGTCTCGATCGAAAGGCCGCGCCGCCTAGGAGCACGCGCACATTGGGGGAAACGGCTCGCACGTCCGCAATCAGCCGGATTACGTTGGGCACGTTGAAAAGCATGGTGGCCGAGATGCCCAGCAGATCCGCGCCCTCCGCCTGCAGCGCATCGACAATGGCGGAATGAGGGGCATCCGTGCCGAGGAACCCCACGCTCCACCCGTCGTTTTCAAGCACATCGGCCACCATGTTCGCGCCGATCTGGTGCAGTTCGCCCGCCACGCCGGTGATGATGGCACGGCGCGGCGGAGAGGATGGCCGCACGGGCGTGGCGCGTGAATAGATGGCCGCCATGACGAACTGCGTGATCGCCGTCGCCCGGTGCTCCACGCTGACGGTTATCTTGCCGCCTTCCCATAATCTGCCGATTTCATACAAAGATTCCTGGAATACTTGCGTATAGATATCGAAAATCCCGGCGCCGGCGTCGAGCGCTTCTTCAACGATCCGCACCGAGGCGGCCCTCGCGCCCATCAGTATGGATTGCAGATATACCGCGCGGACGAGAGCGAGCGGAGTGTCCGGCTGCGTGTGCCGGGCCGTCTCGCGATCGCACGCCGCGCGGCCGGCTTCCATCATACGGGCCACCACCAACTGCTGTTCCGGAGACAATTCGGAACGGAGAACAGTCTCGATCTGCGAGAGGCTTTCGACCAGGAAGCGGCTCGCGATCGCACGGGCCCGCAGGAGCCCCGCAGCCCACTCGCAGTAAACCTCGAATGCGGGGACGCTCGCCGCTTCCACGGCGCCGCGCAAAAAATCGACGTGGTGCCGCGCGTCTTCGATGCCGAATTCCCAGGCTCTCGCGCCATATTTCGCCAACCAATCGGGATGGCTTTCCAGGAACATCCGGGTAGCTTTTTCCGCGGCTGAGGCCTTCAGTTGCTGCAATCGATCGCCCAGCGCGGTGCGCTCCCGGAGAGCAAGTTCGTTCATAGGGCCGGGCCCTCCAGCGGCTCGCCGAGCAGTGCAAAGGCGTCCGGGTGCACGTCCAGGTTACAAGCGAGCATGCGCTCCCGGGAACCCCGGCCGATAAATGTTATAAGGAAACGCCCCTCCCGGCCGCGGCCTTCCGGCGCCGCGCGCCTGCCCGCTGCTATTCGGCCGCGCAGCTCGCCAGCGGATTCGGGAATCAGAAACTGCCACAGCGATTGTCCCTGAAGGCTGCCCGGCTCGCTGCCCAGGAGTCTCTCCATCGCCGGGGTTGCGGCCAAAATGGCGCCGCCTGGTGCGGCAACCACGCCGTGGGCCAGCGCGCTCGAAGCCAGGTGGGCCCGCGTGAGCGCCCCCCAGTCGCCGGCGAAATGTTCGAAGATGTCCCGGTCCTGCCCGGCCTCCAGCCGTTCCAGGATGCGCAGTTCGGTAAAGGCGCTGTCGAGCTTGAGCCCTTTGGGCATCGGTTCGTGCGAGCGCTTGTGCGCCGCGCTGGAGTGCCACGTGCGAAACGAGGCCGCATCGCTCCAGCGGGTGACCAGGTAGAAGATCGTGGAATCGGTTTGGTCCTGGAACACCTCGATTCCCAGAAAGCCGGGCTGATCGTCCACCAGCCGCGGCCGGTTGAGAAATGCCTGGCGGACGTCCGGCTCGCGCCCATCGAGCACGCGGAAACGCGACGTGGCGACGATCATGGCGATCTCCTCGGGCGCGGCGCCCAACTGACGGGGCGTGTCATACAATGAGCTCCAGGGACCACATTTGACGCAGCAATTGGGCCCGATCGATGGGTTTGACCAGATAAGCGTCCGCCAGCCCCGCGAACGCCCTGGCCACGTGCTTCATGTCGTTCAACGCCGTCGTCACGATGATCTTGACGCCATTCGGCGGGAGAATGCCGCGTGCCGCTTCGATGGCCCGCACCTGTTCGATGGCCTCGTGGCCGTCCATCCCGGGCATCAGGATATCCATGCAGATCAGATCGAAAGGCGATCCGCCGCCGGCAGCCAGGCGAAACTCCTCTACCGCTTCGCTCCCGTCGGCGGCGGTCACGCAGTCGCCATAGCGCGAAAGAATGGTCTGCAACAACAAGCGGCTGGCGGGGTCGTCTTCGGCGATCAGCATTTTCGGTCTTCTTGGCCTACTGCGGTTCACAGCCACCCAGCCTGCTCCAGGCTGCTCTTGTATCGTTCGAATTCCTCGATCGCGCGGGGCACAAGCGCGCCGCAGCGGTCCAACCCTCCCGCTGCCGCGGCCCGTTCCATCTCCTGGGCAACCGCGCGCAGACTGACCGCCGAAACGGTGGCCGCAGACCCTTTGAGTGCGTGCGCCTGCAGGCGGACGGCCGGCCCATTGGCCTCGGCCAGCCTGGCTCGCAAAGTTTTCAACTGCTCGGGGAAGCCTTCCAGGAATCCTTTGACGATGAGAACGGCAAGCTGTCTGTCGCCCAGGAGCCGCTTCAGAAAAGCCTCGGGATCGAAAACCGCCGTGGGCGGTTCCGGCCGGGCCGCCCCGGTGGTGTGGGCCGCGTCCCGGGAAGAGGCCGCGGGGAGCCACTTCGCCAGCATTTCCGCCAGGAGGCCCAGGTCCACCGGTTTGGCGAGAAAGTCGTTCATCCCCTCGCTAATGCATCGGGCGCGATCGCCCGGCGAGGCGCTGGCCGTCACGGCGATGATGGGAAGGTGCGCATTCGCCGACGCGCGGACGCGGCGCGTTGCCTCGTAGCCGTCCATCACCGGCATCTCGCAGTCCATCAGCAGCAGACCGTATGTGCCGTGGCGCAGCGCTTCCAGGGCCTCGGCGCCATTGCCGGCCGTATCGGCCTGGTAGCCAAGTTTCCTCAGTTGCGCCAGAAGCACGGTTTGGTTGGTCGCACTATCGTCGGCCACCAGGATTCGCGGCTTGTGTTCCCCACCCGTGGGCACAGCCAGGGGTTTCGGCAGGCTGGCCGGTCGAGCTTCCTCGGGCGCCGGGACCGGCGCGGGCAGCTTTTCAAAGACCGCGGTGAACCAGAACGTGGATCCTTCGCCCGCCCGGCTTTCGACCCCGATCCGGCCGCCCATCATTTCGACAAGTTGCTTCGAGATAGCCAACCCAAGGCCGGTGCCCCCATACTTGCGCGTCGTCGATGCGTCCGCCTGAACGAACGGCGAAAACAAAGCGGCCGCCCGGTCCGGCTGTATCCCGATACCCGTGTCGGTGACCGCGAAACGAACGGTTGCCTTGCCGCCCTCTTCGCCCACCGGTTCCACCTGGAGCGCCACATCGCCCCGCTCGGTGAACTTGACCGCATTGGAGACCAGGTTGTTCAGAACCTGGCGCAGGCGGTTGGGATCGCCGCGAACGAAGGCGGGTGTGTCCGGCGTCACGCGCGAATGGAAGGTAAGCGCCTTGGCGCTCGCCTGGATGCGCCAAATCCTGCTGAATTCGTCAACCATGCCGCGCAGGTTGAAGTCCAGGCTCTCGAACGCGATCTTCCCCGCCTCGATCTTGGCCAGATCCAGGATGTCGTCGATCAGCGCCAGCAGCGTCCGTCCGCTCGCCTGGGCCAACTCCGCGTAGCTTTGTTGCTCCGCGGAAAGGCCGGTTTCCAAAAGCAATTGAACCATCCCGATGACGCCATTCATCGGCGTGCGGATCTCGTGGCTCATGTGGTTGAGGAAATCGGATTTTGCCCGGACAGCCCGCAGTGCCGCGGCGCGGGCTTCGCTGAGGGCCTCGTTGGCTTGCCGCAACTCCGTGGCGGTTTTTAGCAATTCGTAGTTCTGGAGCTCCAGTTGTTTGCCCTTTCGGGCGTTCTCGCGGCTGAGTGTCGCGAGGGAATTATTTAGCTGGAGCCAGGTGACTTCGGAGTCGCCGGCCGAACCTCGCGCGGACACTCCGATAATTTCAAACCGGCCCGAAGGCGTCAGCGCGAGGCTGCACTCGAGCGTCTCCGGCACATGGTTTGGCCCCACGAAGTTCAGCAGCAGCGGCTCGGCGCCGGTACGGGTGTCGCCCAGCCGCTCGCGCAGCCTGGCGCCGTCGGCCTCCGTGAGCTTATCCCAGATGTTTCCGTTCTCAAGCCCGTCCGGACTTAGACCAAGCAGCTCCGCCATGGGATGGTTGCACCCGACGATCCGGCCATCCGAATCCGCGGAAATGCAGTAAACCGATCGACACTGATCCAGACATTCGATCATGGCCCTGAAATACTCGCTGGCTTGTTCACCCAACTCCATTTGCCACTGTTGGTCGCTCGTTGGTTCTCCTCGATTCGATCGCCCGGCGCCCTAAGGGAACACTTCGTCCACGTAGCACCAGATCCAATCTTCGCCCGGCTCGATGGACTGCACCAGGGGGTGATTCGTCGCGTGAAAGTGCCTGGTGGCGTGCTTGTTCTTCGAGGAATCGCAGCAGCCCACATGGCCACACGACAGGCAGGCGCGCAGGTGGACCCACTGGTCCCCCATCTTGAGGCATTCCTCGCAGCCGGCCGAGCGCGGCTTCATTCTCGGACTTGCTTTCAGGTGAGTGCAGTGCGGCATGGGCCCCTCGATTGCCAGTATAAGCCCACGGGAGGCGGTGTGGCGATGGACTGCCGTTAGCCGTGCCGATTTTCGTGCGGCCAGTGGGGCCGCCGCGGCCCCCGGCTGCGACGGTGGTTACCGCGTCGCGCCGGCTTCCACCGGCAGCGTGCGCGCTTCCTTCCACAGCCGGATATAGGGAGCGAGGTCGCGCATCATTTCGCGGAAGCCCGCCAGGTTGAGCGATTGCGCGCCGTCGCTGACCGCCTTCTCGGGGCAGGGATGCACTTCCACCACCAGCCCGTCGGCCCCGATGGCCACTCCGGCGCGCGCCAGCGAAGGCACCAGGCTGCGCTTGCCGGTGGCGTGGCTCGGGTCGAGCAGCACCGGCAGATGGCTCAGTTCGTTCAGCACCGGCACGGAGGTGATGTCGCAGGTATTGCGCGTGGCGGTTTCAAAGGTGCGGATGCCGCGCTCGCACAGGATTACATTGGGGTTGCCGTGCGCCACAATGTACTCGGCCGACATGAGCAGCTCTTTGATGGTGGAGCTCATGCCGCGCTTCAGCAGCACCGGACGGCCGCAGGCGCCCAGCGATTTCAGCAGGGCGAAGTTCTGCATGTTGCGCGCGCCCACCTGCATGCAGTCGGCGTATTCGGCCACCATCTCCACATCGCGGTCGCTCATGATTTCGGTGACGATGGCGAGCCCGGTAGCTTCCTTGGCCTTGCGCAACAGCCGCAGGCCCTCGAGTTCGAGCCCCTGGAAATCGTAAGGCGAAGTGCGCGGTTTAAATGCTCCGCCGCGCAGCAGCCGCGCTCCGGCCGCGGCCACGCCCTCGGCCGTCTCCATGATCTGCCGCTCGCTTTCCACCGAGCAGGGGCCGGCGATCACCATGAACTCGCCGCCGCCCACTTCCACGCCGTTCACCCGGATCACCGAGTGTTCCTTCTTGAATTCCCGGCTCACGAACTTATACGGCGCCGAAATGCGCATGGCGCTCTCCACTCCGGGAGTGGCCTCGATCGATTCCAGGCAAGCCGTGACATCGCCCACGCCCACCACTCCGATGACCACCCGTTCCTCGCCTTCGATGGAGTGGACCTTATATCCGAACTCGCGAATCCGCTCGCAAACGTGGTCGATTTCCTGCCGTGTGGCGTGGGGCCGCATCGAGATAATCATTTTTGTTCTCTCCAAATAAAAAACCCACTCCGCGGAGTGGGCCGGTTTCGATCAATTGGGGTACCGTTTCGAACCAACGCCACTCTACCGGGTCTGGTAATAATACCAGAACCGGCTGCTAAACGAGCTGGCGTAAGCGCGAAGCATGTACCACACCAGTATACACACGGGCGCATTGCCGATGCAAGCTAAACCATGTCTATCTAGGTGCTTGATCGCACCACCCAGCGAAGGTGTAAAGAGCCGCGGCCATGCGCGCCTCCGATCGAGATCGCGATCTCCCGCGGGCGCTCGCCCGGCGGCGCGCCCCGCGGCGAGTGGCGCGGGCCTGTCTTACACGTTAGCCGTGGAGTCGGTCTTCACCGTGGCCAGCAGCTTGTCGTCGAACTCGAAGCCGGCGGTGCGCGGCTTGTGGTTGCGGGTGTACCAGCGGTAAGTGTCCTTCAGGCCGAGTTCGAAGGGAGTGAGCTTCATTTTCAGCAGCCGGGTGACTTTGCCGATGTTTTCGGTGATAGGCGGCAGGTCCAGGTATTCGCCGAAATAATAGGGCTCCTCCATGGCGTTGCCGCCGGCCTGCAGGATGGTGTCGCGGGGAATGCGCGCCAGGGTGAGATCCACGTTGGCGGTGCGCGCCAGCTTCTCGGCGAATTCCACCTGTGTGATGGGCTTGGCGTCTCCGATGTTGAAGGCTTCGCCGACGGCGCGCGGCTCCTCCATGGCGCGAATCATGGCCTGCACCAGATCGGCCACGTAGACGAACTGCATCAGGCGGTGGCCGTCGCCGGGGATGATGATGGGGCGGCCGGCGCGCAGACGGTCCCAGAAGAACTGCTCGCGGTAGAAGGGATTCCCCGGGCCGTAGACGAAGGGTGGCCGGAAGGTCACCAGCGGCAGGCCCTTCTGCGCATGCATGCGGAACAGCAGGCGCTCGGTGGTGGCCTTGTGCCGGGTATAGGGGATGGCGTGGTAATCGGGCGCCAGCGGGTCGCTTTCCTTGTGATTCAGTCCGTCGCCGTAGGCCGCCACGCTGGACATGAAAATGTAACGGCTGAGGCGGTCGCCGCAGGCCCGCACGGTGGTTTCCACCTGTTCGGCGGTGGTGCCCCGCTCCCAGTCGTAAACGTTGTCGAAAACCACGTCGATACGGCGCGTGGAAAGAACATCGCGCATGGCCTCGCCATCGTTGCGGTCGGCCTGGATGTTGTCTACCCGGCGTCCGAAATCGTGCTTGGGCTTGCGATGCAATACGGCGACTTCGTGGCCGCCCTTCACCAGCTCGTCGACCAAAGCGCGGCCGATGAACAGGGTTCCCCCGATTACCAATACCTTCATATACTCCTATAGACGATAAGACGCGGCGGCGCAGAAGTCCAGCGCTATCCCGAGCCGCCACGCTGCGCTGCGAACAGGGCTAGTCGTAGTACTCCAGGCCCAGGTGTGTGATCAGGTCCTCGCCGCGCATCCAGCGCAAGGTGTTCTTGAGCTTCATGAGCTGGATGAAAATGTCGTGCTCTGGATACAGCCCCGGGGCATGCATGGGCGCCTTGAAATAAAACGACAGCCACTCCTGAATGCCGCGCATGCCGGCGCGCTGCGCCAGGTCCATGAACAGCACAATATCCAGCATCAGCGGGGCGGCCAGGATGGAATCCCGGCACAGGAAGTTGATCTTGATCTGCATGGGGTAGCCCAGCCACCCGAAGATGTCGATGTTGTCCCAACCTTCCTTGGCGTCGCCGCGCGGCGGATAGTACTCGATGCGGACCTTGTGGTAGAACTCCTTGTACAGGTCGGGATAGAGCTGCCCCTGCAGAATGTATTCGAGGGCCGACGACTTGCTGACTTCCTTCGAGCGGAACGAGCCCGGTTCGTCGAGGACCTCGCCATCGCGGTTGCCCAGAATGTTGGTGGAGAACCAGCCGTGCAGGCCCAGCATGCGCGCCTTCAGGCCGGGCGCGATGAGAGTCTTCATGAACGTCTGGCCGCTCTTGTAGTCCTTGCCGGCAACCGGCAGATTCATATTGCGCGCCAGTTCGAGGAGCGCCGGCATGTCGGTGGTGAGGTGCGGCGATCCGTTGGCGAAACCGGCTCCCGACTTCAGGGCGGCGTAGGCATAGATCTGGCTGGGCGAGATCTCGGGATCGCTCTTCTGCAGGCCGCACTCGAAATCCTTGAGGGTGGCGTGCACCGGGGCGGCCTGGTGGTACACTTCCGTCGACCCGCACCAGATCATGGTCATGCGGGCTACGCCGCTCCGTTGCTGAAAGCCGCGGATATCGTCCATGATGCGCTCGGCATAATCCATCTTGGAGCCGCCGCTCATGACGTTGGGGCCATTGATGCGCTTGACGTAGTTCCGGTCGAAGACGGCCCTCATCGGCTTGATGGCGGCCAGCGGCTCTTTGACCTGCTCAAGGAGCGAACTGTCCAGGACGCCGGCTTTTACGGCGGCTTCGTAGGCATTGTCTTCGAAGATGTCCCAGCAGGCGACTTCGAGGTCGTCGAGCCCGGCGAGCGGCACGAAATCACGGATGGCGGGACTGCGTCCCTCGGTGCGTTTTCCAAGGCGGACGGTGCCGAGTTGGGTCAGCGACCCGATCGGCTTGGCAAGTCCTCGTTTGATAGCTTCCAGCCCGGCGATGAACGTGGTCGTCACCGCGCCCATGCCGGGAACCAGAATTCCCAGCTTGCCTTCGGCGGGCGCGATTTGGACGCTGCTTTGATTGGGCAAAATGCGGTCTCCTTTGATCGAAATGCTATAATACCAACTCCATGCGGGACCGCGCGACAGCCATTCTGACTACAGTTGTAGTGGACGATGAGCAACTGGCGTCGGACGAGCTCTGTTACCTGCTGAAGGAGTTCCCGGAAGTAGATGTAATTGCAACGGGTTCCAACGGCTTGGAGGCGGTGGAACTAATCCGGACGATGGAGCCGGACCTGGTTTTTCTGGATGTCAACATGCCCGGTCTGGATGGCCTGGGGGTAGTACGTCAACTGCGCGACAAGGGTGTGGAGCTGCCGCATGTCATCTTTGTTACAGCCTACGACCAATACGCCGTGGAGGCCTTCCGGCTGGAAGCGCTGGACTACCTTTTAAAGCCGGTGGACAAGCTTCGGCTGGCCGAGAGCATGGAGCGGGCGCGCCGCTACGTGCTTGAACGAAAGGCGCCGGAGGCTTCATCGGCGGGTACCGCCGCCGCCCCGGCTCCGCAGGCGGCGCCGCGCAGCAAGCTGGCCGTGCGCTCGAACAACCGCCATTTTATTGTGGACGCCAACGACGTAATCTACGCCACCATCGACAACGGCCTGATCACGCTGGTGACGACCACGCTGGAGGGCCACTCGAACTACCGCACCATCGAAGACCTGCAGGCCGCGCTCGACAAGGAGCAGTTCTGGCGGGTGCACCGGTCTTACCTGGTGAACATCAACCGCATCAAGGAAGTGGTGCCGTGGTTCAAGTCGAGCTACCAGCTCCGCATGGACGACAAAAAGCACAGCGAGGTGCCGGTGAGCCGGGTGCAGACCAGACGGCTGCGGGAGTTGTTCAAACTATAGAAAAGAAAATCTTAGCCGCGGGCATCCGCCATCCATCCTCCCCATTTCACCTGCCCGATGGAACTGGCTGGCGAACTCTTCACCTGTCGACTCTACCTGGAGGTTAGCGCACAGAGATGCCAAGGAAAGAATTGGTTTTATCCGCGTTCATCTGCGTTCATCTGCGGCTAAATTGCCTTGGTTTTCGGCATCGCTGAACTTCACCACCAGCGAGATGCGGCGGTTGCGGGGGCTCTCCGGGGCGTTCGCGTCCAGCAGTTTCTGGTCGGCGTATCCGCGGACTTCCACCACCTGCTGCGGACGAACACCGTAGGCGTGCAGGAGGCGGCGGGCAGCGTTGGCGCGGTCGCTCGAGAGCTCCCAGTTTCCGTAGCCGGTGGAAGGGCCGGCGTTGCGGAAGGGCCGCGAATCGGTGTGGCCCTCAATTACCACGGAGTTGGGCATTTTGCCGATTTCGGCGGCCAGCAGCACCAACAGGTGCTTGCCTTCCTGGGTGGGGTCGGCACTGCCGGTCACAAAGAAAAGCCCCTGCTCGTTTTCCAGGAGATCGATGCGCAACCCTTCGCCAGTCATGCTGAACCGGACATGGTCGCGGATTTTGGAAAACTCCGGCAGGCGGTGCAGCGCGGCTTCGATCTGCTTCTGAATGTCGACGACGTTGCGGCGGTCCACCGGCAGCCCCTCGCCGGCGGCGCCGGGACCAGCGCCAAGTTTTTGCGTATAGCCGCGAGGATCTTTGAAGTAGCCGGTGACGGAAGCTCTGACTCTGTGGCTGGCGTTCATCATCCAGAGCACGATGAACAGCGCCATCAGCGCGGTGACGAAATCGCCATAGGCCACCTTCCAGGCGCCGCCGTTAGTCCTTGGAAAGGCTTGGCGCGGACGCGAAGTGCTGAGCAGGCCGGTGGGCGGCTCAGGCGGATATGGCTGATTGAGCGGATTGCGCATTTTCCACTTCCTCGGGCTCTGGGTCTGTCCCGTCGGGTTTGGGGATGGGCGGAATGCGGGCGTCGCGCTTGATAGTGCTCTCCATCAGCACGAAGGAGGGCCGCACCTCGACCGGGATCGAGCGGCGGGCGTACTCCACCGCCAGGATTGGGGATGCGCCGCGGGCAAAGGAACAGATCGCAACGCGCAACACCTGGAGGAATTGTGCCTGCGACTCGCTCATGGTTTCCAGGCGCGCGGCCACCGGGCCCACCACCCCGTAACACAGAAGGATGCCCAGGAACGTTCCCACCAGGGCCGCGGCCACCTTCTGGCCGACGGTTTCCGGCGCCCCGCCAATGGCCTGCATAGTGATGACCACCCCCAGCACGGCGGCCACAATGCCCAGTCCGGGCAAAGAATCGGCCACGGTGTGCAGGGCCGACACGGGTTCATGGCGGCCGCGGCGTTGCACGTCGATGTCCAGGTCCAGCAATTGGTCGAGTTCCTGCGGCGTGGTCACGCCGATGACCATCATGCGCAGGGAATCGCAGATGAAATCGCGGATTTCCGGGTCGCGCAGGAAATCCGGATAGCGGGAGAAAATCCGGCTCTTGTCGGGATTCTCCACGTCCTGCTCCAGGGCCACGATGCCGGCGCGTTGTACGAACCCAAAAACCTCAAAGAGCATCCGCAAGTAGAGCAAATGCGAATAGCGTCCGTGCTGCGGCTGGCGGAAGGTGTCGCGGGCGCCGACAAGCATTTTGCGGATCAACGCCGGAGGGTTGGCGATGAGGACGATTCCGACGGCGGCGCCGCCCACGATCAGCAGCTCTGCCGGCTGCATCAGGACCCAGGGATTCCCTTTTTCGAGCAAGTAGCCGCCCAGGACGGCCACAAAAACTGCGGCAATACCGATTAGAGCGAGCATAGGAATGATAGCAGCGAATCACAATTTCACACGTTTAACTGACATATCGGCCGCGATGGAGAGAATGTGAGCCCTGCGGGCCGAACCCCGCACCCTTCGTGTACCATGTGAAAATGCCGCGGCCCCTCTCCGTCTGCGCCGTTCGCCGGCCTGGTTCTTCCCAGCGGGAATCCGCTGCCGCGCCAATCGCAGCCCGCCGCCCTCCGATGCCGCCGGTGCGCGCCAGCCTCGCCATCATGCTCCTGGCCGTATGCGCGGCGCTCGGACGCGCGCAGGATCCGTTTGAAATCCACATCTACGAATACGAGCCGCTCACGCGCGGCGAATACAGTCTGGAAGCCCACTTGAACTACGACGCGCAGGGAACCGCTTCGCGCGCTGGAACGCTGTTGCCCACCGACCGTCAGACGCACCTCACGCTGGAGCCAACCTTCGGCTTCTCCCCCGACTTTGCCGTGGGCTTCATGTTCCTGAATGCCTGGGAGCCTGGCTACACCCCGCAATTCGCCGTCTGGCGCGTGCTGCCGCACTTCTACCTGCCGGAATCCTGGGATCTGCCGGTGCGGATTGGTTTTGTCTCCGAGTTTTCTTTCCAGAACACGCGCTATGAGGAGAACTCGCGGCGGGTCGAGCTGCGGCCGATTTTGGACCGCGAGTTTACGCGTTGGGAGGCGGTCTTCAATCCGGTCTTCGAGCGCGCCCTCCACGGGCCCGGCACGGAGCACGGCTGGAACTTCGAGCCGGCCCTGCTGATTCGCTGGAAGCGGGAGGGTTTTTCGCCTTCGCTCGAATATTACGGCGAGGTGGACAGCATCGATGTCCGGCCGCACGCTCAGCCCGAGGTGCACCAGTTATTCGCGGGCGGCGACTGGCAGGTGACGCGGATCTTCAAGATCAACATGGGAGTGGGCTTCGACCTCGCCGGCCGCGGTCCCGGCCTGGTGTTGAAAAGCCGCTTCGAGTGGGATTGGACCCATCCCGGGCATTGATTCGGCGTGCGATCGTCCCCGGCCGCGCGGCTATCTGCGGGAGGCTTGCCCGGCGGCCATGGCGTCGTTGAGGGCGGCGCGCGCGTCGGCGGAGTCAGGGTTGATTCTGACCGCCTCCGATAGCTGCGCGATGGCTTCCGTAATGCGGCCCAGGTTGGCGAGGGCAACCCCTAAATTGAAGCGCGCCTGGCCATCGTCCGGATTCAGGCGCACGGCCGCGCCGAACTCCTCGGCAGCCTCCGGCAGGCGGTCCGCCATCGCCAGACAGATTCCCAGATTGCGGTGCGCATCGGCATGGTTGGGGTTGAGCTTCACGGCGGCGGCGAATTCCGTGGCGGCTTCGTCCGTGCGGCCGGCCGCCGCCAACAGCAGTCCAATCCGATAGTGGGTGTCGGCATTGCCCGGCTGCAGGAATGCCGCCGTGCGCAGATGCGCCAGGGCTTCGTCCTTTCGCCCCTGCTTCGCCAGGAGCCGGCCTAATCCGGCGTGCGCGGGCGCCGAATTCGGCCGGATGCGGACCGCCTCCGCCAGTTGTTCGATGGCTTGGCTTTCTTCGCCGCGCAGACCCAGCGAGCCGGCCAGGTTGAACCGCGCGATATAGTTATCGGTGGTTACATCGACGGCATGCTGAAAAAGCGATATGCTGTCCTGCCAGTAAGTTACCTGAAACCATGTTAGAACGGCACAAACTGCACATACACCCACGGCGAGAGCCGATTTGAGCCGGGGCCACTGCGGAAAGATCTCCGCCGCGCCCCAAACCAGCGAGATGGCAAGGCCGATCATGGGGATATACATGTACCGGTCGGCACGCGCCTGCTGGCCCGCCTGCACGATCCCGATGACCGGCGCGAGAGTTACTAAGTACCATAGCCAACCAACAATCAGGTACGGCCTTTTGCGGGCCTGCCAGATGGCTATCGCCGTAACCGCTGCGATGCCGAGGCCGGCGAAAATAGCGGGCCAGAGGAGCGAACCCACGGGGTAAGGGTAAAACACGGCGAGCCCGGTGGGCCAGAACATTTTGCCGATGTAAGTCGCATACGAGACCAACGCGTTCGCCAGGCGCGGGCCGAAGGGGAGCGACTCCAGCGAGATCACTGCCGCCGCGCCCTCATGCACCAGGTACGTGACCACCGAGGCCGCGGCAGCGAGCGCCAGGAACGGAAGCTTTTCGAGGATGCGAAATCCCCGCGCGAACGGCCAATAGTCCAGCAGCATCAGTACCAGCGGCAGAGTTACTAACATGGGTTTCGCCATCAAACCCAGACAGAATGCGGCGAGCGTCAAGGCATAGCGCGCGGGACCCGGGCGGGCAACGTATCTGGCATAGGCCGCGAGCGTTACCATCCACAGGAACGCGCTTAAGACATCCTTGCGCTCGGCGATCCACGCCACGCTTTCGACGTGCAGGGGATGGAGCGCAAAGAGCGCGGCGGCCATGGCGCTCGGCCATGTCGCGGCCGTGATACGGCGCAGAACCGCGAATAACAGCAGCGACGCCAGAACGTGGAAGCACACGTTGGTGAGGTGGTGACGCCCGGGGTCGAGGCCGAAAAGCTGGCAATCCAGCATATGAGACAGGCACGTCAGCGGAAACCAGTTGCCAGCCAGCGAATGGGTAAATGCCCAGACCACGCCGTGCCATGTGAACCCCGGCGAGATATTGGCGTTCTCCGCGACGTAGGCGGGATCGTCGTAAATGACGAAGCCAAAATGCAGCACCTGCCAATAGGCCGCGAAAATGGCCGCCGCGAGGAGCGGGAAAATCCAGTAGTCCCTGGAAGGTGTTGGCGCCGTGAGAACCGGCTCCTCCCGTTTCGAGCGCCGCCGGGAGGGTTTCACGCGCTCCTCGCGAGCCTCATGGCATCCCGGAAGGCCTCGAAGAGCCGGGCGTCGGGCGAGTCCGTACGGTCTTCGGGATGCCATTGCACGGCGAGGACGAAACGCTTGCCAGGCAACTCCAGCGCTTCCACCACGCTGTCCGGGGCCGTGGCCGCGGCTGCCAGTCCGCTCCCCAGCCGGTCCGCGCATTGATGATGGCGCGAGTTCACGACGTAGCGGTCCAGGTTCAGAATCGATTGCAGCCTGCTCCCGGCTGCGATCGCCACGGGGTGGGCTTCCCGCTGCCCCGGGCACCGGTGTCCCTCAATGTGCTGGACCAGCGTGCC
>Ga0181516_10001238_pt1 | contig 19950 bp, 19 predicted proteins | sample PEATcosm2014_Bin_25_FD_121104 | JGI IMG/M metagenome (GOLD analysis project Ga0181516, IMG submission 121104) | Peatland microbial communities from MTU Mesocosm Facility, Houghton, MI, USA - PEATcosm2014_Bin01_10_metaG | ecosystem: Environmental > Terrestrial > Soil > Wetlands > Peat | place... | reverse complement strand
GGCGGAAGGCGATTCGAACTTCGGTTCGCTATCGCTCACCCCGAAGCAACGCATGCGTTGCTTCCAGCTGCGCACGCCCATCCGCCTGCGGCGGACCGCTGCGCACGCAGTGCGTGCTTCGCTTGGGCTACCTGCGCGCCATTGCCGATCGGAAGTCCGAATCTTTCCACTGACAAAACTTGAGGGCAGACTTTGGGGGTCTGCCCTCCGTACTTCTTTTTGGTCGGCGCGAGAAGATTCGAACTTCCGACCCCTACCACCCCAAGGTAGTGCGCTACCAGGCTGCGCCACGCGCCGTGAAGTAATGATTCTAGGGTCTCCGGGGCCCGGGGTCAAGGATTGGTTCAGGGAAGGTAGACTGGTGCCATGTCCGAACGACTGATCCTTCTCTGCAACGATGACGGCGCCTGGGCTCCGGGGCTGGAAACCCTGGCCCGGGTGGCTGCCGGCTATGGCCGGGTGGTGTCGGTGGCGCCGGACCGGAACCGGTCGGCCATCTCCAGCGCCCTGAGCCTCCACGACATCCTCCGGGTGCACCCGCTGGGGGAGGACCGCTACGCCTGCACCGGCACGCCGGTGGACTGTGTGCTGGTGGGCATCCGGGCGCTGCTGAAACGGACCCCGGACTGGGTGCTGTCCGGGGTGAACCATGGCTTCAACCTGGGCGAGGATGTGTTCTACTCGGGCACGGTGGGCGCGGCCTTCGAGGGCTGCCTGCAGGGCGCCCGGGCGGCGGCCTTCTCCCTGGACCCCGAAGGGGACCTGGGCCGGGTGGAGGGCTGGCTGGGGAAGTTCCTGGACCGCTGGGAGGCCATGGCCCTGCCCGGCAACCGGATCTGGAACGTGAACTTCCCCAAGGGCGAGGCCAAGGGGTTCCGGCTCACCGGCCAGGACACCCGCACCTACCACGACGCGGTGGAGCAGCGCCTGGATCCCAAGCAGGACCCGTACTACTGGATCGGGGGGGCCCGCGGCCCCACCTACGCCCAGAGCGCCGGCAGCGATGCCGAGGCGGCCCTGGGCGGCTACGTGAGCCTCACCCCCCTGCGCATGGACATGGCCTGCCCGGAGGTGATGGCCCGGCGCGAGGCGTTCGAGGCCACCTTCAACCCGGGCTTCCCGTGAAGGCCGTGTTCCAGGCCCACGGGCGGGTGCAGGGGGTGGGCTTCCGCTATTTCGTGCGCCAGGAGGCCCAGGCCCTGGGACTGGCGGGCTGGGTGCGCAACGACTGCGACGGCACCGTTTCCGGCGAGGCGGCCGGGGACCTGTCGCGCCTGGAGGCGTTCCGGGAGCGGCTGGAGGGCGGAGCTTCCTGGGCCCGCATATCAAGACTGGACTGGTGGCCGGCGGATGGGGGAGAATCACTTCCCTTTCCCTTCACCATCCGCTCCTAGCGAGGCCCCATGGATTTCAGACGCTGCGTTCGCGATGTCCCCGATTTTCCCCACGCGGGCATCCTGTTCAAGGACATCACCCCCCTGCTGGACGACGCCCAGGCCTTCAGCGCCGCCATCGACGCCATGGCCGAGCCGGAACTGAGCCTGCGCCCCACCCACGTGCTGGGGCTGGAGTCCCGGGGCTTCATCTTCGGCTCGGCCCTGGCCCACAAGCTGGGACTCGGCTTCGTGCCCGCGCGCAAGCCGGGCAAGCTGCCCATGCCCACCTACCGCGAGAGCTTCGCCTCCGAATACGGCGAGGACGCCCTGGAGATCCACCAGGACGCCTTCCATGCCGGCGACCGCGTGCTCATCGTGGACGACGTGCTGGCCACCGGCGGCACCGCCGCCGCGGCCCGCCGCCTGGTGGAACGCACCGGCGCCCACCCGGTGGCCCTGACCGTGTTCGTGGAACTGGACTTCCTGAAGGGCCGGGACCGGCTCAAGGGGCTGCCCGTGTTCAGCGTGCTGACCTGCTGATCAGGCGCTCACCAGGGTTTTGAGGCCGTCCCGGAACAGCACGTCCACCTTCCGGCCCAGGCGCTTCTGCACCTTGCCCAGGCCGAAGCTGGGATGGTCCATCCACATGCCCTCTTCCCAGCGCTGGCTGACGTTGTAGGTGACGGCGCGGGTCCCGGCCTGCTCCGCGACCATGAGCTCCTGGAACCGGGAAGGGGAGGCCGCGGCCCGGGGCGCGGCGGCGCGGACGGCCGCGGTGGGATGGGCGGGGCGGGAGGACCCGGCGGGCCGTTCCGCCTTCTCGGCCCGGAACTTGTGCACCGACTTGCAGGTGACGCAGATGAGCTTCTCCGGGACGCCATCGGTGATGGAAAGGATCCGGTGCCGGGTCTCCCCTTTGCATCGCCCGCATGGAGCATCAATATCTTGGCCGGCGTAGTAGGATTTTGTCATACCACCAGTTTGCCGGAACTCATCCACCATTGGTATTGCCAAAAGTCCAGCCCCCGGGGCGGAGCCCAGCGCCATGGCCACCTTCACCACAGCCTGCCCCCGGAACTGCTACAGCACCTGCGGCCTGCGGGTGACCGTGGAGGATGGCCGGATCACCGGCCTGGAACCCCATCCGGGCAACCGGGCGACCGTCGCCGGGCCCTGCCTGAAGGGGCTCAGCTACCTGGAACCGGACCCCGCCCGGCTGCTGCACCCCCTGCGGCGCCAGCCGGACGGCGGGTTCCGGGCGGTGTCCTGGGACGAGGCCCTGGACCTCATGGCGGAGCGGTTCCAGGACCTGCGCCGCCGGTTCGGGGCCCAGAGCATCCTGTACTACGCCGGCAGCGGCAGCAAGGGGCTGCTGAACGGCCTGGGCCTGGCCTTCTGGCGCCAGTTCGGGGGCTGCACCGCCAGCTACGGCGACCTCTGCTGGCCCGCGGGCCTGGAGGCCGCCCGGCTCACCCTGGGGGCCAACCGGGGCAACGCCCCCTGGGACCTGGCCAACGCCCGGCTGGTGGTGTTCTGGGGCAAGAACCCGGCGGCCACCAACCTGCACCAGCTGCGCTTCCTGGACCAGGCCCTGGCCCGGGGCGCCCGCTGCGTGGTGATCGATCCCGTGCGCACCGAGACCGCGGAGCGGGCCCAGCTCCTGGTGCAGCCCCGGCCGGGCAGCGACGGCGCCCTGGCCCTGGGCCTGGCCCACCTGCTCATCGCCCGGGACCTGGTGGACCACGGGTTCATCCGGGACCACGTGCTGGGCTTCGAGGCCTTCGCCCGCAGCGTGGCGCCCTGGACCCCCGAACGCACCGCCCAGGCCACCGGCGTGCCCGAGGCCGCCCTGGCCGCCCTGGCCCAGGACCTGGGCAGCATCAGGCCGTTCACCCTGTGCGCGGGCTTCGGCATGCAGCGCTACAGCAACGGCGGGCAGACCATGCGGGCCCTGCTGGCGCTGCCGGCCATCACCGGCAACCTGGGGCTGCCCGGCGGGGGCTGGGCCTACGCCAACCTCCAGACCGACCTGTTCAGCCCGGTGCCGGAACCCCTGGGCAGCTGCCCGCCCGAGGTGCCGGACCCCCGGGTGCGGGTCTCGGTGTCCGCCGCCCGGCTGGGGCGGGACATGGCGGCCCAGGACGGCCCGCCGCTCATGGGCGCCTGGGTGGAGCGGGCCAACCCGCTGGTGCAGAACCCCGACACCGCCCGGGTGCGGGCTTCGTTCCGGGCCCTGGCGTTCCGGGTGGTGGTGGACAGCCGGCTCACCGACACCGCCCGGGAGGCGGACCTGGTGCTGCCGGCCAAGTCGCTGTTCGAGCAGAGCGACGTCATCGGCGCCTACTGGCACCCCTACCTGCAGCTGCGGCAGAAGGTGGTGGAGCCGCCCGGGGCGGTGAAGCCCGAGTCCGAGATCTACTGGCTGCTGGCCGGGCGCCTGGGCCTGGACCGGGGCGGACTGCCGGAGCCCGGGGACGCGGCGCTGGAGCGCTACCTGGAGGCGCGGCTGCGGCCGTTCCCGGGCCTCACCCTGGACCGCCTGCGGGAAGGGCCGGTGCTGGCCCCCGGCGCCCAGGAGGTGGCCTTCGCGGACCGGGTGTTCCCCACCCCGTCGGGCCGGGTGGAACTCTGCTCCCAGGAGGCCGCCCGGCGCTGGGGGGTGGACCCGCTCCCGGACTACCGGCCGCCCCGGGAGTCCGCGCTGCGCGGGGACGCCCGGTACCCGCTCCAGCTGCTCACCCCCAGCACCAAGAACGGCATCCACAGCCAGTTCCTCCACCACGACGCGATCCGGCAGCTGGACCCGGGGCCGGAGCTGGCGCTGCACCCGGCCGACGCCGCGGCCCGGGGCATCCGCCCCGGCGGCCGGGTGCGGGTGTTCAACGGGCGCGGCGCCCTGACCCTGGCCGCGCGCCTGGACCTGGGCATCCGCCCGGGCTGCGTGGTGGTGTGCAACGGCTACGGCAGCGAGGACGGCGGTTCGGTGAACCTGCTGTCCCAGGGCCGGGAGACCGACCTGGGCCACGGGGCGGCGTTCCACGACAACCTGGTGCAGGTGGAGCCGGCGCCATGAGCCCGGTCCCCGGCCGGTTCCTGTTCGACCCCAGCCGCTGCTGCGGGTGCGAGACCTGCGTGGTGGCCTGCCGCATGGAGAACCGGCCGGGGCAGTCCCGGCCCTGGCGCCAGGTGCATACTTTCAACGCCCTGCGGCTGCCGGGCCTGCCGGTGTACCACCTCTCCCTGGCCTGCCACCACTGCGAGGATCCCGCCTGCCTGGCCAACTGCCCCGCGGGCGCCTACGTGCGCGACCCGGCCACCGGCGCGGTGATCCACCACCCGGAGCGCTGCATGGGGTGCCGCTACTGCACCTGGGCCTGCCCCCACGACGGGCCCCGGTTCGCCCCGGAGCTGGGCACGGTGGAGAAGTGCACCTTCTGCCAGGGCCGCCAGGAACGGGGCCTGGAGCCGGCCTGCGTGGCCCGGTGCCCCATGGAGGCCCTGGGCTTCGAGCCCCGGGGCGGCGCCGGCCCGGACGGCCCGCCCCCATGGCTTGCGGACTCCCGCACCGGGCCGGCCATCCGCATCGTCCCGGGCCTGCGCCCGCCTCCGGCCCTGGCCGTGCCCGCCCGGATCCCCCGGGGCTGGCGCGCCCTGCTGGCGGTGCCGGAGCCCAGGATCACCGCCCGGGGCGAGTGGGCCCTGGCGGCCTTCACCGCCACCCTGGCGGTGCTGGCGGCGCTCATGGCCGCCGCGGCGGCCGGCACCGGGCGGGTCCTGCCCCGGCCGCTCCCGTACCCCTGGCTGGTGCTGTGGGCCGGGCCGGTGTCCATCTCCCTGGGCGCCTGGCATCTGGGCCGCCCCGACCGGGGCTGGCGGGCCCTGGGCAACCTGCGGCGCTCCTGGCTCAGCCGGGAGGCGGCGCTGGTCCTGGTGTTCCTGGGGCTGGCCGCCCTGAGCCTGGCCGGGTTCCCCCGGGAACGGGCCCTGGCCTGGGCGGCCGCGGCGGCCGGGTTCGCCGCCCTGTTCGCCGCGGACCGGGTCTGCCAGGTGGTCACCCGCACCGGGCCGCTGAACCTGCACAGCGCCCAGTGCCTGCTCAACGGCCTGTACCTGGCCGGGCTGCTGGCCGGGTACGGGCCCCTGGCGCTGGGGGCCGGGCTGCTCAAGGCGGCGCTGTACCTGCAGCGCAAGGCCCACTTCCGGCGCCGGGGCAGGGGGGCGCGGCCGCTGCTCAGCCTGGCGCGGGTGGTGCTGGGCTTCGCCGTGCCCGCGCTGGTCTTCGGCACGGGGCTGGCGGTGCTGGGCGCCATCCTCGGGGACCTGGCGGACCGGTGGGAGTACTACGGGGAGCTGGAGCTCCCAGCGCCCGGCCTGGGCCTGGTCCGGGAGGTGGCGGCCATGACCCGGTCCCGGATCAGCGGCATCAATGGATCGTGACGTCGTGGAACCTGCTGGTGGTGACGGTGATGGTGGCGGTGGGAGCCACGTTCTGGACCCCGGCTGAGGTCACCGGCGGGAACACCAGGATCTCCCCGAGACCGGTGTCGGCCACATAGATGTTGCCGTTGGCGTCAGTGGCGATCCCGTTGGGATACTCCATGGTCGTGGTGGTGCCGCCCGGGATGATGGCCTGGGGCAGTGACTTGATGATGCCCTGGCCGGTGGCCGTCTGGGCGGCGGTGAAGATGTCCACGGCAGGAGCCCCCTGGTCGGTGACATAGAGGTTGCCGGCCGCGTCCCGGGTCAGGGAGTGCACGTTGCTGAAGCCGGTGATGGTGGTGGAGGGAGCGACGTTCAGGGTGGGGCTGGTGCCGAGGCTGGCGGCGCGGGGGGCGGCGTGGTCGCTGGGGCCGGGGGCGAAGGTCGAGGGGGTGCTGAAGTTGGCGGTGGTGGTGGCGGCGGCGTAGGCGCTGGCGAGGTCGCTGCGGCTGAAGATCAGCACATCCGCGGCATACTCGTTGGCCACGTAGACATTGCCGGCGGCATCCACGGCGATGCCGTTGGGCTGGTCGAAGGTGGTATTGGTACCGCTGAGCGTGGCGTAGGGGGTGGGCCTGACCGGGCTGACGGGCGGAGTGGAGGGGATGGCGATGGGCGCGAACAGCAGCACCTCGCCCTCCAGGTTGGTGACATACATGTAGCCCTGGCTGTCGAAAGCGACCCCGCTCGGTGCTCCGAACGACGAGCCGAGGACCAGGGCGGGAGCGGCGTTCCCTGTGGCCCCCGCGGCGTACGCGGAAGGATAGAACACGGAGATGGTGCCTGCCTCGGCATCGGTGACGTACAGGTTCCCCGCCGCGTCGAAGCCGGAGCGGTGGCCGTCCTGGAACGAGCCGAAGCTGGTGGTGGCGGCGTCGTCGCTGCCGGGGGCCGGCAGCGGGAACACCTCGACCTCGGAGCCGGTGACAAAGACCTGCTGCGCCGGGCTGTTGGGCGCGACACTGCTGGAGCTGGTGCAGGCGGTGGCCAGGAGCAGGGCCCCGGCGACCGCCATGGCCCAGGGTGGAATTAATATTTTATTCAAATACATGAAGATCCTCCGTCCCGGTGGGATTGATATTGCAGGCAAGTATGTATCATTAATAAAAAAACGCCAGTGGGGTCACCCGGCCGGGCCCACCTCCCCGGCCGGGGCGGCGGCCCCGAGGTTTCCGGAAGCCCATGGCTGACGATGGAATAGTTCATGATGTTCTCGGAGCCTGCCATGAGCCACGACCCGGGAACCACCTTCCACCAGCGCCGCCCCCTCGCCGAAGTCACCGAGCGGGTGGCCGCCACGGCCATGGGGCGGGAGCCTGCGGACCTGATCATCCGCAACGGCCGCCTGGTGAACGTCAACATCGCCCGGATCCAGGACGGCATCGACGTGGCGGTGCGGGACGGGATCATCGCCTTCGTGGGCCAGGGCGCGCACCTGATGGTGGGCGCACACACCCGGGTGGTGGACGCGGCCGGGCGCTACCTGGTGCCCGGCTTCATCGACTCCCACGACCACGTGGAGAGCAGCCTGGTGGACCTGGGCCATTTCGCCGCCGGGGTGCTGCCCGAGGGCACCACCACCATCGCCTGCGACAACCATGAGATCGCCAACGTGTTCGGCCTGCGCGCGGTGGAGCTGTTCCACCGGGCGGCGCAGGGGCTGCCGCTGAAGGTGCTGGTGGCCATGCCGGTGTGCGTGCCCTCCATCCCCGGGTTCGAGGACGCCGGCGCGACCCTCACCGCCCAGGAGGTGGCCCGGGCCTACACCGAGGGCTGGGCGCAGCTGCAGGGGGAGCAGATGAACTTCCCCGGGATGATCTTCGGGGATGCGGACTGCCATGCCATCACCGGCGCCTCCCTGCGGGCCGGGGTGGTGCTCACCGGCCACTATGCCAGCCAGGAGCCGGGCCCGGGGCTGGCCGCCTTCGTCGCCACCGGCATGACCGCCTGCCACGAGGGGACCACCGCCGAGGCGGCCATGGGCCGGGCGGAACTGGGCTGCTACGCCCAGCAGCGCTACGGCACCGCCTGGCTGGACATGCCCCGGACCATCCGCGCCGTCACCGAGAACCCCGGCCTGGACACCCGCTTCTTCACCCTGGTCACCGACGACGTGACCGCGGCGACCCTGGCCGAGGGGGGCCACCTGAGCCGGGTGGTGCGCGAGGCCATCCGCCAGGGGGTGAGCCCCATCCAGGCCATCCAGATGGTCACCATCAACGCCGCCCAGCTGCTGGAGCAGTCCCGCTGGATCGGCACCATCTCCCCGGGCCGGGCCGCCGACATCCTGGTGGTGAGCGACCTGGTGCGGGTGACCATCGACCAGGTGTTCGCCGACGGGGTGCTGGTGGCGGAGCACGGGAAGCTGTGCGTGGCCTGGCCGGACTTCGCCTACCCCGCCTGGGCCCTGGACTCGGTGCACCTGGCGCCCACCTGCGCGGCGGATTTCCGCATCCCGGCGGATGGGCCGGCCCAGGTGCGGGTCATGCGCCTGTTCCCGGGCCAGGTGCACACCGCCGAGGAGGTGCACCGGCTGGAGCCGGTGCGGGGTTCCTTCGCGGCGGATCCCGCCCGGGACCTGGCCAAGGCCGCCGTGCTCTACCGCCACGAACCCCGGGAAGGCCTCACCGGCACCCGCGGCTTCGGCTTCGTGGCCGGCCTGGGCTTCGCTCCCGGCGCGGCCTACGCCTCGACCTACGCCCACGACTGCCACAACCTGCTGGTGGTGGGCAGCGACGACGCGGCCATGGCCCTGGCCGCCAACGAGCTGATCCGGGTGGGCGGCGGCATCGTCATGGTGGTGGACGGCCGGGTGGATGCGCTGCTGCCGCTGCCCCTGGCCGGGCTGATGGCCCTGGAGCCGGTGGCCGATACCGCGCGGAAGATGCTGGCCATCGAACAGAGCCTGCGCAAGGCCGGGTGCCGGGTGGCGTCGGTGGAGATGACCCTCAGCCTGCTGAGCCTGATCGTGCTGGAGGAACTGCACCTGTCCAACCGGGGCTACGTGGCCCTCAAGCCCGGCTCCAGGCCGGAGCTGGTGCCGCTCACGATCCCAGGATGACCTCGATGGCCGCCAGCTCTTCGGCGGTGAAGGGCGCGGCGGCCAGGGCGGCCACCGCATCCTCGATCTGGCCCGCCCGGCTGGCGCCGATGACCGCGGAGGTCACGGTGGCCCGCCGCAGCACCCAGGAGAGGGCCATCTGGGACAGCTTCTGGCTGCGCGCCCGGGCCACTGCGTCCAGCTTGCGGGCCAGCTCCACCTTGGCTTCGGAGAACCGGCCGGCCAGGGTGCCGCCGCCCGGGTTCCGGCCGGCCCGGGAGTCCTGGGGGATGCCGTGCAGGTACTTGTCGGTGAGCAGGCCCTGGAACAGGGGCGAGAAGACGATGCAGCCGATGCCTTCGGCGTCCAGGGTGTCCAGCAGCCCGTCCTCCACCCAGCGGTTGAACAGGCTGTAGGAAGGCTGGTGGATGAGGCAGGGCGTGCCCAGGGAACGCAGGATGGCCGCGGCCTTGCGGGTCTCCTCGGGCTTGTAGTTGGACAGGCCGGCGTACAGGGCCCGGCCGCTGCGGACGATGAAGTCCAGGGCGCCCATGGTCTCCTCCAGGGGCGTCTCGGGATCGGGACGGTGGTGGTAGAAGATGTCCACGTAGTCCAGGCCCATGCGCCGGAGGCTCTGGTCCAGGCTGGCCACCAGGTACTTGCGCGAGCCGCGGTCGCCGTAGGGGCCGGGCCACATGTCGTAGCCCGCCTTGGAGGAGATGACGAGCTCGTCCCGGAATGGCGCCAGGTCCTGCTTGAGGATCCGGCCGAAGTTTTCCTCTGCGCTGCCGTAGGGGGGGCCGTAGTTGTTGGCCAGGTCGAAGTGGGTGATGCCCAGGTCGAAGGCGCGCCGGGCCATGGCCCGGCCGTTCTCGAACACGTCCCGGCCGCCGAAGTTCTGCCAGAGGCCCAGGGCGATGGCCGGCAGCTTCAGGCCGCTGCGCCCGCAGCGGTTGTATTGCATGGTGGCGTAACGGTCGCCGGCGGGAAGGTAGTCCATGGTTGCTCCTGGCATGTCATGCCTCGCGGGCGAGCTCCGTGCCGCCGTGCAGCTTGCAGACGTGGATGACCGGCGCGACGCCCAGCCGCTCCCGGAACACGGTGGCCATGCCGGCCTGGAAGGCGCCCAGGTGCTCGGCCTCCACCAGGTTGATGGTGCAGCCGCCGAACCCGGCGCCCATCATCCGGGAGCCCAGCACCCCGGGCAGGGCCTGGGCGGCCTCCGCCAGCAGGTCCAGCTCCGGGCAGCTCACCTCGTAGCCCAGGGCGAGGCCCGCATGGGATTCGTTCATGCGCCGGCCGAAGGCGCGCAGGTCGCCCCGGCCCAGCGCCGCGCAGGCGTCGGCCACCCGCTGGTTCTCCGCCACCACGTAGGCGCAGCGCCGGAACAGTTCGGGGCTGAACAGGCTCCGGTGGGCGTCCAGCAGCGCCGGGGTGACGTCGCGCAGGCTGGCCACCTCCGGCCGGTGCCGCTTGAGCAGCGCCACGCCCTGCTCGCACTGGGACCGGCGGGCATTGTAGTCGCTGCCGGTGAGCGCGCGGCGCACCTGGGTGTCGCAGAGCACGATGCGGATGTCCTCCCGCTCGAACGGCACGTACTCGTAGGAGAGGTCGCGGCAGTCCAGGCGGATCAGCCGTTTCTCCCGGCCGAGCAGCGACGCGAACTGGTCCATGATCCCGCAGTTGACCCCGACGAAGCGGTTCTCGCTGCGCTGCGCCAGCCGGGCCAGGCGCACCCGGTCCAGGCCGAGGCCCAGCAGCTCGTTGAGCCCGAAGGCGAAGCCGCCGCCCAGGGCCGCGCTGCTGGAAAGGCCGCAGCCGATGGGGATGTCGCCGCCGAAGGCGCAGTCCACGCCGGTCACCGGGAAGCCCAGCTCCGCGAACTCCTTCAGGATGCCCAGCAGGTAGTTGGGCCACTGCGCCGGCACCGGGCGGAGCGCGTCCAGGGAGCCCTCGAAGGTCGCGGGGCTGTCCAGCGCCAGGAAGCGCAGCCGGCGGTCCGGGCGCAGGGCGATGGCCATCCAGATGGACTTGTCCACCGCCGCGGGGAGCACGAAGCCCAGGTTGTAGTCGGTGTGCTCGCCGATGAGGTTCACCCGGCCCGGGGAGCGCACCAGGGCGCCGGGGTCGCCGTAGCGGCCGCGGAAAGCGGCCACCACGGACGCAGAACTGGATCCAGCCAAAAGGTCCTCCGTGAGCCGCCCGTGGATCCAGCCTGCGGACCCGGGCGGAACAAGAATGCAGTCAAGCAGAGTTTCTTACCATACCCAGGCTGGATCGCCACCTTCCATGAAGGTTTCGGTCAATCTTTGTAGCAATCGGGTCGTGGCCCGGAGGCGGCGGCACCTGCGGACGGGTGCCGATCCGTGTTAGGATCCTCGGAAAATCAGCCACGTTGCCGCCACCGGATGGGCAGCCATGACAGGGAGCGGATCATGCCGCTGGAATCTAGCACCGAGGACCGTATCCGCAACGCCCGCTTGCGCGGGCTGATCTGTTCCGCCCAGGAGGCGGCCGCGCGCATCAAGAGCGGCTACCGGGTGGGCATGAGCGGCTTCACCGGGTCCGGCTACCCCAAGCTGGTGCCCCAGGCGCTGGCCGAGCACATCCTCCTGGAGCACGGCGCGGGCCGGCGCTTCAAGATCTCGGTCATGACCGGGGCCTCCACCAGCAGCGAGCTGGACGGCGCCCTGGCCAAGGTGGACGGGATCGAGCTGCGCATGCCCTACAACTCCGACCCCACCGCCCGGGAGAAGATCAACACCGGCAAGATGGAGTACTTCGACTTCCACCTGGGCTCCGTGGCGCAGTACGTGAAGTCCGGGTTCTTCGGGGACATCGACGTGGCCATCGTGGAGGTCACCGGCATCACCGAGGACGGCCGGCTGATCCCGTCCACCTCCGTGGGCAACAACCAGGTGTTCATCGACGCGGCCCGGGAAGTGATCCTGGAAGTGAACCACTACCAGCCGATGGAGCTGGAGGGCATGCACGACGTGTTCGAGCCGCCCATGCCGCCGCACCGCAAGCCGATCATGATCACCAAAGTGTCCGACCGCATCGGCACCCCGTACCTCACCTGTCCCGCCGACAAGATCTCGGCCATCGTCGAGACCCGCAACCCCGACCGGGCCACCGTGTTCAAGGAGGTGGACCCCGCCTCCCAGGCCATCTCCCGGCACATCCTGGACTTCTTCCAGCACGAGGTGGCCCGGGGCCGGCTGCCGAAAAACCTGCTGCCGCTGCAGTCCGGGGTGGGCAACGTGGCCAACGCCGTGCTCTACGGGCTGCTGGACTCCCCCTTCGAGCACCTGGAGGTCTACACCGAAGTGATCCAGGACGGCATGCTCGCCCTGATCGATTCCGGCAAGGTGGACTACGCCTCCGCCACCGCCTTCTCGGTGTCCCCGGCCATGGTGGAGCAGTTCAAGGCCAACGTCGGCCGCTACAAGGACCGGATCATCCTGCGGCCCCAGTCCATCAGCAACCACGTGGAGGTGATCAAGCGCCTGGGCGTGCTGGCCCTGAACGGCTGCGTGGAGTTCGATCTGTACGGCAACGTCAACTCCACCCACATCAACGGCACCCGGATCATCAACGGCATCGGCGGCTCGGGCGACTTCGCCCGGAACTCGTTCATCAGCATCTTCACCACGCCGTCCACCGCCGGCAAGAACGGCAGCATCTCCTGCGTGGTGCCCATGGTCTCCCACGTGGACCACTGCGAGCACGACGTGGACATCCTGGTGACCGAGCAGGGCCTGGCCGATCTGCGCGGCACCTCGCCCAAGCAGCGGGCCGAGCAGGTCATCGAGCACTGCGTGCATCCGGACTACAAGGCGCAGCTGCGGGAGTACTACCGGCACGCCCTGGAGGCCTCCCCGGGCAAGCACACCCCGCACATCCTGGAGGAGGCCCTGGGCTGGCACATCCGGTTCCAGCGCACCGGGAGCATGAAGGCCTGAGAATCGGGCTATCGGAACAGACCGATCCAAGCGGACAGGGCCGACGCGAAGGCGGCCCTGTCCAGGGTGCCGATGAACCTCCGCACCCTGGCCGAGTCAAGGGAACGGGTCTGGTCCAGGAGCAGTATGGAATCGGCCGGCAAGCCGCCCGACCCTTTGGGGATCCGGAGGTAGATGCCTGGAGCGGACTTGGCCCAGACCTGGCCGTGATCCGTAGTCATGGGCGCGGCCAGAAGCACGGGGAACCGGGGCTTGGCGGGAACGGCCAGGACCAGGGCGGGACGGACGCCCTCCTGTTCGTGCCCACTGGGGTCATGTTCGGGAAAGGCCGCCAGATAGATGTCTCCTGGCCTGGGGCCGCGGGTGGTCATCGGCCGGTCTCCACCTCGAAGGCCCCATCGGGCAGGCGGTGAACAGGTTGTCCGAGGCGTTCAGGATCCGCGCCGCCGAAGTCATAGGGTTCAAATTCACTGAGCCGGGATAGATCCTGCCCCATCCAGGCCCGGTCTTCAGGCATCCTGCCTTCCGTCGCCGACTCAAGGGACTCCAGCCCCTTCTGCAGGACCATGCGGACGGCATCTGTGCGCGTGGCGCCCGGCATCTGCGTGGAGAGCCATAGGCGGACCCGGTCCACTCGCTGGAGCAGGTCAGGTGACAACCGGATGTTCAGAGGTCGCGACTCCGTATTCATTTGTAACCTCCTGTATTACAATGTCGCGCTTTGAGCTCCTCTGTCAAGGCCAGAGTCGTACCGCGAAGCGAGTTGCTCTGTATTACCGATTGAGCGCCGCCTCCGTGGCCTCCAGCAGGGCTTCGGGCCCCAGGGTGCCGCCGGTGGCGCGCTGCAGCCACAGATCGGGGGTGAGCCGGCCCAGGGTGGCCATGCGCTCGAACTCGGCGCCCAGGTTCCCGGTGCGGTCGAACTGGCGCTGGAGCTGGAAGGCGATCATGCGCCCGAGGGGGTAGTCGGGCAGGTCCAGGGGGCGGTCCACCAGGTGGCTGTAGCAGGCCAGGAGCGCGCAGTCCCGGTGCCCCAGCACCGGGGCGTAGCTGCGGTTCCACCGGTCCCGGGCGATGGCCAGGACCGCCTGCTGCAGGTCCTGGGCGGTGGCGCCGGGATGCTGGTACAGCCACTGCCACACCGCCATGTCCACCAGGGCCACCCCGGAGATCTCCCAGGTGCTCCAGAAGGTGTCCAGCACCGCCAGGGCCTGGTCCCGGGGGCCGGGCCGGGGCAGCCCCAGCAGTGCGAGGCCATGGGCCTGGAACACGAAGGCCAGGGCCTCGGTGAAGGCGGCCCCGGGCGCTCCGGCCATGAGCGGGTATTCCGTCCCGTTCCTGGCGAAGGCCTGTTCCACGCAGTGGCCGGTCTCGTGCACGGCGCTGTCGAACCCCTTGGCGTCCATCCCTCCGGGGCCGATGCGGGCGTACAGGTGGGCGCGGTCGCCGGGGATGCCGGGCCCCAGGGCCGCGCCGGGACCCCGGGCGGGCTCCACCTGGATCCGGGCCGCCAGCCAGTCCGCCTTGTCCGGGGCGAAGCCCAGCTGCCGCAGCAGCCGGGGCAGGTCCTTGCGGTAGGCCGCGGCGTCGGGGTAGCGCTGGCGGACCAGGGCGTCCAGCTCCGCCTCGGGACGGCCGAAGCCGGGGCGGAAGCCGGGATACCAGAGGTCGAAGGGCTCCAGCGCGCGGCCCAGGCGGGCGCGGATGAGCCGGGCGGTGCGGGCCGCCAGGGGCGAGTCGCACACCGCCTCCAGCATCTGCCGCACCCGGGCCTCGGGCAGCTGGCGGTCCTCCTCGAAGCTGCGCCGGATCTGGGTGGGGAGGGCGGGGGAACAGGCATCCAGCTGCCGGGCCGCCTGGAAGGTGCCCAGCAGCATCCGGTAGCGGCGGTCGTCCGGGGCCGGGTCGGGGGCGGGGTCCCCGGCCGCGGCGGGCCGCACCTGGTTGCTGAAGGGGTCCCAGTCCACCCGCGGGTTGTCGATGACCCCCGCGGGGATGGTCTGGGTGACGATGCGCTCCAGCACCTGCTGGATCTCCCGCTGGCGCGCCGGGCCCTGGGCGCCGCCGGCATACTGGGCCCGGATCTCCTCCCGGAGGTTCCAGTGGCAGAGCAGCCGCTGCCCCGGGGGGAACAGCCGCCGGCCGTCGTGCACCAGGTGGTCCATGCGCAGGTCGTAGCCGGCGAGGTAGCGTTCCGCCGCCGACGCCGCTGCGGTCACGGCCTGGTCCACCGCCGCCGGCACCCGCCGGCCGTACCGCTCCGCCAGCCGGGCCTCGGCCCACTGGCGGCCGCTCCAGGCGCCGCCGTCGCGCAGCCGCTCCTCCAGGGTGGTGAGGGGGAAGTTCAGCAGCACGGCGAAGGCCAGCTTGTCGGCGAAGCCGTCCTCGCCCAGGTGGGCGCCGGGGTCGAAGCCGGCCAGGATGCCGTCGATGGGCAGCGGCGGGCCCAGGTCCAGGTCGGCGTAGCGGCGCAGGTCCCGGGTGGTCTCCAGCCGGTGGCCCTCCAGGCTCGCGGTGACGCACGCCATGCGCCCGAACAGGCCGTCCAGGGCCGGGCCGTCCCCGGCGAACTGCTCGCGCACGAAGGCTTCGAACTCGGCCGCGCCGCCGTCCCCGGGCCGCCAGAACCGGGCCACCTGGGCCAGGCCGCGCTGGATCCGGGGCCGCTGGCCCAGGCCGTAGCGGGCGGTGAGCTCCCCCTGGAGCAGGCCCATGGAGCTGTCCAGCCAGGGCTGGGCCGGCGCCTGGGCGGCGGCCGCCCGGGTCGGCGGGATGGGGCCGCCCAGCAGGGCCAGGGCGGCGACGAGACCAAGGATCCTCACGGGGGGCCTCCCTCAAAGACCAGGCCAGTCTAGGGGGTTTTCCGGCGTTTGTTCCTGAAATAGTTGTTAGCGGGCAATTCTATCCACTTATATGTGAGGCAGGCCAGGCCCACGACCGTCATCCCGTAGGCCAGGCTCCAGAACGGCCCGCCCATGCGGGCGTGGGTGTGGGCCTTCACCAGGAAGCCCATGTAGATGAGCACCGGGACATGCAGCATATATATGGAAAAGCTGGTGTTGCCCAGGAACACCCACACCGGCGCGCCCAGGGCGCGGTGGAGGCGGCCGCCGCCCAGGGCCAGGCCCAGCACGATCATGGCGCAGCAGGGGACGGTGAGGAAGTTGTGCAGGACGGGGTAGGGGATGCGGTGGGCCCAGGCCAGGACGGCCAGGAGCAGGGCGAGGCCGGGCAGGTAGAGGCGGGGGCCCCGGCCCAGGAGCGGGTGCCCGGTGCGGCGCAGGGTGGCGAACATCCTGCCCGCCAGGATGCCCATGGCGAAATCCGGGAGCCGGAGGAGGGGATTGAACTTCACGAAGTCCGAGACCCGGGGGTCGGCCTGGTACAGGAACGAGGTGGCCGGGACGTCGCCGAAGCCATGCGCGGGCAGGAACACCGCCGCCAGCGGGGCGATCATGGCCAGCAGCCAGAGCGTGGCCCCCAGCAGGAGCGCCCGGCCGATGCCGGACGCCTTCCAGAGCAGCACCCCCAGGAACGGAAAGCAGAGGTAGAAGAAGGCTTCGTCCGAAAGGGACCATCCGGGCGGGTTCCAGCTCAAGGCGGTCCAGGGCAGCCAGGCCTGGAGCAACCCCAGGCTCAGCACCCCCGAGCCGATGCTCCGGGCCAGATGCCGGGCCGTGGGATCCTGGGCCAGCTGGTACCCCTCCACCGGCAGCATGAGCAGCAGGCCCAGCAGATAGATGGGATAGATGCGGGTGAGACGGGTCCGGGCGTACTGGGCCAGGGCGGCCCGGGACCAGGGCCGGTCCAGGTCGTGGTTATAGGCGAGGCTGAAGCCGGAGATGATGAAGAACAGACTCACCGCCGGGAAAGCGGCCCGGATCATGGCATAGACATGAATGTTTATAGTGGCCGGTATGGGGACCACCAGCGGATTGGGCACCGTCAGATGGAACAGCATGACCCACAGTGAAAGGAAGAAACGGACGCTGGTAAGGGGCAGGATCGGAGGGTTCTCGGCGGACATCGTGCACCTGCGGGGTGATGGCTGGATGTATGAATCAAATTTTGTCGTTGGCCAACGGAGATGAAATAAATACAAATAATAAATTTCATGGTGTCTAAATAGTTTGTTTCTTTTGGATTGAGCCGACGATAGTATAGACAGTCAGGAATCCGCCCCTGAAGGAATGAGGCATGGGCCGTTTTCCGGGAGCCTCCGGGTGGATCGCGAGGCTGTCTTCCTGGACCTCGGTCGGGCTTGCATCGATAACATGCGTACAGTATATTGTACATGTACAGGTGAACCCATGGACGCCATCAGCTATACCAGTGCCCGCGCCAACTTTGCTGCCGCCATGGAACGGGTGTGTTCGGACCACGACCCGCTGATCATCACCCGCTCCAAGGCGCCCTCCGTGGTGATGCTCTCGATGGAGGACTACCAGTCCCTTGAGGAGACGGCGTATCTCCTTCGCAGCCCCTCCAATGCCCGGCGCTTGTTCGCCGCGCTTGACCAGCTCGAAAGCGGCCAGGGCACGGCGCGGGAACTTCCCGAATGAGGCTGGTTTTCGCAGACCAGGCCTGGGAGGACTACCTGTTCTGGCAACAAGAGGATCCTGCCAAGGTCGAGAAAATCAATGCCCTCATCAAGGATGTCCGGCGAGATCCGTTCAAAGGGCTTGGCAAACCCGAACCTTTGAAGGGAGCCCTCTCCAGCTATTGGTCCCGGCGCAGCAACGACGAACACCGCATGGTCTACAAGGTCTCGGGCGGGGATCTGCTCATCGCCCAACTCCGGTTCCACTACTGACGCTGGGGCTGAAGTCGATCAACTTGGGCGTTGGGTCTGTGCGCGCGGGATGCTTGAAAATGAATAGTAAAATTTTTGGGACAACTGGGACCCGCGCTCCCGGGGTGACGGCTTAGACTGGAACAGCCTCTATTATTAATTCATTGAGGCCGCCACGTCGCCAGGTTTCCCATGCTGTGCTTTCCAATCCGGTGCGGACCCCGTTCCCTTGCCCTCGGTGCCTGGATGCTGATCCTGGCGGGCTGCGCGCGCCGTCCGGTCCAGCCCCAGCCCGGGCCCGCCCCGCTGGCGTACCTGGCCGCCCCCTCCAGCTGGCCGCCGGACCCCGGACGCTACGAACGGGGCCTGGCCCGCCTGCGGGCCTGCGGGTTCCAGCTGGCGAACGAGGACTGCGGCCGGCGCCGCCAGTCCCTGTTCGCCGGCAGCGATGCGGAGCGGGCCGCGGACCTCAACGCCCTGTGCGACCCCGCCGTGCCCATGCCGGACCTGGTCATGCTGCCCCGGGGCGGGATCCTGTTCCTGGAGGATGTGGGCGAAGCGCCCTACCGCATCGACCGGATGCTCTACCAGCTCTACTACGCCGGGGTCCTGGGCCGGCAGAAGGCCGTCATCCTGGGCGCCTTCAACGACACCGGGGGCGGCGGCGCGGACCCCGGCTACACCCTCGACACCGTGGCCGCAGGGTTCCGCGCCCGGCTCGGCATCCCCTTCTTCACCGGCCTGCCCTGCGGCCACATCCCCGGCCTGGCCACCCTGCCGGTGGGGGCCCGGGGCCGGCTGGCGGCCACCCCCGAAGGCTTCACCCTCACCTTCACCGGCCACCCGGTGCTGCGGCGGGTGCCCGCCGGCTTCCTGGGCCCGGCACTGACCGCGCCCTTGCCCTGAGCAGGGCAGCAAGCACCCAAGGCCCCGCCAAACCCGGCCCACTGCCCAAGGATTCGCCCATGCCACGTTGCCGCCCCCTTGCCGCCCTGATCCTGGCCATCTCCGCCCTCCCCGCCACCGCCCAGGTCACCATCGCGCGCATCGACCAGCCCCGCCCCGGCAGGGTCGACCGCCACCTCCTCCGCAGCGGCGATGGATGCACCCTGCGTGCGGATGCCCCGAACCTCCCGGCGGCGCCGCGCTGGCGCTGGTCGGTGGTGACGGCCGGAGGCGGCAGCATCCTGGACCTGGGCGACGGCACCGCCATCTACGTGGCCCCCCACCTGGATCCCAAGGCCTTCTGGGAACGCAGGACCTTCAAGGTCCGGGTGGAGAACGCCGACGATCCGAGCCTGGCGGGCGAGATCGACATCGAGGTCAAACCTCGGGTCGGCTCCGATGCCCCCGAAGGCCCCGGGGTCCACAGCGTCCAGTGGGTCATGGACGCGGCCCTGGCCGCCTACCTGGGGCCCCTGGACCTGCGCGTGTCGCCCTACCGCGCCCGGTTCCGCGGCCACGAAACCTGCACCATCGAAGTTCGCACCGGCCCCCGGGGGGGCCATCCCTACACCGGGAAACTGGCCTTCATGCTCGAACACCGGACCGGCGGCTACGAAGGGGGCCTGGACCTGGTCCAGGATCCCGATCGTCCCTGGCTGCTCACCTTCCGGGCTCCTGCGCACCGCCGCCAAGGATCTCCCGGACTCGATCTATGCCCGGCTGAACAGCCTGGAGGGAGGCCTGGCCCTGCGCCCGGACGGCTCCGGCCTGGTGGGCCTGGGCGGCTACCTGAAGCCGAACGTCTTCTGGCTGGCTCCCGGGGCGGAAGCCAAGACACCATCGCCGGCTCCCGGAACCGGCTCGGAGGGCGACCGGAAGAACTAGGAGCCTGACACCACCGTGGCCAGGGCCATGCCCTTGGCTACGACGACGGGCGCTGCACCGGAACCCGGACCAACCCCCCGGAAGCGCCTTAACCCTGCTGGACGAAGGGCTTGAACTCCATGTCCGTGCCCAGGATGTGGTTGGCGAACCAGTCCTGGATCAGGCACAGCAGCTCGTCGGCCTTGACCGCGCCGGGATCCAGCCGGTAGCGCCGCTGCAGGTCCAGCATCTTGTCCCGGAACGCCTGGTGGGTCAGCTTGTGCGAGTCGAAGTCCGGGTAGCCCACCTGCTCCATCAGCTTCTCTTCGGACTGGAAGTGCATGAGCGTGTAGTCCACCAGGAAGGCGATGCGCTCCTCCATGTCCGGGGGGGCCTCCTGGGCCAGGGCGGTGCGGAACTCGTCCACCATCTGGAAGAAGATGTGGTGGTAGGCGTCCACCAGGGGATTGCCTACGGTGTACTTCTCAG
>Ga0181516_10001237_pt1 | contig 19954 bp, 17 predicted proteins | sample PEATcosm2014_Bin_25_FD_121104 | JGI IMG/M metagenome (GOLD analysis project Ga0181516, IMG submission 121104) | Peatland microbial communities from MTU Mesocosm Facility, Houghton, MI, USA - PEATcosm2014_Bin01_10_metaG | ecosystem: Environmental > Terrestrial > Soil > Wetlands > Peat | place... | reverse complement strand
GTGCAGGTATCGGTGCCCGGGCGGCAGACCGTGACCGAAGTGGTCGGAGTGTTGAAGGACGAACTGGCGTTGGTGGGGCCCGGTCCGACGATCAGCGACACGACATTGGCGCCGCCGCCAGAGAAGTTGTGTCCGCTGCTCGATGAGGTGCTGCCCGACGAGCCGCTCGAACCGGATGAGCCGCTGCCGCTCGGAGCGGTGAAGCTGCTGCCCGAGCCGCCGCAGGCTGCCAGGCCGAGTGCCGCCAGCGGCACCATCCAGAGAAGTCGTCGCAGGATAAGCACACCTCTCATGGCAGGCTCGACACGTCGAGGCCAGCCGGCACCAGGCTGGGTACGTAGGCCCGGCCCTGAAATGCACGCGCATTGCCGGCGGCCAGGTAGACGAAATCCGGCTGCACGATCGCCACCTGACGATGGGCGCCGGGCCGGGTCTGTGCGGCCTCTGCGGCGCGCAGCGGCTCGAAGTAGCTGCCAAACAGCTGCCGCAGATCGGGCGGCAAACGAGCCTGCCAGCTCACCGCAAACACCTTGCCCGAGCGTGACAGGTACTCGTGCACCGTGCCGCCCGCGCTGCTCGTGATGTCGTGCCGCTCGTATTGCAGCAGCGAGGTGCGGACCCACTGACCGCCGAGCCGGGTGCTGTCGAGGCGGATCGAATTCTCATCCCCACCCAATCCGGCTGAGCTCGAGGCACTGAAGCTGGTGACGGCGAGCGCCAGCAGGGTCAGGACCACGGGATGCGCACGGTGATTTTTACGATTCATGGGTGACGTCATCACTCCCTTAAGGATGCTTGGGTCCTAGACTGCCAGAAGTTCCCCGACTTAGCCGAGACTCGGCTCACCTCCCGAAGGTTCCATTCCCAGGCAATGAGAGCGGATACTGGAACCATGTCATCGGGCTGGCGCCGCTGCCTGCAGCTGGTTAACGAGCTTGCGCACCTGCCGCAGTCACTGCGCGGCGGGCCAGGCTACCACGGGCCCGCCTCGGATCATTTCGACGGCCGGCGCTTCTTCAACCCCGGCGCCGCGGCCGGTCGCCCGTTCAGCGATTTCCTGCGCTGGCAGTTCACACGGCGCGCCGTGGCGTGGCCCCGCCAGGTCGTGTACGCGCACCAACCGACGGCATCGACCAGTATCGCGCCAGAGGAGATGGTGCTGACCTTCATCAATCACGTCACCTTCCTGATCCAGCTGCCCGAGCTCAGCCTGTTGACTGATCCCGTCTTTTCCGAGCGCGCCAGCCCGGTGCAATGGGCGGGTCCGCGGCGGGTGCATGCGCCGGGACTTGCATTCGAGCAGCTGCCGCCGATCGATCTGGTGTTCGTCAGTCACAATCATTACGACCACATGGATCTGCCGGCGCTCAAGCTGCTGGCTGCCCGGCACGCACCGCTGTTCCTGACCGGACTCGGTAATGGCGCTTTCCTGCGGCAGCAGGGCATCACGCCCGTGGTGGAGCTCGACTGGTGGGAGGAGACCTCGTTGCGCGGGGTGCAACTGGCGTTCACACCGGCACAGCACTGGTCCTCGCGCGGGCCGGGCGGCCGGAATCACACGCTCTGGGGTGGCCTGTGGCTGACGACGCCGCGGCGGTCCCTGTATTTTGCCGGCGATACGGGCTATTCGCCCTGGTTCGCCGAACTGCGCCGGCGCCACGGCTCACCGGAACTCGCGCTGCTGCCGATCGGCGCCTACGAGCCGCGCTGGTTCATGTGCGGCCAACACATGAACCCGGATGATGCGGTGCGCGCGCACCTGGACCTCGGTGCGAAGGCCAGTATCGGCATGCACTTCGGCTGTTTTCAGCTCACCGATGAGGCGATCGACGAACCGGTTCGAGCGCTGGAACGCGCGCTGCGCGAGCGCGGTGTCGATGCCGGCGCGTTCCACGCACCGCAGCCCGGCGAGATGCTGCGCTGGCGCCCATGAGGGAAGATCGCCGATGATCAAGGCTCACCCAGCTGCGCAGGCACTGTGATGTCGACTGGCGCTGTCCCGGGTGCTGCTGTCGCGCCGGCCGTGCCCAGGTTGCTGTTCGCGGTCATCAGCGCCATCTATTTCATGATCTCGGCGGCCACGTTCAGCTCGCTCGGCATCGTGCTGCCGTACATGATCAGCGAGTTGTCCTGGAGCTGGTCGCAGGCCGGCATCGGGTTCTCGCTGCTGGCGCTGATGGTGGGCCTGGCCAGCGCATTGCCGGCCTGGACGATCCGCCGGTTCGGCACCGCGGCCACCTATGGACTCGGCGGTGCCGTCATGGTCGTCGGGTTCGCCCTGCTGGCGCTGACCACCGGTATCTACGGCTATCTGCTCGCCGCGGCGCTGCTGGGACTGGGCTTCGCGCCGTGTGCGGTGGTCCCGGCCGTACATCTGCTCAACGGCTGGATGCCGGAGCGACGCTCCGCCTTCATCGGCGCCTATATGACCATCGGTGGCCTGGGCGCAGTCGCCGGCCCGCTGGCGGCCAATGGGTTCATGCTCGCAACGCACTCCTGGCGGCTGTACTGGTGGGCGATGGCCGCGGTGATGCTTGCGCTGACGCTGCTGGCGCTGGCGTTCGTCAAAAGCCCGCCGGGCGATGTCACTGGTGCGCAACGACACGCCTCACGCGCGGGCGCGGGCGCGGGCGCCGAGCGTGACACCCGGAACTGGCGCTTTCGCGACGCCGTCCGCACGCCGCAGTACTGGGTGATATCACTGTCGATGACCGCGACGCTGCTGTGCGTGTTGACCACCAACAGCTGTGCGCCCGCGCATCTGAGCGCGCTCGGCATTTCAGTCAGCGTGGCCGCCGGCGTACTCAGTACCAACGGGGCCGTCAGTGCGCTGTCGCGCTACCTGGGCGGCGCGCTCGCCACCCGGATCGATCCCAAGTGGCTGCTGGTGGCGGGACTCATCGGCGAGGGCATCAGTATGGCTGCACTGTCGGTGGCGGGGAATCGATTCGCACTCGGCGTGTTTGCGGTGGCCGAAGGGTTCGGCTTCGGCATGTGCCTGCTGGCCACCGCGTTACTGCTGGTCAATTACTTTGGGTCTGCGGAGAACCCGGAAATCTACGGTACGTTCAATCTGATCACCACCCTGGCGATGGTCGGCCCCTATGCAGCGGGCCTGGTCAAGGATCTGTTCGGGGGATTCGGCGCGCTGTTTCAGGGCTACGCGGTCGGCATGCTGCTGATCGTGGCCGTGGCGGCGGCGATGCGTCCGCCGCGTCCCGCCACACACTGACACTCGCAGCTTGCAGAATCGAGGCCAACCCTCATATGCTTCTGCTGGCGGCGCGGCTTTTGCGCCGCGAGTGTTCTCGGGGCGGAGTGAAAGTCTCCACCGGCGGTAAGGGCGAGTGATCGCCCGAGCCCGCGAGCGCTCGGCTGGCCCCAAGTCAGTTGAGCGCAGATCTGGTGAGATTCCAGAGCCGACGGTAGGGAATCCTTAAGCGGGGTTCCCTGAAAGTCCGGATGAAAGAGAACAGCAGACGGCTGGCGCCGTCGCGGACCGTAGCGGGTGTTTCCGACTGCCGAGCGTGCATCGCGCTCGCGGCCGATCGCCTGCTTGCCGCGACGTGCGAGTCGTTGTGCGAGTCGTTGTGCGCCCCGAAGCCGTTTGTTTTCGGAGGCGCATGTGAATCGACTCTCACGGCTGGGTGTCCCGCTGTTACTCAATCTCGCTGCGGCAGCGACGCCCGCTACCGAATCCGTCTCCGCAGGCGATGATGCGGTTGCGCCGCCGGGACTCGCCGAGATCATCGTCACCGCCGAGCGGCGCGAAACCGATATCCAGAAGACCCCGCTCGCGATCAGCTCGGTGTCGGCGCAGTCGCTCGATCAATCATTCGTCAACGACATCACGGCCTTGAACGGCACGGTTCCGAGCCTCGAGACGACCAAAACCTCGGGCTTCGAAAATATCGTCACCATACGCGGCGTGGGTTCGGAGACGCCGGAAGAAGCGCCTACCACCGTTCCCGGCGTGTCGCTGTTCATCGATGGCGTCTACATCTCCAACACCGTGTCGCTCGATCAGACACTGTTCGACGTCGATCGTGTCGAGGTGCTGCGCGGCCCGCAGGGAGCACTCTACGGCCAGAGCTCCACCGGCGGCAGCATCAATATCGTCACCCGGCAGCCGCAGCTCGATCAGTTCAGCGGCTACGGTGACTTCAGCATCGGCAACTATCGGCTGACGCGCGAGCGCGCCGATCTCAACATTCCAATGGGCGACACGCTGGCGCTGCGCATCTCCGGCCAGCGCTACGATCATCAGGGCTTCACCAACGATACGGCGATTCCAGGCTTTCGTGAGGATGATGCGCACGACACCGGCGCCAAGGCGGCGCTGCTATGGCACCCGATCGATGACTTCACGGCCACCGTCACCGGACAGTGGTATCACGCCGGCAATCATGGCGCGGCGCAGAAGAACATCAACGACCCCGATCCGGATCCCTGGTCGATCGATCAGGACTATCCGTCGAACTTCGAGCTCACCACCGCGCTGTATCACCTCAACCTGCAATACGATCTGCCGCTGTTCTCGATCAAATCGGTGACGGCTTCGCAGTATCTGCAGAACCTGCAGCAGGAGGACAGCTCCCGCAGCGCGTTCGACCTGATTGATTCTTACGACGATGTCGCGGCATGGAATACCACGTTGCACAACTGGTCGCAGGAGCTGGACCTGCTATCCCGGCCCGGCTCGGTGCTGGACTGGATCGTCGGCGGCTTCTTCCTGCGCCAGACCAGCGAGCAGTTCGTGGCGGAATTCGAGGGCAAGACGGCGAATCCGGACGTGACGGTGCGGCCCGATATCGAGAGCGTGCCACCGCCGAACCTGGCGTACGGCAACGACTCCCAGGTGCTGCGCAAGTCGTACTCGCTGTTTGGCCAGGCCACCTACCACGCGAGCTCGCGCCTGCGCCTGACGGCGGGGCTGCGCTTCAATGAAGACACCTACGCCCAGAACAGTTACAACTTTTCCGCGTTTGCGATCAGCACGGTCGACCACAGCACGCTCAATCGCGTGCCGACCTACCGGGGCGAGGCCGATTTCGACCTGACCCCCGACAATCTGGTCTACGGCAGCGTCGCGCGCGGTTACAAGCCCGGCGGGGTCAACGGCTTCTACGGCCAGGCGGTGGTGCCGTCGATCTTCGAGCCGGAAACCAACACCGCATTCGAGATCGGCTCGAAGAATTTCCTGCTCGACCGGTCGCTGCGGCTGAATGTCGATGGCTTCTACTACATCTACCGGGGCATGCAGTACATCGAGGCCGATCCGGTGCCCTTCGACGCCGGCATTGCAAACATCCCCCTGGTGCATGTCTACGGCGCCGAGGGGGAGCTGTCGTATCTGACGCTGGACCAGCGCCTGCATCTCAACGCCAACGCGGCGGTGGAGGACGGCAGCGTGGGGGCCGGCTTCCGGAGCATCGATTCGACGGTCACCCAGACAATCGAGAACGAACCCTTCCCACCGTGCGAATATGGTGGCGGCTACAACCCCGCCTGCCGGGCCCTGGTGATTGCAGCGGCACGCGATATCGGCGGCAATGTGCCGCCGGCCATGCCGAGATTCTCAGGCTCGATCAACGCGGCCTATGACTTCGAGATTCCACGCGGCACGCTGACGCCGCGGGCGCAGTTCATCTACCGCGGCTACGAATGGGCGCGCATCTTCAACGAGCCGGCGCTCGACCACGTGCCCGCGTACGGCATCGTCAATTTAAGCGTGCGCTATGCACTCGCAGGTTCCGGCCTGACGCTGCAACTGGCCGGCACCAACCTCGCCAATCGCGCCGGGGTCAATTCCCGCTACACCGATCCCTTCGGCACCGGACAGACCAGCCAGCAGTTCATCGCGCCCCGGCAGGTGGTGTTCACGATCGGCTACGGGTTCTAAAGCTCACGCGTCGAGGGTCAGGTCGGCCGCGATCGCCCTCTGGCGGTCCTGCTCGAGGTCCATCGAGCGGCAGGCCAGCACGTAGACGCCGGCGGCGACCGGCAGGCCCACCAGCATGGCGATATCGGCCCCGCCGAGCGCGCGCGCCACCGGTCCCTGGAAGAATTCGCCGATGCTGAAGAACGGGATCATGGCGACGAAGCCGACGCCGTAGGCCAGCAGGCCGCGCCAGTTCCAGCGGCCGTACATGCCGCGGGGATTGAAGATCTCGGAGATCGAATAGTGGCACTTGCGGACCCAGTAGAAGTCCACCAGGTTGATGGCGGTCCAGGGCGTGAACAGGTACAGCAGCAACGACAGGAAATCCCCAAAGCGGTTGATGAAATCGCCCGAGGACATCAGCGCCAGCGCGGTGGAGGCGACGGTTGCGGCCACGACGCTCGCCAGTCGCTTGCCGGTCGTGCAGCGCAGTGGCCGGAGCGTATCGGCGACGCTCAGCAGAGTCAGCGAGGCGCCGTAGAAATTGAGCGCGGAAATCGTCACCAGCCCCAGCAGCGATCCGATCAGCACGATGTCGCCGAGCCCATGCACGACGCCGTCGGCGGCGGCCTGCATCGCCGCCGCCACGTCCCGCTTCGGAAACGCCGCCGCCGCCACTGTACCGACCAGCATCATCCAGGTGCCGCCGATGAACGCGCCCAGGTAGGTCCACCAGAACGATTCGCGGGTACCGACATCGCGCGGCAGGTAACGGGAATAGTCGGAGACGTAGATCGACCAGCTGAGCTGGTAGGACGCGGCCGCGAACAGCTGCGCCAGGAACGGAACCGGGCGGAAGTCGCTGAAGCGGAACTGCGCCGCCGGAAACTTCAGCGTGAACAGCGCACCCACCGAAAAAACGGTCAGGATCGCGATCATCAGGTACGCGAAGCCGCGCTGGGCGAGATGAATCTTGTCGTAGCCCACGGCGGCGAGGCTTGCGGCAGCCAGTGAGAACACCGCGATCGCAGTGACGGAATCGGTCGCAATGGCCGGTGAGAGCTGGTGCAGCGCCTGGGCGCACAGCACGTCATTGAAGGCATTGAAGCCGATGAAGGCGATCAATGCCACCACCCACACGAGCAGCGCGCCGGCGTAGCCGAACTGCGGCCGCGACTGGATCATCTGCGGTAACCCGAGCTGCGGCCCCTGGGTCGAATGGAAGGCCATGAAGAACGTGCCGAGGGCGCAACCGAGGATCACCGCCAGCGCGCTCCACAGCAGGTTGCCGCCGAGCGCCACGCCGAGTACGCCCACTGCCAGTGTCGCCAGGTGCGCGTCGCCCGAGAACCACACCGGCCAGAGATGCCAGACCTTGCCGTGTCGCTCGGCCAGGGGCACGTAGTCGATGGAGCGCTTCTCGATGAGTGTGCCCAGATCCCTCTCCGGCGGTTCGCTCACCGCTCTGCTCTGTTATATTATTACGACGACATTATAAAAGCGACTCGGGGCTGCGTATGAGGCAGGTCAGGACACTCGGTCTACTGGGCACCGGCGTCATCGGCGGCGGCTGGGCTGCGCGCGCGCTGCACTTCGGTATCGATGTCATCGCCAGCGACGTCAAGCCGGAAATGGAGGCCTGGATCCGCGGCGCGGTCGAGAACGCGGCCGGTGCGCTGTCGCGGCTGACCATGGCGCCGTTGCCGCCGCCGGGGACTTTGAGCTTCACGACCGACCTCGCCGCAATGGCGCGGCGGGCGGATTTCATCCAGGAGAACATTCCCGAGCAGCTCGAGCTCAAGCAGCGCGTGCTGGCGGAGGCGAGCCGCCACGCTCCCGCGGACGTGCTGATTGCCTCGAGCACCTCCGGCCTGATGCCCTCGGACCTGCAGCGGGACATGCAGGCGCCGGAGCGCCTGCTGGTCGGTCATCCCTTCAACCCGGTGTATCTGCTGCCGCTGGTGGAGCTGGTCGGAGGTGCGCAGACTGCGGGCGCGAGCCTCGATGCGGCGGCGCAGTTCTATCGCTACATCGGCATGCATCCGCTGCGGGTGCGACGTGAAGTGCCGGGCCACCTGACCGATCGGCTGCAGGAGGCGCTGTGGCGTGAAATCCTGCACCTGGTGAACGACGGCATCGCCACCACCGGCGAGCTCGATGAGTCGATCGTCTACGGCCCGGGGCTGCGCTGGGCGGCCATGGGCACCAACCTGATCTACCACCTGGCCGGCGGCGAAACCGGCATGCGGCACATGCTGCGCCAGTTCGGCCCGTGCCTGAAGTGGCCGTGGACGCATCTGGAGGCGCCCGAATTGACCGAGGCGCTGATCGATCGCATGGTCGAGGGCACGCAGGCTCAGGCAGGCGGCCGCTCGATTCGCGAGCTCGAACGTCTGCGCGATGACTGCCTGGTGGCCATTCAACAGGTGCTGCGGCAGTTCGATATCGGTGCCGGTTCGACGCTGCGGGCACTGGAGACCCGACTCTATGCGGACAGCGCCAGCGCCGCCGGGGAGGGGCTGGCCGCCGGCCGCGGACAGCCCGCGCGCGTGCTGGATTTCGAGGTGCGTCCCGAGTGGGTCGACTACAACGGGCACATGACCGATTCGCGCTACCTGCAGGTGTTCGGTGACGCGACCGACGCCCTGTGGCGCGCCGTGGGCATCGATGAGGCCTACCGCCGCACCGGCCACTCCTTTTATACGGTCGAATCGCACGTCACGCACCAGGCCGAGGCCAGGGCGATGGAGCCGTCGTACGTGACCGTGCAGGTGCTCAGCGTCGATGACAAGCGGGTGCATCTGTTCCACAGCCTGCATCGCCGTGCCGACGGTGTGCAGCTCGCCACCGGCGAGGCGCTGTACCTGCACGTCTCGACGCAGGCCGGCCGGGCGGCATCGATGCCGCCCGCCCTGCGTGCCAGGCTCGACGATTGGTACAGCGCGCACCGGGGATTGCCGATGCCGCCGCAGGCGCGCCGCCACGTCGGCATGGCGCGGCCCTAAGCTTTAGGCGGCAGAGCGCTGTCGTGCCGAAGATCGTCGATCACCAGCAGCGTCGGGACGAGATCGCCCTGGTGGCGTGTCGTGTCGTAGCCGAGTTCGGCTTCGAACAGGCGACCATCGTCCGCATCGCGCGCGAGGCGGGATACACGACCGGCATGGTGGCGCACTATTTCGACACCAAGCAGGACATCATCATCGCAGCGCTGCGGCTGATACTGCAGCGCATCGACTCACGGCTGACGATTCCCGCCTCGGCTCAGCGGCCGGAACTGCTGCAGGTGTTGAGCGAGGCGCTGCCGATCGACGCGCAGCGCTACACCGAGTGCGCATTCTGGGCGGCGTTCTGGGGCCAGGTGTCGGCCGACCGGAAGCTCAGGCGCGTCAACGCCTGGGTGCACCGCGAATACATGCGGCTGTTCGAGCGCTGCGTGGCGCAGGGGTGGCCCGAGTGGACGCGCTGGTCAGCCGCCACCCGCGAGCAGGTGCTGCGCTCGATCGTGACATTCATCAACGGACTCACGGCCAGCGCCGTTGTGAGCCGAAGCGATTGGCCGGCGGAGCGGCAGGTCGGGCAGCTCGCGCTGCAGCTCACGCTGCTGCGGGCCTGGGCAAGGCGGGCGGGGAGGTAGGCCATGGATTTCTCATTGACCGAAGAACAGCAGATGATCGTCGCCAGCACGCGCGATTTCGTGCAGCAGGAACTCTATCCGCATGAGCAGGAGATCGAGCGCACCGGCGTGCTGCCCGATGAGCTGCTGCACGCGCTCAAGGCCAAGGCGATCGCGGCCGGACTGTATGCGGCCAATATGCCGGCCGAGGTCGGAGGCGCGGGGCTCGATGGGGTGAGCTGGGTGCTGTACGAGAAGGAGCTCGGACGCACCAGCTACATACTCCACTACGGCTGCGTCGGGCGACCGTCGAACATCCTGCTGGCCTGTGAAGGCGAGCAGCGCGAGCGCTACCTGCTGCCCACCGTCCGCGGCGAGCGGGTCGAGTGTCTGGCAATGAGCGAGCCGCAGGCCGGCTCCGACCTGCGCAGCATGCGCACCACGGCGGTGGCGCGGGACGGAGACTTCATCATCAATGGAACCAAGCATTTCATCAGTCACGTCGATCACGCCGACTACGTGATCCTGTTTGCGGTCACCGGCGAGGAGCAGACCGCGCGCGGCAAGCGACGGCTGATGACCGCCTTCCTGATCGACAAGGGCACTCCCGGCTTCGAGGTGCTGCCCGGCTACCGCAACGTCTCGCATCGCGGCTACACCAACAGCATCCTGCACTTCAACGACTGCCGCGTACCCGGCAGCGCCGTGCTCGGCGAAGTCGACCAGGGCTTCGAGGTGGCGAACACCTGGCTCGGTTCCACGCGGCTGCAGGTGGCCGCGACCTGTCTCGGACGCGCCGAGCGCGCGCTCGAACTCGCCAAGCAGTGGGCCGTGGACCGCTCGCAGTTCGGGCAGCAGATCGGCAAATTCCAGGGCGTGGCCTTCAAGCTGGCCGACATGGCAGTCGAGCTGCGGGCCGCGGAGCTGCTGACGCTCGAAGCGGCCTGGAAGCTCGAACGCAAGATCGCCACCGACATGGACATGGCGATCGCCAAGCTCAAGGCGACCGAGATGCTCGCCATGGTGGCCGATGAGGCGCTGCAGATTCACGGCGGCATGGGGCTGATGAGCGAGCTGCCGCTCGAACGCATCTGGCGTGACGCGCGGATCGAGCGCATCTGGGATGGCACCAGCGAGGTGCAGCGACACATCATTTCACGCGCGCTGCTGCGGCCCCTGGGAGGGTAGTCGGCGGGTTACTTACCCTGCCAGACCGGTTTGCGCTTCTCGGCGAAGGCGCGCGCGCCTTCCTTGAGGTCCTCCGATCGCAGCACGGCCTGAACCCGGCTCAGGCTGTCGTGCAGCTCGAAAGCCTCGTGCTCACCCACCATCTCACTGTGTCGCAGCAGCTGTTTGATGGCGGGGAACAGCAGCGGCGGCCCATTGACGAGCTGCTGCGCAATCTCTCGCGCCCTGGCGAGCGCGCCGCCCTTCGGGACGATATGGTTGGCGAGCCCCCAGTGCTTGGCCTCCGCCGCGTCCATGAAGCGGCCCGTCATCAGGAATTCCACGGCGACGTGATACGGAATGCGCCGCCGCAGCTTGATGGTGCCGGCATCGGCGAGTACGCCGACGTTGATCTCGGGCAGCCCGAAGCTGGCGTGCTCCTCCATGACGATGATGTCGGTACCGAGTACGAGTTCGAAGCCGCCGCCGCAGGCGATGCCGTTGACGGCCGCGATGATCGGCTTGTCGAGATTGCGCGGATAGTTCAGTCCGCCGAAGCCGCCGGGCCCCCAGTCCTCGTCCGAGCGCTCGCCGCTGCTGGCGGCCTTCAGATCCCAGCCGGCGCAGAAGAAGCGCTCACCGGCACCGGTGATGATGGCCACGCGCAGCGCCGGATCGTCGCGAAACTGGCCGATCACCTCGTTCAGCCTGCGGCTGGTCGGCAGATCGATTGCATTGGCCTTCGGCCGGTCGAGCGTTATTTCGAGGATCGCCCCATTGGCGACCAGGTTAACTGCGTGCGACATGTCAGTACTCCTTGGCCAGACGGACCAGCGCGTCGACGGCGATGGCGCCGCGACCCACGGGCCGTACGATAACGGGATTGAGATCCAGCTCGAGCAGGCGGTCGAGTTGCGATTCGGCGTAGCGAGTGCACGCCAGCGCCACCTCGATCAGCGCCTGAATATCCGCCGCCGGCTTGCCGCGATAACCCGCCAGCAGGCGGGCGACCCCCAGGCGCGCGAGCCCGCGTTGAATGCTGGCGGCTGTGAAGGGCGGCAACAGCGCGACGCTGTCGCGCAGCAGCTCGGTCAGGGTGCCCCCGGCACCCAGCACCAGCAGCTGCCCGAATTGCGCATCGACGGTGATGCCGACCAGTATCTCGGCGACGCCGTCGGTCACCATCTGCTCCACCAGCAGCGAATCCGACAGCCTGCGCAGTCGCGCCGCGCCCGCGGCTGCCTCGGCGGCGGTGCGCACGTTGAGAATCACGCCGCCGAGATCGGATTTGTGCTGCAGCGTGCTCCCGGTGGCCTTCAGTACCACCGGATAGCCGATGGCATCGGCGGCTTCGATGACCTGTGCCGGATCGACTACGCGCCGCTGCGGGATGGGCACTCCGAATCCCGCCACCGCCGCCTTGGCTTCGTGCTCGGCCAGCATCATGCCGCCTTCGGACGGGCCACCCTTGGCCAGCGGTCGGGCGGGCTTGCGCAGCTCGACGCGCTCGCCGCGCGCCCAGGTCTCGCCGACCGCGGCGGCGAGATCGAGTGCTTCCAGGGCTTCGCGCTGGCCCTGCAACGGCACCACGCCGCCGGCCAGGCACTGTTCACGGATCGAGCTCGCCATGGACTCCGGCAGCGATGAGATGACCGCGCATCGGCTGGAGGACTGCGGCGCAGCTGCAATGAATTCTTCGATGGCGGCCAGGTAGCTGGAGGGATCCGCCTGGTCGGCCGGCGGCGAGTCGACCATGAAGCCGACGGCATCGTAGCCGGCCTGCTGCGCCGCGCTGAACACCGATCGCAGCCCGGGGCGATCGAACCAGAGATGGGTGTGGAAGTCGAACGGGTTGGCAATCCGCACGCGCGCTCCGAGGATCTCTGCCAGGCGTTCACTCGACGCGGCGGGAATCGGAGCAAACTCGAGGCCGAGATGGCGCGAGACATCAGCGGTCATCGCCATGTCGCCACCCGATGCGCCCATGATCAGAACGCGGTGCCCGGCCAGCGGACCGCCGAGGTGCAGCAGCTTCAGCGTCTCACACAGCGTCGCCAGGGTCTCACAGCGCGCAATGCCGGCGTCACGGCAGTAAGCGTCGAAGGCAACATCGGCCCCGGCCAGCGCGCCGGTATGACTGCGCGCGGTGCGCGCCGCCATTTCGGTGCGTCCAGCCTTGATCAATGCGATCGGCCTGCGCGCCGCACGGGCGCGCTCGACCGCGAGTGCGAAGCGATCGACGTCGCGGATGCCCTCGATGTAGAGACCGAACGCCGACACGCGCGGATCGTCCGACAGCAGCTCGATCATGTCCTCGAGCGCGAGGCAAGTCTGGTTACCCACCGTGATGACATACCCGATCGGCAGCGAACGGTGATTGAACAGCAGGTCCAGTGCGATCGTGCCGCTCTGGCAGATCAGCGCCACGCCGCGCTCGCGCCGGCGTCCGAGCAGCTGGTCCGGCCACAGCGCGGCGCCCTCGAAGAAGTTGATGAAGCCGTAACAGTTGGGACCGAAGAACGGCAGCTCACCGGCGCTGCTGCAGAGCTGCTCGGTGAGCGCGTTCCCTTCCGGGGTGCCGGTCTCGGAGAAACCGGCGGCGAAGCAGACGAAGCCGCCCGCCCCGCGGCGCGCCAGCGCGGCGGCGATCGCCGGCGCCTCGTGGCAGGGGGCTGCCAGGAAGGTCGCGTCCGGTGCGTCCGGCAGTTCGTCGACCGAGCGGAAGTAATGCGTCTCGCTGCTCGAAGGACGCGTCGGATGCACGCGCCAGAGCGGTCCGTCGTAGCCGATGGCGCGACTGGCCGCGGCGACCGCATCCGCCCAGACCCCGCCGATCAGCGCAATGCTGCGCGGTGCGAGCAGGCGCCTGATCCGATCCATGCGTGCAGGGGAGTCCGCCATCAGCGCTGCGGCAGCTGCATATGCCGCGAGCCGAAGCGCCCCGGTGGCAGCGATGCCGTGGCCTGCTCCAGCGCCGCGATCGCCGTGGCGATTTCGGCCGTGAACGGCTCACTGGCTACCGTGGGCGCCTGTCGCACGTGCAGCAGCATGACCTCGGCCGCTGCCGCCGGTTCGGGATCGGCATCGGTGAGCAGGTCGAAGGCGGCGTGAATGCGCTTGCGGTCACTGCCGATGATGCGCACCTGGGCGCTGACCGTGGCGCCGGACTTGATTTCCCGCAGGTAATGCATGTGCATCTCAAGCGTATAGAGCGTGCAGCCGGTGCGCGTGCGGTAGGCGCCATCGAGCCCCACGCGCTCCATCAGCGCATCGATACCGTGGCTCACGATCAGGCCATAGTACGCGTCGCGCAGATGACCGTTGTAGTCGATCCAGTCCGCCGCTATTCCGGTCCGATGAACCGTTACCCCCGCCACGATGCAGTCCGCTGCAGGCCGCTCAGTGGATCTGCAGTCGCTCTCGCGCCTGGGCGGCAGGAATCACGCGCGCCCCCATCGCCTCGATGATCGTGCGTGCGCGCTCCACCAGTTGCGCATTACTGGCGTACACGCCGCGGCTGAGGTACAGATTGTCTTCCAGCCCGACGCGCACGTTGCCGCCGAGCAGGATCGATTGCGCCACCCACGGCATCTGCATGCGGCTGATCGCGAACGAGCTCCAGACGCTGTTGGGGGGCAGGGAGTTGACCATGGCCAGCAGGTGCCCGACATCCGCCGGCACACCGTAGGGGATCCCGGTGCAGAGCTGAATCATTGCCGGATCCGGGATCAGGCCTTCCTTGACCAGCTGCTTGACGAACCACAGATTGCCGGTATCGAACACCTCGAGCTCGGCCTTGACCTTCAGGTCGCGCAGCAGCGCGGCGCCCTGGCGCAGGTAGTTCGGCGTGGAGACATAGGCGCGGTTGCCGTCACCGAAGTTCAGGCTGCCGCAGTCGAGCGTGGCTATGTCGGGGCGATAGAGCCCCTCCTGGCACAGATCGATCACGTGCCGCATCCGGTCTTCCTGGCTCACGAAATCGCTCCCGGGCGCCGGCGTATCCTTGAGGCCGTGGTCGCCAACGCAGATGTAGCCGCCCATGCCGCAGGTCAGGTTGACGATCACGTCAGTCTTGCTCTCGCGAATGCGCTTGACCACGGCCCGATAGTGGCGCGTCTCCATGCTGAAGGCACCGGTCTCGGGCTCGCGCACGTGGATATGAACGATGGCCGCGCCAGCCTGGGCGGCGGCGATCGCCGAGTCGGCGATCTGCTCCGGCGTGACCGCGCAATGCGGGCTCTTGGTGACCTTGGTATCGTCGCCGGTGACGGCGCAGGTGATCATGACCTCAGGATTCATGGGAGCTCCTCGAAGCGGTGCGCAGGCGCTTGCCGTTTGATATTATAGCGTCAATAATATATTACTACAGCCGCGCAGAAGGCTCCAGAGTGCCCGCGCACCAAACCGAAAGCAGCTCCTTAATCCTCACGGCACTTCTGCTGCTGGCCGGGGTGCTCAGCGGCTGCGGCAGCCACGGCGGGGGAAACGGCGGCGCCGGCGACGCTCGCACCGCTGCGGCAGAGCCGAAGGTGCTCTACATCTACAACTGGGCCGACTATATCGGCCGTAACACGATCGCCGAATTCGAGCGCACCACGGGCATCAAGGTGGTTTATGACACCTATGATTCGGACGAGACGCTCGAGGCCAAGATGATGGCCGGGGATTCCGGCTACGACGTGGTCAGCACCTCGACCGACTACTTCAGTCGCCAGATCAAGGCCGGCATCTACGCGCCGCTCGACCGCGCACAACTGCCGGACTGGAACAATCTCGATCCCCACGCCCTCGAGGTGCAGGCCTGGGCCGATCCCGGCAATGTGCACTCCATGCCCTACCTGCATGCCATCAACGGCTTCGCCTACAACATCGACATGATCCGCTCGCGCATGCCGGACGCGCCGGTCGACAGTCTCGACATGATCTTCAAGCCGCAGATCGTGGCGCGGTTCGCCGACTGCGGTGTGACACTGCTGGATTCGCCGGAAGACGTGCTGCAACTGGCGCTGAACTATCTGCACCTCGATCCCAACACCACCAGGCCGGAGGATTACAAGGCCGCGGAGCGGCTGATCATGTCGATCCGGCCCTACATCCGCAACTTCGATTCGTCCGAATACATGAACGGGCTCGCTAACCAGGAGACCTGCATCGCCATGTCATGGTCGGCCGATTACGCCGCCTCGCGGGCGCGCGCCGTGGCCGCCGGGATCCAGGTCAATCTCGCCTTTACGGTCCCGAAGGAAGGCGCCAACGAATCCTTCAACGCGCTGCTGATACCGACCGGCGCGCCGCATCCGCACGCGGCGCATCGCTTTCTGAATTTCATCCTGCAGCCGCGGGTAATTGCAGCGATCACCAACGAGATTCATTATGGCAACGACAATCGCGCCGCCGCCGCGTTCGTCGATCCTGGCATCCTGAATGACCCGACCATCTATCCGACGCCGGAGATCGAGCGGCGCCTGTACCAGTCAACGGAGGTCAATCCCGCGACCGAGCGCATCCGCACCCGCACCTGGACGCGGATCAAGACCGCGCACTGAAGGGTCCGCTCAGATCCCGACGTACCAGGCCCAGCCGTTCTGCAGCGAGCCGATCTTGCCGAGATCGTCGAACTCATTCGTGACCACGATCCGATCGAGGAATTTGACGCTCTTGTAGCCGAGCTGAGTCTCGACCCGCATGCGCAGCGGAGCGCCGTGCGCCAGCGGCAGGTCGCGCCCATTCATCCCATAGGCGAGGATCGTTTGAGGATGAAGCGCATCCAGCATGTCGATGCCCTCGGCGTTGTCGTCGTAGGCATAGTAGTTCACGAACCGGGCTGACGGCTGAATACCCACGGATTCGAGCACGTTGCGGAGCGGTACGCCGGTCCACTCGGCAATCGCGGACCAGCCCTCCTCGCAGGTGTGTTTGGTGATCTGTGTCCGCGCCGGCATGCGCTTCAGGTCGGCGAGCGAGAAGCTCGTGGGCCGCGCGACTCGCCCCTCGACGCGCAGGCGCCAGTCTGCGAAATCGCCCGCCCGCAACCGGTCATAGAGCAGCCCTCGATCTGCATTGAAGCCCGGCTGCTGCGAGTCGCCGGGATTGGTGTTGCCGACCGCCGGACTGGAGGAGATCTCCCGGTGTGCGTACTCGCGTGCAAGGGACTGCGCCGGAAGCAGCGTCCGAAACGCCCGGTAGGTCAGCAGATCCCCCATTCGCAGCACATTGCCATAGGTCGGAGGCAGTTGGTTCGATGAGCAGCCCGCGAGCAGCAGGCCGCCCGTGGAGGCAAGTCCGGCGATGAGTTCTCGACGACTCAGGATGAGACCGTTGGTCTTCATGTCAGCCCCCAAGGATCATCGCCCGCATTTGGCGGCTGAACCCGGTCAGCAAGACCATGGCCACGTGCACGGCCAGAAACAGCACCAGCGCGGCGAATGCGAAGAAATGGATGGTTCGTGCCGACTGCGAGCCGCCGAACAGATCCAGCAGCACGGGATACGCCGCCGTCACCGCCGGTGCCATGGCGAGTCCGGTCACGACGATGAGGGGCAGGGTCAGGAAGACGACACCGAAGTACGCGAGCTTCTGCAGCGGACCGTACGGCGGCCCACCGGCTGCCCGCGGCATCGGCAGGCGGATATGCGCGAGGATGTCCTGCCCCAGCGAGCGCGGCGAGAGCTCACGAGCGCGGGGGATCAGATGGCGGCGCAAGTGCCCGCCGATGAGCCCGGCCGCCAGATAGATGAGTGCGGCTGCGATCATGAACCAGGCCGCCAGAAAGTGCAGGCTGCGCGCCCAGCCGTTCTGGTTGAAGATATCGTACGTTCGGGCCTGACTGACGATCGCGCTCGCTCCCGTGCCCGGGTAGAAGGTCACGGGCGCTGTCCAGCCGCTATGGTGGTAGTTGCGGCTGATCGGGAGTTCAAACAGCGCCGGCGTCAGATCGTTGCCTACCGCGCCCCAGTAGAGCCGAGGATGCGACATCAGGATGATGAACCCGGAGACGGCGAGCGTGAGCACGCTCGCGGCCAATAGCCAATGTGAGAACCTGACCCAGAGAGCGTGGCCCTGGGTTGATCGCTGCAGGGTTGATCGCTGCTGCCCTTCGTCCAGAGTCACAGCCGCCATTGCAATGTCCTCGGAATCGGTTGATCGAAATGCCAGCCGGCCAACTTATTGTATCGCTTGTATCGCGCTATTGGCTCAACTCGGATGGGTGACCAGGGCGAGCGCGAAGCCGTCATACCCTTTCTCCCCCACGGTCTGAATTGCCGTGGCGGACACTCGCGAGTCGGCAGCCAGGGAGTCGACAAATTGGCGCACGCCGCGGGCACCTGGGTCAGAGCCGGCCTCATCAAGCAGATCGCCACCGCGCACCACATTGTCGGCCACGATTAAGGTGCCCGATCGAGTCAGTTTCAGCGCAGCCTCCAGATAGGCGGGGTAGCTCGGCTTGTCGGCATCGATGAACACCAGGTCAAATGGCGGATGACGCTCGCGGAGTAAATCGGACAAAGTGGCGAGCGCCGGTCCGACCCGAACGTCCACATTGGCGCTCAGTTCCGCGCGCTCGATATTTGTGCGGGCCACGGCGGCGTGCTTGGGACTGAGTTCGCAGGTGACCAGCTTGCCGTCCGCGGGTAACCCCCGCGCGAGCCAGATGGTGCTGTACCCACCCAGGGTGCCGAGTTCCAGAATGAAATGCGCCCCCATGGCGCGCGCCAGGAGCATCAGAAGTTTGCCCTGTGTCGGTGTGACCTGGATGTCGGGCAACCCGGCCGCACGACTGGCCGCAAGGGCCGCCTCCAGCGCCGCATCGTTCCCGACAAAGCGATGCGTCAGATACCCATCCACCGCCGACCAGGTTTCTTGTTCCATATTGGTGCCCCCTATGTGGGATTCTACGCTCCTGTGCAAATTGAATTTGCCGGGTAGGCCGCCGGCCGAGTTCGCGTCGCCGGGGACTTCCCGGTAGCCTGTGTCCTCTTCTTGAATGGCGCGCGGCGAGATCGTGACGGTAACGGATTGCAATTCGAGGCGTCGGACTCCTGCATCCCGACTCTCACTGCCGGGTTTTGAGTACCGGCAGATCCAGACGACGGGAGCCAATATCAACGTGGCCACCCGCGGCAAAGGCCCGCCCGTACGGCTGTTGCATGGCTATCCGGAAAACCACCTCATGTGGCGCGATGTCGCACCGCGACTCGCCGAGGAATACTTCGTCGTCTGTGCGGACCTGCGCGGCTACGGTGATAGCAGCAAGCCGGAAGGCGCCCCCGACCACGCCAACTACTCCAAGCGCGTCATGGCACTGGACATGGTTGAAGTGATGGCGGCACTGGGGCATCGGCAGTTTCTGATGGTGGGGCATGATCGCGGTGGCCGGGTTGCCTACCGGCTTGCACTGGACCACCCACAGGCGGCACGGCGCGTGGCGCTGCTCGACATTGTAAGGCTCCGATGGATGCTTCCCTCCCAGGCGCCCCTTGAGGAATACCTGCGAACCTTTGGAACACCGGAGGGTATTCACGCATCGTGTGAGGATTATCGCGCGGGCTTTGACATCGACCTGCCGAATGACCGTGCTGATGCGGCAGCAGGCCGGAAGATCCTCTGCCCGACGCTCATTCTTTGGGGCAAACGCGGCGCGGTCGGCGCCGCATTCCAGCCGCTCGAGACCTGGCGCGACCTGGTGGAGTCACCGACGGGCGAGTCCATCGACTGCGGGCACTTCATTCCGGAGGAAAAGCCCGACGAGACGGTGCACGCGCTGCGCGCCTTCTCAGGAGGAGTCGCCACATGATGCGCGGCTGGCCGGCGGGACTGATTGCTGCATTGTGGCTTCTCTGGGCTATCTATTGGTGTGTCGCCGCCCGCACCGTCAAAACCGTCCGACAGCGAGAGCCGCTGCTCTCCCGGCTCGTCTTTCTGGTGCCGACACTCCTCGGCGCGCTGCTGCTGATCGCCGGCCATCATCAGCGTCTCGGCTGGCTGCAGCTGCGCTGGATCGGTGGCGGCTGGGAGCGCTTTTGGATCGCGGTCGCCCTGATCGTGGCGGGACTCACCTTCAGTGTCTGGGCGCGGGTGAGGCTCGGGCGCAACTGGAGCGGCACGGTGACCGTCAAGGTCGATCACGAGCTCATCCAGACCGGGCCCTATCGTTTTATTCGCCATCCGATCTATACCGGCTTGCTGCTCGCCGTGCTGGGTACGGGGCTCGCCGGCGGCCGTCTCTACGGGGTCGTGGCATTCCTTCTCATCCTGGCCGCACTGCTCTGGAAGCTGCGCCTGGAAGAGCGCTG
>Ga0181516_10001235_pt1 | contig 19960 bp, 24 predicted proteins | sample PEATcosm2014_Bin_25_FD_121104 | JGI IMG/M metagenome (GOLD analysis project Ga0181516, IMG submission 121104) | Peatland microbial communities from MTU Mesocosm Facility, Houghton, MI, USA - PEATcosm2014_Bin01_10_metaG | ecosystem: Environmental > Terrestrial > Soil > Wetlands > Peat | place... | reverse complement strand
TCAGCCGTGCCGTAAGCAGCCTGAAATGAGTGTGGCTTTAGCCACTGAGGGATGGTTTTGGTAGAAAAATGTCCATTTCGTGACCACCGAAAAGGGACTGTATTTGTGGCGGACACCACTAGCAACCAGCTTTTTGAAGATCTCTGCATCACTTGGATTCTTGAAGGGTAGGGGCTTTAAAGCATTTTCGGATTTACTGTAGACTTGCGTGCCCCATCCATTCCGCGTTTTTCTGCGGAATGGGTGGGATACCTGCAAAATTCTGGTCTACACAATTCCCGAAAATGCCTTAGTCCTTACCTAAGCTCTGCAGAATCAACGCGGGCTTTAGCCTGTGAGGGAATGTCTACTTCACAAGAAGGGGGCTTGCAGGAAACCATGAAAGAAATTGGGAAGATCAAGGTTTTATTCGTAGCCGGATTTGGCCCAGTCGTTCGCGATATGGCAGGTGCGAGCAGTCTATACAAAGATCTCTTCAATATTCCTTTCGAGGAGGAGAAAGGTGGCTATCTCCATACCGACGCCCTGGAAGGAGTAAAGATGTTTGCGCTTTGGCCGCTCTCTCAAGCTGCGCAATCCTGTTTTGGCAAAGACACTTGGCCCAACGATATTCCTGTTCCCCAAGCATGGCTTGAGTTCGATGTCGAAAGCGTCGAGGACGCGACCGCGGAGCTTGAAGCGCAGGGCTATCGGCTGCTGATTGCGGCCAAGAAAGAACCCTGGGGCCAGACGGTTACCCGCTTTGTCGGACCTGAAGGGCTACTGGTCGGGATCACTTTCACTCCATGGATGCGGGAATCGATGGACTATGCCACTTGGAAACTGCAACAAGCGAGGAAATCATGCTGATTCTTGTCCTAGGCAAGGGAAAAACCGGCAGCCTGGTTGCCGAGGTTGCGCGCGAACGCGGCCATGGCGTGCGCGCGCTCGATATCACCGAGAACCAGCACGCCTCCGCCCTCACCGCGCCGAGCCTCGCCGGCGTTGACGCGGTCATCGACTTCACAGCCCCCGAGGCGGCAGTGGAAAACATGCGCGCAGTCCTCGCTCTCGGCGCACGCATCGTGGTCGGCACCACCGGCTGGTACGCGCATCTCGACGAGATGAAGGCCCTGGCCCAAAAGCGTGGTGGCGGATTGCTCTACGGCACAAACTTCTCCATCGGCGTGCAAAAGCTCTTCCGCCTCACCGCCGAACTGGCGAGGCTTGAAGGCTACAAGTTCTCGATCGGCGAGACCCACCACGTCTCCAAGCTCGACGCCCCCTCCGGCACAGCGATCACACTCCAACAGATCGTCGAAGCCGCCCAGCCTGGCTCTGACATTGAGATCACCTCCCACCGGGTAGGCGACGCCAAAGGCGAGCACACCGTGACCGCCACCGGCCCCGACGATATCCTCGAGTTGCGCCACAACGCCCACAGCCGCAGAGGCTTCGCCCTAGGCGCCGTCCGCGCTGCCGAGTGGCTGGCGGGCAAATCGGGCGCATGGGACTTTCGGGAGATCTTCGAGCAGTTGTGAATTTGGGTCGAACGAATCCGAAGCTGGCGTATAATCTAGTCAGGTAGTCAGATGGATAGGGAGGGCAATTGCCGATGGCAACGCCTTTGACCCGGAGAGCAAAGCGAGCAATCGGACCTTCCGGAGTCGCCGCCGGCATGGAGCGCTGGAAACTCGAGGACGCCAAGGCCCGGCTGAGCGAGGTTGTGCGCCTGGCTGGAACGAACGGTCCACAATTGGTGACGATCCGCGGCAAGGAGGCAGCCATCATCCTTGCGCCGGAGGAATATCGGCAGCTCCTGCCGAAGCCCAAAGGGCATCAGCCGCTGGTTCGGTTTTTGCAAGGCCTCAGTCTCGACCGTCTGGACCTGACGCGGGAAGACGACACGGGAAGGGATATGGCCTTGTGAACGGCTGGCTGCTGGATACGAATGTGATCGCCGAAGTGAGCGGCGCGAAACCTGACCGTCGGGTGGAGCAGTGGCTCGCTTCTCAACCGGAGCATAAGCTTTTCCTGAGCATTCTCACCATTGCGGAATATCAAAAGGGCATCCATCGCCTGCCGCTGGGAGACAAGCTCCGCCCGCGCCTGCAACAGTCGGTGAACGCGCTGGAAGCACGGTTTGCCGGTCGCGTTCTGTCCGTGTCGGACCAGATTGCGCTGCGCTGGGGAGCAATTAGCGGAGAGGTCAAGCGTGTTACCGGCCACCCGCCTTCGGTGATCGATACGATGCTGGCCGCTACCGCCATCGAGCATAACCTGTACCTGGCAACGCGAAATACTGCACACGTAGTCAACAGCGGAGCCTTCGTCTTCAATCCATGGAGTGACGACCCGGCGCAGTTTCCGGTCTGAGAGGATGCTGCGACGGCCGTCTAGCTGACCGGCAAATCCGGCGCATGGGACTTCCGGGAGATCTTCGAGCAGTTGTAACGCACGGCATGACACAAGCAAGATTTATGGTTGCTTTTCCGGGTCAGGGTCCATCCGCAATGCATCGCGCCGAATACCCCGCTCCACAGAAGCCAGGGTTACTTCGCTGACTTGCTTGTCAGGGGCTTGAACCTTGGTTGGGCGCGTAAGTTATGACGCTGTGTTCTGCCCACACCCCCATTCGTTATAAACTTCATCTGAGATGGAAACTTCAGGTTGCGGTACTGCTATCGTTACGCCTTTCAAGGCGGATGGATCGATCGACGAGCCGGCGCTTCATGCGCTGGTGAACTGGCAGATCGAGTCGGGCATCGACTTTCTGGTGGCCTGCGGGTCAACGGGCGAGGCGGCGACGCTCGACGAAGATGAGTGGCTCGTCGCCGTCCGCATTGTGGTGGAGGCCGCGGCTGGCCGTGTGCCAGTATGGGCCGGCTGCACACACAACTCGACCCGTACGCTGCTGCGCCAGGCTGGCCGGCTACGCCGGATTGACGGCGTCGACGCCGTGCTTTCCGCCAACCCCTATTACAACAAGCCCTCGCAGGAGGGACAGTTCCAGCACTTTCTGGCCCTGGCGCAGGCGGTTGCCCCGCTGCCTGTAACCGTCTACAACGTGCCCGGCCGCACCGCGGCAAACCTCGAGCCCGAGACCGTTCTTCGCCTCGCCGAAGCCGCTCCGAACATCCAGGCCATCAAGGAGGCGAGCGGCAAGCTGCCGCAGATCGCCCAGCTGGTTCACATTCTGCCGTCCGGTTTCAAGATCTTCTCAGGCGACGACAATCTGGCGCTGGCATCGATCGGAGTGGGGGCGCACGGGCTCATCAGCGTAGCCGCCAACGAAATCCCAGCCGAGGCCGGCCGCATGATTCGCGCCGCCCTCAACAACGATTGGGTTGAGGCACGCAACATCGAGCGCAAATACGCGGTGCTGCTCGACGCCAACTTCTGGGAGTCGAATCCTGGGCCGGTGAAGACCGTGCTCAACCTGATGGGCCGCTGCGCAGACCACGTTCGCCTGCCGCTGGTCCCGCCCACCGCTGCAACCCGCGTTCGGCTCGAGCGCCTGGCCGGTGAGCTCGGCCTGCTCCAGCAGGTTCTCGCGCCGGCGAGCGATTCAGTGCGGTCCTGAGCGAGGCTTCGCTCCTGGAGATGCCAACGAAGAAGTTCATGGGCAACGAAGACCGGCCCAATTGGCTTATAATTCGTGGGTTGCATTCAATCGGATGCGAGACGTGTGCTGAGGGCGTCTGCGACCGGGAAGGCTACCATGTTCAAGCCCTTTTTGCTCTTTTCCGCGGTAATCCTGTTTGTGTTCGCTACAACACCCGCTACAGGAGGCATGTCGCAAGCGCCTTCTGCCCCCGCCAGTACGAATCCTGTGAGATCGACAGCCGTGTCGCGGGAAAAGGCGAAAAGCCTATATGCGCGCGACTGCGCGATGTGCCACGGAGACAACGGGGACGGCAAGACCGACATCGCAGCGAGTATGCAGTTGAAACTCGGGGACTGGTCCGACCCCAAGACTCTGGCCTCCAAATCGGACCAGCAGCTTTTCGACGACATCCGCAAGGGCACCAGCGATAAGATGCCTCCCGAGGATGCGAGCCGCGCAAAAGTGGACGAGGTGTGGGGCCTGGTGACCTACATTCGCGCTTTGGCCAAGGCTCAAACCGCGCCAGCGCAGCCCGCCCCGGAGCAATCGGCCCCAGCGCAAACTGCCCCCGAACAGCCCGCTCCAGAACAACCGGCTCCGGCGTCACCTGCACCTCAACAACCGGCACCGGCGCCAACCAACTGAGGCATTTTCACCTCTGGTGAAATGTGATTGCCCACTCTTCGCTTTTTGCGGGGAGTCGGGAGCGATGGAACCCGCTCACTGCGCCGCCGTCAGCCTCACAACCGTGCTCTGGTCCACGCGCGAACCGGCGGGCGGCGACTGCGAGATCACGGCCCCCGGCTTAACCGGAGGCTTAGGCGGCGCGTCTCCGCTTCCGACAGGCGCTACCGGCACATCCACAAAGCTGGGCGGCAAGGCCTTGATGCCCACCCTGGTCAATGCGGCCTGCGCAGTCACCACCGGCCATCCAACCATGTCTGGCATGACAAAGCCGTCGGGCCCTTCGTCGTCTGGCGCGGCAACGAGCAGATTGATGCTTGGGCGGGCTATGCCCTGGGCGTGGCCGGGCGGATCCTGCGCCAGCACCGTTCCTTCCGCCGCCTTGGGGTAGGGCAGCCGGGCGGTCGCGCCCACCTCCAGGCCCACGCGCCGCATGGTGAGCGCCGCCACCCGCTCCTCGCGGCCCACCATATCCGGCACATCCACCTTCTGCGGCCCCAGGCTCTCGGCCACACGCACCAGCCACTCCCGGCGGACCACCGTGCCAGCGGGCGGCAATTGCGTCAGAATGTGCCCTGCCGCCACGTCTCCCGAGTAGTAGCGGTTATCCACGTTCAGGTTCAGCCCCAGCCCCGCGGTCTCGCTGCGCGCATCGGCCACCGTCATTCCCTTTAGCGTCGGCACCTGCACCTCAGCGCCGTGAATGGCAAAATGCATGGTCGTGATGGCCGCCAGCAGCGCCGCCGCCACCAGCAGCATCAGCAGCGAGGCCACCTGAAAGAAATTGACCAACGGACGGCTCGTCATGGCTGGGGCTCTCCTTTCGAACCATTCTAGATGATTGATGAGTGTATACGAAATGTGTATTCTGAGGATGGAAGGACGCGCCGATGAACAGCCGGGAGGTGATTCGCAGGCTCCAACAGGACGGCTGGTTCGAAGTTACGCAATCCGGCAGCCACAAGCAGTTTAAGCATGCGGTCAAGCCGGGCCGGGTAACGGTTGTTTATCCCCAAAAGGATGTTCCTGAAGGAACTCTCAGGAGCATCGAAAAACAGTCCGGCCTCAAGCTCAGGTAAAGGAGCAACCATGGAATACATCGCCTATCTTCACAAAGACAAGCATTCGGACTACGGCGTCAGCTTTCCTGACTTTCCCGGCTGCATCACCGCCGGTTCCACTCTTGAGGAAGCGCGCAGAATGGCTGGAGAAGCTCTCGCGCTACACGTAGCAGGTATGCGCGAGGACGGAGAAGCGATTCCCAAACCCTCTACCCTCGACGATCTGCGAAGCGATCCGGCGATGAAGGGCGCAGTGGCATTCCTGACAGAACTTCGCGAGCCGGAAAAAGTCGTACGCATCAATATCACCGCCCGCAAGAGCCAGATCGCGGAGATTGACCGCCGCGCCCGCGCAAAGGGCCTTACCCGTTCCTCGTACATCGTTCAGAGCGCCTTGAAAGAAAAGGTTGCGTCCCGCTAGCGAGGAACGAAGAGCAAGAGCGACGCGAACGTCAGATACACGACGCAAAGGAAGAAAACAAGCCAGACGCTAAGATCGGAAGCATAGGAAGGGCTGATTTCGCCAGCCCTCAGCCGCTTTCCCATACTTACTCGTGCTTTCACACCAGCGATGGCTGGCAACAAGACGTTAAGCTGTAAGCCGATTGTCCTCGCAAGATCACTTGCCTGCCTTGGCCTGTCCCATACGCGCTTGATAAAGACATGCTCGAAGACAAACATGACAAAAAACAACAGAACTATCAATAAATCGGCGAAGGCAAAAACGCGCTTGTATTTGGTTGGATTTAATTGGGTGGAATCGTCCGTCTGCATCGATCTTACCTCCAGGTGCCATTTCAAAGAGTCCGCGAGTTAGCAGCAAGTATCAATCGCATCGCTTTTCGCTTTTATCTCAAGTTATCCGTCACCGGCTCAGGATGAATCGTTACCCGGTGAACCTCCGGGCACTCTAGCTTAAAGCGGTCCTCGAGCGCGGTAATCGCCAGATGGACCCGTTGCATGGTCAGCTCGTCCGGCAGCGTGCAATGGCAGGAGAGCGAAATATGCTCGCCCGAGCGGCCCACCATAATCTCATGCACATCCACGATTTCCGGGAACAGCGCCGCCGTGGTTCGCAGCGCGACCTCGATCTTGCGATCCTCCTCCACCTTCTCTTCCGGTTGTTCGATGGTGGCCGGTTCGCTCTCAATGTGCGTGAGCACCGAGTCGATCTCCGGGGCCTCGCGCAAAATCTCCGCCTCCATGGCAGTCACAAACCCATGCGCCATGAGGAGCGGCATTTTTTCGTCCAGTTCCAGGTGCAGCTCCACGCGCAGCCGTCCATGGTGCGACTGCACGCTCAGCTCATGCACGCTCACGTTGTTCCGGGCCGCCACCGCACGCACCCGGTCAAAGACGCTTTCCGCCCTGGCGACGCGCGGCACGGTGTGAATCACTACATCCGCCTCCGGCAGAGCGCGATGCGCCGCTTCGGTGGCTGCCCGTACCAACTCCCCGGTGTGCTCAAACGTAAACCGCCGCGGCAGCGCCAGCGTCAGATCGGCAAAGTAACCGGCTCCGGCCCGCCGCACGCGCGCTTGCTCCACCGCCAACACACCGTCTACCTGCTCCACTTCTTGCACAAGCCGCCGGCGTGTCTCCACTGGTACCTGATCCATCAGCACCGCCACCGTCTCTCGCCCCAGGTGCAGTGTGAGGCGCAGAATCATCAGCGAAACCACCACCGCCGCGAATGGATCGGCGTATCGCAGCCAGGCGATTCCGAACTGAGTCCCCGCCCAACTTGCGCCAAGCCCGCCCAGAACCGCCAGCGTCGACCAGATGTCGCTGGCAAAGTGGAACGCGTCGGTGGCCAGCGCCGGCGACCCGGTCCGCTTGGCCACCGCCAGCAACTGGCGCGACCTCCAGAAATCCACCGCAATCGACGTAACCAGCACCAGCACCGGCCAAACCGAGTGGCGCAGCTCCACCGTGTGGTAGAAGATCCGCTGCATCGCCTCCCAGATGATCCACGCACAGGAGACAGCCATCAGGATTGCCTCTCCCAAAGCGGAGAGGTTTTCAATCTTGCCGTGACCGTAGGTGTGGTCTTCGTCGGCTGGCCTGTCGCTTACCTGGACTGAAAAGAAGGTCAGCCCTGCCCCCACAAGGTCCAGCCCCGAGTGTGCCGCATCCGACAGCACGCCCAGCGACCCGGACAGCAGCCCCGCCGCCAGCTTCAATAGCGTCATGGCCGCCGCCGCCAGCATTGAATGCAGAGCGACCTGCCGCTTCTCCGCGGAAAACTGTGCAAGGTTGGATTGGGCTGAAGTCATCGCCTTCTCAGGCTACAGCGGCGCGCTTGGCCGTGTACAACCCCGCTATCCCAAATGTATAGGGCTGCCATTCGCATTCCGCATAGCCGGTCGCCCGCATCAGTTCCAGCATTTCGGCAGGCGGCGGAAAATTCCCCACCGAGGCGGGCAGATAGTTGTACGGCCCGGCCTTGCCGCAGATCGCGCGCCCAATCGCCGGCAGCACGCGCCGAAAATATACCGCATAGGCCTTGCCGATCAGGCCCCCCGGCTCGCTGAAGTCCAGAATGCCCAACTGTCCCCCTGGCTTCAGCACCCGGTTGAACTCGCCCAACCCGGCCTCGTAATTGGCCAGATTGCGGAAGCCGAATGCAGTCACAATCAGGTCAAGCGATTCGGACCGAAGGGGCAAATGCAGCGCGTCGGCCTCGATCGGCAATGCGTTTGGCGCAGCGGGTTTTCGAGCGTCGAATTTTCGGGCGGCTCGACTCAGCATTTCCCGCGCAAAATCCGCAGCCAGAACGGGCCTCGCCCCCTGCGGCCGATGTTTCAGCAGAGCCATCGTCATGTCGCCGGTGCCGCAGCAGATGTCCAGCACCGCCGCATTGGGGTCGGCCAGAACCGCTCTGAACCGCAGCGCCGTCCGCCGCCACCACAGCCGGTCCACATTGGCTGACAGCACATGGTTCAGCAGGTCATACCGAGGCGCAATCTGGTCAAACATCTGCCTGACAGCCCGGGCCGCCCCCGCCTCATCCACCGCACCCGCCGGCTTGGCCCCAGTGGCTGGCATCAGGAGTGCTTCTCCGCAGCCCGCGCCAGCATATACCCCACCGCCGCCTCCAACTCCGCCGCCGTCACGTCTTCCACCACTCCCGCGTCGCCAATCCCTACCGGCAGCACAAACCGCCTCACCCCGCCCAGGTTCTTCTTGTCGCCGCCTGTGGCGGCAACGACTTTGCCCACTCTCAGCTTGAGCGACGGCAGCGGTCCATACAAATGGATCAAGCTTTCCAGCCGCTCAAACTGCCGGCTGCTGATCGTTCCCCGCTTGCGCGCCAGATGCAGCGCTGCCACCATACCCCAGCCCACCGCCTCGCCGTGCAGCAGGGCCTTGTAGCCGGTGGCCTGCTCCAGCGCGTGGCCTACGGTGTGGCCCAGGTTCAGGATCATCCGCAACCCATTCTCGCGTTCGTCCTTGTTGACGACTCCGGCCTTCATCCGGATGGACGCCGCAATCACCTTCTCCAGCGCCTTAGGGTCGCGCGCCAATATCTCATCCGCGTGCTCCTCCATCAACCGCACCAGCGACCGGTCGCGGATCATCCCAGCCTTCACGCTCTCCATCAGCCCGGCACGCAACTCCCGGTCGGGCAGTGTGCCCAGCACCCCAATATCGGCAAACACCGCCAGCGGATGATTGAAGCTCCCCACGAGGTTCTTGCCCTCGGGCAGGTTCACGCCGGTCTTGCCGCCCACGCTGGAGTCCACCTGCGCCAGAAATGTCGTCGGAACCTGCACATACGGAATGCCCCGCATGTAGATCGCAGCCAGAAACCCGCCTACGTCGCCGACAATTCCGCCTCCGAAGGCAATCAGCAGCGATCCGCGATCGCCGCCCGCTTGCACCATCTGCCGCAGCAGTTTCTCCACGCTCGCCAGCGTCTTGTGGCTTTCGCCCGGGGCAAGAAACAGCGCCACCGGGGCCACGGTAAAAGAGGAAAGGAGTGCCTCGCCCCACAGCGCCCAGATCGGCGCTGAAGTCAGCACAAAAACCCGTCGCGGCAACTGCCCCGCAACCCGCTCGATCCGCGGCGCCAGCGTCTCCACAAGCCCGCTGCCCGCAATCACGTCGTACTTCGCCGAAGGTGTCTCTACTCGTATCGTCTGCACGCTGCTTTGATCTTAAATGGACTCCTCGGCGGAGGGGCAGACAAAGCGGCCGTTGGCGGGTCTGCTGTCCGCAGCTTTTGACATCGAGATCGAGATCAAACGTAAAGCGGCGGAGCTTGATGGCTCCGCCGCTTTACGTTTGATCGATCTTCCACCGCTTGTCGCGGCCTTCGCCGCACCGGCGGGTTTAAGCCTTCAGTTTGCGCCGAACCAGGCCGCCCAATGCAACCAGTCCGCTGCCCAGCAGGTAAAGGCTGGAAGGCTCGGGCGTGACAGTGGCCGGACCGTCATCGGTGACGCTGACTTCGGTCAAACGGTCATAGGTGGGATCCTGACGGCCTAGGAAGGTCAATTCGGTGCTGGTCGAGGTGGCGAGCAGCCCGCTCACACTGTAGAGGTTGTACCCGCTATCGTCGGGGTTCACGATATCAAATCCCTGCGTGCTCCCGAAGAGCGCAACCAGTTCGTCATAGCCGCCTTCGTTCCCAGAGTAGTATTCGAAGGACAGAGTGTAGCTGTCGCCTGCAACCGTAGTGAGGTCCTGATATAGGTACGCTCCGCTTGCTGTGCCGCCTGAAATGCAACCCGATCCCACGCAACCGGTGTCCGCGTAGTTGGTGTTTCCGTTGAAGGGTCCTTTGTCCCCGAACGCCCAAGAGGAAGAGTTCCAGTCGGTGCTACCACTTGAGAAGTCGTTATTGAGGACGAGGTTGCTGGCCCGTAGCGCCGAAGGCGCCAGCAGACTCAGAAGAGTTAGGCACAGTACCGAAACTGAAAGGCGAAGACGAACAAACATAAAGGTTTCTCCTTGCGAACCCTAAAAGGATGATGTCAGTGGGCTTCTGCGCTCCAGCGCGGAGGGGATAGCTGTTCTTTAGAGATCATTGCAAATTGGTGGCCAAACCCGCATGGATACGGCTTGATCAACCGGCAAGTGTGCAATGCTGGTTTTATTGAGATAATCTCATGATTCTAAACTTCTTATGTGATATGTGTCACAGTGAAGAACTTTAACGAAGCGAGCATAAGTGCAATTCTTTGCGGAATAAGAGGATAAAGTCTTTCACTTTCATGGGAGATAGCTCTTCGGCATCTGTCAGTCTCCCACGCTTTCCGAACCTTGTTTTGGCCAAAGTGAGAACCTTGCCCCGGGTCGGCGCTTTCCCTCACAGTTCCGGAGCCCCTGTCATGCAAAAGGCCTACCAGGGCGGTGGGCCTTCGCGGCTTGAAGAAATCAGTGAATGGCTACGCCTTTCCGAGGACGCGTGCGAGGGTTGCGCCAATTTCGGCGGGGGAGACGACGACGTGGATGCCGGCAGCGGTCATGGCTTTCATCTTGTCAGCTGCAGTGCCTTGGCCGCCGCTGATGATGGCGCCGGCGTGGCCCATGCGGCGGCCGGGGGGCGCCGTTTGCCCTGCGATGAAACCCACTACGGGCTTCTTGACATGCTGCTTGACGAACTCGGCGGCGGCCTCCTCGGCGGAGCCGCCGATCTCGCCGATCATGATGATGGCTTCGGTCTCGGGGTCATCGTTGAGCAGGCGCAGCGCGTCGATGTGGGTGGTGCCGACGATGGGGTCGCCGCCGATTCCAATCGCCGTGGATTGACCGATGCCGCGCTGCGTGAGCTGATGCACGGCCTCATAAGTGAGCGTGCCGGAACGCGAGACGATGCCGATGGAGCCCTCTTTGTGAATGTTGCCCGGCATGATGCCGATCTTGGCCTTTCCGGGCGAGATGATGCCTGGGCAGTTAGGGCCAATGAGGCGCGAATTCGAGTTCTTGAGCTTGGCCCACACCTTGATCATGTCGAGAGTGGGAATGCCCTCGGTGATGCAGACGATCAGCGCGATGCCCGCATCCTCGGCCTCGAGAATGGCGTCGGCGGCAAACGGCGGCGGAACAAAGATCATGGTCGCGTTGGCGCCGGTCGCGGCCACCGCGTCTGACACCGTGTTGAACACCGGCCAGCCTTCGTGAGTGGTTCCACCTTTGCCCGGAGTGACTCCGCCGACAACTTTGGTGCCGTATTCCGCGCAGCCTTTTGCGTGAAAGGTGCCTTCTTTGCCGGTGAGTCCCTGAACGATGAGTCGAGTTTCTTTATTCACTAACACTGCCATGCTATGCCCCCACGCTTGCAGCCGCGGCTACCACTAATTCCGCAGCTTCTTTCATCGTTGCGCCGACCTGGAAGTTGAGACCGGAGTCTTTGAGAATCTTGCGGCCTTCTTCGACGTTGGTTCCTTCCAGCCGCAGCACAATCGGAACCTTCACGTTCAGCTTGCGCGCCGCCGCAACAACTCCGGTGGCCAGGCGATCAACGCGCAGGATGCCGCCGAAGATGTTGATGAAGATGGCCTTGACGTTGGCGTCGGAGAGCAGGATCTCAAAGGCGTGCTCAATCTGTTCCTGGGTTGCGCCGCCGCCTACGTCGAGGAAGTTGGCGGGACTGCCGCCGGCGTACTGAATGATGTCCATGGTGGCCATGGCCAGTCCTGCGCCGTTGACCATGCAGGCGATGGAGCCATCGAGCTTGATGTAGTTCAGCGCGTATTTGCTTGCCTCGACTTCAAGCGGATCTTCTTCGGCGGTGTCGCGCAGGGCCTTGATGTCGGGATGGCGGAAGAGGGCGTTGTCATCGAAGGTGATCTTGGCGTCGAGGGCGAAAAGCTTATCGTCCTTGGTGGTGATGAAAGGATTGATCTCGACCAGCGAGGCATCGGTGTCGATGAATGCCTTGTAGAGGCTTTGCAGGAAGGCGACTGCGTGCGTGATTTGGGTGGGCTTGAGGCCCAGCGCAAATGCCAGCTTGCGGGCCTGCCACGCGCCAAAGCCGATGGCTGGATCGATGGTCTCTTTGAAGATGGCCTCGGGGGTCTTGGCGGCTACCTCTTCAATTTCCATGCCGCCGGCCTGGGAGGCCATGAAGACCAGCTTGCCTGTTGCCCGGTCGAGCACAATGCCAAGATAAAGCTCGCGGTCGATGGCCGCGGTCTCCTCAATGAGCAGGCGCTGCACCTTCTGTCCTTGCGGGCCGGTCTGGTGCGTAACCAGCGTCATCCCAAGAATGTTCTTGGCATGGAGTTCCGCATCCTCCCGGGTGCGGGCCACTTTGACGCCGCCGCCCTTGCCGCGGCCGCCGGCATGAATCTGCGCCTTGACCACGACGCCGGATGCGCCCTCGGCAAACAGCTTGCGGGCCACTGTATTGGCTTCTTCCAGGGTGTTGGCCATTTCGCCCCTGGGCACGGCAACGCCGTATTTCGCCAGGATTTCTTTCGCTTGGTACTCGTGAATCTTCATTGGATAGGAACCGCCAAGGTCCGCTGTGGTGGGGGATTCGGACCCGGACCCGGTTGAGACCCCGAGCCGGCGAGACCGTGCCAGCGGTAACCAAATAGTATCTTGCGTGGCAAAGGAGGAGCAAACAGGGTTCTGAAGCATTCTCAGGATGCAAGGGGAGCGTCTTCCGGGTGGGCAAGCTTTCCCGGTTGCTAGCCAGACGCCTGAAGCCCGCAAGAGAGAATCGATGGAACAACTCGATGAGCGCGATGGGCTTCTCGCACCAGGAGAGCGCCGGATTCTCAGATCGCCGCCGCTCGACAAGACGTGCGGCACCTGTTCATAATGGGAACGCTAGATTTGCACGAACGTCTCAAAACAGGACGAGGGTGCTATCCACGGAACGAAAGCATATCAAGTTGCTGGGGTCCAGGCTCTTGTCTTTGCAGGCGACAATCCCGGTTGCCTGCTGTGACGCCGTTCCATCGCTCGCTAGAATCTTGATGGCTGTGGCTGCCTTATTTAGATAATTCTGTTCCTGCCTGAGGTAAAGCACGATTTCGAAATCAAGGACTCTGCTCCGGAGGATGCTGATGAAGGAATTGATGCGTGGCATCTATCGAATATTGTGGAAGACGGCGGTTGCCCTGGTCCTGCTGGGAGTTTTGTCAGGCCTGCCACCGCTTTGGGCGCATCATGGGTTGGCGGAGTTCGATACGACGCGCACCGTGAAGCTGTATGGAATTGTCACGGATTTCGAATGGATCAATCCACATGCCTTTATCTTTGCGGACATTAAGGACGCCAATGGCAAGGTTGCGAATTGGAAGTTGGAGCTAGGAAGTTTGGGGATGCTGACCCGCTATGGCGGTTGGAATCCGCATACGGTCAAGCGCGGCGACCGGGTGACAGTTCAGGGATTTTGGGCCAAGGATGGCTCACATTATTTGTCTGTGGGAAGAATCTGGCTCCCGAACGGTCAGTCTCTGGAGGGCAAACCATAGAAGGCCCTGACATGGCGGAATTCTGCAGGTGGCTGGAGGCGACTTGGGTGGGCGCCAGCGTACGGGAATCGATGTGGCTATTTCCGGTGATTGAGACCGTGCATCTGCTGGGAATGGCCTTGCTGGTGGGAACTATTGTCGCCTTCGATATGCGCCTTCTTGGTTGGGCAATGCAGCGGCAGCGGGTTAGGGAACTGGCTGGGCGGCTGCTTCCCTGGTCCTGGACGGGATTGGCGGTGCAGGTGGGCACGGGAGCCATGCTGTTTTCCTCGGAAGCGGTGCATGTCTATGTCAATCCCGCATTTCGGGTGAAGATGCTGCTGATATCTTTGGCCGGCGTACATGCGCTTGTTTTTCATCGGACGGTCTATCGGAATGTGGCCAGCTGGGATGAAGGCGGGGTATTGCCTTCGGGGGCGAAGATCGCAGGTTTCGTTTCGATCCTGATATGGATTGGCGTTGTCGCGGCAGGACGCTTTATCGGATTCATGTGAAGTCATGGAACGAGTTGGGCCAACCGCCGAGGGATTTCGGCCCTAAAGCCGGCTGCGGTGTTCTGAAGCAAGCAGTCCTGTCCAGCGATGAAGAAGTCCGCAATTTCGCATGGCTTCGACGCCCGCCGCTATCATGGAAAGATATGGCTTCTCTCAAAGAGCTTTTGAAACCGCTGGCCGAGGACGGCGCGGCGCTGACTCGCGATCAGGCGGCTGGCGCGCTGGAAGAGATACTGGCCGGCAGCGTACCGGAGGTGGAGACTGCGGCGCTGCTCACCGTGCTGGCTACGCGCGGCGAACTGGCGCCGGAGCTGGCCGGCTTTGTGCAGGTGATGCGCAAGCGCGCCACACCGCTGCCCTTTACCGACGCCGAACGCGGCGAGCTGGTAGATGTGGTGGGCACGGGCGGAGGTGGTCCGCTCACCTTCAACATCTCCTCAGGCGCGGCGCTGGTGGCCGCGGCTGCTGGGGCGAAGGTGGCCAAGCACGGCAACCGGGCCGTGACCTCGCTGTGTGGCGCGGCAGATGTGCTGGAGGCACTCGGCGTGCCGATCGCGCTGGGGCCGGAGCTGGCCGTCGCATGCCTGCGCGAAACCGGGTTCATGTTCCTGTTTGCGCCGCTCTATCACCCGGCGATGAAGGCTCTAGGGCCGCTGCGCAGGGCGCTTGGATTCAGAACCATTTTCAACCTCTGCGGGCCGCTGACGAACCCTGCCGGGGCGCGCGTGCAAGTGATCGGCGTGCTGGCGCCAAGCCGCGTGCTGCTGGTGGGCCGGACGCTGGCGGCTCTGGGGGCGAAGCGGGCGTTTGTTGTGCATGGGACAGACGGCATCGACGAGCTGACCACGACTGGCGAGTCGGTGGTGGCTAGGATCGAGGAGCCCGAGGGAGGCGGCGAGCCCATGTTGAAGGCCGCGCGGATTACGCCGGAGATGGCTGGCCTGCCCCGCGCCACGCTGGAACAATTTGCGGGCGGCGATGTGGACATCAACGCGCGCTTGCTTTACGACGTACTGACCGGCGTTCCCGGAGCGCGGCGGGACATCGTGCTGCTGAATGCGGCCGCGGCGCTGGTAGCGGCTGGGATGGCCGGGGATTTGAAGCACGGCGTTCGACTGGGCGCCGAGGCCATCGACTCCGGCCAGGCAGCGGCGACGCTGGAAAAGCTGCGGCGATTTGGGGCGAAGTACGCGGAGGCGCGTTAGGGCGCTTTGGAGCGGGAGGACCTCATGAAGAATTCCTTGGCGGTTCAATTCTCGAGTACTGGACAGAGACTTCCGCTCTAGCAAAAACTGTCATAATATGAAGGTATGCCTATGACCTCCCTGAATATTTCCCTCCCCGACCCTCTTAAGGCTTACGTCGAAGGTCGTGTTTCGTCCGGCGACTACGGCACTCCGAGCGAATTCATTCGCAACCTGATCCGCCAGGATAAAGAACAGCGCCGCTCCCGGCTCGAATCAGAACTCCTCGATGCCCTGCAAACGAAAGAGTTGGCGATTACTTCGGAGGAATTGAAGGGGCGTACACTCGTATCGGTTTTGCGGGAGAAGCTCGCCCGGCCGTGATCGCATTGCGCTGCTCTGAGGCTGCAGCGCTCTCGATCGTCGAACAGGCAGACTATTACCAGCAGGCCTCCGATGGCGTCTTGGCTCGACGCTGGGAAGCGGCCGTGGACCAAGCAGTTCACTCTTTGCTGCGCTGGCCTGAACGCGGCGCTACTTGCCGTTTCCGTTCACCCGCCCTGACAGGGGTGCGCTGGATATTCGTTCCCGGCTTTCCAAGACACATGGTGTTTTATCGTTACCTGCCCCAAGAACAAGCCATCGTGATTGTTCAGGTGCTGCACGGCGCTCGCGACCTTGAGCCCATTCTGGATGACGATGTGTAGTGCCGGTTATTCTCGCCACGTTCCTGTGCCCATTTAGACTAGAAGGGTTATGAGCACACTGAAAGCCGTTCGCGGCACACGAGATCTTTTGCCGCCGGAGACGGCCCTCTGGAACCGAATCGAAGCAACCGCCCGCGCCATCTTTGCCCGCTACAACTTCGGCGAGATTCGGACGCCTGTCTTTGAGGACACGGCGCTCTTTGCACGCGGCGTGGGCGAAGAGACCGACATTGTCTCCAAGGAGATGTATACCTGGTCCGATGGCGAGCGGTTTGAAAAGCACAAGATGATCGACGAGTGGCTGAGCCGAAACAAGCCGGACAGCTATCATGTCCAAGCGAATCGCAGCAGCGTCCAGCATCCAGCGATCGAAGCCCGCTTAAAAGCAATTGGCATCGATCTCGTGGTGATGCGAGGCGTTGCAGTACAGAATCAACCGCTGCCCTCCTACGTCGATGAGCTGGTTTGCTTCGGGCCAGCCCTCTCAAATGATCTCGTCCTAGCTCTGAGAAAGGGAGCGGAACTGGTTAGAAGTGATCCGAGCCGCGAACTTAGAGCCTTTGGGAATCTCAGACTGGTCGTTCCCGCCTCGGCATCACTCAGCCCATGGGTTGAACGTGGCAATGTCACCGTAGAGCGATTCGAGGGGGAATTCTTCGCGACATCTCAGTCGCTGGCCTTGCGGCCGGAAAACACCGCCGGTGTGGTCCGCGCCTATATCGAGCACAAACTTGGCAATACCGGCGACCTGCAGAAGCTTTATTACATCGGCCCGCAGTTCAGGCGCGAGCGGCCACAGAAGGGCCGCTATCGGCAGTTCTCGCAGATCGGCGCGGAAGTGATTGGGCCGCCCTCGGCGGGCAGCGAAAGCCCTGTGCGCGACGCCGAAGTCTTGGAGATGCTGGCCACGCTGCTCGACGAGCTGGGCATCACCGGCTGGACCTTGCACCTGAACTCCGTAGGCTCTGCCGCCGACCGCACTCGCTACAATGAAGCGCTGCGCGCCGCCCTCGTTCCGGTCGTCGGTCAGATGTGCCAAGATTGCCAGCGCCGCGCCGTCACCAACCCCCTGCGCGTCCTCGACTGCAAAGTTCCCGAAGACCAGCCCATCATCGACACGCTGCCCGTGATCGCCGATTCGCTCGACGAGGCCTCGCAGGCTCATTTTGCCGCTGTCACCGCAGCCCTCGACGCTGCTGGCGTTCCCTATACGCGCAATCACCGCCTGGTGCGCGGGCTGGACTACTACACCCGCACCACGTTCGAGTTCACCCACGGCGGTTTGGGAGCGCAAAATGCCCTTCTCGGCGGTGGCCGCTATGACGGCTTAAGCGAGATGCTTGGCGGGCCCAGAGCGCCGGGAATCGGCTTTGCCATGGGCGAAGACCGGCTGGTGCTGACGCTGCTGGCCCTGGAAGCCGCCCCACCGCAGGTGGCCGACGCCTCTATAGCCCCTCTGGGCGAAGGCGTGAACGCCGCCGCCTTGGTGCTGGCCCGCGAACTCCGCCGCGCCGGCCTGCGCATCGAGCTGGGCGATGGCAGCTTCCGGCTCAAGAAATCCTTTGAAGCCGCCGACAAGACCGCGCGCCGCATCGTCATCCTCGGCGAAGACGAGCTCCAATCCGGTATTCTGACGGTGAAGACCTTCGCAACCGGGATACAGGCTAAGGTTCCTCGCACGGAGCTGGCTGTCTTCCTCACAAAACCAACAAGCGAATAAAGGACACAGGTAGTGCTCGATTTTCTAGGCAGTCTCGAACGGACGCATTATTGCGGCGACCTGCGCGCCGCCCACGCCGGCCAGCAAGTGGTTCTCATGGGCTGGGTCAACCGCCGCCGCGACCACGGCAACCTCATCTTTCTCGACCTGCGCGACCGCTCCGGCATCGCCCAGATTGTGCTGGACAAGGAGCTGACCCCAGACGGCCACCTCAAGGGTGAGCAGGTCCGGCCCGAGTACGTAGTTGCCGCTGTGGGCAAGGTCCGCCTGCGCGATCAGGACGCCATCAACCCCAAGATGCCCACCGGTGAGATCGAGATCGAAGCGACGCAGTTGCTGGTCTTGAATGACACGCGCCTGGCGCCCTTTTCGCCCTCTGAAGAGGCCATTCAGAACGAAGAACTTCGCTTGAAATACCGCTACGTGGACCTGCGCCGCGCCGAAATGCAGCGCAATTTCCGCCTGCGGCACGACATCACCCTCGCGATTCGCGAGAGCCTCAGCCGCCAGGGATTTCTCGAGATTGAAACGCCCATCCTGACCAAGAGCACGCCTGAGGGGGCGCGCGATTTTTTGGTGCCCAGTCGCGTGCATCCCGGCGAGTTCTATGCGCTGCCGCAGTCGCCGCAAATCTTCAAGCAGATCCTCATGATCTCCGGCTTTGACCGCTACTTCCAGATCGCCCGCTGCTTCCGCGACGAGGATCTGCGCGCCGATCGCCAGCTTGAATTCACGCAAGTGGACCTCGAAATGAGCTTCCCCCACCAGGAGACCGTCTTCGCCGCAGTCGAGCAGTTCATGGCCGCCGGTTTTGCCGCGGCTGGCGTCACGCTGCCTACGCCCTTCCCAAAGATCACCTATGACGAGTCCATGCGCCGCTACGGCAGCGACAAGCCTGACCTGCGCCTGCCTGGACTCACAGACGTGCGCTCGGCGTTTACGGATGAGAACCTGGCCACGCTCCAGATAGATCCTGCCTTGCCCGTTGTCGCCTTCCGCATCCCCAATGTCGGCGAGCTGAGCCGCAAGGAGCGCGAAGACAACCACCCCGCCTTCGATTTGAAAAAGGGCGCCAAGTTCATTGACGATTTCAAGCGACTGGCCAAGGGATTTCCCGAAGCCGCCGTCAAGGTGCGCGAGATGGCCGGCGCGGCCGAGGCCGACTTTGTCATTATTGTCGCCGGCGACCCGGCGCACCACATCAAGGCCAGCGATACCAAGTTTGAAGGGCGGCTGAGCGAGCGCGAGATCAACGTCTACTCCGCTGCCGGCAACTTCCGCACCGAGCTGGCCAAAAAGTACGCTGAGCGGCATGGAGCCTTCCGCATTACCGAGACAACAGTCGAGGAGGCCGCCGCCCGCAATTCCGCTGTCGATGGAGCAGCCGCTTTCCAGCCCATCTGGATCGTCGACTTTCCGATGTTCGAGTACGACCTGGCCGCGGCGAAGTGGATGCCCGCGCACCACCCCTTCACCTCGCCCCACGAAGCCGATATGGCCAACCTGCTCACCGATCCGGCCAGTGTCCGCGCCAACTGCTACGACCTGGCCATGAACGGCCTCGAGCTTGGCTCCGGTTCCATCCGTATCCATCGCAAAGACGTGCAGCAGCAGATCTTCCAGTCGCTCGGCATCAGCGACGAAGAAGCCCGCGCCCGCTTCGGATTCTTCCTCGAAGCGCTTGAATACGGCGCACCGCCCCACGGTGGCATCGCGCTGGGCCTCGACCGTATCGTGATGCTGCTGGCCGGCGCGCCCAGTTTGCGGGAGGTCATCGCCTTCCCGAAGAGCGCCAAAGCCATCGACCTTATGGCCGAAGCGCCCACCACCGTCACCGAACAGCAGTTGAAGGAACTGCATATCCGCGTGGCGCTGAAGAGTTAGTTGCATGATTCCAATATTTAGGTACGTGAGGCTTTGAAAGGGCACGGCTTCAGCCGTGCCACTGTGTACCCCGAAAGCTCCAGGGCTTTACAGGCTGCGGAAAAACTCTTTGTCTGATGGCGGTCACAGTGTTATAGCAGGAACTGATTTATGAAAGAAGTATGCGTGGAGACGATCAGAAGCAGGCGGCGATGTTCAGCTATTT
>Ga0181516_10001233_pt1 | contig 19980 bp, 11 predicted proteins | sample PEATcosm2014_Bin_25_FD_121104 | JGI IMG/M metagenome (GOLD analysis project Ga0181516, IMG submission 121104) | Peatland microbial communities from MTU Mesocosm Facility, Houghton, MI, USA - PEATcosm2014_Bin01_10_metaG | ecosystem: Environmental > Terrestrial > Soil > Wetlands > Peat | place... | reverse complement strand
GCGCTTGGAGTTCGGCACATAGACGTTCACGAGGAAGAAATCGGCGAACTCGGCGGCGAGCACGCGGCCTTCCTTGTCATGCTCGGCAATGCCGATGTGCTGAATGACATTCAGGGGCCGCGCCTTGGTAAAGATAGCCGTGCCGGAATAGCCCTTTTTCTCCGCGCTGTTCCAGTAGGTCGTGTATTTCGCGGGCCAGAGCTGTTCCACCTGGTCGGGCGTGCATTTGGTTTCCTGCAGGCAAAGGACATCGGGCTTCTCGGCGTCGAGAAACTCCAGAAAGTTTTTCTTCAGCACGGCGCGCAGGCCGTTGACGTTCCATGAAATCAGTTTCATGCCGGAAGAATAAACCACGGATGAACACGGATAAACACAGATTTGCCTTCTCGTCCTCGTCCTCGAAATTGTGGCATGGTTCGATTACGAGAACGAGGACGAGGAGGATTTCGCCACGTTGACGGCGCGAAGGCGGACGACTACTTTGCGGGCGAACGGAATGAAACACCTCACAAAATGGAGCGGTTTGATTCTCCTGCTCGCCGCGTCGCAAGGCGCGTTTGCCGGCGAACCGTGGCAGGATGCGCTGGCGCGGATGCCGCTGGCAGTTCCAACCACAGAATTGAACCGGACAAATTGTGTCCCGCTCTTGCTCGGTTCCTTTCAATCCAATGGCGTTGTGAAGGCATTCATTTTCATGCCGGGCGCGACCGATGAGCTGTATTTCTTCCGGCGCGCACACGCGGCGCTGATCAACGCCAATCCTTCGCTGCTCGACGCGGTCATGGCGCTGACGAATCAGACTTTTATCCAGGTCACATTCCAGCCGCCGCTGTTGCTGCTGCACACGACGGAGGATTCGCTGGACATGATTGCCGTCGTCAAAAATGAATCCTCGGCTGCGAAATTACATCAACGGCTTGTGCCCGGCCGTGTGCAACTCGAGGATGCGGATTGGGGAGCCGTGCGAACCGCGCTCAAGGGGAAATTGAACATCGGCCTGCGCCCATTTGAGAACGCGTCGGAAACGTGGCATTTTTATAGGCACGACTTCGCGGCCTGCGGTGTCACGGATTGGGAGATGCTGGAAACACTGGCGCTGGCGGGCAAGACCACTTTCACCGTGAACTGGCTCACGGCGAAATTCCAGCCGGACCGGCGCGAAGGCATCACGCCGAAGCTGGAAACGTTTCCTGCCCGTTAGAATTGGCCCGTCAGTCAGCCAACACCGGGCAAATCGGGTTTGACTCCTTTACGAAGTGCAAGTGCCATATCTGTCGCTTCGGCGAACCATTCTTTAATTTTACCACTGTCACCGTCATATTTATCACTAAATTCTTCATATATTCGGAACCCGTTTTTTTCTGGCCATTCTTCATATTTCATATTGTTGGCAGTTTTCGCTTCTTTATTGAACAGCTTTTCTGGATCAGTTGGGCGATTGATCCAATGAGTTTCAACGCTCATTACCAGCTTCGGTGAAAGCAGAAAATTAATCCAAAATTTCTCCGCATTGCCCCCAAGGCAAATCCATTGCTCTTCGCCTTTTTCGAACCATTGCGGCTTCTTGTCCAATATGCTTCTTAATTCTTCAGAATCAGAATTTTCTCGGAACTTAGCGAGCAATTGTTGGATGCCATAGCAGAACCGAATGTTGTCTGCGAACGACGATTGATCAAATGACGGTTTGCCGATTAGTTTTGGTATATTCATGTGATACATTCCTTTCTCTTTTAGAAAATCAGCGAATTGGGCGCAGACAAATTTGACGGCAGGCAGATTCAACTTATCGCCAGCTTGGAGGTGTCGCATCCCTGATAATTCCATGAGTGCTTGCTGAACCATAGCCCATTTCATGGGGATTACAGGAATACTATTATCGTCAGTTCCCGGGCTTTTGCCCGATGGTGAAAGAAGAACAAGAAATTTCGTTTGAAAGTCCTTAAACCGATCTTCCGTCTTCAACGCCTTTTGATAATCAGGAATTTGGTTTTCGGTGAAATGCCATTTCACTTTGTCTTCCAAGACGATAACAAAATCCTTTGACTGAATAACCAAATCAAAACGCCGCCTTTTTTTGTTTGTTGTCGAGCTTCCATCTCCTTCGTCATCGGCATGGGTAAATCCCAACTGTGTATGGATTTCAATTCCATCTCCACCGTCTTGCGGAAGGTTCACACTGTTTGATCCCGGAGCGCTGTTCCTAATAAGCTGGAAGAAATCCTTGCGAAATTCTTTCGACCGCAGGCACCAAGCCAATGCTTCGGTATAATAATCTTCCAATGCAGTTCGTTTTCGCTTTTCCCCAATACGGGGCGTGTATGAAAACAATCGACTGAAAAGATTATCCGCTGATAAATCGTCATTTTTCATTTTTCAGTAAAATTAAGGGATCAGTCCCAAGCGTTTCACTCCGGCGCAAACGCTACGGCGCTCATAAAGGGGTCAGTCCCAGCATTCTATTCCGGCACAAATGCCACCACGCTCAAAGGCGGCAGATAAAATTCCGCCGAATGCCGCTGGCCGTGGCAGGAAATGTTCCCCGCCGTCACGCCTCCCAGATTGCCCTTGTTGCCGCCGCCGTAAATCCCGGCGTCGCTGTTCAGCACTTCGCGCCATTTACCCGCGCGCGGCAGGCCGATGCGGTAATTCGGACGCGGCACCGGCGTGAGATTCAGGATGACGGCAAGCTGTTTCGAACCGTCGGCGGTCTGGCGCATGAACGAAAGAATGCTGTTCTCGCGGTCATTGCAGTCAATCCACCAGAAACCGGCGTGATCGTAATCCGCCTGCCACAGCGCGGGCGTGGCGGCGTAAAGTTTGTTCAGGTCCTCGACGAATTTCTGTAGGCCGCGATGGAACGGCCCGGCGTCGAGCAGCCACCAGTCCAATTGCGCGTTCTCGTTCCACTCGGCGCGCTGGCCGAATTCGCCGCCCATAAACATCAATTTCTTCCCGGGGAAAAGCCATTGATAAGCGAACAGGGCGCGCAGGTTGGCAAATTTCTGCCAGTCGTCGCCGGGCATCCGGCCAATCAAGGACAGCTTGCCGTGAACCACCTCGTCGTGCGAGAGCGGCAGGATGAAATTTTCGTTGAAGTGGTAGAGCATCGCGAACGTGAGGTCGTTCTGGTGATATTTGCGATGGACCGGCTCGTGCTTGAAGTAGCCGAGCGTGTCGTGCATCCAGCCCATGTTCCACTTGAACGAGAAGCCCAGGCCGCCGAGATACGGCGGACGCGTCACCAGCGGCCATGCGGTGGATTCCTCGGCAATGGTCATCACGCCGGGAAATTCCACGTGCGTGATGTGGTTGAACTTTTTCAGGAATTCAATCGCCTCCAGATTTTCGCGTCCGCCAAACTGGTTCGGAATCCACTGGCCCTCTTTGCGCGAATAGTCGAGGTAAAGCATCGAGGCCACGGCGTCCACGCGCAGGCCGTCAATGTGAAAGCGCTCGCACCAGAACAGCGCGTTGGCGACGAGAAAATTGGAAACCTCGTTCCGGCCGAAATTGAAAATCAGCGTGCCCCAGTCCTGGTGCGCACCCTTGCGCGGGTCTTCGTGCTCGAACAGCGCCGTGCCGTCGAACTTGGCGAGCGCCCACTCGTCGCGTGGAAAATGCGCGGGCACCCAGTCCACGATGACGCCGATGCCGGCCTCGTGCAGCGCGTTGACGAGAAACTGAAAATCGTCCGGCGTGCCGAACCGGCTGGTCGGCGCGTAAAAGCCGGTGACCTGATAACCCCACGACGGATAATAGGCGTGCTCGGCCACCGGCAGAAATTCCACATGCGTGAAGCCGAGACGCTTGACGTATTCGACCAGCGGCTTGGCCAGTTCGCGATAGCTCCAGGATTCGTTCGCCGATTTTTTCTGCCACGAGCCGACGTGGATCTCGTAAACGCTCATCGGCGAGCGCAGCGTGTCGCGTTCGCGGCGCTGCTTGAGCCAGGCGGCATCGTTCCACTTGAATTTTTTCGTTTCCCAGACGATGGCGGCCTGCTTGGGCGCAACCTCGAAGAAAAATCCGAACGGGTCGGTGTTCAGCTTGATGTTGCCGTGCGCGTCGCGGATTTCAAATTTGTAATGCGCGCCCTGCCCCGCGCCGGGAATGAAAATTTCCCAGACGCCGGAAGCGCCGAGCAACCGCATGGGATGAAAGCGCCCGTCCCAATTGTTGAAGTCACCCACGACGCTGATGCGCTGGGCATTCGGCGCCCAGACGGCAAAGCTTGTGCCAGGCACGCCATCAATCGTGCGCAGTTGCGCGCCGAGCTTCTCGAATATTTTCCGCTCGTCGCCCTTGCCGAAGAGGAACAAGTCCGACTCGCCGAGCGTCGGCAGAAAGGAAAACGTGTCGCGAGTGCGGCGCGTTCTGCCGGCTTTATCCGTGATGACGAAGTCGTAGGCGTAAACCTTGTTCGCCGATCTGGTGACGCCTTCAAAAATGTCCGTGTTTGGAATTCGCGCCAGTTCGATTTTCGGCTTGTCCTTTTCGTGCGTGGGCTGGATGACGACTTTGGCGGCGTCCGGGAGCAAGGCGCGGGCGACGAGGCCGGAACCGTCACCGAGCGGGTGCATGCCGAGCAGCGTGTGGGGCGACTGGTGCGTCAGATCAACCAGACCGCGCAACTCATCTTTGGTCAGCAACATGACAACAAAAGATTAACAGAGTGTGTCCAGAATCCCAATGCCGTTTATTCGCTGTTTTTATTTATGATTCCGGCGCTTCTTGAACTTTTTGTCCGTGGCGGGACATCACATTGCACCCGCAAATTATCCGGGCGATTTTATCGCTTGCAACCATCCGGAGGCGTGCTGAAACTTTTCCCGTCAATCATGAAACTAAAAATCATTCCTTCAACCCGCACGAAATTTGCCGCCGCGCTGCTGCTGACGGCGGGCATCTGGATTCCCGGACGGCTCACGGCGCAGGAACATTCCGACTACGCCTTTGGCGCCGATGTCTCATTCCTCAAACAGATGGAGGATGGCGGAACCCAGTTCAAAGATGCCGGCGTGGGGAAACCCGGGCTGCAAATCCTCCGCGACCACGGCTACAACTGGATCCGGCTGCGCATCTGCGTGGACCCGGTCAGCAACGGCCTGCCGAATGATCTGTCCTACACGCTGGCCATGGCGAAGCAAGCGCGCGCGCTGGGCTTCAAGTTTTTCCTCACCTTCCACTACGCGAACGGCTGGGCCGACCCGCGCAACGAACCCACGCCGCGCGACTGGCGCGAGCTCACGCCCGACGCGCTGGTGGAACAGGTTTTCATTTACACGAGCAACACCATCGCCGCCTTCCGCGACGCGGGAGTGATGCCGGACATGGTGGGCATCGGCAACGAAGTTTCCAACGGCTTCTTCATGCCGCAGGGCAAACTGCCGGAGAACTGGGACACGTTTGCCGCGCTCATCTACGCCGGCATCAACGGCGTGGACGCGGGACGCGGCAACAATCGCCGCCCGAAAATCCTCATCCACGTGGATCACGGCGGCGACCTATATTTGACGAAGACATTTTTCTACAAGTTGAACAGCTACGGCATTCCCTATGACGTGATCGGGTTCTCATTCTATCCGTGGTCGCATGGGACGCTCGTGGATTTGCGCGCCAACCTGCGCTACGCCGCCGGGGATTTGAAGAAGGACGTGATGGTGGTGGAAACCGGCTATTACTACAGCCCGAGCCGGTATTTCACAAACAGCCCGGGGCCGTTTCCGGAAACGCCGGAGGGCCAGAAACAATGGCTTGAGTCGGTGAATGAAGCGGTGATGGCCACACCCGATGGCCGCAGCAAGGGCGTATTCTGGTGGGAGCCGTCAGCGGGGCGTGGACTGGTGCAGCGCGGTTTTTTTGACGCGGACCACAACTCGCAACCGGTGTTGGACGCGTTCCTGCCCTACACACGACCGATGCACCGCACCGACAACCAGACCCCGCCGCGCGTGCCGCCGTCCGCCCTGAAATTCGGACCGGCACCGTGAAGAGGAAGGCAGGGCTAAAGGCTGAAGGCTGAGTGAAAAATTCTACACCTCATCCGGCCTGCGGCCACCTTCTCCCCATCCGATGTGGAGAAGGAATAGCGACGCGTGTTTCATTTCGCCGCCCAAATAGAATCGCCTTGACTCGGCGGGTGGTTGAGAATCCCCTTGTGGGGGACGCGAAACATTTTGGCAACGGGAATTCATTTCATGCAAAACGCGAATCAAACGCCGCAGGCCGGACCGATGGACGGACTGATTCAGGAGAGCCAGTTCGTCGGCTGGGTGTATCAGATGGATTACGAACAGGCGCTCATCCTGACCCATGACACCTGGAAGCTGCGGGCCAAAGGCGTGCCACTCCATTGTTTTCTGGTGGCGGCGGGTGCAAAAAAAATGGATGCGCCGCGGGAAATCCTGCTGTTGCGCGTGACCGGCCCGGCGGCTTTGCCGCAGGACGACGAGGCGGCAGAGGCCAAGATCGAAGCGTGCCAGGGCCGCGCCGCGGACCAGACCCGCGACGACACGAAGGATGAATTTCAATACGGCGGGTTGAAGTGCCGTGTGCTCGGCACGTTTTATGAGCGGAATGGCCGGCTGCGCCTCGGCAGCGACATCGAATCCTACGCCAGCGCGGCGCAACTGGCGGTTTATCGTCCCATCGGGGCCGCACTGGAAATGATCGTCAATTACATCAGCCCGGAGCGCGCCACCGCCGCCGAGGAGGAGGCGCGGCGGCTTGGGCTGAACGGCGAACTGCCGCGATTTCCCATCGGCACAGTGCGCTATGCCTCCACCGACCGGTTGCATCGCGGCGACGCCGCGGAGCCGGCGGTGTTTCACCTGAACGCAGTGGACTTTCTGGCGCGGCGCACGGCGGTGTTCGGGATGACGCGCACCGGCAAGTCCAACACGGTGAAGCAACTGGTGTCCGTGGTGATGCGCACGGGCATGGCACGCGGGTTGAAAATCGGGCAAATCATCTATGACTTGAACGGCGAATACGCCAACGCCAACCAGCAGGACAAAGGTTCGATTGCGGAGGTTTATCCGGGCGACACGATCCGGTATCGGATGATCCCAACGCCGGGCTTTGAGCCGATTTTGAACAATTTTTACCGGCAGATTTCGGAGGGGCACAACACGCTGCGGGGGCTGATCGAAGGCAGCAAGCTGAACCGCTCCGCCGACGTGGAGGCATTTTTGAGCATGGATTTTGAAGAGCCCCGGAAGGAGGATTGCAGCAGCGATCATGAATACCAGCGCCAACTGACGCAGCACCGGCTCAAGCTGGCGGCCTATCAGACCATGCTCACCCGGGCGGGCTATGAACCGCCCGCGGGCTTTGAAATCCGCTTCGAGGTGAATGCCGGCATCCGCCAGAAGGTGAACCGCACGGTGGACCCGGCAAACGGCCTCACGCCCGCGCAGGCTTACGACTGGTTTTATCTCGCGCGGCAAATCCAGGAGGAGCTCATCACCACCGGCGGCGCGTCATGGATCAGCCCGGACACGAACGTGCTCATCAACCTGATGCTCCAAAAAAACGACCAGGGCGGCTATATTCCCGGCTTCCGGCTGCTGCAGCCGTTCAAGGATTATCACGCGCCCAACCGCAGCACGGACGTTTGCGACGAAATCTACGATCACCTGACCGGCGGGAAAATTGTCATTCTGGACCTGTCCGTGGGCGACCCTACGCAGCGGGAGCGGCTGGCCAAACGGATTGCGCGGCACATTTTTCAAAATTCCATGGCCGCTTTCAACGCCGGCCGGCTTCCGCCACACGTGGTGGTCTATGTCGAGGAGGCGCACAACATCATCGGCCGCGCCGCGCCGCTCACGGAAATCTGGCCCACCATCGCCAAGGAAGGCGCCAAGGCGCGCATTGCCATGGTGTATGCCACGCAGGAAGTTTCATCCCTCCACCCGAACATCCTGGCCAACACGGAAAACATACTGGTTTCCCACCTCAACAACGAAAATGAAATCAACGAACTCGCCAAGTATTATGATTTCCGGGACTTTGCGGTCTCGCTCATCCGGGCGCAGGATGTCGGCTTTGCCCGCGTGAAAACCCTGTCCAATCCATTTGTCATTCCGGTTCAAATTGACAAGTTCGATCCCGAGAGGGAAAAACAGCGGGCGGCACGCGGATAGGACGGGCAGCCCAAGGATTCAAACTGAAGCCGGCACCAGCCGGCCAAGAAGGTCATCCACCTGGCGCGAATGGACGGCGGGCGTTCCCTCCGTCCAAATGACAAAATCGGCGCGGGCGATTTTTTGTCCGGCCGGCATCTGGGCGGCGATGCGCTGCCGGATGTGTTCCGGCGTCCAGCCGCGCGCCAGAAGCCGCTCGCGCTGGGCGGCGGCGGAGCAGGCGGCGCAGATGATTTTGTTGAAGTGCGATTCGGCCCGCGTTTCATACAGCAGCGGGATGACGACGACGGCGAGCGAATGATTTTCCCGGCGCCAGGCTTCGACTTGGGCGAGCCATTGTTCGCGGATGGGCGGGTGAAGGATGGCCTCGAGCTTTTTGCGGGCGTCCGCGTCCGCAAAAACGATTCGGGCGAGTTCGGCGCGGTTCAGTTCACCGGCGGAACCGATGACCTTTCTGCCGAAAGCGGACTGGATGGCCGCAAGCGCGGGCTGTCCGGGCTGGACAAGCTGGCGGGCGATCTCATCGGTGTCCGCGACGCGCGCGCCACGTTCGCGGAGAAATCCGGCGGTGGTGGATTTGCCCATGCCCACGCCGCCGGTGAGACCGCAGACTTTCATCGGTTCAGGGACGGAATGTCCGTCAAGGTCCCGACACGGCGCGATAAAAGCGGGAACGATAGCCCGGCGAGCTGGAGTCCAGGAACTGGATCAGGCCGCTGACCGGGGTGGTGTTGGTGAAGATAGGCACCCAGTTGACCAGGTTGGTGGAGGCCTGAATGACATAGGACTGCCCCGGCGTGGCGGCCAACGTAAGGTTGAACTGGCCCTTGGATTTGAGGTAACTGGCCGACAATTTTGGCGTGGGGGCGGCAGCACGGACGACGGCGACCGGGAGCACGTTAAAGCCTTTCACATAGCGCAAATAACCGCCTGATCCAGGTGGAAATTGCATGCCATTCAAATACACCTCCGGGGCCACGCCGCCCGGCGGGACGAAACCAAGCAGCGCATGGGAATAATAGATGGTGAGGCTGGGATCAATCTCCAGCATATCAGTGATATTGGTTCCAAGATAGGACAGGTCCAGCGTGCCGACATACAAACCGTTGTCTGCGCCCGTGCCGGAAAAATAGAACAACGGATAGCGGGGAGGACTGACATCCTGGGGATACAAGACCAAGTCAAAGATCGCGGCGTTGTTGGTGTAACCGGTGGCGGAGGCCCCGAAATCCTGACCCGACCAATAATGGTCAATTATATCATCACCATACGACAAGGTATAGACGGTTGTGCCCCACAGATTCCCGGTATTTGGTGTAACCCCAAAGGTAAATCCATTTTGACAGAGGAAAGTATTGTCTGAACCGACACCGGCATCCGACAGGTTGGTCACATACAAATTGAGCGCTGATTCGGCATAGAGCTGGGAGGGATCAATCATCAGGGAGTTGGCGAAAATATTGATACTGCCTCTCGCATAAATCTGGGCGTTGGAGAACACCGCCGTGCCTGCCGTGACGGTGAAATCCCCCGACTGCGCATTGTTCGTGCCGTTGTTGATCTGAAGATTGACGCTGTCAATCGTCTGGTCCGCGGCGGAAATATATCCATTGTTGACGAACACGAGATAATTCGTCGGCCCATCATTTCCGAAATTCGCGTCCTGGGGAATGGTCAGGGAACCGTTGTTGGTAAAATAGAGGAGGTTGGGCGCCATGGTATAGACCCAACTTTGGATGGGATTGCCGGAAAATGGCGTCAGGGAAACAGGATCAATCGGGGCGGTGCCGGGGAAGGTGAGATTGCCGTCGAGGGTAAAGCTAGTGCCATCGAGGAGAAACGTCTGGATGACATCCATGGAATCGCTGATGACCATGTTGGTGCTGTGCAGGAGCAGATCAAAAACCGAAACCGGGGCAACGGATGACAACTGGCTGGCATCCAACATCGTGTCGCTAAGGCCGACATGAACAAAATTCGTAATGGGATCGAAGAAGGGAACAGAATTCGAGCCAACGACTCCATTATTTGTGACGACAACGTTGGAAAACCCGAAGTTGGGAGTTATCACCACGGTCAGATTGCTCCAAACAGCACTCCATACATAACAATTCCCATGAAACCGGCTCACCGACGTGGAAGCCAGATTCGTGACGTTCAAATTGCCATTCGTCGCACCAAGATTATAGCTGAGGTTTTCGCAGTCTATGCTGGCGTTCTGGCTGCTCTTGAGGTTATGGGCCTGAATGACAACCTCCCCTTCAGCCCGCATCTGGGTGTCAAAGAGGTTCAAGTTGCCTGCATAAATGTGGACCCGGCCAGGCAAATTGGTGACCGAGGAGGAGTTAATGGTATTGGGGTTGCCGGGACTGGAAGGCGGCTCCGAAGCCTCGTTATCAGCAAAAAAGGAATAGTCGGAATAGATGGAGTTGGTGAGGGGATTGAACCAACTGGAGTCGTATAAGAAGTTTGTCGGTGGCAAACCGAAACCGGGCGTTCCGATGACCAATCCAGTCCGCGCCGCGACATAATTGGTCGGCCGATAAGTCTTGCCGGAGCATTCAGCAGCCGGGCTAACAACGAGGTTGGGCAGCAGCCCCCTTCCCCCGCCGTCCGCCAGCTCGGACGCCAAGGAATCCACCAGTTGCAACGTGCCGTAAGGAGAAGTCAACTGCACCCCCACAGCGTCAAAAGGATTGGGATTGAGCGTGCCGGGCAACAAACCGGTGGGTGTGAAACCGGTGGTTGCGGTGATGTTCGAATCAGCGACATCCACAAAGACCGCCTGGAAGACAAGGTTCGTGGGAAACACATTGGTTTGGACATCCGTCGGACTGTCGGAGTTGGTGTAAACCACCGCCGCGTAACCGGACGCATTCGTAAAGGAATCGGCAACGGTGGGGACAAAACCCAATGAGAAGCCTTTCCCAGTGGTGCCGCACGGAGCCGCATAATCAAAGGCCGCTGAAAGGGCGTTTGTCCCGTCCCACAACGCCGCGCTGTCAAAAAGCGCCGGCGTCAAGTTGGTCTGCCACCAATACTCGTCATAGATGGCCGTGTCCGCAGTAAAGTTGGTCTTGGTGTTGCTGCTGCCCGCTCCGACGATTGGATAATTGGTCAGGGAGCCGCGGGAGAGGTCCACATTCGAACCGGAAAGCATGATTTCACTGGAAGCATCCGCCGCCAAAAGCCCCCTGTTGACAATGTTGGTGGCGGACACCCACAAATAACCCTTTGAATAACCAAGTGGAATACTGCCGGATGTGTCGGGATTGGGCAGACTGAGGCTTTCTGATTCAATGTATCCCCCTGCCGGGAAAGTAGAGGGGTTGAAGTTGCCGTTGTAAAAACTCGCCGCCATGCTGCGCCCATTCGGTGTTCCATAATCGAATTCCCAGCCGACTGCTCCGACCATTTCGCGATTATTGGTGTAGTTGAGCGTATATTCCGTTTGGAATGGAAGCGGGTAGGACAACAATTCCACAAAACCGTTGTTGACGAAATTGGTGGCGTTAATATTCGGCGATGAAGAAACGGTATTGCCACTGAAACCGGCCCCCACATAAATCAAATTGCCGGTGACCTGGTAGGTGGACTGGATTTGCCCCATCGCCGACAATGAAATCAACATCAAACCAAACACCATGGCAAATCCGCGTTTCACAAGGCGATCCGGGCGGTTCATCGGATGATTTTCGTGTGCCATATTGTTCAGTGGACGGTGATAAAATAGTTCAGTGACTCGACCCGGTTCGCCGAATCGTTCAATTGAACGGTAAAGACATACACGCCGGGGGCATTATTGGTCACGATGCCAGAAATTACCCCGTTGGTGGACAATGTCAAATTTTGCGGCAACTGCGATCCCTGGCTGAGCGTCCAGGTGTATGGCGCCTGGCCCCCGGTGGCCGAGAACGTGGCGCCACTGTAGGCGACCCCATTTGTGGCATCCGGCAAGGTTGACGGGGTTGAAGCAATTTGAAGCAGGACCTGGCTCTCGATATTCTGGATGCTGGTGCCGTTGGGATAAATGACAGGCGCATTGGTCGAAGCATCGAAGGAACCCCAGATGAAACCCAAGAGTAAATAATTGGGGCCGTTCAAAAAGCTTGCCCCCTGATTGTAATAGACCGGCCCGACCTTGTCGTAAGTGAACGTGGTCGGGGGGTTGATCACCCCGGGACCCGCCAGCCCCGGGCCGACATTGGCTTCATCGAAGACAATTGGAGTTATCGCGACCGGCGTCTGCACAATGGCCGGCCCCGTAGCGGGACCCGGCGCAAAATCCGCGGCGGAATAGAGAAAGTCCGGCACCGTCACCACGCGCTGGAAATACTGGACGACCGGGTGGTTGTTGGAGTTGGTCACCCAGACCATCGAGTAAACATTGGTGATGGGCTGGAAGAACTGGCCGAGTTCCGAGTCATAATTGGCCCGGACAAACTGCAACTGGCCGATGCCCTGATATAGTTCGGGGACCACGGGCTGCGTCGAACAAAGAATCGGCTGAATCAACAAACCGTGGTTGGTGTATTCGGAAATCAACGTGACCGAATACTGCTGGCCGATGTTGGCCACCCCGGGCGGAATCGCGGCCGCAAAGATGGTGTTCGTAACGGCGACCGTGTTTGTGAACGGAACGGAAATGATGGTGTAGCCACAGTTCCACGCCGCCGGCTCAATCCAAAAGTCGCCGGATGGCGTGTTGGTCTGCACCGTCACTGAGGTGTCGTTGGTGCAAAGCTGGCCGGCCGAGCCGCCGGGGCACGGGGCGATGTTCGTGGTGACAACGGTCACCAAGCTGTTGGTGAAATAACTGTTGGTCACCACGTTCGCAAAAGTCTCCTGATAATTGGTGGAAATGGCGCCGATGACGTTGGTGAAAAAAACCAGCGCCGGTTCGCAAACCCCCGGCTGGATGATCAGCGTATGATTCGTGTATTGCGAAATGGTCGTCTGCGAATACGTCACCGTCTCGCCCGAGACCACCCCGGGCGCCGAGAAAATCGGCGAGGTCCCCGCCGAGACCGTGTTCGAGCTGATCACGACAGTGGGGAAGTTGGTGGAAAGAATCTGATACCCGCACCAGTTGGTCGGCTCGATGAAAAAGTCCCCGGAGGGAATGTTGGTATAATAGGACACCGGCACGATTGGGAAGGGATTGGTGAACAGTGTCCCCGCCGGCGCCCCGTTGGTGGTGAAGATGTTGGTGGTAACCACCGTGACAAGGCTGTTGGCGTTGGACGTGATGGTAATCACGTTCAAGAGCGTATTCAAATAAGTCAGGACATTCGTCGGGTAGGTGATGACGAGGTAATTGGTCAGCACCGGCTCGCAAACCCCCGGCTCGATCAGAAACTGGTGGTTGGTGTAGGTGTAAATCGTGTTCTGCGTGAACTGCGCGGAACCCAGATTATTAACGGTGCCGGCGGCGGTGACCGTGGTTGTGTAACTCACAAGCGGGGTAATGGCCAGAGGAGGCGGCACAATCGTAAAACCGCACCAGTTGGTAGGCTCGATGAAAAAGTCGCCGGTGATGCCGTATTGCCGCACCGTGGTCGTTGTGGTATTGGTGGATTGCGGGTTGCCCAGCGGCGAGCCGGCCAGATTGGTCACCGAGATGGTTTGAACGGTCACCATTTGATTGGTGCCATAGAGAGAGCGGCTGGTGTTGTAATCCACGAACGGATAAAAAGTGCCGTTGCTGTCGAGCATTATATTCCCAAAAACATAGGTGTAACGAGCCTCGTAGTTGGTGAAATAGCCGCTAATCGAAGTCACCTGGACAGGCGGAGTGCCCAATGGCGCTTTAAGTGGAATCTGGAGGCTGGTAACGAAATTCGTCGTGATCACGTTGGTGAAATAGGGCGTGGCACTCAAAATCACCAGTCCCGGATAGAGCGCCTGCAACTGCGCGATGGCAAGGGCGGTATTCACCGTCTGGCCGGTGGTATTGGTCAACGCCTGCAAGCTGAACAAGCCGAAGTCAAGCGTGCCGGATGTGATGGGCGGCGGGACCGAGTTTGGAGGCGGGTTCAGCAATTGCTCCGTTCCCAAGTTCGTGACATCCGGCCCCGGCTGGTTGGTGTAGGCAAAGACGACGTTCGTCACGGGCTGCGGCACCCCGTAGTTGGTCACGGTCAAAACCACCAGCCCCGGATACAACGCCACCAGGTCCGCCGGATCATTGGTCCTGGCCTCCTGAAGAAGCAGGCCGAGGTTGCCCGTGACCAGGACCTGGGGCGGGGCAAAGTTGGTGACGGCGGAGCCCGGCTGGTTGGTGAAGGATGCCGTGATATTGGTGGTAAGGGCAAATGACGTATAATTGGTCACGGTGGAGGTGATGATAAGGCCGGGATACAGCGCCAGCAGCGTGGCCGGGTCATCCGTCTGCGATTGCAGTATGAACGGCCCCAGGGGCAGGGTGGTGATCAACTGGGGTGACGGGAGATTGGTCACCAGAAGCAGGCTGCCCCCGCCCGGCGTTTCGGTGTTCGCGGTGTTCGTGCTTAACAGATAGCGCAACCCCGCCATGTCATCCCGGGTCATATTGTTGTAGAATTCGCCAAAATTCAGGCCGTCTATGAACGATGCCACCGGGGGATTGTCAAACAAAGGGTCCACGGGAACTTCGTAGGCATCCGCGTCCGGCGGAGATATCAGCGCGGCACCACAATTTTCAACGATGGTGTAGGTGTAAAGGTCGCCATTGACGTAGGGCGAGTATTGCCCCCAGTCCGGCGGATTGAAATTAAGCGGAGTGGTGGTGATGTCAAAATTTCTCATGACCACGTTGTATTCTGTGCTGGCCGGGCAGGTGGTGCCGGTCGGCTGATAGCGATTATGCAACCCCCAAGTGTAACGAACTGCATCCTCCAACCCCAATTGCGTCGCCATGTTTTTCAACGTCACGGATTTCAGATCAATCAAATCCAGGCCCTGCGCCTGGTAATTCAGACCCTTCGAGTTTAATGGAAATTCCGTCAAACCGGCGCTATAACTGTCAATGTTGGTCGAAAACACATTGTTCAGGATGGCATACGCTGAATCCACCGCCGCCACGCCATTGGAGCCGAAATAATCCAGGAAATTCGCGTTGGCGGCATAATACATGACGCGGGTGTTGCGACGGTATTCCTCGCCCAGATTCTTGGGCCCGGTTAACAGGCCGTCAAGCAAGTAAGGCACCGCAGAACCGTTGGGGAGCGGATTGTAACCGATGAGTGTCACCTGCCACGCATCGTCTCCGAACGCCACCGGCCCGAGCAGCGAATACGCCGAGACGGCCTGCGCTCCAAGCGCCAGCAGGCCGATCCACAAACTATTTTTAATCATTTGCCGCATACAAATTCCACTAACGCACGAACATGACACTATAGTAACCCGCCGAACCGCCCCCGACATAAATTGAATCGCTGGCGCCAGCCGCGAAACGCGGCACGCCCAGATTGCTCCATGCGGCGGTGAGGTTCGCCTTTACCAGCACCTGATAGGTGTGGCCCGGCTGGGTGTTCCAGCTCAAGAACAGACCCTGCGGTGTCTGGGTGAGCGCCTGTCGCAACCAAGTGGCCGAATTCGTCGGGTTGCCGCCCGTCATGAAAATTTGCAGGAGGGTCGGCCCTCCGGATGCCGCCGGCGCGCCGGCGGCAGGCCAGGAGGATATATTATAGCCGTAATACTGCTCCATCCATTCACACGGGATTCCACTCCAATCGCAACCGCTCCATGTCGTGCCGCTGGACGACGGTGACATCGGCGAGCGCCGGCCGGCCGTGGTCACGTAATCCACCGCGAAAGAATGCGTGCTGCCGGCCGTCAAGCCATTCGCCGCGGTCATCGTCCATTGATTGCTCGTCACGGTCACCGTCGGAGAATTTGTGCCATCCACATAGACTTCAAAGTCGGAAATAGAAATGCCCGGCAACGTCGGCCACGACACCACCAACTGCGGCTGATAAACATTGTTGCTCAACGTGAACGGCGCAAAGACGAACGGCGCGGATATCGGCGGCAGGTTGGACGCCATGTTGACATTGACGTAGCGCTGCGCATACAAATCGAAACTGGACGCGGTGCCGGTATAACTCGTCCAAACCGCCAGAAATTGATATGCGCCATCCGACGTCACCGCCTGCTGCATCTGCTGGCTTACCGTCGTGGTGTTCACACGGAATTCGCCACCCACCAGTGAACCGTTCTCATGCACAAATTGCCCATATACGCCCTCGCGCGAACCGTCCTGCCCCAAACTCGTCCAGACGATCATATAATCCCCCCCAATCGCACTGATGCGCGGGGCATATTGATCGCCATACAAATAAGTGTTCACGCGCAACACCGTGCCGCCGATCCCCGCGCTGGAAAAAGGCCGCGCATAGATGTCCCATCCATTAGTCGTGGTGACCAGGTCGAAAGCGTCCCAAGCCACCATGAAACTGCCGTCCGAGGCCGCGGCGACGCTGGGGTTGGCACACGGATTGGAACCCGTGTCCGCCAGGAATTCGTTTCCCTGCGCCACCCCGTTGTTGTTAAAAAGCCGAGCGTAAACATCCACGCTCCCCGAACCGACCTGGGTGGTGGACGTGCCGTTGGTGTTGTCAATGCCGGCCAAGTTAAAAGCCGTCTGCTCCTGTTCCGAAACCCAGGCGACCGCGAATCCGCCGCCGGCCAAGGCCGCGACCGAGGGCGTGCGCTGGTTGTAGGACGTGAACTGGTTGATCAGAAACTCGCCGCCGATTTTCTGGCCGGCCGGCGAAAATATCTGGCCATAGACATCCTGCAGGCTGTCGGAACTCACCTCGTCAAAACTGCCCCACACGACCACGACGTTGCTGTTGTTGAGCACTGCCACGGCGGGGTTGATCTGGAAATTGTTCGTGGGCACGCTCACCACCACGTCGGTTGCCGTCAGGAAAACGTTGCTCGAATTCAGAAAGCGCGCGTAGATGTGCTGGTATCCCTCCACGCCGCCCTGCCAGACAAAAACAGCGCCGCCGCCTTTCAACAGGGCCACACGCGCATTTTCCTGATCGTTCGTGCCCGTCACATTCACCCTCTGATCCGACCAATTGGGATCCGCGGACAAGGTCGAATTCAAGCGCGTCGCGCTGACGCCCCAGCCGCTGCCGTCGGTGACATTGTCCTGCCACACGACAAACCCGCCGTTGGTCCCCGCCGCAACGTCGGGCCAGACCTGATCGCCGGGCAAGGCGCCGACGATGGCGTATTCCGTTCCGTTGGTGGTGTAATAATTGGTCTGGCCAAAAACGGCGGCAGGAAGCACGAGGAACAACCCCCAACAAAAGCAAATGGCGGCCTTGCGGGCAATCAACAGCGACATAAACAACAGGTTGGCGGAATCTAAACGCGCCGGGCCGTTTTGTCCAAAAATTCTTTCGGCAAAACGCTTCCGGCACGGCCGCGCCGTCCCGTCTGGTATCCAGCTTCGCAAATTCATTTTTAAATTCTAAATCAAAACCGCCTGCCGACCGGCCGCCGCGCCTTCCAGCGCCGCGAGCATTCCCTGAAATCCCCAGCGCGCGAACAATTCGCGCAGCCGCCCGGCATCCGCCGGTTTTTCCGCCAGTTCCGCCGGCGAAAAATCGCACGGCAAATCGTCCCGCAACCGCACCAGTTCGCGGTTGCGCCGCACTGCGTCCGCCGACCCGCGCAACGCGCCGCGCACTTTTTCCGACTTCACCCCATCCAGCCGCCGGAACAATTCCGCGACCGACCCGAATTGTTTCAGCAAACCGGCGGCCGTCTTCGGCCCGACTCCGGGCACGCCCGGAATGTTGTCCACGCTGTCGCCCATCAAACTCAACCAGTCCACGATCTGCGCCGGCTCCACGCCGGTTTTGGCGCGCACCCGTTCGTCCGTCCAGACCGTTTCGCTCTTGTCGTTCGGGTTCAGCAATCCGACCCGCGCCGACACCAACTGCATAAAATCCTTGTCGGCGCTGGCGATGACCACCGTCATGCCCGCGTCCGCCGCGCGCCGCGACAGGCACGCGATGTAGTCATCCGCCTCGACCCCGTCGCGGCAAAACGACGCGACTCCCGCCGCCTTCAAATAACCGACAATCTCATCCAACTGCGGCTTCAAGTCGTCCGGCATTTCCGGCCGTTGCGCCTTGTATTCCGGCAGCACCGCCGTGCGCTCGGCGCTCAAGCCGCCGTCCCAGACCACGATCAAATGCGTCGGCCCGACGGCCGCCCGCATTTTCGCCAGCATCTTGACGAAGCCGTAAATGGCATTCGTTGCCCCACCCGATGGCGAACGCAACCCGCGAATCGCGTAAAACGCGCGATAAGCGTAAGCGTGCCCGTCAACAATCAACAACCGATCCACAAATTCTTCCGGGTGTTCAACATCGGGCCTCACGATTTGCAATCTGACATCGTTTGAGGGGACGGAATTTTTACTTTGCCGGCGAAACAATAATCTCGCTCAACGGGCCGTTCGTGGGTTGAACCGTCATTTCCCCGCTCACCGCCGGCTGCTCTGGAATGGTCACCGGGTTGAACGGCAGCTCGTCGTCCGAATGCACGCGGTTGCCCGCCGGATCCACAATCGTGGCCGTCACAAAAATCATCAGGTTTTTCTTCACCGAAGTTTTTGACTGGCTTTGGAACAGTCGTCCAACGAGCGGCATATCGCCCAGGAACGGCACCTTGTCCTTCGTGGTATTGATGGAGGATGAAATCAGCCCGCCGAGGACGACGGTCTGGTTGTCCCAAATGTTCACCGTGGTGACGATTTCCCGCACACTGAAGTGAGGCAGAACGGTTGGCAGTGATGAAACCCCTCCGCTGGATGTGGCGACAGCAGGAGTATAGCCGGGAACCGTCGGCACCGGGTCATAATCCAGAAACTCCAGCACTTGGGGAATCAACGTGAGGTTGATGGTGTAACCGTCGGACAAAACGTAAGGCACCACGTCCAGTGTGGGGCCAATTTCAAACTGTTGGGTATCCGGTTCAATGGCGGAATTGGGAGTCGCCTGAACCGTGGTGCCAGTGGTTGAAGTGGTTGCGCCAACCCCCGTGGTTCCTGTTCCCGTATTAAAACTGAAGCCGGTGAGAATGAACTCGATTTCGGTCGCGCGCATCTGGGTCTGGCGGCCGCTGGTGGTGACGGCTTCCGGCTCGGCCAGCGTTTCCACGCCGCTGCGCTGCGACAGCGCCTGGATCGCCACGCGGAAATTCGGGTCGGTCAAGATGCCGGTGATGGTGGCAAGGGTCGGGCCGGTGTTGCGCAGACCGCTGGTGATTTGCTGGTCGGTGGCCGCACCCGCTATTTGATTGGCCGTCGTCTGGCCGGGAAAATATCCCGTCGTCAGTGGGTTTCCATTATAAAGCGAGGGCGCGGTGCCGCCCTGTCCCACCACCTGATTGCCCATGTTGAACTGACCCAAATACCAGTCGAAGCCCAGCGACGTGTTGTCATCCTGTTCCAACTCAATGAACCGGGTCTTGATATGCACTTGAGGCGGCACTTCATTCAACGCCTGAATGGTGCGTTCGATGGTGTCCAATTCGCCCGGCGTGGCCTTCACGAACAGCAACCCCAAACGGTCGTTGAAGGCGACGCTTCTGCCCGGCGCGGCCAAATTCACTCCCATGGCGGTGAAGAAAGCCTGCACCGCCGCGTTGACATTTTGCATCTCGCTGGATGTCGGATTGATGTAACTCAATCCGCCTACACCGGAGTTGGCACCAGTGGCACCACCGGCACCCGCAGCACCACCGCCCGCAGCACCACCGCCCGCAGCACCACCGCCACCGCCCGTGCGGCCGCCACCGCCGCCACCGCCGCCGCCACCGCCACCTG
>Ga0181516_10001232_pt1 | contig 20014 bp, 11 predicted proteins | sample PEATcosm2014_Bin_25_FD_121104 | JGI IMG/M metagenome (GOLD analysis project Ga0181516, IMG submission 121104) | Peatland microbial communities from MTU Mesocosm Facility, Houghton, MI, USA - PEATcosm2014_Bin01_10_metaG | ecosystem: Environmental > Terrestrial > Soil > Wetlands > Peat | place... | reverse complement strand
AGCAGCGTTCGACTCGCCGGCCTGAAAAATAAACTCGCTTCTGTTGAGAACGCCACCGATTTGTCCGCGTTGTTGTTGAGCCATTTGTCTTCACGTGTTGCGGATGCGGGAAGCGAACGTGCAGCGTTGTCATTGGCAAAAGCGCGTGTGATTGCCGAAGACCTGCAAGCCGCGTTGAGGCCGTTACCGAGCACTTTGCGATCCTCTGCCGAGCAGGTTGAGCGCGAGTTGGCGCAGGTTCGTGACCGGGCAAGTCAGTTGCGCCTTGTTCCTGTGAGTGCCGTCTTTGCTCCCCTCCGGCGCACCGTGTGAAATACTGCGCAAGCCTTGGGGAAGCAGGTGGATTTCATAACCGCCGGTGGGGAGCATCGCCTCGATGCTCATGTACTCGCGGCGGTCCGTGACGCATTGTTGCAGGTCGCCCGCAATGCGGTCGCTCATGGAATCGAAGCTCCGTCGGAGCGTGCCGCACTCGGCAAACCAGCCTTGGGCAAAGTCTCTTTGCAAGTGATTCGCCGGGGCAGCCGCGTCGTTTTCATTTGCGACGATGACGGCCGCGGATTCGATGTCCTGGCTCTCCGCAAAGCGGTTGTCGCCCGCGGATTGGTGACGAACGCCGCCGCCGAAGCGCTCAGCTCGGAAGATTTCTTTCGCTTGTTGTTGCGCGGCGGCATCAGCACAAGCGGCACCGTCACTGAAGTAGCCGGGCGTGGCATTGGCTTGGACGTCGTGCGTGAAGCCACCAGCAATCTCAAGGCAGAGGTTGCCATGCGTACCGTTTCTGGTGCTGGCAGCAGTGTGGAGATCTCGGTTCCTGTGTCCATGTTGTCGCTCAATGCTGTGATCGTGGAGAGCGGAGGCCTTAGCGCCTCCTTGCCGCTGGACACCGTACGGCAGACCATCTGGATTGACGACGCTGATGTGATCCGCAGTCCAGACGGTGACTCCATCCTTTTCGATGGCAAGACGATTCCGTTTTTCCTTCTGGCTCGGGCGCTGGCGCAGCCTACGCAGCGAGTGCAAGCGCGCTTTCCAGCAGTAGTGGTACGATCCGGCCCGGAATGTGCAGCCATAGGGGTGGATCGTCTTCGTGGCACGTCAACTATTCTCTTACGGCCAATCCCCGCCTTTGCCGGGGTCGATCCCGTTGTAGCCGGTGCGGCGCTTGATGCGGAAGGCAATCCGCAACTTGTGTTAGACCCGGCTGCGCTGGTTCTTGCTGCAAGTTCCGGCAAAGCAAGTCCCACCCAGGCCGCGCCGTCAAGAGTACCGGTCGTTCTCGTGATCGATGATTCATTGACCACGCGCATGTTGGAGCAAAGTATTCTGGAAACCGCTGGATACGAAGTGCATCTGGCCACCTCTGCCGAGGAGGCGTTAGAAAAAGCACAGGTTGAGGACTACGATCTATTCGTCGTAGATGTGGAAATGCCTGGCATGGACGGCTTTGAGTTTGTATCTCGAACGCGCGCCATGCCGGCCCTGTCTGACGTGCCGTGCATACTGGTGACTTCACGCAACTCACCAGAGGACAAAAAGCGCGGGCAAGAGGCTGGGGCACGGGCCTACGTGGTCAAAGGTGAATTCGACCAGGCGCACTTGCTGCAAACAATTCGTCAGCTCATAAGGTGAAATGACAAAGATCCGAGTTTTAGTAGTCGAAGATTCCTTGACCGTTCGCAAGCGCTTGATCGAAGTGCTGGAGTGCGACCCTGACTTGGAGGTCGTGGCCGAAGCACCAGACGGCCAGTGCGCCATCGAACTGTGCGAGTCGTTGCGCCCGGATGTGATTACCCTGGACATGATGCTTCCCATCATGACCGGATTGGCCGTTACCGAGTACGTGATGGCATACTGCCCAACACCCATACTGATTGTGTCCTCTTCCACGAACCGCGGTGAGTTATTCAAGACCTACGAAGCTCTTGCCGCGGGCGCACTCGACGTACTGGAAAAGCCATCCGCCAACGCAACCTCCGATGTTTGGGAACGTAAATTCATATCCACAGTCAAACTGATTTCACGAATAAAAGTGATTACCCACTCGCGAGGTCGCCTGACCCCAAAGCACCTGGCCCGGGCTTCAACCGAACTTCCGTTTCGCAATGAGCCCACCTCTCCACGTGTAGTAGCCATTGGCGCCTCCACTGGCGGACCAGCGGCAGTCCTTGCTATTTTGAGCGCGCTCCCCGCTAACTTCCCCTTGCCTGTGCTGGTCCTCATCCACTTGGGCCAGCCGTTCGCGACCGCGATGGCGGAATGGCTCGACGGGCAGTCTGCGCTTCGCGTGCGGTATGCGAGAGACGGCGAAACTCTACCCGCCTCCGGCATCATATTGGCTCCTCCTGACAAGCACCTCGTGCTCCGCGGCGGGCAACTTCGCCTGACCGATGATCCGGAACGGCATTCCTGCCGCCCCTCAGTGGATGTACTCTTCGAATCCCTCGCTCGCGAGATGGGTTCCGGCTGCATTGCCTGCCTTCTCACCGGAATGGGGAAAGACGGAGCTCAAGGATTGTTGATGGCACGTCAAGCCGGAGCAATGACCATCGCGCAGAACGAGGCTAGCTCCGTAGTCTTCGGCATGCCCGGCGAGGCCATCCGTCTTGGTGCCGCTAAGCGCGTGCTCTCGATCGAAGAGGTCGCGCCGGCCCTGATCGCTTTGACCAACAATTTGAAACTCGGGAGAGTGTTGTGAAACCCCGCATCCTTATCGTCGATGACAGTCTCACCGTGCGCATGGACCTGTGTGAGGCATGCGAGCAGGCTGGTTTTTCAGTCGCTCCATGTTCGACTTTGCAAGAGGCTCGTGCCGCGTTGGCCGGGAACACATTCTCGATCATTGTGCTGGATGTTCTGCTCCCCGACGGAGACGGGATAGCTTTTCTGCAGGAATTGAAGGCCAATCCACTAACCGCCACCGCTCCGGTGATGCTGCTTTCCACCGAGGCACAAGTCAGGGATCGCATCCATGGATTAAAGACCGGTGCTGACGAATACATCGGCAAGCCATACGACTCCGGTTACGTGGTCGCCCGTGCTCGCGAACTGGTCCGCCTGCAACAACCACACGCATCGGTGGACGGCCGTCCCACAATTCTCGTGATTGATGACAGCGTGACCTTCCGCAATGAATTGCGAGAAGCCCTCGAGGCCGCTGGCTACAACGTAACAACCTCCGCCACTGGAGAAGATGGATTGCACTCGGCCGTGAACCACCGTCCCGCCGCGGTGATCGTGGACAACGGTCTTCCTGGCATTGATGGCGCCACTGTGGTGCGCCGCATGCGTGAAGATGCGGTCTTGGGCAGAACTCCTTGTTTACTGCTGACCGGCTCCGAGGATCGCGGTCAGGAGTTGCGCGCGCTCGAGGCAGGGGCGGATGGCTTCGTGCGCAAGGATGAGGATTTGAGCGTGATTTTGGCACGCCTGGCCGCCGTGCTGCGCTCGTCCCGCACTCCTTACGCGGATGAGTCCAAGTCCAGTGTCCTGGGTCCAAAAAGAGTTCTTGCCGTCGATGACAGCATTACCTACCTCGAAGAGCTGGCCAACGAGTTGCGCACCGAAGGGTATGAGGTGGCGCTGGCTCGTTCGGGAGAGGAAGCCCTCGAATTGGCATCCGTGCAGACCATGGATTGTATTCTGCTCGATCTGCTCATGCCCGGCCTCTCTGGACACGAGACCTGCAGAAGGATCAAGGAATCCACAGCGCTTCGCGACATCCCGCTACTCATGTTGAGCGGCGTGGAAGATCGCCAGGCAGTGATCGAAGCGATCAATGCCGGTGCCGACGATTACATTCCCAAATCAAGTGATTTCGATGTCGTTCGAGCGCGTGTCCGTGCCGCACTTCGCCGTAAACAGTTTGAGGATGAAAACCGCAGAATCCGCGAACAGTCTTTGCGTAAGGAGATGGCAGCCGTTGAGGCACAGGCGCAATTGGTCCTGGCAGAGTCTCGCGCCGAGCTGTTGAGCAAATTGCAGCAGAGCAATGACCGCCTCGAGTTTGCGCTGCACGTAGGCGGCCTCGGCGAGTGGGAAATTGACCTTCAGAGCCACGCCATGTCGCGCTCTCGTCGCCATGACGAGATCTTCGGATACGACGATGCTCCGCCGGAGTGGAGTTACGAATTATTACTCGAACATGTCTTGCCCGAGCACCGCGATGAAGTCGATGCCAGTTTCAAAACAGCGGTCGCCAACAACTCAGTCTGGAATATTGAAACTCGCATTCGCCGCAAGGATGGAGAGATCCGCTGGATCGTCAGCCAGGGAAAGATTGCCGCCGTTAGCGATGACAAGCCAACCACGATGATCGGCATCAACATGGACATTACCGCGCGCAAGCAAACCGAACTTGCGCTCCAGGAAAGAGAGCAGCAACTGCGCGCGATTCTGGATGTCCTGCCGGTTGCCGTCTTCATGTGCGATGCTGAAGGCAAACTCATCGAGGCAAATCCTGCCGCCAGCCAGATATGGGAAGCCGACGTACCGCTCGTCGAACTCCAGCAGCATCGTGAATACAAGGCCCGCCGCCCGGGAACCAACCGTACGCTTGCGCCAAGCGAGTGGGGACTCTCCCGAGCCGCTCTCCACGGCACAATTACCCGCGAAGAAGAGATTGAGATTGAGACCTTCGATGGGTCTCGCAAAACAATCCTGAACAGTGCGCTGCCGGTGCGTGATCCTCAAGGCGCAATCCTCGGCGCCGTCTCCGTGCATTTTGACATCACGGAACGCAAAAGGGCTGAGCAGGCCCTGATTCGCAGCGAGAAACTGGCGTCGGTGGGTCGAATGGCGGCAACCGTCGCTCATGAGGTCAACAACCCGTTGGCTGCGGTGAGCAATGCCCTTTTCTTGATTGGAAGTAGCCCAGACTTGCCGGCATCGGTTCGCCACTATCATGAGTTGGCGGATCGGGAACTCAGACGTGCCGCCCACATGGTCAAACAGACGCTCGGTTTCTACCGTGAGGTCGGTACGGCAACTGCCGTAAACCTGCCCGGTGTAGTCGACGACGTTCTGCATCTCTTTGAAGCCAAGCTCAGAAATAGCACGGTGAATGTGGAACGAAGATATAACAGCACCACTCCCATCCAGGCAATCGAGGGTGAGATGCGCCAGGTCGTGTCCAATATCATCGTGAATAGCATTGACGCCATGCAACCCGGTGGCACCATGCATCTCCGCACCATCGGCCCGGTGTACGTCAATCAGCGCCCCATGATCCGCCTGACCATTGCTGATTCGGGCATCGGCATCGCGAGCGAGCACCGAAAGAGAATTTTCGAACCCTTCTTCACGACCAAGAAATCATTCGGCACAGGTCTGGGATTATGGGTTAGCAGCGAGCTCGTGAAAAAACACGACGGCAGAATCCGGGTTCGGAGTCAATCCGGCAAGGGCACTGTCGTGACCATCTGGTTGCCCGTCGAGCGCCGCGGCGAAGAACGTTAGCGGTAGCTCGCGGGTACAATGTACCTGGCCGATTCATCATCTTCTATCCGGAGGGTGCGCCAAGCGACTGAAAGCTGCTGCCCGACCTACCGTTGCTGTCGAACATGCTCGGCACACCAAAAAAATGGCTCGCGCGAGGATTGCGCGAGCCCAAGCAAATCAAATCTCCGCACAGGAGGCTACAGTGCAAGTTCCGCAAGAATAAGATTGTCGTCGTGGTCGCCGTCAGAGAGTTCAAACCCGAGCGACTTGCAGATCGCTCTCATTTCGATGTTTTCTCTAAGCATATTCGAGTGAATCTTGTGCAGCTTCTCGACTCGTGCAACCTGCAACAGTCGACGGTAGAGTTCGCTGCCTAGCCCCTTGCCCTGGAAGCCATCCCGAACCAGTGCGGCCAGTTCGGCTTCCGGGATTCCGTGGAGTTTGCTCATCCGGCCCACAGCGATGATCTCTGATTTTCCTTGTTCGTCTAGACGTTCTGCGACGAGGGCCATTTCACGGTTGTAGTCAATGAAGCAGATTCGAGTGAGGCGTTCGTGAGCGGTCCTCTGCGAGAGCTTCAGGGGCTGGAAGTAACGGAGATAGACGGAGCGCTCGCTGAGCGCCTTGTGAAACTCAACGATCTTTGGCTCGTCTTCAGGACGGATGGGACGGATCACAACCTCTTCACCACTGCTTGTCTTCCAGATTGAAACGTACTGCTCCGGGTAGGGGCGGATGGCAGACTGCGGAAGATTTGCATCCGTAACCTCAGCTTCGTGGAGTACCACGCGCGCATCGAGTGCGAGCAGACGGTCTGGCGAAGCCAGCAGTGGATTGATGTCGATCTCCTTGATGCGGGGGTTTTCGACAACTAGTTCACTGAAGCGCACTAGCAGATTTTCAAGCGCCGCCATGTCCACGCTCTTGCGGCCACGAACGCCTTGCAGCGCGTGATAGATCTTGGTGGTCTCCATCATGCGGCGGGCCAGGGTTGAGTTCAACGGAGGCAGTGCCAGCGACTTGTCCTTGAATACCTCGACCAGCTGCCCACCGGTTCCGAAGAGCAACACCGGGCCGAACTGTGGATCGAGCGAGGCACCGAGGATGAGTTCATAGCCGTCAAGCTTGGCCATGGGTTGCACGGTCACGCCCTGGAAGTGCTCGGCTCCAACCTTCTCTGCAACTGCGCTCTGAATGTTCGAGAAGGCATCTCTCACGGCAGAAGCATCGCGCAGGTTCAGAACCACTCCGCCAACGTCGGTCTTGTGCGTGATCGTGAGCGAGTAAAGTTTGAGCACCACCGGATATCCGATCTTCTCCGACCAGGCCACAGCTTCGTCCTCGGTCGCGGCGATCTCTGTCTTTGTGGTGGGAATGCCATAGGCTTCCAGCAGCTTCTTGGACTCGTACTCGGTAAGGATCGTGCGGTCGGTAGCGTGGACGTCCCCGATAATCTTGCGGGCGGCCTCGCGATCGGGGCCGGAATCTCCGGTCCGGAGCGAAGGTGTTTCATACAGGCCCTTCAGGTTGTCCGCGTACTTCCACATGTAATTGAAGACGCGCACGGCCGTATCCGGAAAGGCAAAGCTGGGAAGGCCAACTTCGTTCAGAATGGTTTCTCCGGCGGCTACACTATCTCCGCCCATCCAACTTGCCAGGACGGGCTTGCCAAGAGAATGCGCGTAGGGCTTCAGTTCCTCTGCGATCTTCGTCGGATTGGTCATTCCCTGCGGCGTCATGATGACCAGCATGCCGTCGATGTTCGGATCCTTCGCCGCAATCTCAAGAGACTTGGCGTAGCGTTCGGGCTCGGCGTCTCCCAGGATGTCTACGGGATTAGCGTGCGACCACGAGGCGGGCAGGAGTTTGTTGTAGGCTTCCATGCTCTCTGGAGAGATCTCGGCGAGCGTTCCGCCTCCCTGCACCAACGCGTCCGTGGCGAGGACGCCGGGGCCACCGGCATTGGTCACGATGCACAACCGGTTGCCCTGGGGGCGCGGCTGCTTGGCGAGCACATCGGTCATGTAGAAAATGTCTGCGATGGAATTGACGCGCAATACGCCGACGCGGCGGAAGGCAGCATCAAGCACATCGTCTGAGCCGGTGAGCGAGCCGGTGTGCGAGGCCGCAGCTTTGGCAGCCGCCGCCGTGCGCCCGGCTTTAATGACGATGATCGGTTTGGTGAGTGACACCTCACGCGCGGCGGAGAGGAATGAACTCGCGTCGCCGATGGACTCCATGTAAATCACAATTGCGCTGGTTTTCGGATCGTTTCCGTAGTAGCTGATCAGATCGCCCCAATTCACATCCAGCATGGAACCGATCGAGATGAATGAGCTGAAACCTACGTTCTCCCGCAGGCTCCAATCAAGCACGGCCGTGCAGAGCGCGCCGCTCTGGCTGATGAACGCAACATTACCCGGCTTGGCGACCGTGGCAGCAAAGGTCGCATTAAAGCCTTGCACGGGATTCATTACGCCCAGGCAATTCGGACCAATGATGCGCATCTTGCCGCTGATGATCTCCATGATCTCGCGCTCTAACGCGATACCAGCCGCGCCGGTCTCCTTGAAACCCGCCGAGATGACAATGCCGCCCGGGATGCCCAGTTCCACGCTCTCGCGCAAAACTCCCGGAACCGTGCCGGCAGGAGTTGTGATCACCACAACATCTGGAACCTCGGGCAGTTCACGTACGCTTGGGTAAGTGCGCACTCCAAGAATGTTGCTTCGCTTGTTGTTGACCGGGAAGATAGTGCCGCCAAAGGGACTGCTAAGCAGATTCCACAATACGTTGCGGCCTACGCTGCCGGCGCGCTCCGAGGCTCCTACCAGGGCTACGCTCTTCGGGTTGAAAATCGGATCCAGGGGATGGCTCTCCGCCTTTAGAACGTCAAGTGCGGGGCTCGATGTGACTTTGCCAACTTTGCCAACTGTACTCATGAGTGCTCACCTTTACTGGCGGAAGCGCGCTGAACGCGCTTCCGCGTCTGTGTGATTTTTGTTCTCGGCTTTGCCCGTCCTACTTTGCCGTAAGATCGCGAAGCGCATAGCTGCTGAGGACCTTCATGTAATTAGCCCGATTGAAGGCCGCAGGATTGGAGACCTTCTCTTGGCTCATGCTGCCCTGCATCTGGCGGATTGACTGGTAAAGATTCTTATCCATCCAGCCTTCCACCCCAGACAGCATCGACCTCATTACATCAATCCCGTTCTCGATCAGAGCCGAGGTGGTCATCGCCACCCTGGCTCCGGCCATCATCGACTTGATTACATCTGCCGGTGAGTGCACCCCGCCTGTGATGGCTATGTCGGCTTTGATCCGGCTGAACAGGACCGCTGCCCAGTGCAGACGAAGCGTTAGTTCGGAGGAGTTGCTAAGTTCAAGGTCGGGAACAACCTCGAGCGTACTGAGGTTGAAATCCGGCTGATAGAAGCGGTTGAATATGACCAGCGCGTTAGCACCGGCTGCGTCCAAACGCTGCGCAAAATTCGTCATGGAGCTGAAGTAGGGGCCGATCTTTACCGTCAGTGGAACCTTTGTTTGCACCCGCAAGGCCTGCACGAGATGCACATACTGATCTTCCACCGCCGCGCTGTCCTCCCGCCCGTCGGTCGCAAGAAAGTAGATGTTGAGTTCGATGCCATCCGCGCCAGCCTCTTCCATCAGCTTTGCATACCGAACCCAGCCGCCTTCAGAAACGCCGTTGAGGCTGGCGAAGATCGGAACGCTGACCGCCTCCTTGGCCTTGCGGATGTGTTCCAGATACGCGTCTGGCCCAATGCCGAAGTTTTCCAAGTTTGGATAGTAATTGGTAGCTTCGGCAGATACCTCAGCCGAACTCCACAGGTACTTGTCTATTTCGTTCGACTCGATGTTGATCTGCTCCTCAAACAGCGAGTGGAGCACGATGGCCGCGGCCCCTGCGTCTTCCATACGGCGCAGGTGGCCTATCTCCTTGCAGAGCGGTGAAGAAGAAACAACCAGTGGATTCTTCAGCGTGAGTCCAGCGTAGTTTGTAGAAAGATCAACCATTGTTCGCAGTCCCCTTTGCCTGCTTCTCATCGGAAGCTACCACCGACTGAAGAGCGGCGGCGATGTTGGCACCTGGCTGATGAGCCAGATGTTCGTAGGTCTTCCAGCGCAAGTCCGCATCGCGTTGAGCCTCGATCAGTAACTCAGCGGCCACTGTCGGATTGCCCTGGCGCAACATGGTGTAGCGGGTTTCGTTGTAGATGTAATTTTCCAAGGGTATTGTTGGCGCCTTGCTGTCGAGGACGAAAGGATTCTTTCCACCCTCTGCCAGCGCCGGGTTATAGCGGAACAGCGGCCAATGTCCGGACTGTACGGCCAGTTTCTGCTGATCGAGTCCGTGCACCAGTTCGTAGCCGTGTGCGATGCAGTGGCTATACGCAATGATGATGGAAGGTCCGTCGTAAGCCTCTGCTTCCTGGAATGCCTTGAGGGTATGTGAATCGCTTGACCCCATGGCAACACGCGCAACGTACACTGCACCGTAGTGCATTGCCATTAGCGCAAGGTCCTTCTTTGCGCGTGGCTTGCCTGCCGCGGCAAATTTTGCTACGGCGCCACGAGGCGTGGACTTTGACATCTGCCCGCCGGTATTCGAGTAAACCTCGGTATCCAGCACTAGGATGTTTACGTTGCGGCCCGAGCTGAGAACGTGATCGAGGCCGCCGTAGCCGATGTCATAGGCCCATCCGTCGCCGCCCAGTATCCAGACTGACTTCTGCACCAGACTGTCGGCCAGCCCCAGGAGATTGCGCGCTTCGAAGTTGTCCAGGCCGGCAAGCTGCTTCTTCAGTTCACTGACACGGGCGCGCTGATCGCGAATTCCCGCTTCAGAGCGCTGATCCTCGGCGAGCAATCCCTTGACGAGTTCTTCTGGCAGGGCTCCTGCAAGCTTGAAAAGTAATTCGTGCGCTTGTTCTTTGTGCTTGTCCATAGCCAAACGCATGCCCAAGCCAAACTCCGCATTGTCTTCGAACAACGAGTTGGACCATGCTATGCCCCGGCCATCCTTGTTAACCGTGTAGGGCGTAGTAGGAAGGTTGCCGCCATAGATGGAGGAGCAACCAGTTGCATTGGCGATGACAGAACGGTCACCGGAGATTTGCGTGAGCAGCTTGACGTATGGCGTTTCGCCGCAACCAGAGCATGCTCCGGAGAACTCAAACAGCGGCTCAAGCAGTTGAACGTCCTTCACCTGACTGAAGTTGAGAACGGCGCGGTCCGTCTCGGGGAGGGAAAGGAAGAACTCCCAGTTCTTGGCTTCTGGTTCGCGCAAAGGCGACTGCGAAACCATATTGATGGCCTTATGCTTGACCTCTGATTTTGACTTCGACGGGCACGCTTCAATGCAGAGCGCGCAACCAGTGCAATCCTCTGGAGCAACCTGCAAGGTGTAACGTTGGCCCGCGAAATTCTTCCACTTGGCTTCGACGGATTTGAAACTCTGCGGCGCACCGGCCAGTTTGTCGCTCGAATACACCTTCGCGCGAATGACTGCGTGCGGACAGACCAGGACGCATTTGCCACACTGAATGCAGAGAGTCTCATCCCATGCTGGAATTTCCAACGCAATGTTTCGTTTTTCCCACTGCGCGGTGCCCGTCGGATAGGTGCCATCAATCGGCATGGCGCTCACCGGAAGGTCGTCGCCATTTCCGAGGATCATCGGCCCAAGCACATTCTTCACAAACTCAGGAGCCGCATCGGGAACCGCCGGTCGTATCTTCTGCATGCTGGTTACTGCATCGTGAACTTTTACCTCAAACAAATTTTCAAGCGTGCTATCAACGGCGGCCCAGTTCTTTTGCACCACGGCTTCGCCGCGCTTGCCATAGGTCTTCTTGATAGCCTTTTTGATTGCCTTTGTCGCCTCATCGCGTGGCAGCACACCGCTTATAGCAAAGAAGCAGGTCTGCATGATGGTGTTGATGCGACCGCCCATGCCCGTTGCTTTGGCGACCTTGTACCCATCAATCACATAGAAGCGCAGTTTCTTGGCGATGATCTGCCGTTGCACTTCGACCGGGAGTTCGTTCCAGACTTCATCGACTCCGAACGGGCTGTTGAGCAAAAACACCGATCCTTTATCCGCGTACTTCAATACGTCCATCCGCTCCAGGAAGGTGAACTGATGGCAAGCCACAAAACTGGCACGGTTGATCAGATAGCTGGAACGAATCGGCTTGGGGCCGAAGCGCAGGTGTGAGGTTGTGACCGAGCCGGACTTCTTCGAGTCATACACGAAATACCCTTGTGCGTAATGTTCCGTGTCTTCGCCGATAATCTTGATTGAGTTCTTATTGGCGCCCACCGTGCCATCCGCACCAAGCCCGTAGAAAAGAGCGCGCACAGTCTCAGCGTGCTCCGTGTTATAGGCTGGATCGTAAGCGATGGAAGTGTGAGTAACATCGTCCACAATGCCAACCGTGAAATGATTCTTGCTGATGGTGGCACCTAGCTCGTCAAAGACGCCCTTGACCATGGCGGGAGTAAATTCTTTAGACGACAATCCATAGCGTCCGCCGATCACCTTGGGCAAAGATTTAAATTGCGATTTGCCGGACGCGATCCCCTCGGCAAGAGCCGTGAGCACATCTCCGTAGAGCGGCTCACCGGCCGATCCGGGTTCCTTGGTGCGGTCGAGCACAGCGATTGACTTGATGGTTTGTGGCAAAGCCTGCAGTAACAGTTCGGAGGCAAATGGGCGATACAGGCGAACTTTGAGAATGCCGACTTTTTCACCTTGGGCCAGCATCTCCTCGAGAGTTTCTTCAGCAACTTCCGCGCCGGAGCCCATCAGGATAATCACGCGCTCTGCGTCCGGAGCACCGAGGTATTCGTACAACCTGTATTGGCGGCCGGTGAGACTCGCGAATTTATCCATCGCGTTCTGCACAATCTGCGGCAGCGCAATGTAAAACGGATTGACGGTTTCACGCGCCTGAAAATAAACGTCGGGATTTTGTGCAGTGCCGCGCAGCACCGGACGATCTGGAGAAAGCGAGCGGTTGCGGTGCGCATCTACCAATTCCTGCGGAATCATCGCCTTCATGACTTCGACATCGAGCTGTTCAACCTTGGCAACTTCGTGCGAGGTGCGGAAGCCGTCGAAGAAATGCACAAACGGAATGCGCGATTCCAGTGTCGCCGTCTGCGCGATCAGCGCCAGATCCATCACTTCCTGCACGGAGTTTGACGAAAGCAACGCCCATCCGGTCTGCCGCACCGCCATCACATCCTGGTGATCGCCGAAGATCGAGAGCCCCTGCGCTGCCAGTGCGCGTGCTGCTACGTGCATGACGCAGGGCGTGAGTTCTCCGGCAATCTTGTACATATTGGGAATCATCAGCAGAAGCCCCTGCGATGAAGTAAACGTAGTGGTTAGCGCTCCTGCCTGCAGCGCACCATGCAACGTTCCGGCGGCGCCGGCCTCGCTTTGCATTTCAAACACCGAAGGCACAGTGCCCCAGATGTTTGCCTTGCCTTCGGAGGACCATTGGTCGCTCCACTCACCCATCGGCGAGCTGGGAGTGATCGGATAAATTGCTATGACTTCGTTTGTCTTATGTGCAACGTAAGCAGCAGCTTCATTGCCGTCAATTGTGACTTTCTTTTTCATCAGCTAACTCCATACTTCAGAGGTGGTCGCGTGAATCGATCTCGTACATATCAGCATGTCAGACAACTGAAAACGTGAGCTAATCCCTAAATCTGTCTCTTCTGTTTTTTAAAAAGCTGTTTCCATAATTAAGCTGCAGGACAAAGCACATCTGGAACTCCTGTCCCCACAGGAGTCCCAGGTGTTGTGTATTATTCGAGCATGTCTGCCAGTCTCTGTACGGTGTGCTCCACTTTGATCTTGGAGTGGCGTTTATCCAGCCCTCCGCCAATCTGCATAACACAACCCGGGCAGTCGATAAGCAGCAGTGGTGCTCCTGTCTTCTCGACGTTTTGCAGTTTGCGTTCCAGGATCGGCGCCGAGATCTCTGGCAGTTTGATGGTGTAGGATCCACCCATACCGCAGCACATGTCGCACTCGTCCATCTCCACCAGTTCGTGTCCCGCCTGCTTCATCAAATTGCGAGGAGTCTGATCGGCATGCAACGTCCGCTTGAAGTGGCATGAATCGTGATAGGTGAACTTGGTGGGTTCAATGCCTGCTTTGAACTTCAGAAGGCCCTGATCCAATAGTTGACTGGCAAGAGTCGAGAAGTCGACAACCTTCTCTGCAAGCCGCCGCGCCGCGGGCAGTTCCTCCGTGCGCCCTATAGCTTCCAGGTTAGCGATGAAGTCATGCTTCAGGGCCACGGTGCAGGTAGGGCAGGCGGAGACAACATACTTTACGTCTTCGGCAAGCAGTGCCTTGATATTGTCGGCGCTGTTTTGTGCTGCAACCTCATAGGCTCCGCTGTAGCGCGCCGGCGCGCCGCAACACGTCTGGCCCTCCGGGAAGATGACCTCAATCCCAGCTTTGTTAAGCACCTTCACCACCGCCTCGCCCATATCGGGATAGGCGAAGTCGATGAGGCATCCACCGTAGAATGCCGCCTTCTCCGCGCACTTGGGTTGCTTGATCTTCTTGATGCGATCACGGAAGGGCACATCGGCAATTGCCGGTAGCGAGCGATTCTCCGTCATGTTGCTGAGGAACAGAGGCAGGTGACGGATGAAGCCCTCTTTGGCGAATGGAATCTGTCCAATGGATGCGGCGCGCATCATGGTATGGAAGAGGCGCCGATTGTTGACCACGGAGAAGATCGCTTTCTGGATCATAGGCTGGCCCTGCTCTACGGCGAGGCGGCGGCGCAATTCCAGAATGAGATCAGGGATGTCTATTTTTCCAGGACAAACATCCTTGCAATTGCCGCACTGGATACACAGGCTCTGGATTTCGTCGGACTCCTTGAGAGCGCCGAACCAAGCGGTAAGGATAGTGCCTATGCCGCCGGTGTAAACCTTGCCGAAGACATGCCCGCCGACTAGCCGAAACACTGGGCATACGTTCAGGCAGGAGGCGCAACGGATACATTGCAACGCCTGCTTGAAACGCGGGTCGTGCGCCATTTCGTTGCGGCGGTTGTCCATCAGGATGATATGCAATTCCTTGGGCGTACCGTCGGTATTCGGCACGGGGCCGCTAATGATGGAAACGTAACTGGTAAGCAGTTGTGCCGTAGCGCTCTTGGGTAGTGCCGTGAGAATGGGCGCCATGTCTTTGAAGTGCTCGATCAACTTTTCGTAACCGACCACCGCTACGTGGATTCTCGGCAGCGTCGTGACCAGCCGTGCATTGCCTTCATTGGTGACAATGGCGATGCTGCCGGTTTCGGCAACGGCGATGTTGGCGCCGCTGATGCCCATATCTGCTTGGAGGAACATCGGGCGGAGCTTGCCGCGCGCAAATTTCACCAACTTTGGGATATCAGGCGTTTGGCCGTCTTCCACCTTGTCGTTGAAGACCGTAGTCACTTCTTCCTTGGTCATGTGAATCGCGGGCATCACCATGTGCGAGGGTGTCTGCCCGGCAAGCTGAATGATCCACTCGCCGAGGTCCGTCTCCTGCACGTCGATGCCGGCCTTCTCAAGATACTTGTTAAGATGAATCTCTTCGGTCGCCATGGACTTCGACTTGACGATGGTCTTGACCCCACGCTCCTGCGCGAGGCGAAGAATATAGTCTTTGACGGCCTTGGGGTTACCGGTGCGGAAGACCTTGGTTCCACGAGCTTCGGCAGCGCGCGTAAATTGCTCTGCGAGTTCCTCAAAGCGCGAAGAGGCGGAAGACTTGATCTCGGCAATCTGGTCACGCAGCGCTTCGAAGTCAATGCCTTCATAAGCCTTGGCGCGTCCGGCGCGGTAGGCCACGGAAAAGTTTCCTAGCGCTCCGGTCAGATTCGGATTCGCCAGCGCATCGAGAATGGATTGTTTGAATTCCTGCTTCATGCCGCCACCTCCAGATCGTCCACGAACAGAATGATGAGCCGCCCCGGGCCATGCACGCCGATCGTCAACACACGCTCAATGTCTGCGGTGCGGCTGGGGCCTGTGACGAAGGAGAGATAGGAAAACTTGGAAGGGTCAATGAGGGCGAAGAGCGTAGGAATATCAGGCAGAAGCGCAGCGGTGGAAACCAGAGCAATGTGCAGCGGAGGCAGCGTGGATACAAGACGCTTGTCCACTTCGTCGGCGATCTGCACCACCGATCCAGTGTTGGCCAGCGCCCAGTCAAACTGGCTGATGCCAACCTTCGCGCTCGCGGCCAGGTCGCGCGTTACCTCGAACTTGAGGCCAGGGACTGCGTTCTCAAGTTTCGTTCTTTCGGTTTTCCCGATCATCGGGCACGCGGCACAAACGGCACGGGAGTCACTCTTGTCCTCCACCCCCTCCTGATGCAAAAGGCGCACAAGCAACTCCAACGCCAACTCCTTGTTTGCAACTCTCTGTACCTGTGCGCTCACTGCTTCGGCACGCATCTTGAACAATTCTATGATTGCGGAAGACTCTATCGTTAGGCTCATGAGGCTCCTTTTATCGGCGGGCGACCTTGCCGCCCGCCGCACTCCTTTGCACATAGCTCTAATGGACAACTAGCTGGGTGAACGGATACACGTACGCCATCATGAAAATGAACACGCCGGCCAGGGCAGCCAGGGCCAACGAATGCAGGAAGACATACCGAAGAATGTCTCCTTCATGTCCATACCATTGGGTTGCAGTAGAGGCCACCACAATACTCTGCGCGTCGATCATTTTGCCCATCACTCCGCCGCAACTGTTCGCCGACGCCATCAGCACCGGAGAGACTCCAATCTGTTGTGCGGTAATCTTCTGCAGGCTGCCAAACAGGACGTTGGACGAGGTGTCCGAACCAGTAACCGCAACGCCCATCCAGCCCAGCATCGTTCCGAAGAATGGATACAGATGTCCGGTGCGGGCGAATGCCAGACCCAACGTCGCGTCCAGGCCCGAGTAACGCGTGAGCATTCCAATCCCGAGCATGGCCGCGATTGTCAGCAAAGAGAAACGAACCTTAACAACTGTCTTCAGAAAGATCGAGAATATCTTTCCGAAGCTCTGACCCATGATGAGGCCAGAGATGATGGCGGCGAAAAGGATTCCAGTGCCTGTCCCGCTTAACCAATTCAGGCCAAACACCGCGGGTTCCTTGGTAGGCTTCGGCACTACGGGTTGAACCCGCTCCACCATATTGTTCAGCACCGTTACTTTGAATTGAGGATTGGTGATCTGGCTCGGCTTGGTCGCCCAGCTCGAGGTTGAAGTAAACACCTTCTCGGGCGTGTTCATCCACAGCTTGCCGGTCTGTGTGCCCCACACAAACACGATGACACTGAGAATCACCCATGGAACCCAGGCCTGCGTGATCTCCTTCCGCGTGTAGGTTTGCTTCACCTCGCCGCGATCCAAAGAAGCTTGCTCTTCTTCCTCTTGGCCGTCGAACTTCCATATCTTCTTCGGCTTCCAGATCAGCAGGAAGCCAGTCAAACAGAGCATGGAGATAACAGCGGCCACAACATTTACCACCCAAGGGCCGTGCATATTGGAAACGAGCAACTGCGGAACCGCAAACGTGACTCCGGCGACCAGGATCGCAGGCCAGACTTCCAGCATTCCGCTGAAACCGGCGAAAGCCCAAATCAGCCAGAACGGAACCAGGATGCAGAATGGGGTGAGGATGCGCCCGGTCATCGAAGACAGCATAACTTCGCTGAATCCAGTAACCTTGGCCAGCGCGATGATCGGAGTACCCAGCGCACCGAAAGCAACCGGAGCGGTGTTTGCGATGAGCGAGAGTCCCGAGGCCTGCAGCGGTTTGAAACCGAGACCGATCAGTAATGCGGCCGTAACGGCCACAGGAGTTCCAAAGCCAGCGGCGCCTTCAAAAAACGCACCAAAGCAGAATGCAATCAGCAACAACTGCAACCTGCGGTCCTGAGTAATACCCGTAAGGCTGTGCTGGAGGATGGTAAAACGCCCAGACTCGACCGTGAGCTGGTACATGAAGATGACGTTGAGAACGATCCAACCAATCGGAAATAGACCATAGCCGGCGCCGTAAACGGCGGTTGCGCCTGCCAACCGGGCTGGCATATGAAATCCAAAGATGGCAACAATCAAAGCCGCGGATAATCCCGCGAGAGCCGCATAGTGAGCCTTGACATGGCCCAGAGCCAGTGTCCCAAGCAGCACAACGATTGGAATTGCCGCCACGATGGTGGAGAGGAACCAATGCCCGGTGGGATCGTAGTTTTGCTGCCAGGCCGACGAAAGGGCAGGCAGTCTCAAAATGACCACTGAAGCGATAACACCGAAAACAACTACCAAGAAGGCGACAAGGTAGTTAGGTTTAGGTTGAGAATGCGGAGGAACCGGATGTTTCCGAGCAGGTGGCGTGAGGACGGTCGAAGAACTCAAAGTAGAACCTCCATCGCGGGGCTGTGTGGACCGGGATACGGTACGAGTCTTTCCCCGCTCCGCAATATCGCGTGTGATTTGCTAGCCGGTAGCGTGCAAACATTACTACATGTCAGCTTGTCAGACAAGATGAAAAGCTGACGTATTCGATATTTTTTTGAGCCCGGGAGGACTTCCGTAAATTTGGCCGCGTGGAGTGTTTCGCTCAGGAAGGAATATTTGTTTTAAGAGAGGGCCTTACCGAAACTTCTGCTTAGAGTTCCCCAGCCTAAGACTGAGGAACTCTAAGAGAGTGCAATTCAGTTCAGTCATGGATTACTTCTTCAGGAGAAATGATGCACCAACGCCTACTTGGACCATCATTCTGAAGAAGTGCTCACAATCTATGACATATCAGCTCAGCAGACAAGTGAATTCTTTAGTTTCCTTGCTATCGGCATGTCGGCTACGAGCCATATCGTCACCATTTCCCGATTACACATCACGTGGAACGACGCGCTTATCGATCCGTGCAGGAGTAACACGGATCAATCGAAGCCTGGATCAGCGGAGCGTCAGCCAACTGTGCGCCGACCACTGCCCACTGCATCGAGGGCATATTGGCAAAAGTTGGCGTACGAACCTTCACCCGCTGGGGGGTATCGGTTCCGTTTGCAGTCACCGAATAAAATACCTCACCGCGGGGTGCCTCAATGCGAGCCACTGCCGTACCGGCCGGAACCTTCAAACGCGGAGCTCCCGTGGACACTGCGATCGGTCCCTCTGGCATATCGCGCATCACCTGACGAAGAATGCGGCAGCTCTCGAGTAATTCCAGCGCCCGCACCACCAGCCTCGCCCGCACATCGCCATCGGTCTGCACCGGCACATCAAACTCCAGTCGGTCATAAACCAGGTAAGGCGCGTCGCGACGCAGATCCTGGGTCACTCCAGAGGCGCGCGCCAGCGGTCCCACAATTCCCATCGATTTTGCCTGCTGATTTGTCAGCACACCGATACCGGCGCAGCGGTCACGCACCGTAGAGTTCGTGGTAAACACTGGAATGATCGAGCTCACAAGCTCCTTCTCAATCGCGTCCACCATACTCAGAATCGCGCCCGTGTCGCTCATATCGCGAACCACGCCGCCAATACAGTTCATGCCGTAATTCACTCGATTGCCTGAGATCGCCTCCAGCATATCCATTACTTTTTCGCGCATCGCGAAACAGCTCATGAACATCGTTTTGAAGCCGATAAGTTTGGCTGCGATTCCCGCCCACAGAATGTGCGAATGCAGACGTTCCAGCTCCGCCATCGCAACACGAATATATTGCGCGCGTTCCGGCACTTCCAACTCCAGCAGACGCTCCACCGTTAAACAGAACGTAACCGAGTGAACGTTGGAGCAGATGCCGCAAACGCGCTCCACCAGCGCGATCACCTGCTGATAATTCCTGCGCTCGGCGAGGTACTCGATATTGCGGAAGTTGAAGCCAACATGCAACTCGGCTTCACGCACGGTTTCGCCTTCACAAATCAGGTCAAGTTTGTAAGGCTCTTCCAGTGACGGATGGTACGGTCCAATCGGAATTCGGTAGCTCATGGTTTTCCAATCTGTCTGCGATTCAGACCAGCTTCCAGCCCAGGCCGCAGCATCAGTTGCTTGTTGCTGATACGGCCCGTGAACTCCACTGAGAAGTACTCGTAGGTTTCGCGCTCCAGCCAGTCAGCCGCCGGGCACAGATCGCTAATGCTCGGAAACTTGTTTTCGCGCGTCTGCGTCGAGAAGGTAAGAATCACGCCCTTCAAATCCCAGTGATAATCAAGGCGGGTTTCACCGCCTGCCATCTCAATCGCCGTTACGGTCACAAAGCGCGCATCCTGGGCCAGCATGAATCTCGTCATAGCTCGCGGGTCGAGCTTCTCCTGGGCAATCCACCAGGCGCCATTCTTCTGCTCCCATCCATCTTCCGCGCGCAGATCAAGCAGACTCACGTCCCAACCTATCTCTCTCTCCAGCATCACTGCCCTTTCAGTCATCCGACTTCTCCTCTACCGCTCCACGTTAATTCGCTTCCACGGGCTGCGGGCTGCTGGGCGGAATGACAACCGCTTTCTTCTTTTTCTT
>Ga0181516_10001231_pt1 | contig 20025 bp, 8 predicted proteins | sample PEATcosm2014_Bin_25_FD_121104 | JGI IMG/M metagenome (GOLD analysis project Ga0181516, IMG submission 121104) | Peatland microbial communities from MTU Mesocosm Facility, Houghton, MI, USA - PEATcosm2014_Bin01_10_metaG | ecosystem: Environmental > Terrestrial > Soil > Wetlands > Peat | place... | reverse complement strand
GGCTTGTCGCCGTTGGCCTGGCGCAATGCCTTCAACTGATCATCGAACCGGTCCGGGTCCGCAAAATAATTCTGGTAGTCGTACTCGTGCGAGGCCGCAATGTCGATCTTGCTCCAGACATCGGGGTCTGACCTCAAGGCGTTTGCCACCTCCGCGCCGACCGCCGTATTTGAGGCGTCGGGCATGTGAATCTTCACTTCCTTGAAGCCAGCCGCGTCCAGTTCGCGGCGCAATGTCTTCACCATCTCGAAGCTGATCTCTTTCGGTTCCTGAACCTCGTTTTGAATTCCTATCACGTCCGGTGCACGGCCAGTTCTTTCTTTCTCAATGCGCGCATAGGTAACCATGGCCCGCGCCCACGCGCTGGGGTTGGCTACATCCTTGTGCTCCTTGCCGTCCGGGTCGGTGTAGTCCTGGGAGGCCCAGGAGGGCAATGCCCACATTTCATAGATAACCTTGCCGCCCAGTTTCAGGCTCTGAGCGTTGTACGCAAAGTCGGAAACCTCCCCGTTTGGGAAGTCATCACCGTAGTAATGCGGCTTGGCATCGGCAAGGTTATCCAGGTTGGACATATCGGGACGAAGCTTGGTGCCCATCGGGTATTCGCGGTCGATGAGGAGGTTATATCGGGAGAGGATGTGCCAATATTCTTTCTTGCCTTCTTCGCTCAGGGAATCATATGCAGGGATGCTTGGACTTCCACCGAATCCGAAGATAGTCTGATGCCGAACGGTTGCATCTATTGATATTTCTGTTTCAGTAGCTTGCAACGAGAGCAGGGAGCCGGCAAGCTCGATATGCCGGTTGAATGGCCCCTGAAACAAGAGCTGATGACGGCTCACATCAAGCATGCAGTTCTGCTGTACCACCGAAACGCCATTCACAAGGACGTTGAGCGATAAATGCGGGTCGAGCATCACCGTCACGGAATGAATTGCGCCAGGCGCCAGGGCCATTGTCTCCTGGACAATTCTTTCCGGGTTGGCGGTGTGGCTATCCAGCAAGCCATAGGAGTCGTTGTACCTTTGATAGACCCGCACCGTAGTATTGCTGAGCTCAACGGTGAACCCGCCCTCTCTTCCAGTGAAGATCCAGCTCAACCTCGCTTCCCGCGGAAAGTCGCTATCGAGCACGATGGTTCTTGAAAAGAAAGCCGGCAAACGCTCAGGGAAGAATACACGGGGCACTTCGGGGGCCCGTCCCCATACCTGGGAAAGAGGACCATCGGAAGCAAATTGAAAGTGCTGGGCGGCCTGGACCACAATCTGATTTGCTGCCGGCGCCTGTGCGATGACTTGACTGAATTTTGGTTGCAAGAGGCATAAGGAGAGCGCAAGAATCGATAAACTTTTGATTCGGGACACGATGTTCCTCCGGTTATTTGCTTTGCTAGATACAAGGGGTCCCGATAGAGGGACAGATAGCGTCACAGTAAGATGGTGACGAAAGCGAACCCACTGAGCTTCGAGTTAGGAAAAGAAGGCAAATCAAGAGATCGATTATGAGATTCAACAATCAGGGACGACATTCCTGCCCTTAACGTTGCCTTTGATGATCTGACCGCTTGAAATAGGAGAGCTCTCAGTCTGAAGAAAGTGCCCCGCTCCGGTGAGTGAAGCGGGGCACCTGCTTCAATGGCATTTTCGTCCATGCCTGTTCATGGGTTTAGAAGCTCACCTTACCCCCTAGCTGGAAAACTCGAGCGCTGTTCTGGGTTCCCGAGATTTCACCAAAGGACCCCGAAGCCGGATTGCTGGAGCTCGGATTGCTGAAGCTCGGATGGTTTAACACGTTGAAGGCCTCGATGCGCATATCGACAGTAATCTTCTCCTTAATCGGAAAGAGGCGAGACAACTGGGCATCGGAGTTGAAAAGCATGGGACCGTAGAAAGAGTTTCTACCGATGTTTCCATAGGTACCCAGAGCAGGAGCGTTCGCCGCACAAGACGCTTGTCCGTACGTGCAGAAAGCAGCCTGATTCAGATACGACCGCGTCGCATAAGTCGCGGCTCCCGCGAGGATCTTTGTATAGTTGATGGGGTTAACGCCGGGGATCCGATTCGGGCGATCGTTGCCGACATCGGTCAAAGATCCATCCGTTCCGGCACTCACTGTGAACGGCTGCCCGCTGGTGATATGGACCAGCGGAGCCAACTCCCAGTTATTGACGGCATACCCAAGCACGCCATGGAGCCGAAAGGCGCTCTTGGCGATAAGGGACGTGTTGAAGATCTGTTTGTTTTCCGATCCGCACAGGCCGTAGTCCATTCGGGGGTTGGAAGGATTTTCTACCTGCGTGCTACTGATGTCGCCCTGGGGGTCGACCTCATTCATGCACTTGGACCATGTGTAATTTGTATCCAGGCTGAAGGTGGACGAAAGGCGATGCTGAACGGTGACGATCATGCCGTTGTAATTGGCGGGAACCGAGTCCGATTCAGTCAGCGAGCCGCCGCCACCTCCCAAGTACTGGTTGCCTTGCGTAGGATTCGCAATCGTGAGAGCGAAACGGGAGTTCTCGTTTCCTGTTGTGGAACAATTTGTTCCAGCAGCCCCCGGTTTTACCGCAGCCGGACCCGTGGTAACGATCCCTGCGCAGCCCGTGCCACTGGCCCCCCATACTCCGGGGATGAACACTGCGGGACTGAGGGGGAGGCCCTGCACCTCGTGCTGGGTTCTGCTCCCCACGTACTGGACTTGAATCATCCAGCCGTGTGGAAGCTGCTGCTGAATGCTGGCGGTCCACTGGAGCGTGTTTGGCGGTTCCCACTGAGGTTGCGCCACAATATATTGGCTCTGCGCAGGGAAGATTGCCGCCGAAGGAGTTGGGACAGGAGGCATTGGGAAGGGGCTGCTGTTTACTCCGCCCACCTGAGCGCAACCATACCCTGTGCCGCCGATGAGCCAAGGCTCGGAAAAGCACAACTGGTTGGATGTGTTGGGGGTCGTATTCGTAGCAAATGGCGGGCTTTGCTGCACACGCTGGGTAATGAAGAAGTTTGGCGAGTCATAGATCAGTTCGGAGCCTGCGCGGACAACCGTCCTGCCATTCCCGAACACATCGTAGGTCAGGCCAAAGTTCGGATTGAAGTGCAGCGGAGTGCCCTTGGTCAAGCCGGGAGGAACACCTTTATCCCCGTAGTAAAACGCTCCCGCGGGAGCCTTGGAATAAACGGTACTGACCTGGTTTGCCAGGAACGCGGCATCATTGAACTGCATTCCGCGGTTAAAAACGTCCGGCGGGACGTAGTATGGCTGCCAGCGAAGGCCTGCCACAATGGTCAGCTGCTTTGACGCATGATACGTATCCTGCGCGTAGAGCGTCGTGATGGGCCCGCGCAGCGCGTTTTGCTGAGGCCTGCTTTGAGTGAAGCCGGTAGGGTTCATGGATCCATCAAGGAAGTCCAGATTAGCGTCGCCTGGAGACGCGGTGGTAGTGCTTCCTATGCCTGACCCGGCGCCGGTTGGGCCGTTTCCGCTGTAGATGCCGCTGAAACTGAAGGTACCGTTACCGTTGTAGGTGTTGTTGAGATTGAGTTGGTTGCGGATATACCCGCCGCCGAATACAAACTGGTGCTTGCCTTTGACCCAGGTGAGGTCGTCGGCCAGTGCGAAGGGAGTGTTGTCATTGATGACGGCTTTAGAGTTCGATCCACCGCCGATACTGAAGCCGTGGTTCTTACCCGATGTACTAGCGGAGAGCTGCAGACCGATTGGCTGATACTGGAAGATAGTAATTCCAAGCGTGGCGGCATTGATGTCCGCTGCGTTGTATCCCCTGAGGTTCCTTCGCCGAATTCCCGTGAGATGAACCGAATTTACGAGATTGCTCGTGAAAACGTGGTTCTCGCCGATGGTGATCGATTGCGTCTGCTCCGTATTTCCCGAGTTCGCGGTAAGCAGAATGTCTGTCGCGGAATAAAACGCGGGAGCCTGGTAGCCGTCCAGGTAATACGCGACGTACAGGTTGTTTTTTGAGTTGATAGTGTAATCGACGCGAGTGTCCAACTCCTTATCGAAAAACTCACTTGGGATGGCGTAGTAAACCAACCCGCAGTTGTAGGGGTCGAGTGCCGAGTTGATGGCGGGTAAGTAGGGCTCAAGCTTCAGCGCTGAGGCGTTCCAGGTCGGGGTCGACGAGTATTTGTTCCCAGACAGAAGCGCACCTGTGATGGGGTCGAAAAGCTGCTGAGGCTTTCCGCAGTTGTTTGCCGCAGCGCCCGGAGGCGGGTCGGTATTGGAGAAATCACCCTGGAGGTTAGCCGCGGTCGGCACGTAAGCCGTTGAATTGGCGGAAGCCGAGTCGGATTTTTCCCACTGATATGAGAAAAAGAAGAAGAGTTTGTTTTTACCGTTAAATAGTTTGGGTATGCTAATGGGACCGCCGATGGTCCCGCCGTATTGATTCTGATGCAGCGTATCTTTACCTGCGGCGAAGAAGTTCGTGGCGTCGATGAAGTTGTTGCGCAGGAATTCGAATCCCGAGCCGTGGTAGGCGTTCGCGCCTGAACGCGTAACGATGTCGACCGAGGCCCCGGAGTGCATGCCATTCTGTGAGCCGAGAACCGAGGTTTCGACGCTGAACTGGCTGACGGCATCGGGGAACGGCAAAGGCAGGTTGGTGCCTCCCATGAAGTCAACGTGAATGCCGCCATCGAGCGTCCAGGCAACGGAATTTCCAGGTGCTCCGGCAATGGACAGGCCGGTGGATTGCCAGGTGAACTTGCTGCCCGTCGAATCTCCAGGGCTATTGGCAAATTCGGCGCCGGCGAACTGCACCAGGTTTGTCAACAGACGCCCATTGAGCGGCATCTCGGTGACCTCATTCGAGTCGACGGTCTGCTTGAAGGAGGCGTCTTCAGTTTGCAGCGCAAGATTTTCCGCCGTCACCGTGACTGTCTGGGCCTGTCGGCCAACCGTCATCGTGACATTAATGGAGATATTGCTGCCGACCTCGAGAACGTTGTTGGTCTTGACGTAGGTCTCGAAGTTGGGGGCGGTAATGGTGAGGGTGTAGGTCCCGATGTCAATGTTGGGGAAGCTATAGATGCCGCTTCCGTCCGTTTTGCTGCTGAGAGTGGTGCCGGTGGCGCTTTCGGCGAGGGTGACGGATGCGTTGGACACGACCGCGCCGGACGGGTCCGAAACAATACCCTGAATGCTGCCTTTTCCGGCTTCCTGTGAATTGGTGCGTGGAGAGAACAGCAATAATGCTGCACAGATCAAAGCGACTGCACAGCGGCCGAGAACCTTTGTAAGGTTCAGACGATTGCGCTTCATTGGATCCTCCAAATAGTTGTGATTGTGATGGCGTGGGTTATCCATTCCACCCAGGCCAAATCGTGGTGATTGAACTGCCGCTTTTCGTCAAAAATCGAGAAAAAGCCGGGGCGCATGAACAGGGCTTACCCTTATCAAACTGAAGAGGGAAAGCAACAATTGCCTATTCTCTGTGATCGAAGACTTGCGCAGATTACGCTTGCTCCTGAGAGTTCTTATGAGAGACAGCGGAATACTACGTAAGTGCAGAAATGACTCACAAGGCACGTTTGGGAAAAATATCGGGGTCCGAATGGGTACGCCGAAAATTGCCGAATGGGGGAGAAGGACATAGTACAAACGGGCCATATAGGCCGCCGCGAACACGAATGCACTTCCGGACATGTACAATGAGTGCCGCCGCGCATAGCATTGTCTTGCCGATTTCCGGCGCCGACCCGTATGAGAAATGACGCATGGAATTCAAGGAGATTCCCGGCTTGCAGCCGACAGAAATCGTGAAGACGGAACTCGCATCGGCGCGATCTTGCGATCGAGGCGGTTGCGGCTGCTGCCGGCGCGCGCGGGTAATGATCTTCGCGGTTTGCGCGCTTTTGGGAGCGCATGCTTCCTGTGTGTTCGCCCATGAAGATCCGCCCAATGGGACAGCGGTGGGGTATCAGACCGCAGCATCCATTCTTGCCCTCACTCCCGAGCAGGCCAAACGACATGAATCCGCACACATTCGCGGCGTAGTCATTCGCTCCACCGAGTGGGGATTTGGGCTTGTGGATCAGACCGCGGGGATCTGGGTGAGCTACATCCACCCCTCCAAGGAGTTTTCAGCCGGAGATGAGGTCGATGTCATCGGCGCCACAGGTCCGGGCCTTTACTCTCGGGTGGTGATTGCAAGTGCTGCATACAAACTTGGACGCGCTCCGCTCCCCCGGCCGACGCAGGTTACCTTCAAGCAAATGAGTACCGGCAACTTCGACGCCCAATACGTAACGCTAACGGGCATCGTGCGCTCAGCAGGAATTCGACCGAACGCCGCACCCTCGCAGAACTTTTGGATGAGAGTGGAAATGTCGGACGGGGCGCTCTATGTGGCTTTTCCGCAGGATTGCGCCGTTGTCGGAAACAGTCTGGTCGACGCGGTTGTGCGCTTTACAGGCGCGGCCTCCTCTGCAAAAAACCAGAACATGCAGATCGCCGCTCCCACGCTGATGATGTCGGGCATGGCTGGCGTCACTGTGCTTCGCCCGCCGCCCACCAATCAGTTCGCTGTGCCTCTCACTCCCATCGGCCAATTGATGCAATACCGATCGGGAACGGATTACTACCATCGTGTGAGGGTTGCAGGAACCGTGACCTATTACAAGCCCTCGGAAAGCTTGATCCTTGAGGATCAGGGCAGAGCCCTGCTAGTTGAAGTAGCACAAATCGAAAACATCAAAATTGGGGACAGAGTCGAAGCGCTCGGTTTTCCCGCGCCCAGGGACACAGGCCCATTCTTGAAAGACGCGATGATCCGCGATATTGCCTCCGGAAGCCCGCTGCTCCCTACTGCGGTGACGCCGGCTGACCTTTCCAGCGGCGGGTTCAACTATAACCTGGTCAGCACCGAAGGGCGGCTCTTGAGAAGGACGCGGGAACCGTCCCGTGAGGTGTTTTTACTGCAGGTAGAGTCATCTCTCCTCTTGGCTGAATTGGCCGAGCCCAATAACTCGAATGTCTTGCCCGATCTCAAAGAGGGGAGCACGATACGAATTTCCGGAATCAGCATTCTGGATATTACCGGCACTTGGAACGCGGGCGGTCCGAACGCGAGTTCTGTAAATTACAGAGTGCTGCTCCGGTCCCCGGATGATATTCGCATCCTTCAACAGCCTTCGTGGTGGACCCGAACTCATGTGGTTTATCTCGCCGCCATCCTGGCAGTTTTGACGTTGATCTTCTTCGCAATGGTGATTTACGGCCGCATGGAGGGATGGAGACTGCAAGCCGTACTGGGAGAGCGCGAGCGCCTTGCTCACGAGGTGCATGACACGCTGGCACAAAGTTTTGCGGGAATAGGGTTTCAGTTACAGGCGGTCCGCAATGCAATTCCAAGCGAACAATCGGAGTTACGCGAACAGATCGATTTAGCCCGCGCGCTGGTGCGTCATAGTCATAAAGAGGCACGGCGCAGTGTCGAGCCGATGATCCCCGAAGCGCTTGAAGAACTCGATCTTCTCTCCTCGCTGGAAACCTCGGCACAAAACATGCTCGGGCACGGCACGGTCGAGGTGAGAACGCGGGTGATCGGGACGCCGCGCGCCCTTCCGCCCAAAATCGTCGGCCCTCTTTTGCGAATTGGGCAAGAGGCCATTGCCAATGCTGTTCGTCATGCGGCCCCCCGCCTTCTGGAGATCTCAATTGCTTATGAGGAACACGTGGTACGGCTGAAGGTTGAGGATGATGGCTGTGGATTCGTGAAGAGCGGCGGGCTTCTTGGGTTTGGGTTGCGCGGGATGCGCAAACGAGCGGCGGCGCTTTCTGCAACCCTGGAGATCATCAGCAGTCCTGGACAGGGAACGTGCGTCGAAGTGACAGCACCGGTACCTCGTTCTCGCACGTTACCGGCTTTTTTCCATCAACTGTGGTCCTATTGTCGAGAGGGTATCTTCCATGTCCACACCAACGAAGAGTAACGCCATTATCCGGATTCTTATCGTCGATGACCACCCCGTTGTGTGCTCGGGCCTGACGAGCATGTTGAGGATGCGGGCAGGCCTGGAGGTCATGGGTTCGACCGCCAGCGGAGAGGAAGCTCTTGCCATTGTGCAAAGGGATTGTCCGGACCTGATGTTATTGGACCTTCGCATGCCCGGAATGGATGGCATCGGCGTGCTGAATGCACTGAAGGAGATGGAACACGCTCCACGCGTGATGGTGTTGACAAGCTTTGAAAAGGAAGAAGATATCTATCGTGCGGTTCGTGCCGGAGCGCACGGTTATCTTCTGAAAGACACATCCGAATCTGAAATGATTGCGGCGATTAACATTGTTCACTCGGGAAGGCGCTACATCCCCAGGCACATCGCAGCGCGCCTGACCGATCGCATGATGCGATCCGATCTGACCGCCCGGGAGTTGCAGATTCTGGAACTGCTTGCTCAGGGCTCGACAAACAAACAAATCGCCGGGACTCTTAGCATCAGTGAGAACACCGTCCGCCACCACGTAAACAACATCATGGAAAAGTTGCAGGTGTCCGATCGTACCGAAGCTGTAGCTACCGCCCTCCGTAATGGAGTGCTGTCCGGAAACGACTAATGAAAGTCAGCTCTGTCCGGCCGGTACCCAGCAACAGCGGAAGTCCGGGAGTATCGTCGTGGGAGCCGGGCAGACGCCGTCGGCGGAGATCGCCGGCAAATGCCAGTTCCTCCGCGAGGAAGAAGGAACGTGCGAAAACGGGGCCTCTAAATTCCTGCGGATCCTGAATGGAGATCAAACGGATTGGGGCCTCAACTTTTCTTCGGAACCCGAGGTGCTCAGGGCTTCGGTAGCTACGTACTGAGAAAGGAATTTCATTTTATGCGAAGGCCTCTGGCGGTTGTGGCACTGGTTGCCGCGTTTACGCCGACTGTTGTTTGCTCTCGGGCGCAGAATCCGCCGCCGCGATTGGAACTTAATCGCACTGGCGAGACGATCGTGCTGGAGCCCTACGCGCCCAACATTCTGCGCGTCACGCTCAGCCTGCAGCGGGAATCTGCACTGGCCACGCCGGGGTACGGGGTTGTAGCGGCGCCCGACGCCGCTGGCTGGAGTGCGAGCAGGACCGCACAAGCGGACGTGTACAGCTCGCCGCGCATGGTCGTCAGCGTGGACCGCGAACGGCCAGCCGAACCGCCGCCGCTTCACACCATGGCCGACATAGCCAAATACTTCAATGGCTCCACTCCGAACACGCACATTACCATTCGCACTCCCGACGGGAGAAGGCTGCTTGAGCTTACGGGCTGGGCTCAGGATGAACTCAATTTCAAGTCCGGCACGGCCGGCGTGGAACATGATCGCCGTCCCACCGACACGCAGTTCTACACGGTAAGCGCGACCTTTGCCTCGCCCGCCGACGAGCACTATTACGGGCTGGGGCAGAATCAAGAGGGCTTTCTGGACCATCGCGGACACCCGGTTCATTGCTGGGCCGATTACACGGCTCCTGCCGCTCCCAGTTTCTGCGTGCCGTTCCTAACCACCAACAAGGGCTATGGTCTGTTGTGGGACAACCCCTCCAAGACCACCATCGAGCCGGGCTTCAACGAGCAGACCCGCTGGGTCTCCGAGGCGGGCAACCGTGTCTCCTTCTTCGTGATTGCCGGCGCCACTGCGGACGAGATTTACGTCGGCTATAGGCTGCTCACGGGCCCCACGCACATGCTGCCCAAAGCAGCTTACGGTTACATCCAGTGCAAGCAACGCTACGCCAGCCAGCAGGAATTGCTGTCGGTTGCGAAGGGCTATCGCGACCGCCATCTGCCTGCTGACGTGCTGGTGGTGGATTGGTTCTACTACACGAAAATGGGCCAAATGGACTTCGATCCCCGGTTCTGGCCTGACCCATCGGCTATGAACAAGCAGCTTCATGACATGGGATTTGAAACCATGATCAGTGTCTGGCCGCGCTTTGTGGCCGAGGACCGTTTCTATGCAGAATTGCGGGAGAAGGGCTGGTTCATCCACCTCGCGGACGGCACGCCGCTCAACGGCCTGCCCTACGACCGTGCCGGGTCTGACATCGACACCACAAATCCCGATGCTGCGCACTGGTACTGGAAGACCATCCACGACAACATTCTCAGCAAGGGATTCGACTCGATCTGGGCCGATGAAACGGAGCCCGATTTACCGCCCGGCGGCGCCTACTTCCACATCGGTCCCGGCACGGAATTCTTCAACGTATATCCGCTCTTCCACACCGCTGCGCTCTACGACGGCTTCCGCAAAGACGAACCCGATCGGCGCGCGCTCATCCTCTCTCGTGACGCGTTCACCGGCGTGCAGCGCAATGGCACCATTGTGTGGTCCTCCGATATCTATCCCACCTGGGACACGCTCAAACGCCAGATTCCCACCGGCCTGAACGTAGCGGCTTCGGGGATCGCGTATTGGTCCAACGACACCGGTGGTTGGCAGTATCTCCCCGCGGTGCACCATCCGGACCACCCTCCGCTGCTCGATCCCTCCGATGCCCGCGATAACGTGGCCGGATACGACGACTACCCGGAGCTTTACACCCGCTGGTTTCAGTACGCCACGTTCCTGCCCATCTTCCGCACCCACGGCAGCCGCCTGGCAAATGAGGTGTGGTCCTATGGCAAGCAGGCCGAGCCCATCCTGGAAAAGTATCTTCGGTTGCGCTATGAGTTGATGCCATATATCTACTCGCTCGGATACCAGACCTGGCTCTCCGGCGCTCCTTTTATGCGCGCCCTCCCGCTGGATTTTCCCAATGATCCCAAAGTCGCTGACCTGCGTGACGAGTACATGTTTGGACCGGCATTTCTGGTGGCGCCGGTCACCGACCAGGGCGCGACCAGCCGCGAGGTATATTTGCCAGCCGGGACCGATTGGTATAACTTCTGGACCAACGAGCGTGTCAAGGGCGGCCGAACGATCACGGTCGCTGCTCCTATCGACACCATTCCCTTGTTCGTCCGTGCCGGCTCTATCATTCCGCTGGGAGCGCCGGTTGAGAATACCCATCAGGTTCAAGCTATCGCGCAGGTAAGAGTCTATCCGGGAGCCGACGGCAGCTTCACGCTCTTCTCTGACGACGGCACGACCTACGACTACGAGAAGGGCGCTGGCTCCGTTACCCGGCTCCATTGGGACGACGCAAAGCAGATGCTCACGCACGACGGCGCCACCAGCTGGAGCGAAGCGGACAGCAGAATCGTCAAGATTGCTGGTGATTAACTTGATCACGAATCAAGGGAGTTTAACTTGAATGCCTGGCCGGTAGAACTCCAGGTCGATACGGAAAGGAATAACGTACTCTCGATGACTTCCTATATCAGATGGATCGCCTGCATCGCTTTTGTCATTTGTTACGCCGACGTTGCAGGCGCGCAAGAACCGGGCTCCGCTGCTTCGCGGTCTGCCGCGCAGCAGCCCTGGATGAATCGATCTCTGGACGCGGATACGCGTGCCGATCTCATGATTCACGAGATGACGCTCGATGAGAAGATCCAATTGGTTCATGGCGTGGGCTGGGGGGTTCTCCGCGCCGGTGCGCCTGTTCCACCCGCAGATAACGGCGGCGCTGGATTCGTCCCGGGCATCGCGCGTCTGCATCTTCCTGACATCAATCTCGCCGACTCCGCCGTGGGCGTGCGCATGGCTGCGCTCGAAGGACGCTACGCCACTCTTCTTCCCTCGGTGCTGGGCATGTCTGCATCCTGGGATCCCGAAGCCGCCTTCCTCTACGGTTCCGTTATTGGCCGCGAATTGCGCGCGCAGGGGTACAACATGTCCATCGGCGGCGGAATGGACCTGATCCGCGAACCGCGCAATGGGCGCAACTTCGAGTACTCCAGTGAAGACCCGATCCTCGGTGGCACGATGGTGGGCGAGTTGGCACGCGGCGTCCAGTCCAACCACATCATGGGAGACATCAAGCACTACGTTCTCAACGACCAGGAGACAGGTCGCAATATTCTGAACGCTGTGCTGGACCGGCGCGCCCTGCGCGAGACGGATCTGCTGGCCTTCCAAATCGCCATCACCGCAGCTCAGCCGGCCGGGGTAATGTGTTCCTACAACCATGTGAACGGCGACTTTGCATGCGAGAACGACTACACGCTGAATCAGGTTCTGAAGCATGATTGGGGTTTCAAAGGCTTTGTCCTCTCCGACTGGGGAGGCACGCACTCGACCGTCAAGGCCGCGCTGGCAGGCCTGGATATGGATCAGCCTGGCGACGACAATTACTTTAGCGATCCGCTGAAGCAGGCGGTGCAAGATGGAAAAGTTCCCCCGTCCCGGCTCGACGAAATGGTCCATCGCATCGTGCGCAGCATGTTTGCGAGCGGCGTCATCGATGAGCCACCGGTGCGAAGCGTCGTCGATCCCTTTCGCGGCCGCGATGACGCCTGCAAGATCGAAGAAGAGAGCGCCGTGCTGCTCCAGAACAGCGGTGGCATTCTTCCGCTCGATGCTGCGAAGATTCGCAGCATTGCGATTATCGGAGGCCACGCCGATGTGGGCGTGCTCTCCGGCGGCGGCTCTGCCCAGGTGGATGCACCGGGAGGGAATGCAATCGACCCAATGCCCGGCCCGTCGGCCTGGGGTAAGCCCGTCTACTTTCCTTCTTCTCCGCTCAAGTACATTCGCGAGCAGGCTGGGCCGGGCACGAGGATTGTCTATGATGCCGGTACGGATCCGGTGCAAGCTGCCAAGGCTGCCGCAGGCGCCCAGGTAGCCGTCGTATTCGTGACGCAGTGGATGTCAGAGGGCCGGGACGCGGCGACACTCAGCCTCCCTGACAGCCAGGACGCACTCGTGGCCGCAGTAGTCGCCGCCAATCCGAACACCATCGTGGTACTGGAGACGGGCGGGCCAGTCACCATGCCCTGGGCAAAGAACGTGAAGGCGATCCTCGAATCCTGGTATCCCGGAATCGGAGGCGGGCAGGCGATTGCAGCGATTCTTTTCGATCGCGTCAATCCGTCGGGCAAGCTGCCGGTTACCTTTGCCGCGGCCGACAGCGACCTTCCCCATCCCACGATTGCCGGCCTGAACGAGCAGATGATGAACGTCCGCAGGGAGGCCGGCACAACGCCGCACAGTGGGCCCCGAGTCCAGCCCAAACTTTTCGACGTCGATTACAACGTGGAAGGCATGGCGGTGGGTTATCGCTGGTTCCAGGAAAAAAACAAGCAGCCACTCTTCCCATTTGGCTTTGGGCTCTCGTACACACGATTTGCATACTCGAACTTGAAGGTCGATTCTGACGCGAAGAGCGTCAGCTTCGATCTGAGCAACACCGGGGCGCAGGCCGGGGACGAGATTGCCGAGGTGTATGTCACATTACCGGACTCGGCAGGAGAACCGTTTCGCAAGCTGGCCGCGTGGAAGCGCGTCTCGCTGGCGGCAGGCGCAGCACAGACGGTGGAGGTTCCGATCGATCCGCTGTACCTGTCGATTTACTCGACCGCGGGCGACGATTGGAGACGGCCGGCAGGCGATTTCCTGATCGAGGTGGGAGGGTCGTCGGCCGACCTTCCGCTGCGTCAGGTTTTGCGCCTGGCCGCACGTTAAACATTGCTACCAGATTTGACAAGCGGGTTGGATGAAGCTGGTGATATTGGGTACCGGCAAGGCATGAACGTGCCAGCCGCGTTGCGAGCAATGGGCAGTTGGCGCGTCGCAGGATGAGACACCTTGCAATATGGTCTCAACTTACTACGATCGGTGGATTTCGCGGTGATAAGGATCGCGTGCGGACCTGGATGGATCTGACCGGCCGGATACAAGGCCGAATCGTCGCAAATCTCGTGCACTTATAGCGTACTCAAGAACCGCGCTTCCTGCGTTTTGATAGTTTTGAGCGTCTCGCGGTTTCAATAACTTGTTTAGAATCAAAATAGACAGGCAATCCGATCCTTCTCCAGGCACTAGACTTGGAGATCTTGCCGGTACACTGCTGGACGATTTCAGCTGCGTTGCGCGGCCATGATTTCCCAGCATTGACTGCTTACTTCTGGGCAATTATTATGTCGGTACTCGGACCGGGAGTTGCGCATGTCGCTTCCGCCACAGACCGTAGGTGGGTTGCTGGCGAAATACAGGGCGGGCGATAAAGAAGCGCTGCAGGCCCTAATTCCGGTTGTCTACGACGAATTGCGCGTCCGGGCGCGCCGCTATCTGCGGATGGAACGGCCAGACCATACCCTGCAAAGTGCGGATTTGGTCCATGAAGCTTATATGCGCCTGTTGGTCCAAAGCCCCGCCGCGGCCCAGGACCGAGGCCACTTTGTAGCCATTGCGGCAAAGCTTATGCGGCAGATTTTGGTGGATCACGCACGCAGCCGCCGGACCGCCAAGCGCGGCCCCGAATATAAGTTGGAACTCGATGAAGCCCATGGGCTTCCCCACAAAGAAGCGATTGACATTATCGCTCTTGACGATGCGCTGACCACACTTTCGCGACGCGATCCCCAGCAGGGAAAGATCGTCGAGATGCGATTCTTCGGCGGACTTAGCGTGGAAGAAGCGGCCGATGTGCTGGGCATCTCAGCCGCTACCGTCAAGCGCGATTGGAGTGTAGCCAGGGCTTGGCTGACGCGGGAGGTGCGAAGCAATCCCCATGGAACAGACAAAGCAGTGGGAGCGGGTTAAGGAGCTGTTCGAGGCTGGAATTCAATGCCCGCCGGAAGAACGGGCAAGTTTCCTGCGCGAGGCCTGCGGCAGCGACGATTCTCTGCGCGCCGAAGTTGAGTCTCTGCTTTCCGCCTACACTCAGTCCGATGGGCTCTCCGAAGGACCGTGGCCAAGCGATGTCGCGGAGGATCCTCAGTTCCCCAGTTCCATAGGTCCCTATCGTCTGATACGTAAGATTGGCCAGGGCGGAATGGGTCAGGTGTGGCTGGCACAGCAGACGGAGCCCATCCATCGCCTTGTAGCCCTCAAGCTGATTCGCGGCGTTCTCCATGACGAGTTCGTTTTGCGCCGCTTTCAAGCCGAGAGGCAATCGCTCGCCATCATGGACCATCCCGCCATTGCCAAAGTGTTCGATGCCGGGACAGCTCCCAATGGGCAGCCATATTTTGTGATGGAGTATGTGCCCGGCGAGCCCATCAACGAGTATTGCGACCGCAGAAAACTTCCCGTCCGCGAACGCCTGGAGCTCTTTATCAAGGTGTGCGAAGGCGTACAGCATGCGCACCAGAAAGCTGTGATCCATCGCGATCTCAAGCCCGCCAACATTCTCGTTGTGGAGATCGACGGCAAGCCGATGCCGCGCATTATTGACTTCGGGCTGGCCAAAGAAGTCGCGCCCACCGCACCGGATGAGGCGCTCATTACAAGAGTGGGTGCGTTTGTGGGCACGCTTGGCTATATGAGCCCGGAACAGGCCGATCCGCGCCTCAAGGACATCGATACGCGTACCGATGTGTACTCTCTTGGCGTAATCCTGTACGAGCTGCTCGTGGGTGCGCTCCCCTTTGACCTTACGCAATTGCAGAAGCGGCCGCTGGATGAAGTATTGCGTCAATTGCGCGAACAGGATGCGCCGAGGCCCAGCGCCATGGCGGGTACGGAGAAGAGCTACGCCGAGATGCGCGGAACCGACCCGAAGCGGCTGGTGAGCTTGCTGCATGGGGACCTCGACTGGATCGTGATGAAAGCTCTCGAGAAGGATCGCGGCCGCCGTTATGGAGCGGCATCGGAGCTGGCCGCGGACATCAACAGATATCTGCACCATCAGCCGGTGGTGGCGCGCGCCGCGAGTCCTGGATATCTGATTCGGAAATATTTTGCCAGGCACCGTCTGGCCGTAACCGTGGCCTTGGGTGGGTTCGTATTACTGGCGGGCTTCGCCGTCGTGGAGGCGGTCCAGTTGCGCAGGATCTCGCGCGAGCGCGACCGCGCCAACCGCATCACGGACTTCATGACCGGAATGTTCAAGGTGGCCGATCCCGGGCAGGCCCGCGGCAACAACGTGACCGCCCGCGAGATTCTCGACAATGCGTCGAAAGAGATCGATACCGGGCTGGCGCAGGATCCCGAATTGCAGTCGCAGATGATGATGGTGATGGGCGCGGTGTATGAGAACCTGGGCCTGTACGACCGCGCAGAGTCGCTATACCGGCAGTCGGAGGCAATCCGGGAACGGCAACTGGGCCCGGAAAACACCGACACGCTGAAGGCCAAGGCTGCCCTGGCCTGGGCGCTGTACCGGCGCGGGCATTACCGGGAATCGGAGGATCTGCTGCGCCAGACGCTGGCCATCCGCACGCGCCGCTTCGGCGCCAATAATCTGGACACAATGGCCGTGATGGACAGTCTGGGTGCGGTTCTGAACGAGGAGGGCCATTCGGCCGACGCGGAAAAGATGGAGCGCCAGGTGCTCGCGTTCCGGCTGCGCGTCCTGGGCGATCGCAATCCCGACACCCTGGTCACCATGAATCATCTTGCGCTGACGTTGCAAGGGCAGGGACGCTGGGCAGAGGCGGAGGCCATGAACCGGCAGCAGGTTGCAGGCTGGCGGCAAATTGAAGGCGCGGATTCACCGCGAGGGCTGTATGGCGCAGACAACCTGGCCATCATTCTCTACCGCGAAGGCCGCCTGCCGGAGGCTGAGTCGCTCGATCGCGAGACTCTCGCAACCAAGCGCCGGGTTCTGGGGCTCGATCATCCGGAGACGGTCCGCTCCATGAACACCTTGACGGCCGTGCTGACCGACGAAGGAAAACTGAACGAGGCGGAGACATTGGCCCGGCAGGTCCTGGATATTCGTACCCGGGTTCTGGGGCCTGACCATCCTCTGACGATCTCCGCGATGAGCAACCTTGCAGAGATCCTTACCCGGCAAGGAGACTACGACGAGGCCGGGAAGCTGCTGGTCAAGGCGCAGGCAACGTCAATCAAGGTTCAGGGATTGGATAACCAGGGCACGGCCCTCGTCACGTACAACCTAGCGTGTCTGGAATTGCGGCGCGGCCGGCGCAGCGAAGCGCTCCAATTGCTGCGCCAGGCTGCGAATCATGGTCTCGCGAACTGGGTATGGAAGGGCATGGCGAACGACCCCGATCTGGCTGCACTGCGGGGTGATCCGGGGTTCGAGGCGCTGGTTGCGCAGGCCAAACAGCCGGCGGCCACGAAACCCTGACCCAGCAGCGCGCACCGGTTCCAGGCAACTCGCCCCAATCCCCCTGTTTTTGCTTTCGCGGAATGCTGCGTGGAACGCACCAAACCCCACTGCCGCGATCGCGACCGAAATCCCCTTCCGCGCAGCTCCAAGCTTCCAATTCTCTCCGCTCCCGGAATCCTGCAATCTTTTTTTGAGAAACATTGAGCCGCTTCGTCCCCGTTTTCCGCATTAAGGAATAGTGGGAGTGCTCAAACGGGGGTCTTTCGCACACCCACGCGGGGGTCGTTCATACAGCCAGAACTGCTGTTCGCGAGCATGCCAGGACACTCGCGCCGATTTTCGGTGATCGGCCCAAATCATCCAGGAGGTTTCCCCGTGGCTGGTAGAACCTTGCTCAATGTCTCCGCAGCTCTGTTTCTCACTCTTGCCAGCCTTGCCGGCATTGCCCAGACGGCGCCGAACGAATGGACCTGGATCGGGGGCGGGAGTACCAGTACCATCGACGGGGTCTACGGCACATTGGGCACGCCTGCCCCGGGAAACATTCCCGGAGGACGACAGGGCCCCGCGCACTGGAAGGATAGCAATGGCAATTTCTGGCTATTCGGCGGCTACGGCTACGACACGACCCGAGATGCTTACTATCTGAACGATGTTTGGGAGTTCAATCCCTCCACGAAGGAATGGGTTTGGATGGGTGGCAGCAACAGCCTCCTCGTCGTAGGCGATGAGGCATTCGGGCAGCCCGGAGTGTACGGCACGTTGGGAACTCCGGCCCCCGGCAACATCCCTGGCGGCCGATTTGCCTCAGCGACCTGGACAGACAGCCATGGCAATTTTTGGCTTTTCGGAGGGAGAGGTACCGATGCCAATGCGAATCTTGGCCAATTGAATGACCTTTGGGAGTTTAACCCTTCAACGAACGAGTGGGCATGGATGGGGGGAGGCAGTCAAAGCCCTGGCTCCGGCGGTTTCGCAAATGGAAATCCCGGGGTGTACGGCACTCAGGGTACGCCCGCCTCTACAAACATTCCTGGAGGCCGTCACTGGCCAACAACATGGACCGATCACAACGGCAATCTCTGGCTCTTCGGAGGTGTGTGGATTGATGATACCAGCGAGCTCAACGATCTTTGGGAATACAACCCCACGACAAACGAATGGACCTGGATGAACGGTAGCAACAATACCGACCAAATTGGCGTGTACGGCACGCTCGGTACGCCGGCCGCCGGAAACACACCCGGAGCACGATATGGCTCCTCAAGCTGGGTTGATAATCTGGGCAATCTTTGGCTGTTCGGCGGTACAGGCTACGACGCCAGTACTACGAACAACAATGGCAACTCGTACCTCGATGAAGTATGGGAATACAACCCGTCCACGAACCGATGGGCATGGATGGGCGGAAGCAACACGGTTGACAGCAGCGGCGAACAACCCGGAATATTCGGCAGCCTGGGAACTCCCGCTCCGGGAAACATTCCGCCGGGCATCTGCTGCTCTACGGCCTGGTCTGATAGTGACGGCAATTTTTGGCTCCTTGGCGGCGGTGGGATAGGCGGCGTAGAAGTAGATAACTTCGCAAACACTTTATGGGAATTTAACCCCGTAACGAATGAATGGACCTGGGTGGGTGGAAACGGCACGGCCCATACCAACGGAAACGGGCCGTACAGTGTGTACGGCACTTTGGGAACGCCCGCGGCGGGAAACGTACCCGGAGGACGGCAGGCCGCCGCGGTATGGACCGACGGCAGCGGCAATGTCTGGCTCTTCGGTGGCGCTGGAGTCGAGGGGACCACTGGAACAAACTGGGGCTACCTCAACGACTTTTGGGAGTATGAACCACTTCCAACCACCGCCCCGGCAACCGTCACGCCCACGGTAACGGTGCTACCGTCGCCGAGCAGCATCACCACAGCGCAATCGGACTCCGTGACGGTGACGGTCAGCGGCGGGGGCAGCAATCCCACGCCTACCGGATCGGTGACTCTGAGCAGCGGGACATATACCTCCGCGACGACCACGCTTGTATCCGGCAGCGCGATGATCACTGTTCCCGCCGGATCGCTGGCAACGGGGAACGACACGCTCACGGCAACTTACTCGCCCGATTCCACCAGCTCATCGACTTATAACTCCGCAACCGGGACCAACTCGGTCACGGTGACTCCAGCAGTCACAACGGTAACGCCCACCGTGATCGTGGTGCCGTTCCCTGCGGCGATCACAACAAGCGATGGCCTGCGGGTTACGGTGCATGTGACCGTCCCATCAGGCGGAAAAACGCCGACCGGGTCCGTCACACTGAGCAGTGGAGGTTATAGTTCCCCTGCGACAGCCGTGACTGGCAGCGTCCTTTTAACGGTTCCTGCCGGATCTCTTGCAGTGGGAACTGACATTCTTACCGCGGAGTATACGCCGGACTCAAACAGCGCATCGTCGTACAGCAGCGCATCGGGAACTGCAACAGAAACGGTGACCGCCGGTGGACCGCCGGCGAGCATCACCGGCGAGTGGGTGTGGAGGGGCGGAAGCAGCGCGGTTCCAATGGCAGGCAAAGGCCAGCCCGGCGTCTATGGGACTCTGAAGACGTTTGCGGCCGGTAACATTCCGGGTGGGCGGATTTCTCCGACGACCTGGACTGACAAGAACGGCAACTTCTGGCTGTTTGGAGGTCAGGGCACCGACGCGAATGGAAATCCCGGGTTTCTGAACGACCTGTGGGAGTTTAAAAGTGCCACCAACCAGTGGGCATGGATGGGCGGAAGCAGCACGGTGCCAACGGGGGCGGGCAGTTCTGCCGGCCAATCCGGGCTCTACGGCTCAATGGGCACTGCGGCGGCGGGAAATACTCCCGGAGGCAGAGGTGCCGGCGCTGGATTTATAGACAGCAGCGG
>Ga0181516_10001229_pt1 | contig 20030 bp, 19 predicted proteins | sample PEATcosm2014_Bin_25_FD_121104 | JGI IMG/M metagenome (GOLD analysis project Ga0181516, IMG submission 121104) | Peatland microbial communities from MTU Mesocosm Facility, Houghton, MI, USA - PEATcosm2014_Bin01_10_metaG | ecosystem: Environmental > Terrestrial > Soil > Wetlands > Peat | place... | reverse complement strand
GAGTTCGAACTTCATCGGTAACGCGATCTACGACAGCGCCATCAACGGCGGCGACCTGCCCTTTGCGGCTGCGCTCGCCTTCGTCTCGATCGCGATCATGGCCGTCTACCTGCTCCTCGCGCGACTCGCCGGCGCCTTCGAGGCCCTGTGAAGTTCTCGCGCCTCTCCCGGGGCCTTTTCGCCTTCTTCGCTGCACTGGTGGTGCTCTTCCTGCTCGGCCCCTTGGCGGTCATCGTCGTTTTCGCTTTTGACAAATCCAACGTCCAATCCCTGCCGATCCGCCACTGGACCACCCACTGGTTCAGCGTGGCCTTCAACGACCCCGCCGTTCGCAGCGCCCTGTGGCTCAGCATCAAGGCCGGTCTGGCGGCGACCATCATCGCGCTTGTGCTGGGCACGCTCGTCGCCTTTGGCATCCACCGGTTCCGGTTCTTCGGTCGCGACACCATCTCGCTGCTCCTCGTACTGCCCATCGCGCTGCCCGGTATCGTCACCGGTCTCGCGCTGCAGTCGGCGTTCAACATCTCGCACATCGAACTGTCGATCTACACGATCATCGTGGGCCACGCGACGTTCTGCATGGTGGTGGTCTTTAACAACGTCGTCGCCCGCTTGCGGCGAACCTCGACGTCGCTGCTCGAAGCCTCCTCGGACCTGGGCGCGCGACCGGTCCAGACCTTTCGTCTGGTGACCCTGCCCATGCTGTCGACGGCCATCATCGCGGGCGCGCTGCTCGCCTTCGCGCTGAGCTTTGACGAGGTCATCGTGACCACCTTCACCGCCGGGGCCCAGAACACGCTGCCCCTGTGGATCTTCGGCGCGATCCTTCGCGGTCAGCAACTACCCGAGGTCAACGCGGTGGTGGTGGGGGTCTTGTTACTGACCGCCATTCCGGTCGCCTACGCGGCGAAGGTGGCGAGCGGCGATTCGACCGAGGTCCTCGGGGGCGCGACCAAGGGCTAACGGCTCGAGCGCCGCGGCGAGGCGTCGCGCGACACCGTGATGATCACCTTGCCGCGAGGCTCGCCCGGTGCGCTCGCGCGCAGGGCCGACAGCGCTTCGGGCGCCCGCTCGAGTTCAAAACGGTGCGTGATCAAGAACGAGGGTCGTAGCTCGCCCGCGTTCACGCGACTCACGACGTCGGCGAAAGCCTCGCTGGTGTAGGAGAAGCTGCCCTGGATGATGACGTCGTTGTTCACGAGGTCGTCGGGCGCGAGGTCTACGTGGGTGCCGTGTGGTGGCAAGCCGAGCAGTATCACCATTGCTCCACGAGCCCCCGACGCCAACGCCGTCGCGACTGCGTCAATCGACCCCGACGCCTCGATGACCAGGTCGTAGGTGTCACTCGGTGACGTGACGTCGAACGTGTCGGCGCCCGCGTGCAGCGCCAGGTCTCGTTGTTCGAGCCGGCGCCCGAACACGCTAACCCTCGCGGGCGCGAAGAGTCGGATCAGGTGAGCCGCCAGTAACGCAATCGTGCCGTCACCGAGTATCGCCACCGAGAGTCCAGGGCGAAGGGCGATGCGCGTCAGGGCCCGCCACACGACCGCCATGGGCTCGACCAGGGCCGCGTCCTCGATCGCCACGTCCGCGCGCAATGCGTGCACGAGACCCACGGGCACGCTGATCAGGTCCGCGAGCGCGCCCGCGCGCGTGAAACCGATCTCGTCATAGACCGCACAAAGGTTCGTGGCCCCGCGTGCGCACTGCGCGCAGGACCGACACGGCAACACGCCTTCGACCACGACGTGGGTGCCCGCGGGGCCCACGCCCTCGAGGTCCTCGTTCAGTCGTCCCACCCACTCGTGGCCGAGCACGAGCGGATAGCGCACGTAGGCCTGGTCGATGGTGCCGTCGACCAGTTCGAGATCGGTGCCACAGACCCCGACGAGCAACGGGGCCAGAATCGCTTCGCCCGAGGCCGCGACCGGTTCGGGCCAGTCGCGCAGTCCGACCTCGTGGGGACTGGTGAGTACGAACGCCCTCACGACGTCCCCTTGGGCCTGACGCCCCCGAGCATGGTGCTCAGGCGGTCCGCGTGCTCGCGCACCGTCATGCCGAGCTGACGGACCTCGCGAAGCGGCACGTCGACCTTAAGCCCGGTGACACTGAGCGCCCCCACGCACGTGCGCTGATGATCGAAGAACGCGGCGCCGACGCAAAAAACGCCCTCCGCCTCTTCTTCGTCGTCCAAGGCGTAGCCTTCGCTGCGCACACGTTCGAGCTCACTCAGCAGGGTAACGACGTCGGTGAGCGTCTTGGGCGTGTAGCGCGCCATTCCCGCTTCGCCGATCAGTTGGCGGACGTCCTCGTCGCCGAGGTACGCGAGGATCGCCTTACCCGCCGCAGTCGCGTGAGGCTGTTCGCGTTGTCCGAGGGGCGCGTGAAAACGAATCGAGCCCTCACCGTCGATGCGTTCGAGAAACACCGGGTACCCGGCCTCGTTCATCGCGAGACGCGCCGTCATGCCCGTTACGGCCGAGAGATCGCGCAACGTCGGCAGTCCAAGTTCGGCGATCGACGTTTGCTGACCGACGAGGTCACCGAGGCGCAACAAGTTGAGTCCGAGTACGTAGCGCGGACCGGGATCGACCGCGCGCAGCAATCCCGATTCGGCGAGCGTTCGCGCGAGGGCCAGCGCGGTGCTCTTCGCGACCCCGAGTCGTTCGGCGACCTCGGTGACGCTCAGGCCGTTGGGACCGTGGTTGGCGATCTCGTTGAGCAGTGACGCGGCGCGCGCCACGGACTGCACTTGGTAGCGATTCTCGCTCGCGACTCGCGAAGTGTTCGGCACGACAAAACCATAGACGGAGATTTAACAAAACTGTCGACAAACTGCTTGACCGGCATGAATTACCGTGCTTGAATCCACCTATCAAAACCGATACCCGTTTTGCAGAGCCGAACAGGCTCCATCGTGTTGGCCCGCGTGCGTTCGCCGCCCAGTCGGGCGTCGACGCCATTCGCGACGCCCACGAGAACCGACCCCTGTTACTCAGCTCGCCCGGATCGGTCAACTGGCGAAGCGGCGGACTCTCCGATCCCATCGACCTGACGGCCGCGAGCGACGCCGTCTGGACGCTCGACTGCGAGAACGGTCGCGTGCTGCTGACCAACGAGATCGAGGCGCCGCGCCTCGAACAGGATTTCGGCGTGCGCGCGCTGGGCTGGGACGTGATCGGAGTTCCCTGGTTCGACGCGGCGGCCCCCTTGCGTGAAGCGTGCGCGTTCGCGAACGTCGCACCCGAGCAACTGCTCTCGGACGTCGACGGTCGCGGCACCAACGTTCGCGAGCAGGTTGTCGTCGCACGCCTCTCGTTGAGCGAAGCCGAGCGTGAGGAGCTGCGCGAACTCGGCGCCCTGGTCGGCGCGGCCCTGGGTGCCGGTATCGACGCGTGGCGACCCGGGGTCAGCACCGATTTTCAGATCGCCGGGGTGATCAACGAGGTGCTCGAGGCCGGTGGGGCCAAGGCCGTGTGCTTGATCGTCGGGGGCGACGAACGTCTGCGTTCGTTCCGCCACCCCCTGGCCATTGGGGCGATCGTCGCCGACGCCCTGATGGTGGTCGTCGTGGGACGACGCGCGGGACTGCACGTGGCCGCGACCAGGATCTGCGTGCGCCGCCGTGACGACGACATCGTCACGTTGATGAAGGTGCTCGAGCCGGTGCACGACGCCGTGCTCGCGGCGTCGGTCCCGGGGGGGACGTGGGGTGCCACCCTCGAAGCGCTCGCCCAGGGTTACGAGACGGCGGGCTATCCCGAGGCCTGGCGTGAACACTTCCAGGGCGGCCCGATTGGCTTTGACCAGCGCGAATTCGAGCTTGCTCCCACCCAACGTGACTCGCCGTTCTGGGACCTCGCCCGCGGCCACAGCGCCGTTGCCTGGAATCCCAGTCTGCGCGGGGGCGCCAAGATCGAAGAGACGTACCTGGTAGGCAAGGGGTTTGAGTTGCTCAGCGTGACCCCGGGGTGGCCGCTCGTCGAGGGCCCCGACGGCACGCCACGAAGTGCGCTCAAGGTACTGACCTAGTGCGAGAGAAAGGTTCACCATGAGTACTGGATCCGGAAGCCCACGGGGTTCGGCGGCCCTGGCGCGACACGTCGGCACCGCTACTGACGCACTCACGGCGAGCACCGCACGCTTTGGCGACGGCGCCCAGTTTCGCGTCGAGATCCCGAGCGTGGAGAACCCCGAGGCGTTACGCGCCGTGGTCGCCGAGGCCCATCAGCGCAAGGTGCCCGTACACCGCGCCTCCCAGGGCAGTGGCTCGATGTTGCTCACGAACGACGACCTTCGCGAGATGGCCCAGATCGGGGCCGACGAGGGTCTCGAGGTCAACCTCTTCGTGGGACCCCGCGAAGAATACGGCATCGGCGGCGCGGTGCGTAGCCCCGACGGACTGCTGCTCTCGGGGCGACTACGTGGATTCCACCAACTGCGTTACGCCCTCGAGGACATCGAGCGGGCCGTCGAGGCGGGCATCCGCGGCTTTCTGATCGCCGACCCCGGACTGCTGGAGATCCTGGCGACCATGGTGCGCGCGGGCGAACTGCCGAGCAGCATTGTCTGGAAGGTGTCGGCCGTGCTCGCGCCGTCGAACCCGGTCACCTTTCGTCAACTCGTCGCGCTCGGTGGCACGACGGTGAACGTACCCAGTGACATCTCACTGGCCGAGCTCGCCGAGATCCGTACGTTGAGCGAGGCGCCGATCGACCTGTACCTCGAATCACCCGATTCGCTCGGTGGCGTGGTGCGCGGACACGAGATCGCCGAGATCGCCCTCGTGGCGGCTCCGCTCTACGCCAAGTTCGGACTACGCAACGCCCGGGCCGTGTACCCCGCTGGTCAGCACCTGAGCGGCGACGTCCTGGACAACGTGCGCGAAAAAGTGCGCCGGGCCCAACTCGCCCTCGAATGGCTCGACCGCTCGACGCTCGACCTCACGATCTCCAAGCCCGGGGCCGAAGGAATCGGAGTGCCCGAGCCGTGAACCTGCGCAGCGACCGCTGGATCCAGGGCGACGACGAGGTCGCCCTGGACAGTCGCGTCGCCCTGCGCATGGGCGGCGCGCCGGTCACGCGAGACGGCGGCCGTCCGATCATCGGCCTCGCCAACTCCGCGAGCGACCTCAATCCGTGCAACCAGCCGCTCGCGGAACTCCTCGCTCCGCTGAAGGAGGGCATCGCGACTGCCGGGGGTATTGGCGTGGAGTTCCCGGTGCTGTCCCTCGGCGAAGACCTGATGAAGCCGACCTCCATGCTCTACCGCAACCTGCTCGCCATCGAGATCGAAGAGTCGCTGCGCAGCCAACCACTCGACGCGGTGATCGTGCTCGCCGCCTGTGACAAGTCCGTGCCCGGAGCGCTCATGGGCGCCTTCAGCGCCAACGTGCCGACGCTGCTACTGGTCTCGGGGCCGCGCCCGGTCGCCCACTTCGAGGGACGACGCATCGGCACCGGCACCGACCTATGGCGACTCTGGGACCAACGTCGCGCCGGCGAACTGTCCGACGAACGGTGGGCGGACCTCGAACGTGCGCTCACGCTCGGGCGCGGCACCTGCAACACCATGGGCACCGCCTCATCAATGGGTGCGGTCGCCGAAGCGCTGGGTCTCGCGTGGCCGGGCTCGACGTCAATCCCCGCGGGCGACGCCCGACACCTCGACGTGGCGCGCCTCGTGGGCGCGCGCAGTGTCGAACTGGTCCGCCAGGGACTTCGCGCGTCGGACCAAGTGACGCCCGATTCCATCGCGAACGCACTGGTGACCTTGAGCGCCATCGGCGGCTCCACCAACGCCGTTATTCATCTCACCGCCATGGCTCGACGACTCGGCCACGATCTCGACCTGGCCGACCTCGACCGGGTCGCGCGCGACACGCCGGTACTCGTGGACGTCGAACCCTCGGGGACCGCGTTGATGGAAGACCTCGACGAGGCGGGTGGTCTGCCGACGCTCTTCAAGGTCCTCGCGACGCGACTGCACCCCGACGCGATCCTCGCCAACGGCGCCACGATGAAAGAAACCCAGACGCTCGCGCGCGAACCCTCGGGCGTCGTGCACCCGCTGACCGACCCCGTCGACGCAGCGGGCGCCTTTCGAGTGGTGCGCGGCAACCTGGCCCCCAGCGGGGCGCTCATCAAGCGATCCGCCGCGAGCGCATCGTTACTGGCTCATCGAGGGCCCGCCTACGTCATCGCCGGCCACGACGAACTTGCTGCGCGCACGGGCGCCACGGCCCACTGTCCCAAGGACGCCGTGCTGGTCTTTGGCGGCGTCGGACCCGTCGGCGGACCCGGCATGCCCGAGTGGGGCATGATCCCGGTGCCCGAACCACTCCTCGCCAGCGGCGTCACCGACATGGTGCGTGTGACCGACGCGCGCATGAGTGGCACCAGTTACGGCACCGTTTTCTTGCACGTGGCGCCCGAGGGCGCCGTGGGTGGACCGATCGGTCTCGTGCGCGATGGTGACATGATCAGAGTCGACGCCGACGCCGGAACGATCGAACTCGAGGTGGACGACGCCGAACTCGCACGACGCGCCAGCGAGCGCGAGCACGGTGGCGCAAACGAGCCCTCACGGGGCTACGTCGAGTTCTACCGGCGTCACGTCAGTCAGGCCCCCGAGGGCTGTGACTTTGATTTCTTGGTTCAACCACGCGGCGTCACGCCGCGACCCGTTGAACCGGTAGTAGGGAGATCTTGAGAAGTGGGAGCTTTTCGAGAGGGGAGGTTCAGGGTGAACTTCGATCGAGTAGCAGGAGGACAGAGTTGAAACGGATACGAACCAGGGGATTCGGAGTGGTCGCCGCCACTCTGATGCTGGCGGGGACGTTCTACGCCGCCGCGCCAGCCTCCGCCAGCGCCAAGGTCAACTTGGTGTTGTGGCAGAACTACGGCACCGAGCAGAATGCGGTCGCGACGACGAATTTGATAAAGGCGTTCGAGAAGCTGAACCCGAACATCACGATCAAGGACGTCGCCCAACCGGGTACAAACTACTTCCAGTTGCTGCAATCGGCCGCGATCTCGGGCAATGGTCCAGACCTCGCGGTGATGTGGACCGGCATCTATGACCTTCAGTACTCGAGTTACCTCGTGAACCTGAAGGGCAACGTTCCCTCGGCGGATCTCGCCAAGATGGAGGGCCTGCAGTGGGAGGCGCCGAACTACGACGCGTCCCAGGGCGCGTACGTGATGCCACTCGAGACGCAGTTCTATATCGGCTTCTACAACAAGAAGCTGTTCAAGGAGGCGGGCATCACGTCGGTACCCACGGACTGGTCGCAGCTCTTCGCTGACGCCAAGTTGTTGAAGGCCAAGGGCATCCAGCCCCTCGTCTACGGCAACGGCGGCCAGGCGATCAGCACCGAGTTCTACCCGTGGTACGACATGAGCTACATGATGATCGGCGCGCACTCGCTCAGCCAGTGGAAGGGCCTCTACGACGGCAGCATCCCGTGGACCTCGTCGACCAACGTCGACCAGCTGAAGAACTGGGCGCTGTTGCAAAAGGACGGTTACACGAACTCCGACGTGTTGACCAACACCGCCAACATCCAGCAGTTCGAAAAGGGTAAGGCGGCCATGCTCGTCGACGGCACCTGGGACACCGCCCAGTACACCGGCGCCATGGGTTCGAACGTCGCGGCCTTCGTGCCGCCGTTCTCCACCACGCCGGTCAAGGGCGTGGTCGAGTACCCCGGCGACGGCTTCTCGGTCATGAAGTACTCCAAGAACAAGGCCGCCGCCTTCAAGTTCCTGGACTTCCTCACCACCACCCAGGCGGGCAACATCATCAACCAGGCGGGTCTGATCCCCGACATCAAGGGGCTCAGCACCACGAACCCCGTGAACCAGGAGATGCTGAACTTCGTCACCAAGGACCACCTGACGCCTTACCCGATGATGGACAACTTCATCCAGGTGAACGTCGGCAACGCGGCGGACAAGGTGCTGCCCGCGGTCTTGGCGAACCAGCAGACACCGCTGTCGGCGTTACAGAACATGGAACAGGCCTGGAAGGCGCTCCCGGCGAACCAGCGCAGTTCCAAGCAGTACCAGGGCGGTTGACGTTTCGCCCACCCGGCCCCGTCGGGGCCGGGTGGGCGCAGTACCGAGAGAGCCAGAGACCCATGAGAGCCGAAGTCCTATGAGTGTGATCGCGACCCGAGCCCCGCGTCCCATGCGCGCGGGACGCATGACGCTTCGCCGTCGTCGCCAGTTCGCCGGGTTCTTCTTCGCGCTGCCCGCGATCGCGTTGGTGATCGGTTTCATCGGCGTACCGATCGGCCAGGCGGTCTACTACTCCTTCACGTCCTGGAACGGACTGACGAGCCAGTGGATCGGACCCTCGACCTGGAGCCAGGCCTTTCACAACTCCAACCTCTGGACCGCGTTGCAAAACAACGCGCTGTTGTTGCTCTCGGTTCCCTTCGCGCTCGGCCTGCCGCTGCTGATCGCGGTGCTGCTGCACCAGCGCGTGGCGGGCTGGCGGATCTTTCGTTCCATCTATTTCATGCCCACGGCCATCTCGTGGGTCGTGCTCGGTCTCGTCGCCGAGCGATTCTTCGCCTATCAGGGCACGCTCAATTCGATCATCCACGCCGTGGGCTTCGCGCACACCAACACCAACATGCTGGGTTATGAGTCCACCGCCCTCAGCGCGTTGGGAATCACCTTCGTCTTCACCATGATCGGCACCAACACCATGTTGTTCCTCACCGGGCTCGCCACGCTCGACCCCACGCTCGAAGAGGCGGCGCGCATCGACGGCGCCGGGCGCTGGCGCATCTTTCGCTCCATCACCCTTCCCCACTTGAGCCGCTTCATCCAACTCGCCTTCGTGATGACCGTCATCGCCCTTTTCTCAGCCTTGTTCAGTCTCATCTTCGTCATGACCGGGGGCGGACCGGGCTACGCCACCACGACCATGGAGTTCCTCATCTACCAGACCGGCTTTAACCAGGGCGACTTCGGAACCGCCGCGCTCTACGGCATCATCTTGTTCGTGCTCACGGGCATCGTCGGCGTCGTGCAACTTCGACTCATCGGATCAAACGAATGACCACGCTCGCGACCCCACCCCAGGAAACCAACGAACCCGAGCGGCCCGAGTTGATCACCCCCGCTCAGCCCAGGATCGGTCGATGGATCCTGTTCGGCGCCATGCTCGGCGTCGCGGTCGTGATGCTCTACCCGTTCTGGGTGATGATCGTTACCAGTCTGCACTCCGAACAGCAGTTCCTCTCCGGAGGGGGATTCTCCTGGCTCAGCTGGTCCAATCTCTCCGCGACGATACCCGTGGGCCAGGAGGTCCTCAGTTCGACAATCGTCTGTTCGACGTCGATCTTCGTCATCTTGTGCGTCGGTCTACCCGCCGGCTTCGCCTTCTCCAAGCTGCGTTTTCGCACGTCGACGACCGTGTTCCTGGTGATCGTGAGCGCGATGATGGTCCCCCTGCAGGCAATACTCATGCCCGAGTTCGTCAACGTCACCAAGCTCGGGCTCACGGGTGGCTACTTCGGCGCCATCCTCGTCTACGCGGCCCTCGGTACGCCGTTCTCCACCTTCTTGTTCACGACGTACTTCCGCGGCGTACCCGACGAGTTGATCGAGGCGGGCATCGTCGACGGTCTGGGCTACGTGGGCGTACTCGGACGTCTCATCGTGCCCGTGGCGGTGCCCGCCATCGCGACCGTGACGGTCCTGCAGTTCATCCAGATCTGGGACGACCTGCTCGTGGGCCTGCTCTTCATCCAGAACACCAATGAGCGACCGATCACCGTTGGATTGGCGGTGTTGGCGGCCGGTCGCACGACGTCGATTCCTGAACTGATGGCGGGTTCGCTCGTGAGTGCACTGCCCGCGATGCTGGTCTACCTCGGCTTCCAGCGCTACCTGGTGAAGGGTCTCACGATGGGAATCGACCGATGACGACCCCCACGAAAACGGACAAGGAGCAGTAAGTAATGGCAGAGATCACCTTCGACGGCGTCACCAAGGTGTTCGGCGACGACATCAAGGCGGTGGACAGCCTGTCGCTCAACATCGCCGAGGGTGAGTTCATGGTCTTCGTGGGACCTTCGGGCTGCGGCAAGACCACGGCCCTGCGCATGCTCGCGGGACTCGAGGACATCACCTCGGGGACCTTGTCAATCGGCGGCACGGTCGTGAACAACGTTCTACCCAAACACCGCGACGTCGCCATGGTCTTTCAGAACTACGCGCTCTACCCGCACATGTCGGTCGAGAAGAACATCGGCTTCGCCCTCAAGATCCGCGGTGACTCCAAGGCCGAAATCAAGCGCAAGGTCGACGAGGCCGCGACCATCCTGCACCTGAACGACTTCCTCGATCGACGACCCAAGGCCCTGTCGGGCGGACAGCGCCAGCGCGTCGCCATGGGCCGGGCCATCGTGCGAAGCCCCCAGGCGTTTTTGATGGACGAACCGCTGTCGAATCTCGACGCCAAACTTCGCGTCGAGATGCGCCTCGAGATCGCCCGGATCCAGCGTCTGCTCGGAGTGGCAACGGTGTACGTCACCCACGACCAGGTCGAGGCAATGACCATGGGTGACCGCGTGGCGGTGCTGCGCGACGGCAAGCTTCAGCAAGTCGACACGCCCCAACACCTCTACGACCGACCGGCCAATGAATTCGTGGCGGGCTTCATGGGCTCACCACCGATGAACCTGCTGCGCTGTCACGTGCGCGCCGGTCGAGACCGCGTCGAGGTCGTCTTCGCCGACCAGGTCATCGAACTGCCCTGGGACTACACCTCCTCCCACGACCTGCCCGACGCGGGTCTGGACGTCGTGTTCGGCGTTCGTCCCGAGGACGTGCTGGTCGCCGACGCCCAGAGCGCCAACACGCTCAAGACCCGCGTGGAGCGGCGCGAGGCGCTGGGTTCGGAGATCCTCGTCCACCTCTCGCTCGACGCGGCCCGCGACGCTGCGCGCGAGGTGCAGGGCGAGCTCGCGCGACCGGTCTCGCTCGTCGCCAAGATGGGTCCACGCCACCAGATCACCGTCGGTGACGTGGTCTACGTGCAGTTCGCGTCCGAACACGCGCACTTCTTCGACGTCCACACCGGCGAGACGCTACGGAGTCACTGACCATGCACGCACCTCGAATGACCCCTTTCACGAGCGAGCCGTGAGCCGGGTCGTCAGTACCAATCCCGCAACGGGCGCCTCGCGCGAACTCGACGTCGACGAGACCACGACCAGTGACGTTCGCGCCCTGTGTCAGCGGGCGTCGCGGGCGGCCGCGGCTTACGCGAACAAACCGCTCCACTGGCGCGCGTCCATGCTCGGCGCGATGGCGGACGAACTCGAATCACGGTCGAGCGACCTGGTCGAGGTGGCGATGAACGAGACGGCGCTGCCCAAGGCGCGACTCGAGGGAGAACTACGTCGCACCGCGTTCCAGTTGCGATTCTTCGCGGGCGTCATTCTCGACGGGGCCTTCCTCCAGGCCTCGATTGACCACGCCACCGACTCACCCATGGGTCCGCTCCCCGACCTGCGACGAGTCCGCGTACCGCTGGGTCCCGTCGCCGTCTTTGGCAGCTCGAACTTCCCCTTCGCCTTCTCGGTGCCCGGCGGTGACACGGCGTCGGCCCTGGCCGCCGGTTGCCCGGTGGTGCTAAAGGCCCATCCCGCGCACCCGGCGACAAGTCGGGCCACCTTCGAGGCCCTCGAAGCCGCCGCGACGGCCTCGGGAGCGCCTCCAGGAGTACTCGGACTCGTCTTTGGCCTCGACGCGGGCGTGGCGCTCGTCGAAGACCCGGCGATCCGCGCAGTCGGCTTCACGGGTTCGGTGGCAGCCGGACGGGCACTATGGCAGCGCGCGAACGATCGAGCCGTACCGGTGCCATTCTTTGGCGAGCTCGGCTCGGCCAATCCCCTCGTCGTCACCTCTGGCGCGGCGCACGAACGCGCCAAGGAGATCGGCGAGGGAATCGCGGGATCGATGACGCTGGGCGTCGGCCAGTTCTGCACCAAGCCGGGTCTCTTGTTCGTGCCAAAAGGCGTCGACGGCGACGAACTGGTGGCGTCGCTCGCGGGTGTCTTGCGCGACCTCTCACCCATGACGATGCTGAGCGAGGGCATCGCCCATCACTTCGGCGAGGGCACCCGCCACATCGGCGCCGTCGAGGGCGTCAGCCACCTGGTCGGCGGCTCGTCGGGTGACGGTACCCGCGTTTCGGCCCAACTCTTCGAGGTCGACTCAGACGTCTTCGCCGGCCCGCTCACCACAGCGCTGCACGAGGAGTGTTTCGGGCCCCTCGGCGTGGTCGTGCGTTATCGCGACACCGACGACCTTCGCGCAGCACTCGAGGACGTCCAACCTGCGCTCACCTTCAGCGTATTCAGCGCCAGCAACGACGCCGATGCTGCCTGGCTCGTTGAACTCGCTCGCGAGAGGGCGGGACGAGTCATCTGGAACCAGTTTCCGACTGGCGTTGGCGTCAGTTGGTCCATGCAACACGGTGGGCCGTGGCCCTCCACCACGTCGCCGAGCGCGACGTCTGTCGGCGCCAGTGCGATCGACCGATGGCTTCGACCGGTGACCTACCAGGCGTTTCCCGCCGAACTGTTGCCCGAGACCTTGCGCGACGACAATCCGCTCGGGGTGCCCCAGCGAGTGGACGGCACGTAAGAGCGAGTAGGTGACCGCCGCGACTTATCCGTTCGTGCTCGTCACCCATTCGATGGCTTGCAGCGCCTCGCGAGGAGTCCACCCACTCTTGTACACGGCCTTGTCATAGATGTTGCTCTTGTAACCCATGAACGTTGCAAGAACCTTCGAGAGCGTGCCCGTGAAAGCGGGTTTGGTGCCGCTGAGGAACCTCACCTGCTGATTGGCGTCAATTACCCAAAAGCCGTCGGAGTGGTTAATGTCGTACGTCAGCTTCTCGTGCGGCGCCATCCAGTCGCGCGGCGGTGGCGAACTCTGGGGCACGACCTGCACGGTCCAACCAAAGAACTTCTCCACCGCCAAGAGGTTCGCATTGATGTCGCCCTTGCCCACCGTCCCGTTCATGCCACTCGAGAGTGTGGCCCCCTTGGGTAGCGAGGGCGTGGTGGTCGGTCCCACTTCGGTCCAGAGTTGAAAATTGCCGCCGATCAACTTGTCGTAGGCCTTGATTCGTGCCAACGTGTCGCGGTACGGATCGACGTCGAGTCCGACTACTACCACGTTGCTCAACCTTTTCGCGGCGATCAAATCCTGGAGTTGCAACAGGTTGCCAGTAGTGAACGGACAGGTGTCACCGCACAGTGTGAGGTACGGCACGACGAAGATCGTCTTGCCTCGAAGCGCACCGAGGGTTTCGGGTGCGCCGCTCACATTGACAAATCTCGCGTTCGCGGCCGCGGGCGTCAGGTCCGTGCTCGTCGCCGCACCGACCGACGCGGGTGGTTGGGGAATCGCACCGGCGTACGCTGGTAGCGCCAGGGCCACGAGGGAGAGGGCCGCAACTGCGCTCAACGCCTGAATTCTTGATCGCTCGAACACGATGTCACTCCTTCAACTACGACCTGTAGTAAAGTAATACTACTCACGGTAGTAATGTTGTCAAACCAACGATGGTTGAAAGGTCGTGGCGATGTGCGCTTTCTTTGATGGCGTTGAAAGGGTCCGGTGAAACTCGGCGACTTGGAGCGCGAGGTCATGGAGGTGCTCTGGGCCGAGCCAGCATCGCCGGTGACGGTTCGCGCGGTGTGCGAACACTTCCCCAACCACGCCTATACCACGATCATGACCGTGCTCTCACGACTCACCGCCAAGGGTTTTCTCGTCGAAACCAAGGAAGGTCGACTCAATTCGTTTCGAGCAGCCGCCTCACGTGAGGATTACATAACCGGCATGATTTTGGAGGCCCTGTCGAGTACCAACGATCGTCAAGCGGTGTTGGCCCGCTTCGTCGAGACGATGCCGACGGGTGACCGCAACTTCTTTCGCAAGTTCTTCAGCCGAGGTGCGCGTTGACTTCAGTCAGTTTGCTTGCCGTGACGGTTTCAGTGCTGTGCCTGGTGGCCCTACCCGAACTCTTGCATTCGACAACCCGTTTCGATGCGAATCCACGGGCCGGACTCGTCGTCTGGATCACGTTGTGCACAGTCGGATGGCTGAGCGCCATCATTCTGTTTCTCGAGATCGGACTCGGTAGGTTCCAGGGAGCCCTACTTCCCACGACGATCTCGTTTCTCGTGCGCCTCGGCGACGGCCACCCGCTTCGCGGCCTAGGACTGACCGGCGTCGTCGGCCTCTCGGTGGCCCTGGATATCACGGTCTTGCTCGCGGGCGGACTGGTGGTGGCCGCGTGGAACAGTTCGCGTCTGCGACGTCAGCAACGAACCGTGCTCGATCTGGTCTCCGAGCACGCCGACGTTTCAGGAATATCACTCGTCGATCACGCCCATCCCCTCGCCTACTACCTGCCCGGCGGCGGCGGACGGGTCGTCGTGAGCACCGGAGCTGTCAACGTGCTCTCGAAACACGAATTTGACGCCGTCGTCTCTCACGAACTTGGTCATCGACATGGCCGTCACGGCGCACTTCTCATCCCGCTTCAAGCACTATCACCTTTTGTGTCCTTTCTCCCCCTAGCGCGTCGTGCGCCCGCAGTCATGCGCGCTTATCTAGAGATGGCCGCCGACGACTTTGCTCGCGAGCGAAGTTCGAATGACGCACTGCGAGGCGCCCTAGAGAAATCATCACTGTTCCATCGCCCACCACAGGGTTCGTTCGCCATGCACGACGGGACCGTCGATCGGCGTCTGCGGCGCCTCGGAGGTAGGTCGGTACCGGCGCTCGACGAGGCGGCAGTCGTCTTGGCATTAGGCGTTTCGTGTTCGTTGTTCTGGACGTTGTTGATGCTCCGCTAGTCCAAGGTATCGAAAGTCGCCCAGACCGCCACCTCGCGTTCGCTCAACGCAGCGTGTAACGAAGTCCTACTGGTTCCCTGACGGCGCGAACCCGTAGCGCGGTCAGCAGCCCTTGTCCAACGACGTGGCCCATCATGAGTAACGTGCCCCAAAACATCATGATCAGTCCGCCGTTGTGGATGTCGCCAATGGTCACCATCGCCATCCTCATGCCAGTACTGCTCAGCGATGCCGCGGTCGACGACCACAGCACCAGTCCCGTCGTGGCGATCACCGGCACTGCGAGCATCGTGTAGGTCAGGCGCTGCTGATCGCCCATCACGCGGCGCGCACCGTAGACCGGAGCCCAAAACCAGACGCCCACGACCAGGAACGACGCGAGTTCGACGTAGTGCCCTCCCGCCTGACTCATGACCCAACTGCCGAGCGAGGTGAGGTGATACAGCGGCACGAGCACGGTGAATGCGAGGAAACCAACCGTCGCGACGGCTCGGCTCAGCGGAATGGTCACGGCGCCCGCAACGAGCGGTGCGATGACCACGATGACTAAGAGGTGCTCGATCATGTGACAGCGGTAACTCGCCATGGCTAGACGCTGCACGTCAGAGGACAGCAGCAGGACTGTCACCAGCAGGGCGCTCGCCAAACAAATCCTCTGACGCCGTGATAAACGTGTCCGCAGCGCGAGTAAAGCTGCGACACCCAACGCGGCGATGCCAATGCTCGCGACCGTCAGGTGCCAGGAGTCCCAAGAGGGCCACGAGGATCCAAATGAGTTCATCCTCATCGCCGCCATACTCTCGGCGAATGGTCGAGACGTCAACGGTCCCTACCGGCGCCGCTGAAAACACGCGCTGGGTTCTGCGAACGGGTCATCTCGCCACGATATTGAAGTCGACAGCCAATCGCAACTCCACTACATCTTCATGTTCATCGCCGTCATGTGGAAATGCAATCCCTTAGGTGCGGCGATCACTTTGGCCTCAACCGTGACCGAACTCGCCTTTTGAAAATCACTCCACTTCAAGACGAGGGGAACCGTCGAACCCTTCACTAGAGGCGAATGCAGCGCACCGAGCATCGCACCTTGGAACTTCAACGACAGCCTCTGGACGTGGCCCGGTTCAATAAAGATGTTCGCTAACCACGCCATAGCGTGATTTCCCTGACACATGTTCTCGTCGTAGTAGATCATCGACATACCCGATACGGGCGACGAGACCGAGGTGAGAGAGATGGGCCCCTTCAGATCGTTGGTAATAGTCAGCTCGACGGCCGAATTCCCGTGCGCACGAGCGGCGGTGACCGTCGCGTCCGCGATGACGACGGACTTGTTCGTCGACGCAGAGACTGGTCCCGCAATAAAGCTCGTTGCCATCACAACGACGACACCGCCCGCGTACCGCACAAGTTTCCTCACGTCCGAATACTACCCGCGGTAGTACTGATTGCGCCCGCTACGGCTAGCGCCGGATACTGGCCTACGGGCTCGAGAGTCGGCGTGGGCAACTGGAAGCGGCAACGAGGGTCTACATTCCCGTTTCGCAATCGAAGTAGCCTGCGGGCACGTGAACTACCGAACCGAGGAGCAACCCCATGTCCATCACTACCACTCGAGCGAGGGTTGGAAGGGCCGTCCAAGGATTCCCGATTCGTTCTTTGATCGGCTTGGCGGGCGTGAGCGCCTTGCTACTGGCGCCACTCGCCCTGGCGTCTTCGGCGTCAACGACTTCGCGCCCAAGTAGTAACGAGAGATTCAGCGCGAGGACCTCGTCGATCTGTGACAAGGTGAGCGCCGCGCAGGTCTCGTCGGTCGTTGGCTACAAGGTCCCCGCCGGTATCGCCGACACGTTCGCGGTCAAGCCCACCAAAGCAAACTTCGAGATATCGGGAACCGACACGTCGTGCACCTACGGGGCCGAGACCAGCATGGCCTCGTTACTCAAGGTCGTCACTCTCACCTACGAGACAATCTCCAAGCCCCTCACCCCGGCCGAGATGCAGGAGTCGATCGCCAAGACGAGCGCCATCGCCCACTTCAAGTTCAGCACCTACAGCGGCTTGGGGGTAACGGCCTTCTACTTCAGCTTGACCGAAGACGGCATCACGGGTCAGGGCATCACCATCGTGAAGAACGGCACCACGTTCTTTGGCGCCAGTGTCGAGTCCAAGTCGGTGTCCAAGTCGACGATCGCGGCGTTGGCCAAACTCGCCGGGAACCTCTAGGAACACGCCAAAGCGCCCGGCACCGGCACGAACCGTCGACGATATTGACCCTAGTTAGAGACATCGGACCCTAGTCCGGCTGGGAACCTCCGCGATTCCCTTCTGTTACATTGCGTGCATGTCGGTCAACGCCGTGCCTGGTGCGCTCTCGCGTTCGCTAACGAGCACGAACGAACCCTCACAAGGAGCTCCCATGACCACGCCCAGTCCCAGTGCCTCCTACTCAGTGACCATGCGCGTCGCGGTGTCGAATCCATCGTTGATCGGGTTGGTGGCGACCGCGGTGAGCGATGCGGGGGGCGCGGTGACGGCCCTGGACGTCGTCGAGCCCAACGCGAAGCACATGATCGTCGACATCACGTGCAACGCCGTGGACGACGGACATGCCGATTTACTACGATTGGCCGTCGACGCGATCGAGGGCGCGAATGTCCAGGCGATTAGCGACCGGACATTCCTCTTGCACCTCGGCGGCGTCATCTCGGTCGAGCCCAAGGTCTCGCTCAAGACCCGCGACGACCTCTCAATGGCCTATACGCCCGGCGTCGCCCGGATCTCCTCGGCGATCGCCAAGGACCCGACTCTGGCCCGCAACCTCACGATCAAGAGGAACTCCGTAGCCGTCGTGACCGACGGTTCGGCGGTGCTGGGCCTGGGCAACATCGGCCCGGAGGCGGCGCTACCGGTCATGGAGGGTAAGGCGCTCCTTTTCAAGCGATTCGGGGGCATCGACGCCTGGCCCGTCTGCTTGGCGACCCAGGACGTTGACGAGATCGTGCGGATCGTCGAATGCATAGCCCCCGTCTACGGCGGCATCAACCTCGAGGACATCTCGGCGCCGCGATGCTTTGAGATCGAGTCGCGACTTCGTGACCTGCTTGACATCCCGGTCTTCCACGACGATCAACACGGCACCTCGACGGTGGTCTACGCCGCCCTGCTCAACGCCCTGCGGGTGGTGGGCAAGTCCCTCGCCGACCTTCGCGTCGTCGTCCTGGGTGTCGGTGCGGCTGGCGTTGCCATCAGCAAACTCCTGTTGGTCGAAGGAGTCGGTGACATCATCGGTGTGAACCGCAATGGCATCCTCTCACCAACCGATGATCGCCTCGACGACGCACGCCGCTGGTTGGCGACGAACACCAACCACGAAGGACGGTCGGGATCGGTGTTCGACGCCCTGAAGGGCGCCGACGTGCTCATCGGCGTCTCGGGTTCCAATCTGCTCAACGAAGAGCATCTCCAGGTCATGGCGAAGGATTCGATCGTCTTCGCCCTTTCGAACCCCGACCCCGAAATCGACCTCGCCGTCGCTCGCCGACACGCCGCTATCGTCGCGTCGGGTCGAAGTGATGAGCCCAATCAGATCAACAATGTCCTAGCCTTTCCCGGTATCTTCCGGGGTCTCCTGGACGGCGGCGCGCGTCGGGTCAGCGAGGAAGTGGAGATCGCCGCCGGGCGCGCAATCGCCGCCCTCGTGAAGGACGACGAACTCTCGCCGGACTACATCGTGCCCACGGTATTCAACCCGAATGTCGTCACGGTGGTAGCGGCCGCAGTTGAAGGCGTCTTGCGCGCTTCATAATTTGTATAGAGAGTCACTCGGAATCACCAACGGAACTGCCGCTCGACGAAGTGTTGCTCACTACGTGAGCGTACCGTTGTGAAAGAATCGTGCTCATGAGCCTTCGCGCGTCGGACCAGGCCGCCATTACGCTTCAGCACCTGTCCAAATCATTCGGGGAGGTTCACGCAGTCAACGACGTCAGTTTGACGATCCACGCGGGCGAGATTGTGGCCCTACTGGGGCCCAACGGAGCGGGAAAGACGACCACGATTGACATGGTCCTCGGCCTCGCGCGCCCCGACCGGGGCACGGTGACGCTGTTTGGCTCGACGCCCGCCGCTGCGGTGCTCGCCGGTCGCGTGGGCGGCATGTTGCAAACGGGTACACCTCCCCAATACCTCAACGTTAAAGAGCTGATCACCCTGGTCGCCTCGCTGTATCCACATCCGCTCAACGTCGAGGACGTGCTGAGGATCACGGGGACCGCGGACATTGCTACTCGGGCCACCACGAAGCTCTCGGGTGGCCAGACCCAGCGCGTACGCTTCGCCGTCGCTCTCGTCGCGGATCCGGACCTTCTGATCCTCGATGAGCCGACCGCCGCCATCGACGTCGAAGGTCGCCGAGACTTCTGGAACGTCATGCGCTCCGTTGCCGAGAGTGGAAAGACTGTGATCTTTGCTACTCATTACCTCGAGGAGGCGGACACCTACGCGGACCGAATCGTGCTCATGGCCCGAGGACGCATCGTCGCCGACGGTCCACCCACGGAGATCAAAGCCCAGGTCGGCGGGCGGGTGATCCGCGCGACGTTAGCGGACGTCAGTGCCGAGGAGCTGATGTCCATTGAGGGCGTGGTGAAGGCTGAGCGACAGGGCGATGGCGTCAAACTTTCGTGCCGTGACTCTGAAACCTCCGACCGAGTCCTGCGCACCTTGCTCGCTCGCTACTCCGGCGCGCGCGACTTAGAAGTCCGAAGCGTCGGTTTGGAAGAGGCGTTTCTTTCGCTGACTTCCGATACGGCGATGTCCGTGCGACCGGCCGACGACGAGCCAGATCTCGGAGAGAGCGGTACGCAATCGTGAACTTCACCTATTTGAAGTTCGAGGTACTTCGAACCTTGCGAAATCGACGGTTTCTGATCTTCGCCTTGATTTTCCCGCTCATACTCTTCTTCGCCATTGCCGGTCCGAATAAGAACGTGATCGTCGAAGGCATCCACTTCCCGCTTTACTACATGACGGGAATGGCGGCGTGGGGATCCATGACGGCCATCCTCTCAAGCGGTGCGCGCATCGCCTCGGAACGTCAGATTGGTTGGACTCGCCAGTTGAAGAT
>Ga0181516_10001226_pt1 | contig 20055 bp, 10 predicted proteins | sample PEATcosm2014_Bin_25_FD_121104 | JGI IMG/M metagenome (GOLD analysis project Ga0181516, IMG submission 121104) | Peatland microbial communities from MTU Mesocosm Facility, Houghton, MI, USA - PEATcosm2014_Bin01_10_metaG | ecosystem: Environmental > Terrestrial > Soil > Wetlands > Peat | place... | reverse complement strand
TTATCGTCACCAACCGCCATGTGGTGGAAAATGCGGACCGCGTGCGGGTAACCCTAATGGACGAGCCGCCCGGGACTTTCCACGAGGCCAAGGTCATCGGCACCGATGCCGAAACCGACCTGGCCGTAATCAAGATCGACATTAATCGCGCCTTGCCCGCCGCCAAGGTTGGCAATTCCGACGGCATGCAAGTAGGCGATTGGGTCCTGGCCATCGGCAGCCCCTTCGGTCTGCAGGAGACGGTCACGGCCGGTATCGTTTCGGCCAAGGGCCGCAATATTGTTCCGCAGCGGCAGTTCCAGTCGTTCATTCAGACCGATGCCGCCATTAATCCCGGCAACTCGGGTGGTCCGCTGGTGAATATGGCCGGAGAAGTGATCGGCATTAATACCGCCATCCTCACCGAAAGCCAGGGATATCAGGGCGTGGGCTTTGCGATGCCCTCGAATGAGGTTTCCCGGGTTTATAACCAGCTCATCGCGCCGGATCACCGGGTAACCCGCGGCTCCATCGGCGTCGAGTTTGCCGCCCAGCCCAACGCTGCCGTCCAGCGTATGTACGGCAATGGCGTGGTGATTACCAATGTCGTGCAGGGCAGTCCTGCCGATCAGGCCGGCCTCAAAGTTGGCGACGCTATTACCGCTGTGGATGGAAGGGCGATCAAAAACGGCGATGATCTGGTGAGTGACATTGCGGGGCGTAAGCCTGGCAGCAAGGCTAAGCTCACCTACATTCGGGCGGGCAAGGAGCAGCAGACTACGGTGACCATTGCCGACCGGTTGAAGCTGTTTGGCAGCCGCCTGGGTATCGAAGATGAGGGCGGGGAAGAGCAGCCGTCGGCCCAGGGCAAATTCGGCATCACTGTACAGGCGGTCACTCCGGAGATTGCTCAAGGGCTTCAGATTCCCGCCGGGAAAGGCGTAATTGTTCAGGACGTCAAATCTGGACAGTTTGCCGACGATATCGGGCTCAGTCGCGGTGACGTTATCCTGGAAATCAACAAGAAGCCGGTGGATAGCGTGGCGGACTTCAATCGCATGCAGGGAGAACTCAAAACGGGCGACGATGTGGTTTTCCTGGTGCGGCAAGGCCGGGGCCGCAATGCCGGTACCATCTTCCTGGGAGGAACCTTACCGTAGCGAGTTGCGAGTTGTGAGTTGCGAGTTGCGCGGGCGGCTGTCTAGTAAATTGCTTATTTTCAGTGTCTTGCTGGCATTTATGGTAAGTGGGGGCAATTGGACAAATTTTAAATTTGAAATTTCAAATTTGAAATTGCCCCCTGCTCGCCACTCGCAACTCGCAACTAGTCGCTCTTGGCTACTCCCTTTTGTTACTCCTAGGTTAAGGATGGGACTTGCCTTTATAGGGGGTTTCGCATCAAAATTAGAGTTAAGCTGGTGGGGGTAGTGTCAGAAGGCTTGGATTCGATGCGATAGATTGAAAAGTTTGGGGTGCGGTTTGAATTTTGTTTCTATCTATAAGAGGGTGCTGGCAATAGTCGCTGTGTTGCTGGTGTGCACAGCATTTGCTAGTGCTGCGGCAAAGAAGAAGCATCCTAAAGCGGCTGCTTCCACGAAAGCGGCATCCTCGTCCCATTCCAACGGCAAACCTTCCGTGCCCCCATCGGCCGCTGCCGCGGCACAGGCGAAGGCTGCGGCTTCTACCGCTTCCGCCCGCTCCGCGGCGGGATTGCGTTCTGCCCGGGCTCAGTCCTATCGTCCGGGCTCATCTCATGCCAAGGGGGGCAAGAAACCTTGGCGAGGTCCTGTTCCCAGAGCTCCCCGTCCGCAAGCCGTTGTCCATCATGGTCAGCATTCGATCGAGGACGAACGGGCGCGGGAGATTCAAGAAGCTCTGATTCGCGAGAAGTATCTTGATGGCGAACCCAGTGGCAGTTGGGATCAACGCACTCGAGACGCAATGACTCGCTTCCAGAGCGATCATGGCTGGCAGAGTAAAGTGGTCCCCGATGCCCGTGCGCTCATCAAGTTGGGACTAGGCCCCAAGCATGCCGACCTGCTTAATCCAGAGGCGGCCGCTCGCGACCTGCAACCGGGCGGAGTCGGAGTGCAACAATAGCAGGCGAGCAGCCTATGGCCCTCGGCCATCGGCCGGACCAGTACGTTAGAAGGTAATGCCAGGGTGGAAGCGCTGGGCTTTAGCCCAGCGAAACGAGCTACAGACTGTAGCGGGCTTTAGCCCCGGGCTCGTCTTTGCCGGGGCTAAAGCCCTTTGCATTTGCGCCTGAATTCACCGGGCTAAAGCCCGGTGCTTCCACCCGCGGGACGAAACAATAATGCAAGCTTCGTGAATAATCCAGGCGGAGGGACGTAACAAGGGCTGCCCGCGCGAAAGGAAACTATGTCCAAAGTAGATAAAGCCTTAACACTGTTCGACAGGTTCAATTGCGCCCAATCGGTGTTTGCCGGGTGTGGTCCCTATGAGGGGGTCAGTGAACAGATGTGTTTGACAGTGGCGGGACCGTTCGGCGCCGGTATGGGACGTCAGGGCGAAACCTGCGGGGCGGTAACCGGTGCCCTCATGGTTCTGGGAGCCCGCTACGGGCAGGCGATGACCACGGACCCAGCACAAGCCCGGGGGCCTCTCTATGAGCGTGTCCGGACGTTCATGGATGCTTTCCTGAAACAAAACGGAAGTCTGCTATGCCGCGAACTGACCGGTTGCAACCTGTGCACGATCACGGGGCAAGAGGAATTCAAGACCCGCGACCTCCACCACACGCTTTGCCGCAATCTCGTAGCCGGTGCCGTGGAGTTATTGGAACAGGAATAGACCGGCTGCGCCATGATTCGGTCGTCGCAGGGCAATACGGAAACCCATAGCTTATAACCTCCCAAGAAAACGCAAACGTAGTGCTGGCGCCCCGATGGGCGCCAGCACTACGTTTGTCGAGCTCTTCAGCTTCCTGAATCTTGGAGTCTTCGCCGAATTGCGCCCGCGAAAACAAGGTCGCCTACTCCGCACCGCCTAATATGCGGCTGGCAATCCGCATAGCCGCGGAAACCGGCGTGCCCCGCAAGCGAGTGCCTCCAGCGGAGGTTGCCGGACGCGTGAGCCGCCGGACGGTGGCGATCCGCTTAGCCGCTTCGGGTAATCCGGTTTCATAGTTGGCTTTATCGTTCTCCGCCCGGGCTGCCGATGCGGCGGTTGGGGTGGAACTTTCAGCCGCTCGCGCGGATTCGTATTGCTGGTAGGACAAGGTCAAGTAAGGCGGCTTGTCGAGATAGAATCCGAATTTTTGTTTACGGTTCGCCCCACGGGCATACTGATAGAAATCATCCGCCTGAACGCCTGCGCTGCGGAAGTCAATCAGCACCAGTTCATGGGAGCCCGGATGCCATAGGGCGCGTGCCTGCGGACCGTCACCGGCGCAATCGACGTGCGCTCCACGATCTCGAATGGCCTTGGCTCTGTGATCACAACTGGTGGGATCGGAATCCAGAAGAAGTATCTTTTTTACTTGTTCGGCTTCGGGAAGTGGCTTTACCAGGTTCTCTGGCTGTTCGTCAGGCATCATGATCCTTTCCGGCAGTTCGCCCGCCGGAGGGCCCATGCTCTACGCCTGGGGGGCGACACATTTTAATTCTTGAGTATTGCGGATGGGGAGGGCCGCCACCGGCGGTGGCGGCCCCAATCCTTCCCTACGCTTGCTCTTTGCGGAACTTCTTGCGCGCGCGTTTGCGGGCTAAGGCTTGCTTGACCCGGGCTTTTTCGCCCGGCTTCAGGTAATAGGAGTGACGCTTGACTTCGCGGATAATGTCTTCCTGTTGAACTTTGCGTTTAAAACGACGCAAAGCATTTTCCAGCGATTCCCCTTCTTGCAATCTGATTTCAGCCAAAGTCTCACCCCCTATCCGTCCTCATTGGACATGCACCTATAAGCTTACTCGCAATGGCCACTTTCTGGCCACTGTTTCCGAAAAACTCGATCCCTAAACGAACACTTCCCCGGGCAAGGCGAACAGCGTGCGAGAGGGAAGTGTGTTCTGGACGGGCCGGGCCGCTTGGAAGGCGGCATTCGGACCGATCTGCTTGCGCTCGATGCGGAGCTTCAATACGCGCTCGATGCGGCGGAGTTCCGCCACTTCGGCGCCGGCGACCAGGGTAGAAGCCAGTCCGCTGGCTCCCGCGCGGCCGGTACGGCCGACGCGATGGATAAAATCTTCCGGCAAAGTCGGCAGATCGTAGTTGATCACGTGCGCCACGTTGCGCACATCAAGGCCGCGGGAAGCCACATCGGTAGCCACCAGCACCTTGAACCGGCCCTCATCAAAGCCACTCAGCGCGCCCGTGCGTTGCGATTGCGAGCGGTCCCCATGGATCAGGGCGGTGGTAAAGCCATCCCGGACCAGGTTTTTCGCCAGTCGCTCAGCGCCCCGCTTGGTGCGGGCAAAGATCAAAGTCTGCCCCTCTTCGGCGTATAAAAGCTCGCGCAGAACGGTAATCTTTTCCGCAGCCGCGACTTCGAAGGCTTGAAGATCGACGGTTTCGGCCGGTTTTAGTATCGACCCCAGGGCGATGCGTACCGGACTTCGTAAATAATCGTTCACCAATCCCGCAACGGATGCTTCCAGGGTGGCCGAGAAGCACATCGTCTGACGCTGCTGAGGCAAAATCGCCGCAATACGTCGAATGGAGGGAAGGAAGCCCATATCGAGCATACGGTCGGCCTCATCCAGCACTAAAAGGCTGACATGTCGGAGATCGACCAGTCTGCGGGAGAGGTAATCTTCCAAGCGTCCGGGAGTGGCCACCACCAGGCGTGCCCCGGCGCGAATGGCTTGCAGTTGTTTCTTTTCGGCGGCGCCGCCAATGACCAGAGCGGCGGGCGCGGCAGCTTTGTCGCGAAAGGTGTCGTATTGCTCGCAAACCTGCATTGCCAGTTCGCGCGTGGGCACCATAATCAGCACTTCGATCCGGCGGGCCTCGCTGCGCGCGAGTTGCTCGATGGCCGGAATGAGAAAGGCCAAGGTCTTGCCGGTGCCGGTCTGGGCAGTGGCCAGAATGTCTTTGCCGGCTAAGGCTTGGGGAATGGTTGCTTCTTGGACGGGAGTAGGAGTTTCAAATGTTGCCGCCGCCAGCTTCTGCTGGAGAGCAGAAGACAGGGGTAGTTCAGAGAACTTCATCATGCGAATTTTATTGTGCTTTCCCGAGGGCATCTCGCGTTGCGCACTCGGGGGAGGCGATTCGCGAATATACAGAAGATGCGCTCAATTTCGGTTTAGGCCGCTGAGTAGGACGGGGCAGGAGGGCGGGAATTGAGTCGCGAGACCTAACTTTCGCACCACTGGAGAACCGTGGTTCTTAGCTTCTATTGAATTATACCACCGAACTGCGGTGGCGGGGATCGTCGGCTCAGAAATCACTGAAATCCAAGGCCATGGGCAGGCCGTCTTCGTCGTAGGTAATCACGGGACTTCCGGTGCGTTCTAACGGCGCCGACTCATCTTTTTCTTGCTTGCGTTGAACTTTCTTTTGCTCTTTTTCTACCCGTTTTTCCTGGCGGGCGCGCTCGCGCGAGCGTTTGGTCAAAGACGGTCTGGAGTTTCCGGCCATACATGCTCCTGTCGCAGGGATGAGAGATGGATAGCGCAGACAAAATCAGCGGACCAGCTCAAAATCACGCGTCAAAAAATCAATCACGTTAAAGTAGATGCTACACGAACGCGCACGATTCAGCAAACGGGAATTTGGCCTTTCCTGTTGACAAGTCAGTACTTTGCGCCTAGGCTAACAATGAGTGAGTAGTTATTCTCCTCCTTCAGATTCACTGAAACTAAGTCGGTGAATTTGTAATTTGTCCCCTCCTTAGCGCAGTTGGCGGAACCGTAAAGCATGGCAGCGCTGGTGTAGGCAGTTATGGCGCCGATTATGCAAATTTACCGTTTCCTCAAGGAGTTCTATGCAAGCACCCTCGCCCAATCCATATTATCTAATCGATGTGCATAAAGAGATCGACCTTCTCGACCGAAAGATCGCGTATTGTCAGGCCTTTGAAAAGTTCGATACGGAAGTTTTACGGGCTAGCGCGCTGAAGAAGTTGGGGACCAAGCGCTCCACTCTGGTCAAAGTGGCGGAAGACCTTACCAGCAAGGGCATCACGTGCGATCCCAAGTACCTGCCACGGTCCTTCAAAGCTGCTGCTTTGGCCGTCGAGGTTGCCGCAGTCTCGGGCTAATAATCGCGACCGAGGGAAGTGCCGTACCCCTGTTTTCAGGGCATGACTCTCATATTCGGAACAGAGGAGAGGTCAGCTGGACGCCCGTCCCGCTAGGCCTGCTCCTTTTTTTGCCCTCGTAAGCGAGATTAGGCGCGAGCGTAGCCAGCACCCGAGTCTTTAAATATTTTGAGTTGCTAGCGCTTCTCTAGCGATGATAGGCCAGCGGTTTGCTAGCGGCGACTTTGCCACCTTGGGTCAGCCCGGAGCAGAGATCATCGAGTTCTTGCCGTGCTGCCGTTTCCGCCATTTGCAAGCTCATGGCATGCCCCCACGATACCAACTCATCCGGTTTATGGGCGAAGCAGATCATCCAGTGGTAACGGACCACACCTTTACGGCAGTGTTCTGCTTGGAACGACAAGACAAATCGGCCAGCTTGTTTCATGCCAGGCTCTTCTTCCATGGATGCTTGCATTATGTGGTTGAGCACCTGCTGAGACAATTTGCCGCAACCAGTTAACGCCATTGTATGCTTTTTCGCGGCCAATGTATGTAGGAGCCTTCGGCCTTTGGCCCTTGGCCTTTGGCCCTTGGCCTTTGGCCAGATCACGGCTAGCTACGATCCATGGCTATCGGCAGAAGGTTTCAAGTTTCGAGTTTCAAGTTTCCAGTAACTTCGGCAGGCGCCCTCATCTTGAAACTTGAAACTCGTCTTTGGTTTTCTGGCCGACGGCCGAGAGCCAAAGGCCGACGACCCTCTGACGGCCGAGGGCCAAAGGCTGCCACCCCTCCCCCGATTTGCCCCCTCTCCGCGCGCTCTGGTCCATAGTGTGGTAGTCTGAGCTTGGTTTGAATGTTTGTTTCAAGACCCGCCTGCGGCATCTGAGATTTTTATTCTGCTGCCTCACTCGTCCGAGAAACGCTGACAATCCAATAGTTCAGAAACGAGGCAGATTATGAAGAATATTTATGTGGGCAACCTGGATTTCCAAAGCACCGAAGACGAATTGCGTGCCGCCTTCGAAGTGTATGGAAAAGTAGATAAAGTCGCGATCGTGACCGACCGGGATACCGGCCAGCGCCGCGGATTCGCTTTTGTGGAAATGGCCAATGACGCCGAGGGCGACAAGGCCATCGCCGATCTGAATGGCGCCACCCTGGGTGGACGCGCTCTGATGGTCAACGAGGCGCGCCCCAAGAAGGAACGTGCTCCTTCCGGCGGCGGACGTGGCGGCGGGCGCGGCCGGTACTAACGACTGCGGATTTCAATGGGTGCGTGATAGGGACTATCACGCACCGCTCTTCCTCCGTCCAGGTTCCGTGTCCCCTCAGCTTTGCTGACCTAAATCTTTTCATTTGATCCCGGCTTGAACAGGCTATGACGATTCCATTGTCCAAAGACCAACCCATCTCCTACGGCATGGCGAAACGACTCCGCCGCAGCGGCGAGAGTGAGTCCCGTTATGTCGTGATGGCAACGGTGGCCTGCGAACAATGCGGCGCCCAATTTGTGATTACCCACCGGCAGGCGTTTCAGGATGCCAGCCTGGCCGAACGACAAGTCTTTTGGCTGAAAGATCGCTTCGTATGGGATCACATTCAAGAACACAAGCATTCCGGCTCCACTATGCTGCCCGGCCCCACCGACCTCAAGGACGCGCCTCCGCTCTAATCCTGGTGTTACTTTCGATATACGTTAAGGCACTGTACCAAAAGACATAACGGCTTGGCTAAAGTACCGTCGTCACGTTTCCAACAACATTTCTGCTTTGTGGCCTTTCAACTGCACGATGTAATGTAATTGCAGAGTTGCTGGCCGACGGCGCCGCGGTGCGCCGGTATGGGCTGACGACGCCAACTCATGTTGGTCAAAAATGTTAGGACGGTGAACAGTGGCTGTAACGAGATCTAGCTATCGCCTTGGTTTTCTTTTGGTAATGCTGGTTGTACTGGCGCCGATGTCCTTGCTGGCGCAGGCTACAGGCGACTCCCGTACCGTAACTGAGCCGTCCTTGCCACTTACCACCACTCCGGCTTCGGTGACCTGCTCGGCGTCGGTTAAGACGAACTGTGTCTGTGCGGTTCTAACCGCCAGCCAGAGCGCCAGCAGCCTGAATCAGACGGTATTTAGCACGACCAGTATTCAGAACGCCATGAGCAACATCAGCCCCTACACTTGCGCCACCGGCCAGGCGGTCGAGTTGGCTTTGGGGGGCAGTACTTGCGGCACGAGTAATAATCAGTCCTGTAATGCCTTTCTGACCGGGCCGCTCACGGTGAAGGGTGGCATCACGTTGCTGATCGACGCCGGCGTCACGCTTTTCGGGTCGCTGAATCCCGCGGACTATGGCGGGTCCACCTGCGGCACCATCAACGCGGCGGGTAGCGGTTGCGCCAATACGTTGCTCCAGGTGACCTCGGCCAACGCCGCCATCATGGGCTACGGCACCATCGACGGACAAGGCGGGCAGAACCTGGTGAACAGCGACGGCAGCAACTTTGCCTGCCCTACGCAGGTAGGCACGCCCTGTAATTGGTGGGCGATCGCCAATGAAGCCCAGGTCCTGGGCCAGAATCAAAATAATCCCACCATGCTGGACTTGCATTCCGGCGCGACCAGCTTCGTGATGTACAAGATCACGCTCCAGAATTCGCCCATGTTCCACGTGACCAACGACGGGACTACCGGCTTTACCGCCTGGGACGTAAAAATCATTGCTCCCTATACCGCGCGCAACACCGATGGTATCGACCCCGGTCCGAATAGCAGTAGCGGCGCTTCGAATATCACCATTGCGAATTCTTATATCAGCGATGGGGATGACGAAATTGCCATCAAGGGCAACCACCCCATCTCCAATGTCACCATCTCCAACGACTATTTATTCACCGGCCATGGCATGTCGATCGGCAGCGAAACCAACGGTCCCATGAGCAATATTCTGGTCGAAAACATGGTCATGAGCGGCGTCGGAAGCACCGATCACAACGGCAATGGCATACGGATCAAATCGAACTCGAGTGAAGGGGGAACGGTCAGCAACGTCACCTACCAGAACATCTGTATTCAGAATGAATACAATCCGCTGATTGTCGATCCGATTTATACCGGCGGTACCGGTTCGGCATATCCGTACTACAAGAGCATTACCCTGGACCATGTTCATATTTACAATGCCTTTAATCAAGCAATCATGCAGGAAGGATACAACGCCACCTATCCCCTGGGCATGACCCTCAACAACGTCCAGATCGATGGCTACGCCTGCAGCGAATTCACCAATCAGACCAAGTATGCGGCATTCACTCTGGGCCCGGACCCGGTGAATTTCAGCAGTTGCCTGACCGGAACCGGGGTCACGGTCACCAACAATATCAGCACCAGCAACGCGGCCTATACCTGCCCGCCCAGTGCCTTTGTACCGTTAGCGGGAGAATTGTTCGCCTCCGCCAGCACGTTTTCCTCGGGATCGGCGATAACGCTGAACACCATCCTCCAGGCCATGATCGCGACCTACGCGCCGCCCTCTGGAGGAACCATTAATATATTGGAGGGAAGCACTGTAGTGGGCAGTGCTACGGTGGCGTCCAACAACGCCCTTGCCTACTTGCTTACGCCAATTTCCATCGGTACGCCTGCACTTGGACAACATACCTACACGGCCCAATACACGGGCGATCCCAGTGCGAATTACTCCGCGGGAATCACTTTTGGTTCTGTAACCATCACCGTTGGAGGCCTTACAACGACCACCACTACCGTGACCGCTTCGCCCTCGAGCCCGGTGTATGGTAGCGGCAACGTAAATATGACCGCCGCTGTAGCGCCCACGAGCGGTTCGGGTACGCCGACGGGATCGGTGACCTTTACCGTAGATGGAACAGCGGGCTCCCCCGTTTCTCTTTCTGGCACCAGCGCGGTGGAAACGCTTACCTCCTTGATGGCCGGAAGTCATACGGTCAGCGCAGTCTACGGCGGCGATACCAATTTCTCGACGTCCAGCGGCACGGATACCTTTAGCGTGCTGCCGGCGACGCCGGTGGTAACGGTGACCGGCGGACCTTTTACCTATAATGGCAGTGCTCAACCGGCCTCCTGCTCGGCTAGCGCCAATAGCAGCTCGGTGGCCGGTGGTTGCACGTATACCTATACTCCTGGCGGGGCCACCGTTCCCACCAATGCCAATACATATGCGGTGAACGCCGCGTTCACGCCTGGGGACACAACGGATTACGCCAGCGCCAGCGGTTCCGGCTCGATCATCATCAATGCCGCGACCCCGACGCTGACGGTAACTTGCGCCGGAGGCGCCTACAACGCCAGTCCGTATTCCTGCACGGGCTCGGCCACCGGCACCAATGGTGTGACGGCAGTAGCCGGTACGTTTGCCTACAGCTACACGGGCGCCGGCGGCACTACCTACGGCCCCAACGCAATCGCGCCCACCAATGCTGGAAGCTACAGCGCTCTGGGCACTTTCACCAGTTCCGATAACAACTATGTAAGTGGTGGGACAACCAGCGCAACGCCATTTGCCATCACCCAAGCCACTCCTGTCCTAACGGTGACCTGCGCCGGCGGCGTCTATAACAATACTCCGTACGCTTGCACCGGCTCGGCCACAGCAGCCAATGGCGTGACCCCGGTTACCGGTAGTTTTGCCTTTAACCCAGGCAGCGAAACCGCTGTGGGCAGCTATCCGGAAACGGGCACGTTTACCAGCAGCAATCCCAATTACGCCAGTGGCGGCACCGCCTCCGGCACGCTCACGATCACCACCGCCGCCCCGGTCCTGTCGGTAACTTGTACCGGCGGCGTCTATAGCGGCAACCCGTACTCCTGCACCGGTTCGGCAACGGGTGTGGGCGGAGCTACGGTAGCGGGTACGTTTGCCTTTAACCCGGGCAGCGAAACCGCCGTGGGCAGCTACCCGGAAACGGGCACGTTCACCAGCAGCAATCCCAATTACGCCAGTGGCGGCACCGCCCCCGGCACCCTGACTATCATCACCGCCACCCCGGCCCTGTCGGTAACTTGTACCGGCGGCGCCTATAGCGGCAATCCGTACTCCTGCACCGGTTCGGCGACGGGCATCGGTGGAGTCACCGTAGCCGGCACTTTCAACTGCGCACCCGCCAGCGAAACCAACGCCGGCAGCTATCCGGAAACCTGCACCTTTACCAGCACCAATCCGAACTACGCGACGGGCGGAACGGCTACCGGGACGCTGATCATCACCAAGTTCACACCGGTTTTGACGGCGACCTGTACCGAGGTTCCCTACGACGGCAACCCGCACTCCTGCAGCGGCACCGCTCTGGGCGTGGGCGGAGTTCCTGTGTCCGGCACCTTCGCCTTTAACCCGGTGAGCGAAACCAATGCGGGCAGCTATCCGGAAACCGGCACCTTTACCAGTACCAATCCGAACTACGCGACGGGCGGAACGGCCAGCGGCACGCTGATGATCGACAAGGTGAATCCGTCCCTGACGGAAACCTGTCTGTCTGTGCAATTCAATAGCAACCCGCAGCCCTGCACCCCGGGAGGTTCGGCAACGGGCGTGGGCGCAGCCGCGGTAAACGGCTCGTGGACCTACGTCTACACCGGCATCAGCGGGACGGTCTACCCATCCAGCGCCACGGCGCCTTCGGCCGCCGGAAGCTACGATGTTCTGGGCACTTTTGTCAGCAGCAACGGTAACTACAACGGCGGTACGGCTGACTCGTCGATGCTCATTCTCGGCAACTTGCAACCGCTCACAACAAGCACGAGCCTGACCTTCTCCCTTGTTTCCCCGGTCTTTGGCCAGTCCGTAATTGCGACGGCGACCGTGAGCGGCCAATCCGCCACCCCCACCGGTTCGGTCACTTTCGTCGTGGACACCAACCCTGGCCAGACGGTAGCGCTGGTCAATGGTGTTGCGAACTTGACGCTGAACGGATTGAGCGCCATCACGCATAACATCGTCGCCACCTACAACGGGGACGCTACTGACGCAACGTCGTTCGACAGCGAGCAGGAACCCGTATCGCAGGCGATCCCGACGATCTACCCGAACTGCTATCCTGCCCTATACGATGGCAAGTCTCATGGCTGCACACCGGTGGCCACCGGCGTAGACGGGAGCGCGCTCGCCGGAAGCTGGACCACGACCTACAACGGATCGTCGTCGGCGCCATCCGCCTACACGACCTATCAGGTATCGCTGATCTTTACTCCCAGCGATTCCAATTACACCGACAACTCCAACAGCCCGGCTTCGGCCCAGTTGCTTATCCTGAACCCGAGCTCGGAGATGGCGATCGATCCAGGTACCGCCAGCATCCCGACCTGGCCGGCGAATCCGAGCCCGGTCAATCCGCAAGGCATGGCGACCGACGGCAACGGCAACCTCTTCCTTGCCGATACGGCCAACAGTGCGATCGATGAAATCAGCATTGACATGTATGGCAGCGGCACGCTGAGCAACAGCAGCCTGGTTTCCTTGGTGTCCAGCGGCTTGAATGCTCCGCAAGCGCTCACCGTGGATCCTTTCGGGGATATCTACGTTGCCGACACTGGCAGCGGCACCATTCAAATGGTGAGTGGCAGCAGTCTGATTCAGATTACCGACGGCCTGACGAATCCCCGCGGCATCACCTCGGACGCCGACGGTAACATCTATGTCTCCGATACCGGCACGAACACGGTGAAATTGGTGGACGTGAACACCGGCAACTGGATCGTGGTCGCCGGCGGAGGCACTCTGTGCAGCGGCAAGACCGATGCGGTTGGCGATGGTTGCCCGGCCACCCAGGCCACCCTGAATGGCCCCGTAGGACTGGCGACAGACACCGACGGCAACCTTTACATTGCCGACACGGGCAATCAGGTCATTCGCAAGGTCACCATGAACACGACCAATCCGGCCCTCAGCGTGATCACCAGGGTGGCCGGTATAGTTGGCGTTGCGGGCTTGACGGGAGACAACGGTTCGGCCCTCACCGCCAAACTCAACAATCCGCTCAATGTTGTGGTGGATCCGGCCAACATGCTCTACATCGTGGATTCCGGCAACAGCGCGGTACGGTTGGTAGACACGACCGGCACGATCAAGACTTGGATGGGAACCCTGGGGACGCCGGGCAGTGACGGCGCCGACGGGCTCTCCGTGCAAGGCGTGAAACTGAATGCTCCCACCGCTATCGCCATGGACGCTTACGGCGACGTGTACGTCTCCGATGGCGGCAATGCCCGTACCATCGAGGACGATCGCAACGTGGTGACCCTGAACTTAGGATCGGTGGCCATCGGCGCGACCGGTAAGGCGACCCTGTCGGCCATAGTCAACATCGGGTCGACAACCTTGAACTTCCAGCCCCCCTGGGAGTACGAAACGAGCAGCACCCCTGGGGAGTTCGGCATCATCGGCCAAGGCGCATGCAACGACTCGGGTACGCTGGCCGTGGGCGCAAGCTGCAACCTAAGCACCGCCTATGACCCGCTGCTCAGCAATAATCCGGTGGGGGGGACTACCGAATACGATACGGTGAACCTCGACAGCGACGCTAGCAACAGTTTGTTTACCGCGTTGAACCTCAGCGGCACGCCGCTCACCATTACTCCCGTGACCCTGAACATCTTCTGCCCCCCGGTCAACTTCGACGGCGCAGCGCACGGTTGTGTGGCTTCGGCAACGGACCCGAGCACGCAAGCAGCGGTCCCGGGTACATGGAATCCCTTGATCACCAGTCTGAGCGCCACGAACGCGGGAACGTATTCGGAATCGTCTACGTTCACGCCCACCGATCAGGTAACCTACGAGGGCGGACTCGCCAGCGGCAGCCTGGTTATCGCCCAGGCCACCCCGACCCCGTCGGTCACCTGCACCGGTGGCGTTTATAACGGCACTCCGTACTCCTGCTCCGGCTCGGCAACGGGCGTGGGCGGAGTCACGGTATCCGGTACCTTTGCCTTTGCCCCGGGCAGCGAAACCGAGGTGGGAAGCTATCCGGAAACGGGTACCTTCACCAGCAGCGATCCCAACTATGTCGGCGGCGAAACGGCCAGCGGCACGCTGACCATCACCACGGCCAACCCGGTCCTGTCGGTCACCTGCACCGGCGGCGTTTATAACGGCAATCCGTACTCCTGCACCGGCTCGGCAACGGGCGTGGGCGGAGTTCCGGTAGCCGGCACCTTCACCTTCAATCCGATCTTCGAGGTCAATGCGGGGAGCTATCCGGAAACGGGTACGTTCACCAGCAGCAATCCCGATTACGCCAGTGGCGGCACCGCCAGCGGCACGCTGACCATCACCAAGGCCACCCCGGCCCTGTCGCTCAGCTGCCCCGGTGGCGTCTATAACGGCACCCCGTACGCCTGCTCCGGCACAGCAACGGGCGTCGGCGGAGTCACCATACCCGGATCATTCAGCTGCACCCCCAGCACCGAAACCGCGGCGGGAAGCTATCCGGAAAACTGCATTTTCACCAGCGACGATTCCAACTACATGAGCGGCGGGACGGCCAGCGGCACGCTGATCATCACCGGCTTGGCCTCGACGCTGAGCATCTCCTGCCCCGGTGGCGCCTATAACGGCACCCCGTACGTCTGCACCGGCACAGCAACGGGCTTGGGTGGAATCACCGTAACCGGCTCGTTCAGCTTCAGCTATAGCGGCGCCGGCGGCACCATCTACGCACCCAGCACCACGGCGCCCAGCAATGTCGGCACCTACAATGTGACTGGCACGTTCACCAGCACCAACCCCGACTATGCCAGCGGCGGCACGATCAGCGGCGGCCTGGCTATTACTCAGGCCACACCGGTCCTGTCCATCAGCTGCCCCGGTGGCATCTATAACACCAATCAGTACTCCTGCACCGGTTCAGCAACGGGCGTAGGCGGAGTCACGGTAGCCGGTACCTTCAACTTCAACCCGGCCAGCGAGATCAATGCGGGGAGCTATCCGGAAACGGCCTCGTTCGCCAGCAGCGATCCCAATTACACCAGTGGCGGGACGGCCAGTGGCACCCTGATCATCACCCAGGCCACACCGGTTCTGTCGGCCACCTGCATTGGCGGCGCTTTTAACGGCAATCCGTACTCCTGCACCGGCCTGGCAACGGGCGTGGGCGGAGCACCGGTAGCCGGTACGTTCGCCTTTAACCCGGGCAGCGAAACCGCGGTGGGAAGCTATCCGGAAACGGGTACCTTCACCGCTACCGGTCCCAGTGCCATTAATTACGTGAGTGGCGGGACGGCCGCCAGCACGCTGGTCATCACCGCCATCGCCCCGGTTCTTTCGGTGAGCTGCCCCGGTGGCGTTTATAACGGCACCCCCTACTCCTGCACGGGCACGGCAACGGGCTTGGGCGGAATTACAGTAACCGGTTCGTTCGCCTTCAACCCGGGCGCCGAAACCAACGTGGGAAGCTATCCGGAAACGGGTACCTTCACCAGCACCAATCCCGATTACGCCAGCGGCGGCACGGCCAGCAGTACGCTAGCCATTACCGTGGCCACGCCGGTCCTGTCGGCGACCTGCACGGGAGGGGCCTACAACGCGACCGCCTACTCTTGCACAGGTTCGGCAACGGGCGTCGGTGGAGCAGCGGTAACCGGCACCTTCGTCTTCAACCCAGCTAGCGAAACCAATGTGGGGAGCTATCCGGAAACGGGTACCTTCACCAGCACCAACGCCAATTACGCCAGCGGCGGCACCACCGCCGGTACGCTCACCATCACCCAGGCCACGCCGAAAGTGACGCTGACCTGCCCGGCGGTTATGTTCACCAACACGCCTGATAGCTGCACGGTTAAGGTGACCGGGGCTAACAATGCCACAGTCACCGGAACCACCGTGATTACGTATAGCGGCAGCCAGACTGCTCCCTCCGCAATTGGGAGTTATCCGGTGGTCGCCACCTTCACCAGCAGCGATCCGAACTACGCCAACAGCACGGGAACGAGCACGCTCCTGATCACGCCGTCGAATCCGGTCATCACCAACTTGTCGCCCTATAACGCGACGGTTGGCGGGGCCGCCTTCACCCTTACCGTGACGGGAACGAACTTCGAGTCCAACGCGGTGATCGAGTGGAATGGCACGCAGCTGACCACAACGGTCAGCTCGGATCAAACCACCCTGACGGCAACCATCCCCGCCGCCGACCTGGCGACGGTAGGAACGCCGTACGTTCAGGTGCTGAATCCGGCGCCGAGCCAGGGAACGTCTTCGGTGCTTTCGCCGAAGTTCACCTTCTCGATCGACAGCAGCGCCAGCACCACCGGTACGGTCACGGTTACTCCGTCCACCACCACGCTGACGGTTACGTCGGCTACCGGCGGCACGGTGACTGTGGCGGTTACGGCCGCCGGCGCCACTTCCAACGCGATCACCACAGCGAACTGCTACAACATGCCGACTGGCGTGACCTGCAGCTACACGAACGGTACGGTGACGTTTAACGTTCCCGCGCACACCCCGACCGGCAACTATTCCATCACCATCGTCTTTACAACCACGGAGACGGTAGCTTCCCTGTTCCACGGGCGGACGTTCTTCGCCGCCTGGAGCGGAATCCTGGGACTGCCTCTGGGGCTGTTCTGGATGGGTGGCAACCGCAAGAAGAACCTGCGCCGCCTCCTGATGGTTTTGGTCGGGATGGTACTGCTTATCTCCCTGGTGGGTTGTGGCGGCAAGGCCACCTCGACGGCAGCTCCGATCACGAGCCAAAGCTCAACGTCGGTAACGCTGACAGTGAAATAAGCAACGCTCCACGCTTCACTCACAAGGGCCCGGCTTACCAGCCGGGCCCTTTTTTCGTGCGGCCCCAACGGACGACGGGCAAGCGTGTTTGCGCAGGCGCAGTTCGGCGAAGACTCGAAGATTCCCAAAGCTGAATAGCGCTGCCACCGTAGCGCTTGACACGCCCTCGCCGGCGCTACGTTGGCGTTGTCTTGGAGAGCGCTGGAAGCCATCGGTTTCCGTATTGCCCTGTCACATAAACCCAACTCCATCCCTGCAACCCTGCTCGCCGGGGATTGTCGAGAATATAGGAACTCACACACCTTGATTTTTGCTTAGCCGCTTTCCGTGTCTTCCGTGTTTTCCGTGGTTGCAGCTCGCGTCTTGTTCCAAAACGGGAGCACCAACGTAACCCACAATCAGAAATAAACCATTTCAGTCATAAAACGCTTTGCTACTCTGGGAAACCGAAGTAGAACCGCGCAGTGCACGCTGCCGGTGCGGGCCGTGTCCTTATGGTCGGAGCTTCATGTGAAGTCTCTCGCCTGAAGGCCATGACGCTGTAATCCTCCAGGCCATTCCTTAACGGCCTGCCCGCAAATGGTTATTGAATCTGTATCGGTATTTCCCGGGCCCCAGTTGAAAGTTTCACCAGTGAAGTAGAGAAGCGTCGTTCAGGCGCTCTAGAGCGTATATGTGTGACCCGGAGAGTCGTTGTCCGTGGCGCTCGAGGGTTTGTCTGGCCCTGAAACATGTGTTGTAAGCCAATCGTCACCAAGCCGCCAAACCCGGGCGCGTAGGGACGACGATGGAGGTAGCGATGTTATTGGCAAGTAAGAGCGCAACGGTTTCGCGCACACGGATTCTAGCTCTAATTTCGATTCTGCTTCTTATGACTTGCGCCCTGCATGGGCAAAGCTTGGCTCCCGTCCAGAGTGGGACTTGGGCAGTAACGGGACAGATGTCGCAATCGCGCACCGCGGCAGCGGCCGCCGTGCTGTCCGATGGCAGTCTTCTGATGGCCGGCGGAACGAATGCCTCCGGCGAGGTACTGGCCACGGTAGAGATCTATGCCACGGATGGATCGTTTCACCCCGCGGCGCCGATGCTAACGGCGCGCACCGGACACACCGCCACGCTGTTGACCGACGGTCGTGTACTAGTCACCGGCGGGGCCACGAATGGCGGCGGGATCGTCAATTCCGCCGAGATCTACGATCCCGCGACCCAGGCGTGGACCATGCTATCCAGCATGATGGACGCGCGCAAAGGACATACGGCAACGGCGTTGCCCAGTGGCGACGTATTGCTGGCGGGCGGAAAAGATTCCAGTGGGACGCTGGCCAGTTTGGAGGTCTTCCATATGGCCACCGCGGTATTTTCTCCGGCGGGAGCGATGTCCTCGCCGCGCAGCGGCCACGCCGCCGCCGCGCTTACGGACGGGCGAGTTCTTCTGGTGGGCGGCACGGACGCGAATGGGGCAACCCTGGTCTCCACCGACCTCTATGATTCCCCAGCCGGCACGGTGGCTCCCGGACCGGTCCTGAACACTCCACGCACCGCCGCCACGGCAACCGTCCTGTTGAATGGAACCGTACTCATCGCCGGCGGCAGTTATCCGGAGGGTGCCGTCGGCAACGGCAACCTGCAGGAATTGCAGACGGCCGAAATTTTCGACGCCCTCGCCGGCGCCATCACTCCCTTAGCGTCCAATCTCAACTATGCGCGCTCGGGGCAATTGGCTTTCCTGCTTCCGAATAACAACAATGTACTGCTGGTGGGAGGCACTGCCGCCGGAGCGGATTTAGATTCTGCCGAACTCTACGCCTCCGGAGCACAGACATTTTCTCTGACCGGTTCCATGGCAACCGCGCGTTCGCAAGCGGCGGGGGGCGCCTTGTGGCCCTTAAGCGAGGGGTTGCTGGCTGTGGCCGGCGGCAGCAATTCGACCAGCGCCGAACTTTACGGCTTCCCCACCATCCGAACCGACCAGAGTGATTATGCCCCTGGGACTCCCGTAGAGATTACCGGCTCCGGTTGGCAGCCGGGCGAAACGGTCAATTTGTATCTGCGCGAGTTACCCATTGTCGATACACCACCGGTGCTGAATGCCATAGCCGATCAGAACGGCCGCATCAGCAACAGCACCTTCGCCCCCGACAACAACGACTTTGGCATCGATTTCTACCTGACCGCGGTCGGCTCCCGTTCGGCCCTGCAGGCGCAAATGAAGTTCGCCGACGGATTGGCCCCCTATATTTCGGTCAATTGCGTTCCGGGCTCCTTGCCGGTAAATAATCCCACGCTCTGCACCGTCTCGGTAATCAGCCACAGCACCTGTGTAGCCGCCAATGGGACGACGATTGCCTGGACGTCCAGCGCCGGGGGCTTCAGCCCCGCCACTTGCACGCTCAGCAATCTGAGCTGCTCGGTAAGCTTTACCCCCACCTCGGCGTCCAATGTCTCGGTTACGGCGGAATATCCGGTTACCTCCGGCTGTGCTTCCATCAACGACACCGCGGCCTTGAGCGTTCAGAGCACGAATCCAGTTCCTATCCTCAATAGCCTGTTCCCCAGCAGCCAGAATATGAACGCTGGCGCCTTCGGGCTTACGGTGATGGGCGCCAATTTTGTTACCGGCTCGGTGGTAGAGTTCAACGGCTCGGCGCGCGCGACCACTTACGTAAGCCCCACGCAGCTTACGGCTGCGATCTTGTCGGGCGACCTGGCCAACGCGGGAATGTTCAACGTCACGGTCGTCAATCCCTCTCCGGGAGGAGGCGGCTCCAACACGCAGACGTTCACGGTGAATGCCCTGACTCCCACCCTGACGCTGAACAACCTTGAAACCAGCTATGACGGCAATCCGCACACCTGCACCGGTACGGCAACGGGCGTGGGCGGAGTAACGGTGGCGGGCTCGTGGAGTTTCAATCCAGCCAGCGCAACCAGCGCTGGAACTTATTCCCTGACCGGCACTTTCCAGAGCGGCAATCCCAACTATGCCAGTGGCGGAACCGCTACCTGTACCGTCGAGATCGATGCCAAATCGGTAACCGCAAGCGTAACCGCAGCCAACAAGAGTTATGACGGCACCACCACTGCCACCATTACCGGTTGCAGTTTGACCGGCGTAGTGGG